>Ga0315909_10000314_pt1 | contig 64296 bp, 82 predicted proteins | sample LakEriMetagenome_11_FD_203527 | JGI IMG/M metagenome (GOLD analysis project Ga0315909, IMG submission 203527) | Freshwater fungal communities from buoy surface, Lake Erie, Ohio, United States - Buoy 2 MA125 | ecosystem: Environmental > Aquatic > Freshwater > Lake | place: USA: Lake Erie, Ohio...
CTTTCGATTCTGATGAAGAAGAACTCAGTCCTGAAACTGCAGAGTTTGGAGGAGTAGCTGCTGAAATAGTAGGCATGGCTGAAACTCAAGACGCCGGCTTATCTGCACTGCAGGATTTATATAATGATTACGGGTTTGATAATGATCCTGCTGCAAGAAATTTATTCATAGAAACAAGTAACAGCGTAAGAAAAAAGTTCGGGGATACACAGCCGTATAAACCTGATGAAGCTTTAACTTATGCTCCGATAGACCTAGATGATATCACAGTAGAATCTATCGATCCTTACGATCAAAAGATTGAAAGAATCAATAAGTGGGAAGAAGAGAACATAAAGTTACTGAATGAGACTAATGACCTTAATTACCTACAAGCCGGCTCTCAGTTAACGAGAGGAATCAAAGACGCTGCGACTCTACAAAGAAGAGAAGTTTACGGAAAAGAAAATTACATAAACCCAGACAGCTACATGGAGTGGGCTAGTGACCTGACTCTGAGGGCAGCTGGAGGATTAGTAGGACCGTTAGCTAGTGCAGTAGGAGCTGATTCAGTTAATGACTTCTTCACAGAGACTACAAACGCTAACACAGATGACTCCTATTGGTCAGCTATAGCCTCTGGAGCCGGCTCTGCTGTGGGAGCTATAGGTGCTGGAGTAGCCACAGGAGGATGGGGTACTGGAGCTTATCTTGCAGCCTCTGGAGCTGGAGCTGTAAGAGAGCAAGTTGAGAACTCCTTAGAGAATGAAGGTACTTTTGGAGAGGCCCTAGCAGCCGGCAGTATAGAGGCTGCAAACCAAGTAGTTCAAGCTGGAGTAGGTACAAAGGTATTCGGTAGTGTTGCAGCTAAACTAGCAGGTAGAGCAAGTACTACACTCGGCACTAGAATGATTCCTAGGATTGTAGGGAATGCTGCATTAGAAGGAGGTACAGAAGCTGCAGGGCAGGTAGTTTCTAACGTAGCTGAGAACATAGGGCAGGATAAAGATGAGAGCATTTTTCAAGGTGTAGCTCAATCTGGAGTGGCTGGATTCATAGTTGGTGGTGCTGCTTCTGGAGTGGGTGAGGTGTTCGGGAGTAAGGCACCAGAGGGACCAGCTCCTAGTCAAGGAGGGGAGCCTTTTACAGTCACAGCTTTCAGAGGAGGAGGCGATCCTGGTGCTCCAGGAATGGGAGGAGGACAATTCTTCTCACCAGATAAAGACGTAGCGCAAGCATACGCCGGAGAAGGGGGAAGCGTAATACAAGAAGACCTTACATTCAGTAAGCCTCTTAAGGCTAAGAATTGGGCAGAAGCTAAAAAAGATATAGGCTTAGATAGTAGCGCATCTATGGAGCAGCTTATAACTGCAGCTACTGAGAAAGGTTATGACGGGATTGTATTTGAAGCGCATAACGGAAAGCCTGAATACGTAAAATTAAATGGAGATACTACACCTGCCTCTAACATGGGAGGAGATATACCGGCTCCTGAGATTATCAAGGATAAGCAAGGGTTCACTTACGAAGTCTGGCATGGGAGTAAGAGTGAGTTCGAGAAATTTGATGAAAGTAAAAAAGGCAGTAACTCTGTATCTGCTAATGCTAAAGAAGGGTTCTTTTTCTCTAGCGACAAAGAGATAGCAGACTCCTATGCTGAGTCTTATGGGTCAATGTTCACCGACGAAGAAAGTATTCTAAATAAGAAATTAACTGATCAGTATATGGAGCTTTCACGTAGGGCAAACAAAGGAGAAGATGTTGCTAGCGAGATAGAAGCTAAAGGAAAAGAAAGAGACGATTTATTCAATAAAGCAGAATCTCGAAGAGTAGTCGGAGCTAAAAAGTATAAAGTCACTATGTCTAATCCTTATATAGTTAAGGATTTTAGTGCAGAGGAATCTTTCGGTAAAGGAGGAGCTTTACTGCCTAAAGGAAGTTATGATCCTGATAGAGTTATGCAGATAATACAGACTGCAAAAGATAATGGGCATGACGGTGTAGTAATAAATAATATAAGAGATTCCGCATGGAACGATGAAGGCCCTTTAGCTACTACCTACATAGCCTTCAATCCTGACTCCATTGAGAACCTTCAAGCTTCAATCACTCAACTAGAAGGCTCTCCTCCCCCTGCTAAAGAATCTATTCCAGCACCTAGGATGAGCGTTGAGCTTGCAGGTCCAAGTGCTCCTATGATGAGCTTTGACGATGGAGGCTCTATTGTAAGATCATCAGAAGGAGATCTCCATTACCAGACTAAAGATGGTAAAGTTTTACAGACATTCAAAGCACTAAAGTTTGTAACTCCAGAAGTTCAGGCACAGTTAGCAAAGCTGACTAACAATGAAAGTAGCTCTCCGGATGGTGCAGCTATTACCTTATCTGTGAATAAGAAAGGAGAGCTTGTAATCAACTCCTTAAACGCCATAAGAGAAGACCTGACTGTTGACCCTAATCAAAAGCAGCCTAGTCAGAGAGTAATAAAAACAGAAGAAACCTCTGACGGAAACGGAGCTGTATTTGTAAGTGAAAGAACTACTCAAGGGAAGGTTAATCAAGATCCTTTCTTCGTTGCTCCAGGTAAAGTATCAGACTCAGCCGGCGCTATGAAGATTGGAGAAGGACAGAAAGTTAGTAAGTATGTTCAAAAACTAATAGAGAAAGCTGGCCCCGATAGAGCATTAGAATTAAAGCTAGTCACTGAACAGTTTGAAGATAATCCTGATAATACTAGAACAAGTAAGATCATACCTCTCAGAACTTATTATCCTAAAGATGTAAGAGAAGGGGCTAGTGTAGCTAGACAAACTATACAAGAGAAAGGTCCATATGAAGTAATGGATTATCTTGCTAATCTAGATAGATTCAACCAAGAAGACCAGGCTCTAGCTAATGCTATAATAGAGCACTGGAAAGCAACAGAAGAAGCTATACCTTTAGAGGATTTCAAAAATAGAGTAGCTGCTACAGATATGCTTAGTGAAGCTTATGATATTAATGAAAAGCCAGGAAATGTATTCGGAGGAGGTCTTCAGCTCAGAACAGAAGCTGCCATAGAAGCAGCAGCCGGCAGAACAGTAGGTGATACTCGTGTCAGGCAAGTAAAAACTAAACTGGAGCAGAAAGCTTATGAGGAGTTTAAAAAAGAAACCGGAGAAGACACAACTATATATGATGTTTCTAGAGAAGTAGAAGCTGCTGATAACCAAGTTGCAGAGATAGAAGCTGAGATAGAGAAGGTAACTAAGCCTAGAAAACCTAGAGGTAAGGCTAAAGAAGGAGAAGCTGCAGAGGAATCCATTCCAGTGCCTCCGGAGTTAGATGCACAGCTTACAAAAGCTAAAGAAAATCGCACTAATAAAAAAGATAAATTAACTAAGATAATAAAAAAACTAGAGGAAGTTAATGCTGCCTTTACTCCGGAGGATCAGGCTAACCTGAAGAATTGGAGTAACCTCATAGCTCAAGCAGAAAAAGGAACTACTAACTATCAGAAACTTGCACAAGCTTTAGTAGGTTTAGAATCTAAGTACATCCAAGACGGTGATGATACTAAGATAGATTATCTGTTTAACTTCTGGAGAAGGAATACTCTCTCAGGATGGGCTACTCAGCTTAATAATGCCATAGGCAATATAGCTTCCTTTGCCGGTACTGCAGCAGGTATCGCAGCTACAGGACAGAATCCTATGCCTTTCCTAAGAGGAGGAGCTAGAGGGTTAGGATTAGGATGGAAAGAAGCCGGCTTAATTGTGAGAGGAGAAAGAGCCGGCAGGTTATCTCTTGGAGAAGACGGTAACTTTAAACCTGAATCTCTGCAAAAAGTTAAAGTAGGAGGGGTTGATGTACCTTGGAATCCTTTCAACATAATCAATGAAATGGCTAGCAGATTTCTCTCTGCTGCAGATAGTATCTCAGTGAGAACTAACCGTGAAGCACAGCTAGAGTTTGCATCTACAGTACTCGCCAAGAAAGCCGGTGTTCCTAAAGATAAAAGACTAGCCTGGGCAGACAACAAATTATATAGAACTGAAAAGAATCTAGAAGAGATCACTGCTGATACAGACGCTCAGATAGCAGCTCTAGCTACAGCCGGCATTAAAACCAGTCCTAGTGAAAGAGAGCTAATGATCTATGAACAGATGCAGATAAAGCAGGATGAAGTTCTTAGAGCTGTAGCAGATAGACATAGCGTAGTTTCTACTTACCTAAACGATCCTGAGTGGGCGCTAGGTAAAGGTTACGACATACTAAACTATGCTATCGAAGAACTTAGTTTTAACTTTGCTGGTGGAAGAGTTAAGCCTCTTAAGATGGTACTTCCTTTCATAAGAACTGGAGCAAACGTCGCTAATGATATGCTCAACTATACTATAGTAGGAGCCGGCAGAGCTGCTTATACTAAATTTAAAGATCCTAATATTCCTTTAGAAGGAGGCAAAAGACAGGGATCTACAAAAGAACAGTTCCTCACTAGCTCAGATGCTCCAGTAGACAACTCCATAGAGGCCAGACAGCTCTTAGGAAAAGCTATTGTAGGTACCACTCTAACCGGACTGTTTACCGCTTGGGGAATGGCTGTAGCAGATGATGAGGACCCTTGGATAACCTTCTTCGGAGATACTGATGATGACAAAGAGTACTCAATAAGAGTCGGTGGATCTGGAGGGTCATACATAAAATTAGGTAACACTCCTTTAGCTATTCTACCTGTAATAGCTTCTGCAGTTGTAGATGGATATAAACAAGGTAAAGATACAGATATGATTATAGCTAATGCTGTCATGGGAAGTATGGGAGCTATGACAGATCTGAGCTTCATCAAGTCCATCTCTGACCTAGCAGATCTTTTCAAAGATGTAGGAAGAGGAATAACAGATGAAGGTATTTCTGTATCAGCTAGTCTAGAGAATCAGGGATGGCAGCAAGGAGCTAACGTAGCATCCGGTTTCATTCCTTCAGTAGGGTTCCTTAGAAACTTAGGGAAGTGGATTAACGGTTCTCCTGTAGAAACTTACAATAACTTCAGAGCTAAGATGATAGGCAATCTCCCCTTTGGTCCTGAGGTAACCGGAGCTGAGTACAAACTAAATATCTTCGGAGAGCCTATAGAGTATGATGTAATGAACAAAGCCGGCTTAGGGAGGTTCTTAGCAGACTCTTCTACAGATCCTGTAGCTCTCTGGATGACAGAGACTGGCTATGAGATAACAAGACCAGGACATGCTATAAAGTTAAACAAAACAGAATCAGAAGAGTTGGGAGGTTACACCAACATACTAACTCCAGAAGAGTCTCGGAGAGTACTGGAGCTATCCGGTCCTCCGATAAAAGCAATGCTAGATAGTATAAGACAGACTCCTGAGTATAGTGTATTCAATGAAGAGAGGCAGAAATTAATTCACAGAGAGGTGTCTAAGATTAGATCAGCAGCTAAGTTGCAAGCTAGGAAAGAATCAGAAGCTAAGAAGGCTAAGTAGTTACCTCCTTCTCATACCTCGGCATTCTTTAGACTCTCTTACCCTGTATATAGCATTAGGGTCTTTTATACATTCTTCTATTATTTTGAGCCTTGCAGCTCCTAAAGAAAACATCTGCTTACATTCTTGATAGGTAATAAATTCATTTACTTTAGGGCCGGTGTAAGAGAACCATTCTACAGCTAGCTTACGTTCATTCCTATCTGTACTTAAAAGGTCTTGAAAGGATCTCATGAATATCGCTAGGTGAAGCGCTCTCTCCGGAGCTACTGCTTCAAATTGCACGTCATCAAAAACGCTATTCATTTCTGTAGTAAATCTCATACCTACCTCATCAGATGTTGAATCATTTATAAAGGATTCTGTTTCTTCTACTGTTTCTTTAGCCGGTTGTATTGCTAGCATATTACCAAGAGATATCAATCCCTCCAAACATGAATGGGCCACCTTGATCGCTCCATTCATCCGTAATCATTGTATAGTTATAGGAGAACTTAAACTTATCATAGCCTACTCTAAAGCCTAGATTAGCTTCTCCTACGAAAGGATTAGCATCTACTGTGTGTCTTTCGCTTTGGAACATGGACCCCTGCAGGAAGTGGTTGTAGGCGATATATCGTACCTCTGCATCTCCAAAGAGGTAATAGCTCCACGGGCTCTCTTCTTTAGCCTGTTTAAACGTAATGTCTTCTGGCTCAAACCTAGAAAAATTAATTCCATACTTAAAAGAAAGGCCAGAGCTGACAGAATTAATAATGTTTCCGGTCTTAAGAAGAGTAAAATAATCAGAATAAAAATTAACAGCTTGATAAAGATCATAATATTTCTCCCTTTCTAAAATAAATCCAGGCTCTGATTTTAACGAATAGTTTTTATCCCAAGTTGGAATACTTTGATCCAGTAGCTTATGAACACCTTGTTGGGTTTCTTTAGCTAGGGAGCACCTTCCAGTGCATCCTAACTGTAGGCCCCAGACTGTTCTACTGTTGTTGTCTTCTTGTAGGATTGTGTTTCGGTATTCAGCATAAAGCCAACCCGTATATGGCCGGCTTTTCTTAAGGTCTTCTGGTAAAGCATCTGCACGTTTCTTAGAGGGGGTGTAAATCGATTGACCTAGAGAGTAGGTTTTTCTCTCATTAGGTTCATCTTCATAGTAAGAGAACTTCGTTCCATGCGTATAATATCTATCGTTATTAGTAATCCCCTGAGCCAGTATATCGTTCTCTACATGCACCTGTCCGGAGGAGCAGCCGGCTAATAGTAAAGTTATCAGGAATTTTTTCATAACTGGATTGTTTTACTGGTCCTAGGATACTCCGCTAAATCTTCATGATACTTAGGTAGTGTTCCTAGATAATGATCTTTTTGCGCTGTATCTACTTCTCCTGTGTTTATAGGAATACCGTTAGGTTGATCAGCGAAAAAGAACCCTCTGTCTGGGTGTCTTTTACTAATATGCCACTTCCATTCAATAGGTGTTTTATTTGCTTCCATAAACCTTTAATATCTTTGCCTTATCTTCTTTAGTTAAAAACGGAAGCTCCTTGACTAAGGTACTCATATGAGGACTATCATTGCCATGTACCTCCATTAGCTTATAGTAAGAGAGATGCCAAACTTTGACCTTCAAATCCTTAGCTATAGAATAGACTTGCTTCAAAGGCACATAGCCCTCTGTCTTAAACTTATGAATGTCTTGCCTGAGAAGTCCCACCATGTTCCCGACATTAGTAGTACCTTCCAATCTCTCTATGATTGTCCGGAGGAGAAGCTTAGAAGCATTCTCTATACTTGAACTTACTTTGAACCTCATTTTACCCTTTACAAATTAATACCCATTCACAGTTTCTATCCGAATCGCACACACAGACCCAGTTACCATCACAACCGAATGGCTGTGTTATAGGTCTGATTCCACATGCAAAGATTAATACGATTAAAAGTTTTTTCATAAAGTTACCCTAGGCGTGTTACAGTTAAGTACTGTCTGAGGGATTCCAGGCATAACTACTAATGCCCAAGTCTCCTTATCTTTTTCATTCATAAATCTCCATAAAGTACCATCATCACACAAACACATTAAAGTCTTATGTAATTCTATCCCGTGAAACCTATAAGCATCATGCTCATCATAAATGTTCTGTACTTCATATTCATAAAAGTACTGCACCGGCTTCCTCACTTCACTCTCCCCCACTTAACCACCTTACAAATTTCAGCTAGAGTATGTACATAAATAAGTGCATAAGGAGGCTTACTAGGTCTATAAACATTTTCAGCCACCTTTCTAATTTCATTAAATATTCGTTCTCGCTCGGCAGTAAGGGCTTCTTCGATATATCTTTTAGAGTTATTGTAATTATCTAAACCTACATCGTCTTGCATTATTTCACTCTCCTAAAATTCCTGCTTCTATTCTTATTTAACTTCCTAAACGCCTGTCTGTATTTAGCTAGGAAAGGAAGTAGCTTTCTCAGGTACCCCTTAACCGGCACATTAGAGATGTTAGCTATGTAAGCATTCTCCGGATTACTCTTATCAAAAACAAAACAAACGTAACCTAGATGATCAAAGTGCTTATCGAACCTCTCTTTAGTTGCAGCAAGGAACACAGCTAACTGATCGTTATCTGCTGCTCTCTTTTGAATCTCCTCTATCTCTTCTTTGAAGGTCTGCTCGAATGTCTGTTCGTCCGTTTGTTCTTCCATAGTGCCTTTTAAAAGGGGTACCTCCGTAAAGGCACCCCTAAACCTTATTTCTTAGCTTTCTTTTTAACTGCTTTCTTTACTTCTTTCTTAACTACCTTCTTTGCTTTCTTATCCATATACATTCTCCTAGTTTATGTTAATCCTCATGCCCATTAAAATCTGCATTCGCATTTAAAGCATGAGACATTCCTTCACCTCGCAGAAAATCTATCATCTGAGTAGAGTATTGATTGTCTTTAAAGTAACGAATGATTTCTATGCACTGTACCTCTAAAGGCTTACCGTTTTCTAGTATCCCCATTACATCCTCTTTGAGAGAAGTAGATAAGGCCGGCTCTTTTTCTTTTATATACTTGATAGAGCAAGGGCCTTGCAGGTCTTTTAAAAGGTTATCACTAGGAACTAAGTTCAATTCTACTGGCATATTATTCTCCAAATTGTCTAAACCCAGGATTAGTTTTACCTACTCTTTTACCTCGAACCCATAGTCCTAGTACAGAAGTTCTAGCTTTCTCTACAATCTTGTAACCGTAGTCTCTGAAATAATATCTCCATCTTCCATCAGCAAACTTCTGAGCCGGCTCACTGGTTACGATTCTTTTACCTGCAGCCCATAACTCAATTACATTGCCGGCGTAAGGTAAAATAAAAACAGGTTTTAAAGCTCTCGGCTCAGGAGGAACCATATGCTGATCAGCTTTAGGTTTGACTGTATAATTCTTAGGTAAGCTGACAGCTCCTTGTTTCGTGAACAAGAAAGCGAGCATGTCTATAAGCTCTGTAGTAGGCCAGAACTTTCTCTTAGGTCTTGGAGTCGTATCGTTTCTATTGCTCTTACCATTATTCTGCGAAGTCCATACGGCAAGCATGTAGGCATCAGGAAAAGCCTTCTTTACATCTGTGTAAGGAACATCGAAAGCATCTGTGCCGTCTAGGTTGTGTATATAGCAACCTGGAACATTAGGCTTCTTAGCCGGCCATCCGTGAATTTCGTTACATATTCTAGGGCCGGCTGCAATGAATGCGCCTTTACCTACCCAGGGATTATTAGAATAGGTGCATCTAGCAGGAACCACAGCAAGTACAGCGGTAGCAAGAGCAGTAGCATCGTCTTTACTGAGATTATGTTCCGTAGCTCCAGAGAAAATACAACCAACATCAGGATACCTATTAACAAGTGATACATATTTTTTAGCCTCCTCGACTATAAAAGGAAAATCTCTACGACTGAATCTGTGATCATCTTTCCAAAGAAGATTATATTCTTGAACTGAAACTTTGCCGGTTGCTAGCAAAGCATCTAAAGCAGGGTACGCATCCCCAAAGGTATTAGTAAATGTTACGTTACCGAATCCTTTAGGGTGTGCGTCCCTAGCAACCTTCGCATACCTAGCCATACCGAGATTAGCTATAGCAGGGATAGGTGTGCGAGTGGCCTTAATCTGCGGAACTTCACGAACAACAGGAGGTATATCTTTCTGAAAACTACATCCGGCTAGTAAAACTAAAATAGCTAGTATCTTTCTCATTACGTTATACCTCCTGTTAAATATTAAAGTACATCCAGATCAGCAAACACTGAGTTAGCTGCTGCAGGAGCAGCCTTAGTAGGAGGAGTAAGGTCTAGCCCGAACTCATCTACATTTATCTTGACTGCTTGATCCTGCTGTACAACTACACCAGAAGGCTTAGTTGCGACAGGTGCTCCTATTAAAGCAGCCTCAGGAGGCTCCTGACATAATTTCACTTCAGCCAGTCGATTAGCTTCAGCTATTCGGTTAGCTATTAATTTCTCCTGAGCAGGAACTACTTTACCTTCTGCTTTCTTAGTAGAAGCTAGAAGATAATCTCTTTGATGCGGAGCAAGAGCAGCTACTAACTCTTCGTCAGTAATACCGTGAGTCTTTAAGGTGTTACTCCAGGAAGCAATGAAGTCCTCTAAAGTAGCCGGCATGTTAACATGCAGATTAGTCTGCACGTACATCTTAAACATGTCATAGACTTGAGCTTTAGCAAGATCAAGCAGACGATCTAAAGCACCGGATATAGCATCTTGAAAAGATGCCTTTGCTTGTTTAGGTGCCTTAACTTTAGCAGGAGCTTTCTTAGCTACTACTTTCTTAGGTGCTTCTTTCTTTACCGTTTTTTTCTTTTTCATATAGTCTCCATTAATTGTTTACTAAATCTAGATATTCCTCTCTCATGTCATATCTACCTTTAGAGTTTTTTCTAAAGCTCATTACCAGGATTAGCCCTCCGCTATCTATCCAATCATACGCTTCTTGAATACCTTTTATCTTGGTTATTCTAGCTGCGTGATTAGCTCCTGATGTTACCTGCACAAGTACTATTTTTTTACTCTCTATATCAATTCCTAATAAGTCTCCAAACCCAAAAGCGTCCTGCCTGATTCTAGCGAAAGCATTAAACTTCTCAGTGATGTATACTTTCCAACCTCTCTTTCTTAATTCTTTTAAGGCTCGTTGGGTGGGGCTACTCATTTTAGTTTGCCTTACTATTTTTATCTTGTCAATCTTTTATTTACAGAAGGAGCTAATAGTTCTTTTCCAGTTTTACCTCTATACCTTCTGTTGTATAAAGTACGCACTCTTATGTTAAGTTCTCTAGCCCATTGAGCTATAGTTAAAGAGCGTCCTTTGTATTTAACGAATATATTATTTCTTTTGTTATTAGCCTGATCTAAAGCTGTCGCCCATCGACAGTTACTCTTATAGTATCCTTTTTTATTGTTAATTCTTTCAAGCGTTAAACCTGTTGGCCTCTCTCCCATATCTTTTAGAAAGTTTTCAAATTTCATCCATCTTTTACACACAGTAATTCCTCTGCCTCCATAGCGAGGATAACTTTTACTTGTTTTACACAGACAACGTAATTTAAGCGCCTTCCAAGCACTATAAGTAGATGTATATCCTGTACGAGTAGAATGCCTATGAGTACTCATCCTTTTGCCTCGCTCCAGTTTACTCCACTTCCAGGGTCAACCAAGTTCCTTAAGGTTCTATTTACAGGTAGTATCGTACAATAAGCTTTCTCCATGCACTCCACTACCTTCTTCTTTACTTCTCCCGTTTCTGTAGGGCGGCATTCTAGAATAATTTCATCATGCACGTTAGCGATAAGATTAACATCTTTTCCTTTAAAAGCTTCAGCAATTAGTATTAAAGCTATATACATAATGCTAGCACAGCCACTCTGAACAGGGTGATTCATAGATGCACCCCAATACTTATCTTCTGATAGTTTATTAGACTTACCTAAAGCAGCAAACGCTGTATATCTATTAGCTTGGCAGAGGTCTGTCTGTCTGAGTTGCCATTTATATAATGCCGGATATAAATCTCTGTAAGCATAAAAGAGTCTATCATTTTCTTCTGTAGTAAAAGTTATGCCGTAGTTTTTCTTACAGTAACTAGATTGTTTTAATCTACCCAAACCATATGATCTACCGAGAACTATTCCCTTACCTTGCTGCCTCTCATCTTTAGTGATATCTTTTATGTTTTTTCCTAACATGCCGGCTATAGTAGCTGAATAAATATCTATTCCGTTCTCGAAAGCTTCTAGCATTCTCTCCTCTTGAGCTAGTTCTGCTATATAACGTACCTCTATCTGAGAAAAATCTGCGTCAACTAATTCATACCCTGCAGTGGGAATAAAACTTTTTCTAAATTCTTTATCTCTAGGGGATTGCTGGAAGTTAGGATTGGACCCGCTAACTCTGCCTGTTCTTGCGCCACAAACTGTATAGCCGGCATGAATTCTTTTAGTAGCAGGATTAATCATTTCAATAAGGTTCATTCCAAAGCTAGTGCAAAGCTTGGACATTTTCTGGTACTTAGCAAAGGGTTTAACTATCTCGATATGAGAAAAGTTTATAAAAGCGTCTGCATTAGTAGCTAGCTGAACATCTTCCCATTCAGCTTCGTCTTTTGTAGAATCTGTTCTAGGCCATATAGCAGCCACTTCCGGAGGTAAGTTTTCTTTCAACCACTTACCTACCTTGGCAGGTGTTACTACCTGAATACCTGTCATTCTCTGTAGCTCATCACGAGCATCAGCTAACTCTGATCTCCAGTTAACTATGTTTTTCTTGTGGTGTTCGACATCAAAATTTATTCCGTTCAACTCCATCATAGATATAGGTATCTGGGCTTTTCTGTAAACCTCATAGCACTTCTCTAGGTTAAGCTTTTGTATCCAGTCTTTTAATTTTGCATGAATAAGGTAAAGCATTATAGTATCAGCTGCAGCGTAATTGACCTGTTCCCAGGTGAGTTCCGTAATATTCCAGTCACTTTTACCTCCAGCTTTATTTACCTCAACATTGAGTAAAGCCTTGGCTACATCCTTTAAGCTTGCGGATTTGAATGTAGGGTATAGAGCTTGCCAAACCAACCGGCTCATAATAGCAGAGCAGTGAAAGTCTCCCGATTCAACCTTAAACCACTTCATCATCATCTTCAGATCAAAGTTAAGATTGTGAAAGCAGCTACTCCTAGTTTCGAACAGAGTCTTCAAGCTTGGTAACTCTCCCGTCTTAAATAGGTCAATAACCACCGCAGCTTTTCCAGTGAACATTTGAATGAGTCTAGGTCTGGCAAGATGAGGAGAAAGAGCAGCTTCAGGAATATGTTTATATTGAGGTAGAGCTGCTGTCTCTATATCAGCTACTAAGATCTCTTTGGATTCCAGCATCCTTTGAATAGCAGCTTCAGCCTTATCTTTAGTGTCTATATAGATAGCCGGATAAGATGAGCCGGCAAAGTCTACTGTAAAGTTCTTAATCATTTTTGTTTTTCTACTGTAACAATAAAACCCCCACGAGCGTGTGGATCATCTTTAACTACGACTACGTGATCTTTAAGAGACTCAATATCTTCCATAGATATTAAAGCTGTAGGAACGCTATTAGTGAACTCATAGAAATCAGATCTAGATTTAATAAGAGCACCGAGAAGTACGTACCAAAACGCAGACCCTGGATCAGCTTTCTCAAAGACAGCTTTAGGTTTTTTCTTTGCATCCTCTTCAGCTAGCTCTCTTATAGTCTCCTCTAAAGCTTCTTCTGCTATCCCACCTACTTCTTTTAAAAACTTATCACTCATACCTACTCCATTAACTCAATAGTCCAAAAATCAGAACACAAAGTCTTATCTAAGATAAAATTATAAGGCATGAGAAAGTATCCATTACTTCCCCACTCCTCTCCCCAAGAATTTCTAATGATAAAATACTGTAAGGTATCATCGTACCCTACGGCTGTTACAGCGTGTCCTCCTTCTGGAGCATCGTTAGGATCAGGAAACTCTAATAGGTATTTATCTTTGTTAAGGCTGTAAAGATTCTCATAAACAGAGAACCCAAAAGCAACCGGATGACTATCAGCAATAGCAGCTCTTAAATCATCTAGTCTCTGCTTTACTCTTCTGTAAGATACTGCCTGATGCTTTTCCGCTAGAACCTTTACCCAAGAAGGAGGCTCTATATTAAAGTTAGCAATAATGTAATTCCATACTGATTCATCACAGACACCGAACTTGTTGATTGCTTTGATGGTGTTTCTTAAAGTAGCGCCGTTATCTATGAAAGTAGTTCCTTCTAGTTTCCTTGTCATGTAGTAAAGGAAAAGCCTAGAAGGGAAGAATGTATTATCTAAACCATACTTATAATCGCAGATTGATCCTACTGCTTGAGCTGTACAGGAACCTAACTCTCCTTGATCATAGCAAGGAGGAAACGAAGATCTTAGGTCCACATGAGCCGGCAATACTTTAATATATTCTTTTAGTCTAGAACTTGAGAAGATGTTATCTCTTTTATCTAAGCTATCTCTGCGCCAACCTAAAGATCTTCGTTTCATTTTTGTTATCCTTCTACTTCGCCTTCAGGTAAGTCTGGATTAAAAGAAGATTCACATTCGGTGCCTTCACAGCATCCTTTAATCCCTTCTTTAAGTGCTCCAGCATCTACTAAACATACATGCTTAATGGCAAACATAAGACCTGTTTCAAGACAAGTAAAAGCTTCAGAAGTTTCTCTGCTATCTCCTAAAGCTAAAACCTCTGCAGCTAGTTTAAAGAATCCGGCTCTGATATCTTTCATTTTTTCTAGGCTTTCAGCAGATAGACCCGATACGTATTTAAGCGTATCTAACTTAGCCTTAGATCGCTCACTTAATTCAATAATACATTCACTCATTTTATTTTCCTTTTTATAATTTAACCTTTTCAGGTAATAATTTTAGTTACCTTACTTTAGTTTGTATTTAAATGGAAGCCTAAATTTATTCTTATAAAGAGAGCTGCTTTCATTAACTAAAGTAAGGAACTCTCCTATTAGATAACCGTGATAAGTAGCTACAAATTCTTCTGAAGCTAAAGGATCTATTTTCATTACTCTGCATAGATGCGTAACTGCGTGACTAGCTTCGTGACTTACTACAGAAATATCCTGAGAATCTTTATCCCCTACCCATATTAGACCTGTCCTATTAAAAGAATTATTCTTTACAAAGATTCCTGCGTTTCCTGAATCTAGTTCCGGAAGAGAAAAACGCATCTCTTTACAGAACCATTTACATGCGTCTTCCTCTGAGCCTCCTAGTTGAAAAAACCAATAAAACCTGGTAGACGGATCATATAAAAGTTTACGCCGGCCTTTAGTATTTTTAGTTTTCTTCATCTTCACTTCCAACTTGGATCATCATAATGATAGTCACCTTCATCTGCTTGCTCCCTCAAATCCTCTTCATTAAGTTCTATATAAGCTTTCAGTACCGGAGGACAGAAACTCTCATCTACTAACCAGAGAAGATACGTAGCCGGCAGTTCTGAAATAGTCTTGCCTTGATGCTTACCGAAAGGCATTACGAACATTTCAAAATCTACGTCTGTGTATTCTTTCTTCACTTAGTTAACCTTCTCCACAGTCCCAAAAACTTCAGAAGCATTTATGAAAATATACTTCTCCCCTTCATAAGTAACCGGCAGTGCTCTCCTTTTCTCGAAAACAATTATCTCATCCACTACAAAATCGTGAGGGATTATATCTCCTTTAGCATTAATCTTCCCTGGACCGGCTGCTACGATAACAGCTTTCATCAAGGTATCTTTTTCTGTGTGGCTAGGAGGAAGGAATATGCCGGCGGGTGTGGATTCAGAAGGGGTTATTTCTTTTACTATTAGTACGTCACTTGCTGGATTTATATTCATAGAGTCCTTTTTAAAAATGGGAGTGCTCTCCTCCCTGTCACCGCTAGTGCTCTCTCGTTTGCGGTTTACCCCAGATTCCGTAGCACTTGGGAACCTCGCTATCTACTTTCGCTCGGCAAAGCCATAACAGCTGTATATGAGTAGCGCTTCTCGACACCTAAGTGTTTCGCTGGAATCTCGCCAGCTCATCAGGAGATTAAACTGGACAAGGAAACACGAACGAGTCAGTAAACAACCTGACGCATTACAAAGATAACGGTAAGATAACTCTGTAGCAACTATGTTCCCTTGTCCACGAAAAGCTCCGAAGGTATTTTCCCTCGCTTTGTCACAGTCTATCTACTCTATGAGACTGACTGCTGGGGGTTGTCCAGTACCGAGCTTTTCATGCACAAGGAATCCTCATGCATCCTGTCTTTCCAGGTGTCAGATATTAAGCAACCGTCATATCACCTAGATTAGCACTAACAGCAGCTACTGCATTATCCAAGTGATCCATAACTGAAGCAGGGTCCGGTGCTCCACCGAATCTAACTCCGTCATCCTTGATGAACTTGATAGCCCGTAAGGAATAAGAATACCCATCAGAGTTTAAGAAAGGTTGAAGAGTCAATCTACATATCATTCCTGCCTCAAACTGCTCAGGCTCCATACCCTCATTCAGTATTCTCCATCCTTGGTTATGACCACGAGGTTTTCCGTTCCTAGCATTGATTACCCTTGTGCCGGCATATCCGTCATACACCTTGCCAGTTGTAGATGGACTATCTCCGTCTCCAAAGTATCCACGCTTAATCTTTTTAAGATTCTCCTCTGCATTAGCTCCCCATAGATCCTGAGCCATAAGTTTGCACATAGTTTGAATCTCTTTAAGATGAAATACTTGCTGTTCAAGTGTCTTATCATTAAGTCCTTCATTCTTAGGAACAAGAAGTGAAACTCCGTATTTAGGCTTATCTCCTGGTCTTCCAGCAGGAGTAGCTAAATTAACGAATGCTATTCTACCTAACGGAGACGCAATATCGTTTCCGTATATACCGCTAAAAGGTCTATCCTTTGTGGGAACTAGTAAGGTGAACCCGTTAACTGTTTTATTATCCTTTGCCATATCAATCCTTATCAACTTATTTTATTTATACAATTTAAAATTCACTATCATCGTCTAACCCCTCCAGTAACTTCGCAGGGTCTGAGAAGCTAAATGCTGGAGCAGGGTCATCTATGCTAGTGATTTTGGGCCGGCCTTCTGGCTTAACTGTAAGAGGATTAATAATTAAGTCTGCCTCTTTCTTAGGGATGTCTTTAGCAAGCATAAGAGCTTTAGTCATGTCTCCTATCCCCATAATAGGAGCTGCTTTAAACGGATTAACGCCATGAGCTTTCATTGTATCAACTACTTCCTCAGTGTCCTTAAACTTTCTCTTAGTAACTCCTTCTACTATTTTTATCTCATCATTCTTCTCACCATTAGCTAGCCGGATGATAAGTTCCTTATCTACTGCAGTGAATAAGTTTTTAATCTTAGCTTTGTTTCTATGGATCTTAACTAAAGTATCAGTAGGAGTCTCAGCTACGTTTATAAACTGGACTGTATTAAGGTCTTGGTTTCTTATTACTGTCAGCTCCATCTCTTTATCTAAGTGCTTAGTATAGGCATCACATCTTCCTCTAGCTTTGCACCATTCACACCAGTCACCTACTTTAAATTTAGGTTTTTCTTTCTTGCTCTCGGCTATAGCCTTATTATATTTAGCTTCAGCTTTCTCAATCTCTGACTTAGTAAAAGTATGTTCTTTCCAGTTAGGGAATGTTTCCGGCTGATATATGAAAGACTTGAATACGTCTATCTGCTTTCCTTTCTCTCTTGCTAATTTATTTAAAGTAGTGAGGTAGAATTTAAGCTGCTCATCTCCGGCGTCTACTGAGATGCGTCCGAACTTACAGTCGCCTACAACTGCTACTAATTTTCCTTTATCGTTATGGTAAAGAATTACTATGTCTGCCGTTCCTCCGGCATCTAGTTCCTGAGAGAGCATTAACTTTCTCTCTATGTATATCTGCTTACCTGTAATAAATCCTTCTAGTTCTTTTTCAAATAGTAAGGTCCAGAACTCCTCTGCTAAAGCTTCTCCCTCTTCCGGCCAGTTAGGGATTATAGAGTAGTCAGGGAGAACAGGAGTACCGTCTGTGAGTTTTTGAATCTCTCCTCTTACTTTTACCTCCAGTACTCCGGTATGTAGAGCTGTGCCTCTAAGAGCTGCCTCTCCTGCCGGCTCCTGGGGTATGTCTTTAACTATTGATGCCCAACCGAAGCAGTTAGACCAGTACTTGGCCGAGCTGCCTCCGTAGAGGTGATGTTCTTTATCTGTTACATTCTCGCTCATGCTTCCCCCTTCATTAATTTTTCAATAGCCTGAGCCTCAGAAAGAGGAGGATTACCTAAATCAAGAACATAAGCTAAATCTAGTCTGACTGATTCGAATATACCTCTACGTAATCCCAACCGAAATGCTGTTTCAAGTTTTTGCCTTAATAATGTTTTCTCTATTTCAGTGCAAGCTGCTGTTACTTTTTCTTTGAATTCTGAATCCATATCATACCTCTACCTTCACATAAATCTTTAACTCAGGAAGAAAGTAAGTTACCTCTCCCTCAAATGCCTCTAGCTTCTGTGCAGACCATTCTAAGATGTCATACACAGTTAACCTCTGCCGGCCTGAGACTTTCTTAAGCTCAGCTAAAAGCTTCTTCTCAGCATCGTCTAGCTCTTTATTCTTTTTCACTTCAAATGGATTGTTCATATTAATTCACCGGCTCATCTTTACTATAGTTAGCAACACACTTAGCGAGAACTTTTGTAGCTACTCTTAATGCTTTATTGACCATCCAAGGCTCAACTAACAGAGAAGTAGAGTCTGCATGGAAAGTAGCTATGATCATAGGTAGTCCATCTGGACCACCGATAACTAAACTAGTAGCAGCTTTACCATTCCAATCTGCTACATGTCTTCCGTCTCCTACTGGAAGAGTAGAGGCAGAGGTTCTGCATTTCAAACAATTACATGTCATATTAAAACGTAGCTCCACCTTTACCGCCTTCATTGAACTGGCCGGCGTCTATCCATTTCCTGACCTTAACATCCTTAAAACCTACGAACATTCCAACACTGTACATAAAGGCACCTTTACCGGCGTTACCAAAATGAATTCTGCCTGTAAAAGGTTCTTCTTTAACAATCTTGCTGTTTCTAAATTGTTGGAACCATATTCTATCACAGCGTTGTGGCAGCAGAATATAAGAAGGTATACTGTACGTTGCTGCTAAATACCTAAGACGTTGTGCAAATTCCATGTCAAGGCTGTAAGGAGGGTTACAAAAAATCCTAGCCTTTATCTTAACTAAATGATTGCCTAGCTTATCTATAGGAATATCTAAAAAAGAATTCTCTTTAGAATAAAATCTCTTACATTTAGTGTTTTTCTTAGAAGCTGCTGCATCTACGTTAAAGTTACATCGTTCATGTAGCCAGTCATAAAGAGGTTGAGGAGTTGTCCAATTATCGTTTTTTGCCATTGTTCTTACCGTTTTAATATGACTGTCGCAGTCTATGTAAGTATTTCTTTTACGTCAACAGGAAAAGTTCCTGCTTTTTCATTTTTTAATAAAAGGAAGATAATATTTATGATCCTCTCCTAACCACTTCTTAAGCATAGTTAGATCTCTATCTCCCTGATAACCTACTAGCTCATGGCCGGTGCCTAAGCCGGCTCTCCCAGGCATCCCTTTTATACCTATTGACAGAGTAGTATTGGACAGTAACGCACAAGGGATCTCCCTTGCTTGCGCTTTCTTCCAAAGCTCTATGTCAAAGTAATAGTGACCGCTATGCACAGCTTCATATAGGAGAGGCAGAGCTTCTTTCCTTAGAGCTGTGTGGCAGAGAGGAGCATGTTTAGTATTGTCTAATGTTTTAAAGCCTGGAGCGTGGAGATGATAATATTTTGAACTTGAAAGGCCGGCTACCTGGGAGACTTCTAAAAGTTTCAGCATGGAAGCAATGTAGTCAGGAGCGTAAAATTCGTCATCTTCGATCACTAAGCATACATCCCCTTTAACTTTTTCTAAGAGTGCCGACATGTTCGGTCTTTGCGTATTTACTTCAGGATTCCACCACATAGGAGCTTTGACTAACTCTTGTCCTAGAGTCAGTTTAGCAGGGTTGACCGGATGGTCATCCACAACTAACCACTGCATCTTACCTTTATAAGTCTGCTGACTCATCCACTTTTCGCAGAGAGCAAAAGCTTCAGGCCGGCTTCCCGTAGGGGTGATTAAGCTAACCAGCATCTCTCTCCTTTTCTGCTCTATTTAATATTTGATAATATCCGTAATTTACTTCAGGACATGGACCGACTTTAGCATCGTATTTTTTCCATGCCTCATCCTCTTCCCACCACTTCTGTTCTATCTCAGGATGTCTGATCAAATAATCACTTACTAAATCATGGTGCTGTAAGGCTATTTCTAAATCCTTTCCATATACTCCTACGCTGGATAGCCCGTAATAGCTATGAAGCAGTCTAGCTTTTTCCCACCTACGCTCGTCCGTCATACCTTCATCTCCAAATACTTCTCATAAATCATATCCGGTGTAATTATCTCCAGGCACTTGAAGTCTCCACGCTTACAGCCACACCATGTAACTGGAGGCTTCTCTTCGTGCAGACAGAACTTACAATCAATATCAGGCACAACTGGCAACGTGCTTTTCTTAGTAGATCTAAACTCAGGATTAGCACAAGTGAATATTCCTATAGCCGGTGTGTCCACAGCTTCAGCTATGTGAAAAGGAGCTGAGTCTATCCCGATGAAAAGCTTAGCGTTTCTAATTGTCTCTGCTAACTCATGGAAAGTTTGCTTACCTACTAAGTTAGTGATGCTAGAGCTTTCAGATCGGAAGTCGTCTTTTGAACCGACTATGATTATCTTTTCTCCACTGTACAGAAGTTTCTTTAGTAGCTCTTTCCAGTACTCTTTAGACCAAGTTCTGTTCTCCCAACTATTTCCCATATGGAGAACTATGTATGGAATAAAATTGTTTTTACTTACTAAATAATTAGGTACGTAGAGATTGGTCTCATGAGGAGTCTTAGTATCTCCAAAAGCCTCCAGAGAATAAGCATCTATGATATGCATCTTAGGATTCTTCTCGTAAGCTAAATCCAGGTCTACCCTCCTAGCGATTACTGGCTTAGGTTTTTTATCCAGATTTAAATAGGTTCCTTTAACGTAAGGATTATTAGTAAATACTTGAGGACACATTGTGTCTATATAAACATCATATCCTTCCTTATGCAGACGCTCTACAATAGGTGTAGTTAGTATTACATCTCCTAAAGCTCCTAGTCTTTTAAGCAAGCAGATTTCTCTAGGCTCGGCTTTAAAAGATTCAAACTGCAGCTCACCAGGAGAATACTCTTTTCCTAGATCAGTGACTCTTCCATCTGTAAACCCGTACCTACCTAATAGATCTCTAAGCATCTCTGCATCAAAACACACATGATGAAAATTAGCATCGTAGTCTTGACCAGAGAATAATTTAAGATTCGCCCACCAAGCCGGCGTTACAGAGTCAGATAAGTTTTCCTTTATAAACTTTTCATCTCCAGGCCACTCAGGAGTTGTCTCACCTTTTAAGTATTGCTCACAGATGAACCTTAGATTAGGAGTCCTTAGCACTAGCCGGCCTCCAGGAGTTAGCACCCTAGCCCACTCACTGATTACAAAAGGAAGTTTCCTGAAAGGAATATGCTCTATTACATGATTGGCTAGAATCTCAGAAACTTCCCCGTCATTAAAAGGCAGTCTCTGTTTAACGAAGTCACAGATATAATCTAGTTGAGGTAATCCTCCTCTTATATCTAGATGTAAATACCCAGGCTGGGGATTATACCCTGAGCCTACTTCAATCTTTAGGTTCTTAGCATTTAGTTTCTTAACTTTCTTTTCTATCTCTCTTATCTTAGAGAGGTCTAGCTGTGCTTTGAATTCCTTTATTCCTTTAGCTTCAGCTTCCGTCCACTCAGGCTTATCTTTTTTCTTCTTAGGGGTGTTACCTCTAGTAGCCCCTTCCTCGTGAATAGCTGTTAGCTCTTTGAAAAACTTTACTGTATATCCAGCATCCCAAGCATCTAGACAGTACTTAGTATCCTCACAGGCTAGAAAGAATCTCTCATCCAACCCGCCTATCTTGTTATAAAGCTCTCTTCTTATAGCAAAGAAAGCTCCGGTCACAGCAATACAGTACCTGCTTTGTAGTCTGTTGAAGCTTTTAATATGCAAAAAGCTTCCTAACTTTTCGTTGTATGCCATGCCTCCATGCTGAATAGAGCCGTTAGGATATACAAGCAAAGCGCCGGCTATACCTAGATCTGGATCTTTAAAAGCCTCATTTAAGGTGTCGATGAATGGAGCTGTGATTGTGATGTCGTCATTTAATAACAGAATAATATCCCCTTTAGCTGCAGCCATTCCTTTATTAACAGACGCAGCAAAGCCGAGGTTCTTTTCGTTATTAATAACTGACATCATCTCCTTCTTAGGGTTATCGTTTACGACAATAAACTCATACATATGAGATATAGGCGCTTCATGGAAAGGTGCCTCGTGTTTTCGTACAGAGTCTTTTAACTTAGTTACTCTTTCATTGTCGCCGAATGTGGGGATAATTATGCTGATCATTTCTTCTCTAGCCTTCCTTTAAATGCTTCTACTGCGTCATCTAAATCAATAAACATATCGTAAGTTTTATGCTTCCACTCACCTGTAGATAAGTAATACAGAACTCCCTCAGAGGATATTTGTATTTTTTCTACTGAGATAGGTCCATATAAACTGATGGCTTCTTCATCCCTTCTCTTCGTAACTAAATATATCTTAGTCCCTATTCTATATTTCTCGTCTAACATTTCTCCTCCGTTTCTATTAACTTCTTTAAATAGTGTTCAGCTTTCTTTAAGTCCTCAACTCCTCCCTTATTTCTCCATCTACTAACATACTTAACGATGTTACCTTCTAAGAACCCAAGCTTGTTACTGATGATGTAATCCCAAGGCTGTATTGTTTGATCTTTATAGTGATTCCCTCCTACTTGGGTTTCATTCGCAGCTTGCACATCCTTCTCATTTTCTAGGATACCGAAGCACTCTACAGAGCAGAACCATGTATCTCCAATAGTACCAAAAGGCCCGTTAGGTGTTTCTGATCCACATACAGAGCATTTAATGAATTCTTTAATCATTTCATATCCCTTATATATTGATAAGCACCTTCCACAGAATTAGGTCCACCTAAGAAAGTAATGCCGGTGTTCTCTAATTCATAAGCACAGAGAACTATATAGAGCTTATCGCTCCCCCAATGAGGAGATCTTTTAATCTGCCTAATAGCTCCGGCTATATCTTTTCTGTAGTTAATAGAGGGATGTTGAGGAGTTAGTAGTACAAAGCACCTCTTGCCGGCTGTTATGACGTCTCTAATTCCTCTTCTTAAGTCTATTTGATTGACCCAAGCACCTGTGGCTTTTAGCTCAAATACTACGCCGCCGCAGTTTTTGTTCTTTAGGTTCTGTTTAATAGCTGCCTTATTCTCTCCTGCATAATTCCTGCAGAGAACTATTATAGGTTTGCCGGCTTCTGGTTTATATATGTTAAGGTCAGCGTCATAGAATCTAATATCAGGTCTCTCTACGTACACCATACAGAACTTACAGTCTAAACCTAGATCTAGTAATTGCCTCCTAGCTTCTCCTACTCTGCCTGTAGATGCTAGCTCTGCTCTATCGAAGGCTCCGTCTTCTGTTATCACAGGAACACCAACTTTCTTTATGAACGCTTTCCAGGTGTCGTCCCTTACCTGACTATTGTTTTTAAGGAACCACACCCCGTGAGCGTCTTTGAATCTTTCACCTTGCTCTGCTTCTTCTTGAGATATTTGATTGACATCTATTAACAGTTTCATTTCATTATACTCCCACTTAAAATTGCAAGACCTATACTAATCGCAGTCGCAAAAACACTAAGAACTATAGTATAGAGTAATCTCTCTGCTTTTGCTTTCTTCAACTCTTCTTGAGCATCGTGCAGCTCCAGCTTAAGCTGGATAAGTGTGACCCGCAGACTTAGTATAGTTTCGCTTAGTTGTTTAATTTGAGTTGCCTCTGAATAGTTCATACTTCCTCCACCTCAACATTCTTCTTAAGCAGCTCAATATTACGAGAGATTTTAACCATATCCCCGATATGAATCTTGTCTCTTTTACTCATAAGCCCTCTCTCTCTTCTCTAAGTACAATTTGTAACCGTTGTCATCTCGCCTTTCTACAACCTGCACCTCCTGAATAGAAAGCCCAGTTCTAAGCAAGTATTCTGCTATGTAAGCTTCTATGAACTGATCTCTTTTACGTAGCGCAGAACTTACTAATCCGGTGGTTATCTCAGACCATGTTTCGTCATTCATAAGCCCTCTCTAGTAAGTCCCTAACCTTAGTCGTAGGGAGAGTTAGGGAAGGGCAGATTGGGTCTTCCAAAAACTCCTGGTACATATTATTCAGGATATCTAGTGCCTCCTTAAGCAGCTTCTCTCTAGTGCTGGCCTTGAGGGTGGAGAGTTCAGATTCGAGCTTGTTATGATCGACAAGTTTCTGAAGAACGTCTATTGCGGGTTCTTTCTCAAAAATAAACCTACTGTTTATGAGTAGGAGCGCCCTTTCCAATAATTTGTCTGTAGTATCTTTATTCGCATACAACTCGGCGATCTGGGCTTGCAAGTCTTGGATAAGAGTGTTCTTCCTTTCAACAAACCCCTTCAGCACTGCTCGCTCTACTATCAATCCCCGAATCTCCTCCACAGCATCGTGTAGGAGCTTATGTGGCCATGGGATCTTAGCATCCGGATGGCCGTTACAAGCATCAAGTAGCCTTTTAACTATATCCGGCGTCCACTGCTCGCTCATATTCCTCTCGCCTTTAACCACTCTAAGATTTCCTTATCATCTTCCCAGGAATAATCATCTGCAACTTTCTTTCTATAGATAGAGACAAGCTGCTCTTTAGGAACTATCGAATGAAGGTATCCTTCACCGAACTCTTTTAACTTAGTCTTATATTCTTCGCACTTAGGACAGCCGGCTAATGGCTCCTCGTAGCTAGGATTATAATACTTTCTGTTGTCATGCTCATGATCCCAGGAATAATCAAACTCTCCCTGAAAAGCGTCACAACCGGAACAAGATCCGTATGATCCTTCTACATAGCCTCTTTCTCCACGGTAAGTAACATCTGCTATCCAGGTTCCTTGATAGCTTCCGAACTCTTTATACTCGTGGACTTCTGCTCCTGCTGCTTCCATTGCTTCTTGATAACTCATAATTCCCTCCTAGATTGCAAACCAACTTGCTCTATATACTCCAGTCTCTGCTCTAACACTGAGAAAATCTCCTCATCTATACTTCCTTCAATCATTACCTTGATGATCTGCACCGGCTCTTTGGAACCTATTCTATGGATACGCTTCAGACTCTGTATCCACATAGAAGCAACGCTTGGAAACTGTACATATATGCCTACTGTTGCAGCCGTTAGGTTTATCCCCACACCTCCGGACTGCATGTTTAGGACCAAGGTATTAAGATCTCCAGTTTGAAATCTATCAATGATGTCTTGCCTCTTTAGTTCAGAAGTAATCTGCCCTGTTATCTTATCTACCTTTCTATCTGTCTTAGAGATCTCAGACACCAGCTTATCAGCAACATCTGTATGCCAGATGAATAGGACTACTTTCTTATCCAAAGGATATGTACTCAGAAGCTCCAGGATAGAAGGGATTTTATGTATCGCATTAGTTCTTAATACAGCTTGATACTGAGAACTCAGCTCCACTCCTTCCCATATTCTTTTCTTTATCTCTTCAATCTCTTCTTTAGAAAAGTTTTCTACATTATCAACATCTACAAAATATTCAGAGAATGTCAGTGGTGGTAAATCTTTTTTAACTTCGTCTTGTTTCCTTCCTAATGCACAAGCTCTAAATACTTTATTCAGTTCAGCTATGTTTTTCTTGTGAAACCCTGCATAAGTTACACCTGAGTATGTGTATGGGTCTTTTATGGCTTGGCAATATCTCATCTTGAATTTAGTTAGGCTTATCTTATTAAAGATATCAGGAAGTAGAACTTTTAAAGTAACATAGTAATCTGATGCACACTTACTAGCCGGCGTTGCAGTCATTAACCACACTCTCTCGCTTGTGGAGATTATCTGCATGAACATCTTACACCTAAGAGTATTCTGATTCTTTATATAGAGTGCCGATTCATCGGCTATCACTATGTCCCAATTCTTTAGGTACTTCTCATGATCCTTGCCGATTAACTTATCGTGATTAATGACAGTCCATTCTGTTACAGGATTACTCCAGTTACTGATCTCCCTCTTCCAGTTCAGAACTATAGATTTAGTCCCTATTACTAGGACTTTTAGAGGCTTAAGTAGCCATTCATCCTGATAAAGGTGATGAGTGTTAAACCTCTGCACAAGATTCACAGCTACAATAGACTGCATACTTTTACCTAGGCCAGGGTCATCCGAAAGAAGAAACCTATTCTTCTGAAACAGAGCTTTTATCCCCTCATACTGATAATCGAAAGGAGATATCCCTGCATCTCTCAGTACTGCAGGTACGCAGTTTTTTAATATGAACTCGTTATCAATTATCACGTTACTTACCGTTTTACTGTTGCCAATGAAGGTCAAGGTATACTAGGGTGTCCTAACGTGTCAACCTATTAATTATCCAATCTATGAAAAAATATAAAATACCACCTAAAGATGCTTCCAGAGGCAAGATGCTTAGACGAGGACTAGGCATTTACGAGTCCATACTCAAGCGTATTGAAAAGCAGCATAAGAAAACTCCGTTCTTTAGTATGAATGCGCTCATCAATACTCTCTTAGATGAAGCTTGCACAGCTAGAGAAAAGCGCTCTTAAGGTTTTTAGTTACTTAGATTTTTAAAAGGAACCTTGTTATGCAGACTATCGAAGTCTCAACTCCTATCAATCCTCTCAAAAAATTCTTCTCATCTTTTGGGTTTAAATTAATTACCGTTTCTATTATCCCTCCTAAAGGAGTTAAAGTCCCTTTTGGGAAATGGTTCAGTGCAAAAAACTGGGTAAGAGCCATACCTTATGAGGAATTTTTCACGGATGCAGTTCAGATAGAACTTCAAATAGCCAATACTGCCGGCTGTGCTATTTACTTTACTGTTAACGAAGGGGATGGATTGCCCGAAGAAGGGAATGATAACCTGAATTGCGCCAAACGCACGAACATTAAACTCCTTAAAGCTTTAGTTATTGATACTGATACAGCCGATTCAGCAGCTTTAAATATAGAGTTAAGAAAACTTAGGCTAGCTCCTCATCATATCGTAGAGTCCTCACCTAATAAGTTCCATTATTATTTCCTGATTAAACCTGAACCAGCAGAAGGGAATAACGTTATTCAATGGCAGTCCCTTCAAAAGCTGTTAGATGATTTAGTTCCTAAACTAGACCAATCTATGACTGATATCAATCAAGTTCTTCGTATCCCAGGGTTCTATAACAATAAAACAGACCTGCAAACTCCTTTTAGAGTTAAGCATAAAGGAATAGGAGACCACCCTCTTTATGAGCTTGCGCCCCTTTATGCTAGATTAGGTGCTCACAAATATAACGAATTTGAATTATCCTTGAATGGTACCCACAACGGCCACTCTCTGCCCTACAATAAATTCGAGTTCCCTTCTACTAAGCTTACTGAAGGTAGTAGAAGAACCCACATAACACGTTATTTAGAGCATGTTATTGAGAATGTGATAGACCTGAATGCTCCTGAAGAGGATTATCTATGCTCTATGGATGGGTTTATAGTAAGGAATCTCAAGCCCTCTGATTGGAGTGCTTTCTTAGAAGGAGGGGAGCGTAGACAGAATCTCCTTACTTATTTTACTCAGCAACGTGCGAGAAGAGTTAAACTAAAATATGAAAAAGAAACTGAATTAGCTAAACAGGTTTTCAGTACTACCGAAAACATAGAGAATCAAAAACTACCTGATGAGTTCTATCTTAACTTCCCTGGGGATTTAGGAATGTTAGTCAGGGAGATTCATGCATATACATCTAACCTTCCTCTTGAGATATGCTTTGCCGGTGCTCTAGCTATCTCTGGTGCTCTTAAAGCTGAGACTTTTAGATTTAAAGGTGCATGGCCTTTCGTTAACGGCTTAATTATAGCCGGTACTGGGGTAGGTAAATCCGCAATTAAAGATATTGTAGAAAGAACTCTCGAAGCAGCCGGTCTTAGGGGAAAGTACCCTCAAGTACTAGGCTTCTCTAATTCCGTTCAAGACCTTCACACCTCCCTCTACGCAGCCGGTGGGGCAGGAACGGTGATAATAGATGAATCCGGAGACTATCTCCAGACTATCACAGGTAAGAACGCCCCTGCGTATGCTAAAGCCCTTAAGAAGTATTTCAAGGAAGCTACTACAGGTAAGGATCAAGGAACATGGCTTCACCCTGGAGGTTCTTTGTCTTATACAGTTCCTCCTATTAAGGGTGGAATGCTATCTCTTTGGATGCTTATCCAGCCAGACAAGTTTACAAGCTCTCTAGACTTAGCTGATATGGCAGACGGATTTATCCCAAGATTCTTTATATTCAATGGTAAGGCTAAAATAAAGCTAACCAGAACTTTCGATGAGAATACTGATTACAGATCCTTTTCTCCTTCTTTAGATTTAAAAGTTTATTTAGAGTCTTTGGTATCTAAAATGGCGCATATAGATGCTTCTCAAATTACCGTAAATGCTGAAGCTGAGCTTAAGGAATTAATGCCAAAAGCCAAGGCAGACCAGATAGCTGCTCATAAACGTGAGGCCGTATATGTTGCTCGTAGTGAGGCTAGAAAGTCTGGTGTGTCACGTATAGATGTAGAGATTACTGAAGAAGCTCACAATTACGTAAAAGATTATCTTAAAGAGCAAGAGGATATTGCTAATATAGCCCAAGGTAAGGACTCAGATGCACCTTCTTTAGGTATGTATATTCGTATAGAAGAGATGCTTCTCAGATTGATGTGCAATGCGGTTTCTTATAATCATGCTCAAGGTACAGCAATAGTGGATAAACAATTAGCGCAAGCTTGTATAGAATTCCATAGATTCCAAACTGGAAGGTTCTTTAAGAATGAGTTGGCTGAAATCTCTAAAGGTTCGGGTGAGAGGGACTTGGATGTAGTCATGAAAGGTCTTAAGAAAGCTTATATGGATAACGGACAGAAAGCTGTTAAGGCCGGACAAGTTGCTACTGCTATTAAAAGCACTAAACGACCTAAGAACCTGAGTTATGTGCTACAAGAATTAGTGAAGCGTGGACAAGTAATACTTCAGATGCTGCCTAATGTTAAAACCCCAGGGCATAATATTGCTCATTACTTGCCTGTAAAGGAGGACGATATAGATGGACTATAAAACTAAGTATAAAGAATACCTTAAAAGTAACCACTGGAGAGAGTTCAGGCAGCGTGTTTTAGACTTTTGGAGTAACCAGTGTGCATTGTGTCCTTGTTTAGCGAAAGAAGTTCACCATAGGCATTACAGGAGCTTAGGAAAAGAAGTACTAACTGATTGCATCGCTCTTTGTAGGGTATGTCACGAAAGACATCATCAATCTTTATTAGAGTTAAGGCTCAGTACGCTGCCAGAATATAAAGCGCTAACTTCAGAGCGTCACCATTTTTACTGGAATCGTTACGAACCCTTCAGAATAGAGCATGAGAAGGCTATTGATGACTATAGGTTTTATAGAAAGCCTTTTATCCACGCTCAAGAACTGCTTTGGTACTATAAGAAAATTAACCAATTTGATATTAAAATAGAACAACTAAGAAAGGATTTCTTCAACTGTACTACTACTGTACTAGAACTGGACCTTTAAGGGTACAGTGGTAGAAGCTAATAAATCCATAAGCTTACCTACTTTTTTCCTTAAACTGTACTACTGGACCGGATTACTAGTAGATATATTTATTTTTAAGCTATGAAGTAAAAATGAAAATTATAAAGTACAGCGGTACAGTTGATAGATAAATAATAATAATAATAATTATATTCTTATTACTATCTACTACTTAGCTACCCTTAATAAGGGCTAAGTTAACTGTACCGGCTTGGTACAGTTAATGGTCCAGTTGGTACAGTCGATGATTTACAAGATAAACCTATTCTCTCCTTTCATACCTAGTTCTATATTCAGGGAACTAACCAAAGGCCGGCTAACTAAAGTCCCAAAGGGACGCTGGATTGTTATTGAATTAGTAGAGACAGCTCTCAGGATGAATTATAGGGACGTAATCGGTCCTTTGAGTATCGCCCTAAAGGTTGAACCTAATGTCTTAACAGAGCGCATTGTGGAGCTTCTGGATAAGGATAAGAGGTTACTAGCCATAATGACTAATGATGTATTGTTCGTGCACCCTGAGAGTTTCGGGAAAGTAATGATTAAGATAGGGAAGAGACTAGGTTAGCCTGTATATTATTTTGAAGTGTATAGTGGGAGTATACAAAGCTAAATAATATACAGGTTAAGAGAGTTAATCAGAGGACTGCGAACTAATTAGCAGATGCTGCTCTTGAATAATCTCTACTTGTTTTAAGAGAAGATCTTTTAAGTGTCTCTTATCCTTTTCTGAATGAGATGAAAGCAACTCGGCGAGTGCGCTCATAATTAAAGTTTGATTCATAAGTATTAGTTTTATATCTACGTTCATATTAATTTACCTCACATTCAAAATAACCTTGTGGTCCACTTACGATAAGTCTGTTAGGGTTGTTGCTGTAAGCTTGGACCCTAACAGACTTATCAGATAGCTTCCTTGGGTTCAGTTGCTTGATAGCATCCCTAATAGGAGAACCTATCAGCGGGGATCGATTGATACCTGATGTCCAAGCGTCACAGGATTTTATTATTTTATCCTGAACTGAAATTAGGTTGACGGTTTTATATGTGCTCATTTTTATTCTCCTTTAAAGTATGATCGAGTTATCATCATTACAGTAACTAAACATTCTGGTTTATACTTTTTAGGTAGAGCGTCTAGTAAATACTCATAGGTTTTATTTTTAATAAACGCATAAAGAATATTATGGTCTTCTATAGAATAAGGGTTAAAGTCTAGTTTCATATTATTCTCCTTGTTTTTCTGCTTCAAAATGCATTACTGATTTCTCAAGAAGCTGTTCAATAGTACTGTTGGCTATACCTGTAGCTGCATGGAGGTGTAAAAGATCGGTTATTAGATCAGTGATATCCTCTTCTAAAGTCCCTTCATGTCCATAAGCATATAAAGCATTTAATGCTCTATCTCTTTTCTGTTGATTAGGAATAGGCGCTAATTGTTTCGTTTTCATAATCTTACCGTTTAGTTCAGCATTATTGCTTCATGCAATGCACTACTTAAAGTGCACTGCGGGAATCAATTACACAGATCTAGAATTAACCAAGACATAGACCGGCTTTATGTGAGTGTCGAAAGCCTCCTCAACTGCTTTCTTTAAAGCAGCTTCATAGTCTTTTATTCTCTGGTCTATCGAGTCTTTGAGAGTTAAGGCCTTCTCATAATCTTTGATAGATTCCTTACATGCAGAGATCAAACTATCAATCGTATGTTCTTCTATATTGTAGCTACCTCCGCAGTAATGACGCTCGATATTGAGATCTTCCTTGATAGCCATAGTTAAGATCTTTTTATTAGCTTTCCAGGAGTTACCAGAGGTATAAAAAGTTACGGTTCTAGTCCCTCCGTACTTACTAAACCATTCCCAAGAACGGCTGTCTTTATCAGCTTCAACTTCGTCACCTAATAAAGCTGCAAACTTCTCAAGGTCTCTTTTAGTTACTTGAGTTTTGCAGACTGTTCGCCATGCATCATTTATAGTTTTAAATCCTTTTTCTTGTAGAGATGTGAGCATGCTTAGACTTGCTCTGAATGATTCAAGGCTAGTCTCAATCTCTTCTATGTTTCTTGGACCATAAGTATTTATATACATAATCTTACCGTTTAGTTCAGCATTATTGCTTCATGCAATGCACCCTTAAGTGCACTGCGGGAATCAATTTCACTTCTTATTAAAATCCGGCTTGGAATAAATCTCTATGTGGTATGTGCTCCATATGTAAGGGATAGCTATTCCTCCTAACATAGCTGCATATATTATAAAGATTATTACTGAGGGGAGAGTGAATAGTTGTTGCTTAACCTCAACCATTACTATCTTCCCTTTCTTATATCCGTAATAGGCTAAACCTCCACCTATCACTAACCAGATTAGCGGTCTTATTAATTCTGGATTCATTTTTCTTCTCCTTGTATTGGGTTACATGAGGCAAAATTCCATACATAACAGATTGGAGGGAATGGAGGCTTAGCAAACATCTGTGAAGACGTAGAAGAGGTATCAACTCTTTCTATTCCCGCACTTAGTTTCATTACAGCACCGTTACAGCCGGTTAGTGTGAAAAGTAATCCCCACAATACTAAGCCTCCTATTAATCCTACTTTCATATATTTAACCTTTTATAAAACCGGCACTTCATTATGCCTAAGTAAAGTGGAGTTCTAAGCAGTAATTTCTTACTACTGTTAACGAATAACTCCGAATCCGCACTATTTGTCCTACCAAGGTTATCTAACTACTCTCATAGTTAGAACAATCATCAGGAATTGAACCTGAACCCCTTCACACCAGTCGTTAGTGAGCCACTAAGAATCGAACTTAGCCTTACATAACTATCAGTAAATAATTCTGTAAGACTATTTGTTAGTTCTAAGATGCTCACTACTGTTAATGAGCACCTTAGAAATAACTAATAAATGTAATCTTCTGCGAATGCTATCACTGTGAATAGGTATTCAGATTTATAGGTTTCTATTAGTTTGTTTATAATATCCATATCTGACTCATTAGCTTCTATTAGCTGATTTAGTAAATCAGTTAATTCGGCAACATTAGCTTTTCTCTCAGGGTCATATCGTTTTTTCTTTTCCATTTTTATTTTCCTTTTCTAATATACCGTTTAAGTAAATATGTACGAACTCTATCGAACCGTTTTATTCTGCAATTATTTTCTGTCTTTAGTGAGTACTGGTAGCCTGTATGTACTAACACTAATAACTTTCCTGTTAACCTTTCTTGATTCATAACCTTTCCCTCCTTTAAACTCGAATGACTGTTTAACGGTCATTACGATTAAATACTTTAGGTAAAAAACCAATTAGACACATTAAAATAAATCCAAATACCAAAACCTCTATTAGTATGTTGCAGATCTCTTTTTCTAACTGAATATCCATAAAATTAATCTCCTTTTAATATGGTTGCGGGAATCGAGAGGGAGTTTTTTACCGCATGACTAACGACTATGTATGTCATACTAGTATTTTCCTACTGAAGTAGTTTCATTCTACCGAGTGCCTCCAAATAATTAGCGTAAATATAATGGTCATAAATATCTGTAGTATCGTATTGATCTACAGGTAATAAACCTTTCACTTGATATACTGTTAACATAAGTTCCTACCGTTTTATTAATAATCGATCCTAGTGGCTCGATTAGGTTGAGATATAACTAACCATGCCTAGCATAGGTACGGCTGATTATTTCATAGACTCCTCAATCAAGAGGAGTCAGGGAAATACTCAATAGGTTAACTGAATCGGGCTATAAACTTTTGTAACTCACGGCTATTTAATATTTCCTCGATAGTGAATTTACTGTTAAACGTAGTCGGCATAATGAAAGGGGAGTTAACATATATCGGGTTATGGTACTCGACAAAGTAACCACCACCGGATTGTTTAATCTTTAATTCACCGTTGGGTACTGATACACCTAGATCTTTCATTAGTGGAACTGTTTTAGTCATTTTAATTACCTTTATTTAGTTGGGTTAACACATACTCGCATGCATAAGCTAAGTACATCGGATCATTCTCTTGTCCTAGCTTATGATTGATCTCTTCTATGATCTGATAGTAATAATTCAATTCTTGAACTCATATTTTTCTCTTTGTTTATAAATAAAATAATTCGCATTCTGTATCTGAGATCAATTTAACTCCTATTGCCATTGTGTTACTGATACCTATAACGCCGTCGTATTGAGAGTTATCGCATCTCATACACTCAGCTAAATCAAATAGGATATGTTGTTTAGGTATATGATGCTTTAATGGTTCAATATAAATCTCATCTTCGTATGTCTCATCATTATTTGATTGTGCTTCAATCTGCCATTCTGCAGGCAATTCAAAGTAATTTACTAAGTTTCTTAATTCTCTTTTCATATATCTCCTTGACTAGAATCAGCATTGATTCATCAGGTACCGGATAAACCGGTACCTTGTGAAGCACTATGCTCTAGTACCATCTTCTAAAAATTCATACTGATTGCATTGTATTGTTTCAGTTATGTACTCCGCACTGTTTTGATAGTCATATTCGGATTGCAATACATTTACATATACAAGCGCTAAATGTTGGAAGCATTCTTTAAGCGTATTACCATTTAAAGCATCTTTTTTAAGGGATTCTAGAAAAGTTTCATCGGCGTAATACCCTGTTAAGGGACAACTAGGAATAGCATTTACTTTATAGCCATACTTAAGGTTATTTTTTCTATTCTTTAAGTAGGCATTCCTAGTTAGTCTTAGTTTAGAGAATAAATTATTTTCTAACCATGTGAATGCTCTTACTCCTTTTAATTCTGCTATCGAATCGTTTAAGTCAAACCGGATATAACTATAACCATCAATTCCTAGGTCATAATCACGTATCCTTATACCTACCCTTTCAAATACGGCTTTTAATGAATCGAACGTCTCGGATTGCCAGAATATTTCATCGTTAATGCTACGATACCATTCGATAGCCTTCTGTTTAGCTTGATCTGTTAATTCATCAAACGTATATAATTTTATTGTTTTTTCTCTCATGTTTTTACCTTTTGACTAGAATCCTCTTGATTGAGTGATTCATCGGATACTTCCTTAGAAGTATCCTGTGAATAACTAACCCAATAAATCCTTAACTTCCTGCATTGGGATAGTGTGACAACCTATCTTGATGTATTCATCATTTACGTGAGTAACTGTGAAATGCCCTATTCTGTAATTGGTTATAGAGTTACCTGATAAATGAGCTTGATATAAAGCGTATGCCTCTTTTAATGGCACTGTTGCACCATGGGAAGTTTGGATCTCATCTCCTATAATTCTCAACATTACAGGAAGGTCAAACAGATTCCCAGGGAACTTATGAGCCCTCCATTTGATAGCATTTTGCTTCTGATCTTCAATGCGTTTTAATGCCTGTAGTTTACGTTGTTCTTCCTTGCGTGAATCAGCTAATTTTTCGTTATTGAGTTTTTTTAGTAAATCAAGATTGTATCTTGCTTGTAGTTGCTCAAGTAAATATGTGTCGGCTGATGATATTGAATAACTAGCATTATTCGAGTTAGCTAGAACTAATAGCCATTCATATGCCGGTATACGATCCTGATTAGACATAACGAAAAGTTTACACGCATCATGTGCCAATTCTCTAATACGGTTAAACGAATTAACTATATGCGATCTTGCTCTTGATAAACTTTTTAAGTCATTATCAATTTTATCGGAGTATTCATTGAATAGTTGTTTACCGATACCTTCAATGCTTAAGCGTTCAATAAATCTTAAGTTATCAGCAAAATAAACAGCAAGATGCGATACAGATCTATAAGCTAAACTGATATGTCTTGATGTAGTAACACTAAAACCCTCTGATGATTGAATCAGCGTGAACCCCTCAAAATGTTTACCGATTAGTTTTTCATAGCTGTATAAATCACCGGATCTTATTGAAAGATTACCGGACCTTCTATCGTGTCCTTTGTTTGCCCAGATATGGATTAGTTGTTCGTTGTCCATTTTATTATCCTTTGTTGACTAGAATCATAATCGATTCATGCAATGCACTGTGATCAATGCACTGCGGGAATTAATTACTCACATAAAGAGATATAAAAATGTCCTTCATCTGTTTTAAATATATGGCCTGTATCAAAGTCAGGTGACTCTTCTTGATGACAAGCTAGAATGTATTGAAGCAGTAAAGCACCTAATTCAACGGCATCCATTTTAATTAATTCATCCTTTGACCATGCGCCAAATGATTGAAAGTAATTTCTAAGCGTATTGTAATGTTCTTGATCTTTTAAAGGTTGATTCATTGCCCAATCGCAAGCGTTATTCCAAGTATATGATGCTGCATTATTTCCAAATTGTGCAATTGAACCATAGCAGCCAGAAAAAGAGTCGATATTATTTATTATATCAGTTATATTTAATTCCATTTTTTATCTCCTATTAGTTGATTCACGTTGCATCGTTAAGATGCAATTTTGTCTATCGTATCTGATCTATCGTCTACTGTAAATAAATTATTTACATTTATTTTCTATATTCTCTAAGATGCGCCTACTCTCTGATTAGTTTCACATTCTTAGTTCACTAGTTTTAACGTTCTAGTGAAGTAAGCCCGTTTTATTAGGCATCATCACTACGAATGCATCGAACATGACCAACTAACCAACATGCACAGTGCATCAAGAGCAATGCGCTCTATATACATAAGCAACACAGCAAAATTTCCAGGGGTACAAAATAACGTAGGCTATCGAAATACTGAGGGATTCGAGCAAGCACATGCACATAAGATGAGATATGCAGGGGATAGACATATCATAAAATAAGTAATCTTTTAAATTAGTTAGCGGATTGAGCCGGAAAATTTTGACGACCCCGCCCCCACCCCCCACGCTAGTCTACTGTTAAAACATTCTTTTGGTGTATAATGAAAAAAATCCCCAGGACTCCTAAAACCTCTGTAATTAAAAGAGTTACAATAATGAAAGACGATATAAACTTCCCATCCATACCAGAGAAAATAAACTTAACTGATTACGATGGAGGAGACAGATACGAAGATGCCCACACAGAATTCCGTACCTCATCACCCCTCCCCATAAAGATCGACACTGATGAGCAGAGAGTTACGGAGGCAGACTTCGATATATACAACTTACCGAGCTTAGAGAAGAAAGTTCTGATAGATGAACTATCCTCTTGTGACATGTATCTAAATAATATACACAAGGGATTCGGTCATGTCGGTTCCACTAACTCATTAATCAAGTTAGTAATGGCCGGCATCGGGGTCCACAGACACAGGCGTCAAGTGTTAAAAGACCTTAAAGCCGTAGGGAAGAAAGACTTAGAGTTTGATGATAACGGGAATGTTAGTTAATGCATAGTAGCTCAGCCGGTAGAGCGCTGACCTGTTAAGTCAGTGGTCGCAAGTTTGATCCTTGCCTATGCAGCCAACTTATCTTCTAAACTTCGCATACTTCTCAACCCCTGCAGCAAAGTTAGTCTTAGGTAAAGCAGCCGGCATCTTATTTTGTGCAGCAGCTACTTCAGAGACAGAGGCTCTACTCATAGCGTAAAGTTTATCCAAGTGTGCTTGGGCTTGCTCGTACTGAGGGAAGGGCCATTTTAGTCCTGGCTCAATACCTAAACGGACTTTAACAGCTTGAACTATTAATGCAGAAGCATCAGCTTCATCAGGAGAATGAGGATTACCGATTGCACTCATTCTACGCTTGTAATCTTTCTTAGATTCTAAAAATACTTTATCTCCGTTTCTAATGATGTGCCTATTAGTTAGCTGTCTAACAACTATTTCATCTAATCCCCTGACAGAATCATTTTCTATATAGAGCCGGAAGTCGTTATATAAATCATTTGTGCTGACTACTAATAGATCCGGAGCTGATTCTTTTCTCTTAGTCTTATTATGCGCTGACATAGAATAAACTTTGAGAGGATAACCTATACCGAGTGGGTACCCTTTTTCTTTATTCTCGTACACTATACACTCTGCTATGGCCCTCCCCTGGCCGGTGACGTCAACTGCAAGGTTGTTTATCTTGACTCCGTAGGTAGTAAGGATAGTTACTAGCTGCTCCGCTATCTGCTTCTCATAGGACTTATCGGCTATAGCTGATAACTTAAGCTTGAATATCGTAGATAAGCCGTTAAAGTCTATCTTAACGCCACCATCTATAGCGTGACCTACATTAGCTAGTCTGAGGACTGCATTATCCCCGTCTGTAGAGATAGCGAAGTCAAAGCCGGCTACACGTTGAATCTGGTAGTAGCCGGACCACTGCATAGGTAAAACAGGTGAGCGCTCCTTTAGGAACTTCTCTGATACAGTAACCATCTCTGTTGATCGGTTCTTCCAGAACCCTAACACCATCCGGTAAAAGTCTTCTGAGTCTACTCCGTATTGAGCTTCTTTAGCTTTAAGGTTGTCTTCAGAGATAAGGAACTTTCCTAGTTTCTCTCTAATGAGGGGATCTGGATGAGTAATGGCCGGACACTTGTAAGGATTAAAGTACTGGCATATTCCGTTTGTATAAACTGTCACCCACTCATCTAACTCTATGGATACTGAATCCCATCCGTTCTTAGGAGTAGCTAAACAACCATGAAGGTCAGAAACTGATTTAGAGTTAGCTATGATGCATAGCTGAAACTTTTCCGGATGAGAGTTTAAGTTAGGAAATGCGTTAACAATTGACATAGGCATGTAGTTACCTTCGTCAAGAATTAAAAGCATTTTATCTTTAGGATGCTTACCAATCCAGTTTGCTATTGCTTGGTCGTCATCTCCTAGCTTTGCAGTGACTGCGAACATTCCGTGAAGAGTGGATTCTTCTACATCTCCACGTCTTTTCTTTTTAGTAGGATCAGTAACTACAGGAAGAAAAGCCGGATTAGGGGATTTTGTATAATTGTATCTAGGCTTAATAGTCATTGTTCTTACGAACTCAGTTAAGTATCCCCAGACCCGTCCTTTCAAGGAAGCTAAAGTTGTAGAAGCTACCGTTACAGTCCTCTCTTCTGGATTAGCAAAATAGAATAATACTGCTATCTTACCCCAGTCGTAGGACTTAGCTTTAGACCCTCCCCCTGCTTGTACTATATAGTTATACCCTGCAGGAGTAGGGGCATTAATACCGCAATGCGCTTTGAATCTCCTTTCTGTCCACTCATGCCATATCTCTTTAGGCCACAGGATATCGTGAGCTTTTTTCATATGTTGATAACGGACTTCAGGTGAAGTATGCTTGGCGTAGATTTCCAAGTGCAGCCAAGCCGGATGCCTAGCTTTCAATAGTCCTAATTCATTTTCGTAAGGGGTTCTTACATAGTATGCTGTCTGGCCTTTTTCCTCTTTCGATACTAGTTCCCAACCTTCTTTTCGTATCAATTCGGTGCCACTCATGATTTTAAAGTTTAAATCATTTCTAGGTCCACAGCAATTTATCTTTAAAGATCCGGATAATGGAATGACTTATGGACCGGAAGTTTCTAAGAAAACCTTGATGGACAGGATTATTTTATATCGGGAACAAAACGGTTTAGAGCCAATAGATTATTTGTCAGATGTTTTGGAAAACTACTGGTGTGTACTTCCCGAAAATATCGGTAAGTGCGAACCTAAAGAATTACCATTAGGGTTGATGGATTATATCAGAGGAGGAGTAGCTGTAATTAAGAATTATATGTACAGTTCATTTGCTTCTCAAGAGACTGCAGAGAAGAGAGCTAAGCAATGCGCCGGCTGTAAGTATAACGGATTGCTTGAGAAGAGTTGGGTAGATGTTATTGCTATTAACTCAGTAGGAGGTAAGAGAACAGCACAGTATGATAGGTTAGGAAGATGTGATGTTTGTCTTTGCGCTCTTAATGGTAAGGTTTTTTGGTCCGGTAAAGTTCCTGCCACTGAGGAGCAGCTACAAAAATATGAGGAAATAAATTGTTGGCAGTTAAATATTTTGGATGACGATGCAAGAAAGCTCAGAAAATAGAAGAAAACGTCTTCAGAGGCAATCACACATAAAGAGACGAGTGTACTATATATGGTATGGAATGATATCTCGTTGCAGTGAAAAAGCTGTAGGAGCTATAAGAAAGAATTACTATGACAGAGGCATAAGAGTTTGCGAAGAGTGGAAAGATTTCATTACCTTTAAGGAATGGGCATTAAGTAACGGATATGATTCTAAATTACAGATAGATAGAATAAACAATGATGGAAACTATTGTCCTGAAAATTGTAGATGGGTGACGCATCAAACTAATTCTCAAAAAAGGACAAACAGTAAGTTGACTATAGATGATGTAATTCATCTTAAGCTTTTAATAGGAATAGGGTATGCTCCTAAATGCATAACATCCTTAACTGGACTTAGCTCAGGTTTTATAAGTCGGGTTAAGTCAGGAAAGAGATGGGGCAACATTAAATTATCTGAAGATATGCGTAGCGTGGAGATAACCTAAGTGGATACAGCAACAGGAAATAGATACATAGATTCACCTGGTGGATTATCAGGCAGAGGATTAATTGTTCCAGAGCCGTCTGGAAAACTAAAAGCTCCAGATAACATAATCATGACAGTAAGTGCAGCAAGAACTTACTGGAACCAAGCTAGAATGGATCATCTAGACCGAATTTACCTAGCTTCTCAAATCATAGGACTAGTGGGAGGTAACCCTCCTTTTGACCAAGAAGAGCTAGCAAAGGCCGGCCTTGACCATGTTACTAATGCTAATTTTCTAGATGCTAAAGCCTTAATAGAGAGATCGGCTCTTACGCTTTGGAACCTAATTAACAATAACTCTTACTTAATTAAATTTGAAATTCGCCCTTATCAAAGTCAGCAAGACCAGGATTACACTACCTGGGCAGAAACAATGAGCCGGAAGTGGACAGAGGTAATTTTAGAAGAATGGCCGGACTTCTCTACAGAGTACGCTACTATGGCTCTGCAATTAGTAATGTTAGGGCTATCTCCTATTGTGTTTGATGATGAGAATTCTTTTAAGTGGGAGTCTGTAGATTACGCAAGATTCTATGTTCCGAATAACACTTTAAGTAATGCAGGTAAATGGGATTACGTAGCAATGGATACCCCGTACCAGATGTCATATCTGTGGGGAGTGTATAATGTTCTTTCTCAGAAATCTAAAGAGGAGCAAGACAAGGCACCTTGGAATATAGATGCTCTAGAGAGATTTCTTTTACTAAGAGCTAATAACATAGCTAAAACTAACGGATGGAGTGGATATCCTTTTGGAAATCTAGTTGACCTTCAAACCGGTTTCCAGAACGGAAACTTAAATAGTGCTATGGTATTTTCCGATACAGTTCCTTTGTCTGGATTACTGTACAGAGAGTATGACCGTAAGATATCTAAATACATTTTTGACCCTACCATAGGAACTACTGGAGATGAGTTCTTATATAAAGTAACGGGACAGTATGAGTCGTTCCAAGAAGCAGTAGTTGCATTTACTTACTCTGCAGGAGAGAGGTACATACACGGGAACAGAGGAGTAGGGCAGAAGATTTATCCGGCATGTCAGGCTGTGATGCAGTTAGATTGCAGCACAGTAGATATGGGGAAGATGGCTGCTACTCCGGTGATAGAGTCGCCATCTGCTTTAGGTCAAAGCATGGACCCTGTGAAGTTCATTCCAGGAGTAGCTACTAATATAGGGTCAGCTAAATTAGCTCAGAATAATCTTGGAAGTAACACCGGCCAAGTAATACAGATAGCGCAGCACTTTGAGAGAAAGATTGCTCGTAATGCTCAGATGTCAGGAGACGATACTACTATCCCTGATCAGGACAAAGGATCTAAGAGCCCAGACGAAGTTAAGATTCAAAACGTAAAAGAGTTTGCAGTAGGTAAGCAAACTGTAATGCACTTCTATAAGTTCATGGATATCACTCTAAAGCAGATGGTAATTAAAATGTATCACTGCCCCAAAGACCATCCGGATTATCCTGTGTTCGAAAGATGGAAAGAAGAGTGCATGGACGAAGGTGTTCCTGAAGAAATGTTCATGAAAAACGGAGCAAAGAAAGGAGAGCTTCCGAAACACTTAAGAGTGAAAGCTGCGAGAGTAGCAGGAGATGGAAGCTCTCTTGGACTTCAGATGGGACTCAGATCAGTAGCCGGCATTGCAGGAGGCTTCTCTGCTAAAGGTCAGTATAATTACAGAGCAGATATCATTAATAGCGGATTAGGTGCTGACTACGTTCAGAGATACTTAGGAGACGCTACAGTACCGGATGAAGCGTTAGGAGGAGCATCTTTAGCGAGACTAGAGAATGTGATAGTCAAGCAAGGAGAGATGCCTCAAGCTGAGAAAGATAATCAGCATAAAGCTCATATCGGTTCACATATGGCTGACGCTATGGGAGTAGTTAAAGCTATCCAAGCTCAGGAGATGGACCCTGCTCAGGCTGACGGATACTTCAGTCTCATGCTTCCTCACATTGGAGAACATATTAAGTATATAGAAGAGGATAGTTTGAATGCTCAGTACATAGAGGAGTTAACTCCTAGCATAAGACAGCTTCAGAAGTTTGCTCAGTTAAATCGTGTGAGAGCGCAGAAGATGCAGCAAGCAGAGCTTAGAAGAAGAGCGCAGGAAGAGGAAGCTGCTACTGCTATGGAGATGGAGCAGAATAGAAAAGATATGCAAGCTCAGAGAGAGGAGCAGAGAAAAGACTTCAAGACCGGCTCTCAAGTCGAACGTGCTAAGGAAGCTAATCAGACTCGTGCTGATATTATGAAAAGAAGTGTGGAGGCTAAGGCTGAAAATGAGAGATTAGCTGTGAGATTAAAAGCTGATAATGAAGCAGAGAAGAATAGGATTCAGCAGCCTAAAGAAATCTTTGCTTCACAAACTACAGAACAGATTCAAGCTGATTTAAGAAATAGTGTAGGTACTACACCTAACCCTGCGGATTTCATCTAATGTATAAAAACCTAGTAGAGAATTATCTTTCTAAAGACGTGAATGTATCTGACTATAGACAGGCGCTGCAGCTTCTCAGAAGAACCGGACTTCTAGATATATTAAGAAGAGGGGGGTTCCCTAATATTACAGAGAATGGAGCTAACTTAGCAGCAATGGCTCATGAGGGGTCATGGTCAAACGGATATCAAACTGCAGTAAACCAATTAGAATATTTAGAGGAATTTTATGCTAATAAGACTGATCCTAATGCAGCTAGAGTTACACCTACTTTTGGTGCAGCTAAAATAGCTAAGAGCGAAGGCTACCTAACAGAAGATGAACTGAAGAAGTTTAAGTAAGGAGATTAGATTATGAGTATCACGCCAGCAGCACAGCCCCCTAATACAGAGAATATAATGAACGCTATGCTAGCTAAAGCTGTTAAGCCTGATGCTGTAGGAGCAGTTCCTGTATCTAACGGAACACCGGCTCCTGTGCAAGTTACACCTCCTGTAACACAGCCGGCTCCACTTCCTCCTGTTAGTGCCCCAGAACCTCCAGCTCAACCTCAACCTGATTATGTAGAAACTAATTTCTTCACAGAGGAAGAAGCTGAAGTTCATGTAGAGCAACCACTAGAGACAGTAGCAGACGAAGAACCGGATATGTCTGATGTTCCAGACACAGACCAGCCGGTAGCAGCAAACTGGAAAAAAGCTAGAGCAGCTTTAAAAGAAGAAAGAATAGCTAAGAAGAAACTAGAGAAAGAATTAAGAGCTGCACAGGAAGAAAGAGATGCGTGGGCTGAAGGGAAAAAGATTCCTGAAGTATTAACTGCTAAGGACGCTAAGATTCAAGAACTTCAGAAGTATGAAGCTCAAGTGAATGGCCGGCTTTCAGAAGAGTATCAGGAATTAGTTGTCAAACCTTTAGCTTCTAATACAGCAGAGTTTACAAAGTTAGCTGAAGACTACGGCATAGCTCCAGAAAGCAGACAGGCTTTAGTTAATAAGATTGTCAGTACTGAGAATGAGAAAGAGAGAAACGCACTTATTACTAAATACTTTCCAGATGCAATAGGAGCAACCAAAGTAAAAGAGCTTGTACTTAAAGCTCATGAGCTAGGTCAAATAGCGATTGATATGGAGAAAAAACCTCTAGAGACTCATCAGACTCTTCAGGCTCAGTACGCAGAGAAACTAAAAGTAGAAGATGTAAAACGCACTGAAGTGTTTGAGCACGTAAGTAAAAATGCATGGAGCGCAGCTTTAGAGAAAACAGCTCAGGAAGGGATCTATCCTCAACTTATTATGGACCCTACTAATCCAGAGCATAATAAAATCGTAGAGAGAAACCAGCACAGAGCTGCTATTCAGTTCGGCGCTCTCATGAAAGAACTTAAAGCCGGTGGAATGAAAAATATCCCTGATAAAGTAGCTCAAGGGATGGCACGTTCTATACTTCTTGCAATGGGAAGCGTAGGAGCGCATAAGGAGGTTCAGAGACTTTCTCAAGAACTTGCTGATATTAAAAGATCTTCAAGTGTTCAAACTACTTACTTCCGGCCTAGCTCTAACGGTAATGGTGGAGGAGTACATATACCAGCAGCTCCTGCTAATAGTCCTAAAACTCCACAGGAGGCCGGCAAATTAGCATCTGCTAGTCTAAACGCCATGAACGGAAAAAGGTAGTTGACAAAGCTTATAGGCTCTGTCGATAATAAAGTATCGGTAAAGCTCTAATCCGTTATCTTTGAGCATACAAGCAAACTTCGTTGGCTTACGTTTAATTGCCGCTTGTAGAAAAAGTGAAAACAAGTTCGAAAGCTTAATGCTTTCTACTATATCGAACACACTACTTTTCTATTAAAGGCAATTACCATGGTTCAGTGTATTTCCCCAGGATCAGTCACTCAGGCGTTTATTGCAAACGCTCCTCTTATCGGTGAAACAATCAGAAATATGGAGCTACAAGCTCCTAACTGGTACCGAGATCTTCTTAAACCTCAGCCTTGGCCTGAAGACGCCGGCCTCTCTATGCAAGAGCTAGAGTACCACGGCGAACTTCCTCAAGTAGAGGAAGGCTTCGATTCTTGGGAACTTCTAGATGACCCTTCTGGTTGCGGTACAATATGTACTCCTAACTGTGGATATAACTTCCATAACCTAGAAGGAAACGCATTCAATTCTAAGACTTTCCGTGTAATGCGAAAAGACTTTAGAACTGATGATTTCTGCGTAACCTCTATTTCATCTACCAGACAATACGATCAAGTATTCGCTGCAATGATTCAAGGGTTCTACAATCAAATCGCTTTCCACAAGGAAGTAAACGTAGGACAGAATTTCATCTCTCAGATCTCTAAAAAGTATCTGATTGATTCTGCAGGGTATAAGGTTAATAGCGGTGACCCTTATTCGTTCTTACCGAAAGGAAGCACTCAGCTTTCTACTCTGACTATTGATGGAGCATCGTTCTTCTATCAACAGTTAAGAATGCTTCCAAGAATCCAACCTCTCATGTACTCAAATGCTATGCCGCAATATGCAATGGTGGCATCTCCTGAGTTCTTCGAAGGTATGTACAGGGACGATCCTAAGATTCGTGCAGATCTTAGGGCTGCTGCTGCAGGAAGCTCTGAGTACGGTAATGACCTAATTCAGCGCTACTCTTTCAACTACACTATCAGGGATATGTTTATTCCTGTTAATTACCTGACTCCACGACGATTCAAGTGGAGTGATAGCTTAGGATGGGTACGAATCCTTCCTTGGGTTAAAGGTGTTAAAGGCACAGTCGGAACATATACAGATGTAAATCCGCAGTATATGGACCCTTCTTATGCTACACATGAAGAAGTAATCATCCATGGTTTAGATCCTATCGGGCTATACACTCGGCAAGATCCTAACACTCTTGGTGAAGGTTCCTCATTCGGACCTCAACCAGGAAACGGATTCTGGGATAACTTCCAGTGGTCTAATCCTGAGACAAGAGACGATCCAGGTCGTTTGATGGGTTTCTACTGGACAAGAGCACAGTTAGCTCTTATCGCTAGGGGAGATGTCTACGCTATCATGGTTCCAAGGAAACCTCTTGCTTCTATGACTATGTTCTACAACGAGAGCTTAACACGCCCTCCTGAAACAACTGAATGTGAGAATATTTTGGCAGATCCAGGATGTGCGTCTTCAACTATCGCAAGCTTCATGGCTCATCCAACTTTGGATGATACATACTTCGTTACATTTACTGTACCGATTGATGCTGAAGCTGATGATGTTATAGCTCTAGAGAGCACTACTCATGGATTTGTAAATGCTACAGTCCTAGACGATGGTGTGAGTGCAGACGGTAAGACCTTCATGGTTACCATCTCTGGAGATGTACCAACATGTGATAGGTTCTTCAGAGTGTTTAACGCTGCTGACCTACAATGTTCATCTCAGGTTCTTAAGTACGAGACTGTAAGTGGCGATGCTACTCAGCTAAATCTCTTACTAAGAAACCCGATTGTTTCTTACACGAATGGTCAGACAGTGACTCTCAAATACGGAAATGGCGATACTCAATCAGCTACAATAGTGTCTGCTGGTGTGAATATGATGACAAACGTATGGCGAGTAGACATCGGAGCTACGGACTTCTCGGATGATGTATACGGAGTAGTTGAGATATGTGTTCCAACTGCGACTGTATCTAGATGTCCTGGATGCTCTGGACCTACTGAGCAACAGTGTACGACATAACTAAACAGGGGTAGCTTCTTCCGAGGCTACCCCTTAAGAATTTTCAAAGGAGATGTAATGAAAATTTTACAGATGGATGGAGAAGGACCTTTTGATGACTTAGAAGGTAATGCTGCATTCGGAAGACTCTTTAAGAAATTCTTAGATAAGAATGTAGTGACAGGACTCGCTACTTTAGTTGCAGGTACTGTCACAGTAAGTACTTCAGCAGTAGAGGCTGATAGCGTTATTACTCTTACCCCAAGAGGCAACACAAACGCCGGCTCTTTAGATATTCAAACTATTACTGCAGGAACATCATTTGTTATTAGGTCTTCTAATGCATCAGATGTTAGGGTAGTAGGATGGTCTATATCTAAATCTACAACGTAACATGCTTATTAGTTAGTATGCAGGAGCTATGTCAGAAGATTGTTCAGTATGCGAAGACGCAGCTCTACTACAGAACGCATCTTGCAACGAAAAAAGCTTTCGCTGGCATGTACTAAAAACTCTCTGTTACATTTCAGAATACCTAGCAGCTAAATTAGATTTACCTACTGTTGTTGTAGGACCGGCAGATCAAGGTGAGGCCGTTTCAGGTGCTCCTGTACTAGGAGCCGGCTATGCAGCTTCTACTGCTCCTACTGCAGTTGAGGAAGGACAAGTAGCTAGAGACTGGAATGACTTAAATGGCAGAAGAGTAGTAGCTGGACTAGGAGGAGATGCAGAAAGAGAGAGTGGCGTAGCTCTTATAGCCGGCGCTACTTATGGTGTTTTACTGTCTGCGCCAGGAGTAGGTAAAAGACTTGTAATACTTCCAGGTACTATCAGTAACGTAGGAATTGCAGCTAACTATGCAGAGTTGCAAAGTCCGTCAGGCACTAGAGTAAATCTATCAGCGTTACCTGCAGGAAGTACGGTTCCTTTCGGTGCGATTATATGTCCGGAGAATGAAGCGCTTGGGGCGTTAAGTCCTGTAGTTGCTAATTCTACAGTGTATGTGAATTTAACTTGGTATATTGCTGACGTATAAGGATTTAATTTATGGCTTGTGAATGTGATGCAACCCGCCTCTGTAATCTGATTTGCGGAGGACAAAGCAGATTTACTAATGAGGATTTTAAATCAGTAGTTCTTCAGCTTCTCTGTGCTCAGGTGCAGCAGACAAGTGCAGTAGTAATGCCTACGTTAACTCCTGACAGAGTGGAGGTCACTAGTGGAGCATCTATAGAGGTATTACCTGCTAATGCTTCTCGTGTACCGAGTGCTCTTATAGTTAATAACACTGATGAATCTTTTTTCCTGCAGATTGGAGCAGCAGCTATAATTGATCAAGGTATTCCGTTAGCTCCGCATACAAGCTACACGGTCGATACAAAGCAACAAGTTCAAGCAATTTTTACCAATGCCGGTACTGCATTTTTGGATGTATATGAAGCAACTTAAATATTTAATATTAGCAATTCTTTTATCTCTTAGTGCAGCAGAAGCACAGACTACCCGTATATGGGACGGTACCGATATTGCACTAGTATCTCCTGGTAAGGCTTTACTAGTAGATGGTTCTGCGTCTACTCAGCCTATTAGTGGTACAGTTACTTGTAACGCCGGCACTAATTTAAACACTTCTGCTTTAGCTACTTCTGCCTTGCAAGCTACAGGTAATACTTCCTTATCTTCTATAGACACTAAAACACCGGCGTTAGGTCAAGCAGTAATGGCTTCTTCCTCTCCGGTAGTTATAGCTTCTAATCAATCCAGTATTCCTGTTGCTGGAGACGTAGCGCACGATTCTGCTGATTCTGGTAATCCGGTTAAGATAGGATTTAAAGCTAGAACTACATTACCTGCTGCCGTAGCTTCGGCTGATAGGGTTGATGCTATTGCTGACGTTTTTGGAAAGCAGATAGTTCAAACGAATCTCAGAGATCAAAGGAAAGTTCAAGGGACTACGATTACCTCTAGTGCCGCTGAAACGATAATCATAACTGCCGGAGCAGTAGGAGTTTTTAACGATCTAGTATCTCTAACTATCTCCAACTCCTCTCTGACAACAGGAGCGCTTTGCTTGATTCAAGATAAAAACGGTGGGGGTGGAAGCGTTATTTTTAACGTATGGGTTCCATCTAACTCTACAGTGTATCCTGTAAGCGTAGCGGGGTCGGCTTTAGCTCAGGGGGTAGCAGCATGGAACTGGACAGCTACATGCACTTCGGTCAGCTCTATCTACATAACAGCAGTATACGAACAAGCTAATACATAAGATGAGACTTAAAGCTGGAGCTAAAATAAAAGGACTGCAACCGGAGATACTATTAGGACTAATGATTGTTTATGAAGTAATGGAGAAGTACCAAGCGGAGATGATAGTTACTGAAGTTACGGGAGGTACCCATATGACTAAAAGTAAACATTATGTAGGACAGGCAGTAGATCTTAGATCTAAGCATCTAAGTACTGAGCAGAAAAGAAGGATTTTAGAGGAAGGTAAAACAGCTTTAGGTAGTGATTTTGATTTTATATTAGAGGGTGAAGGTGAAGAACAGGAGCACTTTCACGCAGAATTTGATCCTAAGTAAAGGGAGTTAGTATGGCTTGTGGTTGTGGTTGTAACAGTAACATTGCTTACGGATATAATAAGTCCTGCACGAAACAATCGTCAGGAATATACTTCTGTAAAGAGCCTCTTTGCTACGTAAAAGCAAACTTTGTCACACCGGCTGTAGATGTTGTTCTTGAGATAGAGGTTACAGACTCTTCTCGTTTAATGCTATGGCAAGGCATACAGATAGGAACCGGCTATTTTCAGATAGTAGCCATAGATGACGCTAATAACATCTCTATAGCTCACAGTGGAACTGCAACTGCAGGTCTTCAGATAACCGCTATTCATCCTACTTACGGATGCTATCAGTATCCTATTACTTTCGTAGGAGACGTACCTCTAAATTGGACACCTACTCTAGTAGGATGGTCTACAGTACCTCCAACTGCTGCATATAGGTATTCTGTAAATGGTAAAAGATGTACTATCTCTGTAACGCAATCAGGAGCATCAGTAAGCAATTCTACGTCTACTACTATATCCCTTCCTATTGCAGCCGCTACTATAACAAACATGGCTTGGCATGGTACTATCAGTCAAGCGATAGATAATAGCGTTAGTTTAACTACTCCTGGTTTAGTAAATATAAGCACCGGAGGGCTAGTAGCAACTCTACATCCGGATGCAGCAGGAAGTGGATGGACTGCATCTGGACAAAAACTAGCTAGGTTCCAAACAAGTTATCAGATAGCGTAAGGTGTTATGGGATTCTGTAATTGTGGATATTCTTCGTGTAGGTGTGGATTCATTACGCAAAAGCCTTACTTTACAGACGTATGTCAGCAACAACCTGAATGCGGTGAAAAGATCTACGTATGTAATTACAGTACTATTTTAAAGGTTCAAGGTGAGTGGGCTGTTCCTCTCCAGGATGAAATAGTCACTCTGAATGTGCCAGGGTTAACAGACATCATAATAGGTTCGGCTATATGGAATCCTGATTATGGTTCTTATTTAGTTGTAGCTATACCTGCAGATGAGCAGATCAAGATAACTAAAACAGAAGATAATACAACTGCAGTAGGTACTCCTATTCCTTCCTGCACTAAGTTCATGACTACCTTACCTCCTACAGCTCTGTCTTCTGACTGGGCTTCCTTTGTATGTGATTGGAGAGCAGCTAGCGGGGCAGGAGCTATCACAGACATCACTGAAAATAATCTCTATAGTGTTGATGGTGACAGAGTAGATACAGCACTTAATAGTATTATTGAGATAACTGGAGCCACTATAGGCGCACTGCAGATAGACTTACCTTTTCAAGGCTCTGCTTTTGGAGGGGCTGGACAAAGAATAGCATGTACTCTGCTTCATGATAGTTTAGGAATGATTCCAGGGACAATATTTTTACCTGCTAGCAGTAATGCAGCTTTAGTATTTAGGACTGATGGCGTCTCGTTTGCTATAGGTATTTGGACTATTCAACAGAACTTCTTCTATAAGAAAGGCACATAAATGAAAAAGTGCATCACTTGCGGTAACTCTGGTCAAACTCCTTACTACGAAAGCGTAAGTGATGAGACTGTACAAGATCACGCATCCATATTCAATGACACCAGATACGCAGCCGGCGTAGTGGTGAAGGAAGAATTCTTAATTCCTGCTGTTGGTTCTGATATTCAAGTATACCTTAAAAATGTAACAGACGTAGTTGTTAATTCTTATCTCTGGCATCCGGCTTACGGGTCTTTAAAAATAGTTTATTGGGATGGATGCTCTAAAAAGGCAGGACTGTTAAATGAAGGATTAGACGGGACCGCAGCAGCCGGCACAGTTGTCCCAGAGTGTACAGCTTTTGTTCCATCATCTAGACCTTGCTGTGCTGATCAGGATAACTTTTCTTTATTTCCTTTTCTTGCAGAGAACTTTGAAGCTCCTGCTGTAAGCGGTTCCAGGACTATTCAAGTAACTAGTACTTTCGGATTAGTTGCAGATACTAACATAAGAATAGGTACAGGAGTATATTATCTAGATCAGATCAACTCCTCTCTTGAGATAGTAATCACTAACGAAGGAGCCGGCGTTACACCTGGAACTACAGTAGAAGCAAAAGACGCTAACGGAGATTTCCAATACTTAATCACTACTATCATTATCACTGCTTGTTCAGCTACAACTGTAACAGAAGGCAGAATAGTAGTTTGTGATGGAGCAGATGAGCATATCCTGGAAGGAGTTTATGCCGGTTCAATGCTTGTACTGCAAGACGCTACTACAGACGAAGTAGCTTTTCAGTTAATGGATGTTGGGATCAGGACATGCACAGCATTAACAGCTCAGATGACTATTACATCTGCTGATCCTACATATACTATAGATGTAGATGACGAATCTGTATTTAATATAGGGGATATACTTCAAATCAATTTCACTGCGTTAAGATGGGAAGTAACAGATAACACAACTCCTGGAGAATTAGATGTTACATGTACTATCGGTAATCCAGGAGTAAACGTAAACTATGCTAGCGGAAGTGCAGTATGTTTACAGCTAACTTCTGATACAGTAATTGAGCTTCAGACCGATGTAACACAGCTTAGAATAGAAGTTGATACCGGATGGATAGACTTAGCAGACTCAGGGACATATGTTTCTGTCAGTAGTTTTCAAATAGCTGGAGATGTAAGTAGTTATTTAAGATTAGGGCAGAAACTAAAGTTCTTTAATCCAGGAGAATTTTACGGAAATATAAGCTACTTCGATTACAACGTAACTAATCCAGGATTCACTAGCATCAACGTAATAGTTAACACAGATTATACGATAGCTAATTTAGCTATCACGGATATTCAGATATCTTACGAAACTCCTCCAGACTTTCCTGATTACTTTAATTATACTCCTCTCAATGTATTAGGGTTTTCTGCTGTAACAACTAACACTGCGGTCTATACTTGTTGTGAAGGTAAAGTACATGTTCAGGGCCGTTTAGTAGGTACAAGTAATGCTACTTTTATTACTCTTGATGCCCCTACCAGAGTAGCTGCAGCATCTGCTGGATTAGTAGGAACAACAGGAATTAACGTAGATAACGGAGTAGACTTAGATACTGTAGGAATGGTGATTGCTACTTCAGGACTGCATTATATGTCTTTATTTAAGGATGGAGATGCAGCAGTAGCTAATTGGACTAATTCAGGTAGTAAGCAGTGCAGATATAAATACGATTACTTTATAAACTAGGATGCCAGCCTTTGATTACGACATTCAGGTTTCTTTTGAAGGAGGGCAAGATGTATCTCTTCCTTCTACACGTCTTGAGCCTAATAAATTTGTAGCTGGAATAAACGTATCAACCTCTAAAGGAGTCATAAGGCCAAGATACGGACTGTGTAGAAAGAAGCTCACAATGCAAAGAGGTGGATACTCTTACGCATTTAATAAGCTAGCTAACTTTAGTGACATATTCTATGGAGGGCTTTTTCAAGCATACGTACCGTACAGAATAGGGAGCCGGTACTACCAGCTAGTAGTGATTAACGGTACCATCTTCATGATAGACCAGAGTGACTTTAGTGTCCGAGTCCTCACATTAAACCTAGATACTCAACTTAATCAGTACGCTAAAAGAATCAACGCTTTCGTTGCAGCTAAGTACGTAGTCTTTGCAGACTTTCCTAACCGGCCAGTGATTATAGAAAATGGAGTAGCTAGACGGTCCAGTGCAGCTCTTAATGAGCTTCCAGTTCTTAACTTAGGTACATACAATCAAAACAGAGCACTGTTTTCTAACACATCTAACGAGTGGACAGGAGGAGATCCAGCCGGCAGTTTAACAGCTCCATTAGCTCCTATAACTATTGATGAGATATCAGCCGGTGGTCCGTTCGTTGGAGAAATATATAAAGTTCCTTCTAACTATGATGATCCAATTACAGCATTAACAACCTTACAAGCTGTAGACACTTCCACCGGTATAGGTGTTTTTATAGCTGCTACTCAGGAGCAGATTTATAGTTTTGATACCACGAAACCTAGGTCTGACTGGAAAGATATAGGACAATTCGGAACCTGCTTATCCTATGAAGCCGGCATAGTAGATCAACGTGCTCAAGTTAATGTCAACTCTGATTTGTTTTTTATATCAAAAGACGGAGCACTTAGAGGATTATCCGCAGCTAGAGATGAGCAAAGAAAATGGGCAAGAACTCCAATGTCTTTACCTGTAGAGAATTGGGTACAGTACTATGATAAAGAACTTATTCAGTTTACTCGCCTGTGTTATTTTAATAATAAAATATTCTGGACTGTAAGACCTACAAGATCAGTAGCGTCTAGATTAGACGGATCTGACATACTAGATGTCTATCATTCTGGATTAGTAGTTCTAGATATGTCTAACGTATCGAGAGGTCAGGGGTTATCCTCTGAGTTTCCTCCTGGATGGGACGGCTTATGGACCGGTGTTAAGCCAATGGACATGATAGTAAATGATAACCGGATGTTCATTATCTCAAAAGATTCTAGCACTAATCAGATATACGAAGTCACTCCTGACTCCTCTATAGACAGAACAGATGAAGGGTACCGTAGACCTATTAAGAGTGTCATCTACTCTAGAGACTACTTTGTTAAGAACTTGTTTCAGGATAAGCAACTTACTCGCTTAGAATCAAACGTCACAGATATTAGTGGTAAGTTTAAACTTGATGTCAAGTATAAACCTTCAGATGCCCCTAACTTTATTCCTTGGGGAAATTACCAGTTAGATGCTTTGTTAGGGTATGAGCAGTGGTGTGACCAGGATGTAAGACAGCGCACTTCAGTAGCTTTAAAAGAGCTGAATTTACCTAGACCGGATATCAGGGACAGCAGTAATCCTGTAAATCAAGACCTTTACGAAACTATAAGAAGGGTACAGTTTAGGATAGAGTTAGAGGGAGATTCTTGGCAGTTAAACGAGTACGCTGTTTTTGGTAGCTTAGAAGATCCAGAGCTAAATAAAGGAGCTACGCAGGAACAACCTACCGAAGTAGAAGCCTTTAAAGAACTCACCGGAGACTGGGAATATAAGGAGTTTGGACTATGACAACCATAACTGGAGCTATCAAGTTTGTTGATGTTCCTAACGATTTTTGCATCAGTAATATTACCGATCTTATCAAGTTTATACAGAAGACCGGCAAGATAGAATTCAATGCTTCTCAGGTGACTAACGTATCTGTATCGGTAGATCAACCTGCAGATACAACAACTATCTGGTTTAAACTCTCTCCTTCAGGAAACTTCGTAGGAGTGTTCATATACATCCAATCTGCATGGAGACAGATGTTTCCAGTGCCTAATGGAGTATATAGAATGTACGGAGATTCTACTGATATACCAGCCGGTTATGCTTTGATAACTAATACCACTCCAGGCTTCACAGCAGCTATGGTGACGCACTTACAAGGTCAATGGTTACAAGATCCTACTCTCAGCTTCTACGTTATTTTTGATGTTGTATACGTAGGACTTTAATGTTAATTATAAGTAATACGTATCTTGACTCTAATAAAGGATTACTTTATGGCAGCTAACGAATCAGCAAATATCTCTAAGTATAAAAGCGCTTTTAAAGGCACTGTAACTAAGACGTTCAGTAAGCCTAGCCCTTTTAAAATCGTAACTGTGAGAGCAGGAGCAATGATTGGTGAGTTTGGTTACGGTCCAAAAGTATCGCATCCGACTCCAACTGATCCTCATGGTGGACGTAAATAAATTTAAGGCTATAACTTACTAAAGGAAATATATGTCTTTATCAATCTATAACCCTAATCTCATTTATCAACCTCAGACTCCAGAAGGAGATGCTGGCCCTAATGCAGGTTTTGCCCTTCCGTTTTACCAGTACGGACACTGGTATGCTAACGGACTTCAACAGATCTTCACTAACTCTGAGATTGTTCAGAAGCGCTCTACTCCATACAACGGTATCCCAATGCCGAACGTATTCCGTAAAGATGCTTCAAGCTGTAACGGCCCTTTCTCGGCTGCTGTTTAATAGGATAAAAGATGGGATGCGGAAGTTGTGGCGGTGGTCATAAATCTTTCGCATCCCTTCGCAATAAAGGTGTTCGAATGTCACGAGGTACCTCAGCAGGTGTAACTAAATCTGAAAAAAGATTAGCTCGTGAAGCCCAAGGTCAAGAACTTAAAGTAAGCAAAACATCTGCTGCAATTAAAAAGATAGCTGAAAAGAATAAAGAACTATCTGATGATATTCCTGCTTCTGGCATAATTAAATCTAAGAAGAGATTAGCTAGAGAGAAGAAGGAACAGTCCAAATAAATCCCTGTAGCCAGGAAAGCAGGGCTGGCAAAAATAAGTTTTATTTTTGTTAGCTACACCATGAGTATTACATTTGGCAAAGCCAAGCGCATATTACAGCCCTACTGCGGAGCCAGTGGTAAAGCTTTTAATTCAAAAGAGCTAGATGAATTCACCTGGAAAATACTTCAATACGTTTTAATCACCGGATCCCCTGGAGCTGAAATGCTTTTTGATCTCTGTGCTCATAAAGGGCAGCTCACTCTTCCTTATGAACTAGAAGTCCCTCTGAAGGTCATGATTAATGGCAGTGTAGGTGGAGTAATGGACAGATGGTTTGACTTCCGTTCCAGGCCGGATAACTGCGACAATTACTTAGAGTGCGCTAATCTTTTAATAGAAAACCCTAATACTTTTTTCACTGTGTATGATGGACCTTCAGAGTTTCAGATAGGAGTGAAAGGAAATCTGAAAGAGGATGTAGATGCTCACGCAATATTCTCCGGCTCAGATATTACAGGAAGAGAGATATACACACAGCACCAGGGGAGTCCTATATCTGGAGAATATCTGGATATTAAATGCAACACTATAACTTGGAGCAATGTATTTTTCAGTAAGCTATCAGGCTTTAAGAAGACACCTACTAATGGATACGTAACTGCATACTGGAGAGATCGATCTGGTATGCAAGGATTCTTATCTGATTATTCTCCGGTAGAAGAAGCTCCTAGCTACAGACGATTTAAATTAAATATCCCTAACTGTCCTGAATACGCTAAAATATCAATCATAGGTAGAACTCGTTTAAAAGAAAAGTACGCAGAAAATGATCGTATTCCTTTTGACACTCTTTATACTGTGGAAGTGGCCGGTCAACAGGCAAAAGCTCAAGCAACTAGCCAGCCAGAGTTGGCGCAAGCTAATGACATATTTTTACAGAAGCTAGTAGAGAGAGGAGCTACCCATAAGAATTTAAATAATGGAAAAGCTATTGAAGTTTTTTATCATACTTCTGGAGGTACTATCAGAGGAATTGTTCCAAAGAACGCATTAAGAGGGAGAAGGTGGTGATGAGAGAAGCAGAAGCAGAGCTAGTTAGAGAAATGCTAACTGGAGTTATCAGCAAAGAGATTTCTGCTATTAGTAAGGATGTGCAAGACATTAAGACTAGCCAGCTAGATATGTCAGCATCACATCACATGCTAGCTGAAGCAGCTAGATCTATGGCTGAAACATTCGCAAGATCAGAAGAACGCCAATCTAAATTTGAAGAGCATCAAGTTAAATACGAAGAACGTCAAACTACTCTAGAGCAAACAAATCAATTCTTATACAAAGACAAAGGGATAACACCTAATGTATTTTTTCTAGTAACCGGAACTCTTTGTGCAGTTATTATTTTAGGAGTGATATGGATTACAAACACTTCAGTAAAAGCTAGCCTTACTTCCTTTGAAGCAGGAAAGAATCAGGCAGAAGCTCTGCAAGCTGCAAAGAAAGAGATTATAGAAGAAGTTAAAGATGGCAACTAAGAAACAGCAAGATAAAAAACCAGGGAAGCCTAAGAAACCAGGTAGGACGCCTAAGCCGGAACCTACGTCTAGTACTACGTTAGTTTCGTCTAAGCCTACCATCAAGACTGATATTCCTCTTATTAATGATCCACAGGACATTAATGCATCTGATTTCATGATCAATGCAGATCAAGTAGATCCTGCACAGGTAGACTTTACTGATCCTAATTTTGATTTTGAGCAAGTAGTAGCGGATCAGATAGGAACAGGTACCGTTACTTCTAGAGATGTAAGTGCTGACACACTAGCTAATCGCTTCATGACGGCTGCCGATTATGAGCTGTTAGACCCTGCTGACGTACAGGCAGAGTACGGAGATATCACAAGATCTGAGATGGACAAGAATGCCAAGCTCTCTTCTCAGTTGGCTTTAGATGCTCTAGATACTGAACTTAAAGGACTGCAGAATTATGCACCTACTGCTGCTACCCTTAAGAGACAAGAGCTTGCTAAAGATAACACTTTCAATACTGCTGAAAGATTAAGACAGTTAGAATCTATAGATCCTTCTATAAGGGGAGACTTAGAAGGACAAGCCGGCAGAGCAAGAGCCTATGCAGAAGGGAGAGTTCCTGATTCTATTACTGACAGACAACTTGAATTAGGTATTCAATCAGCAGCAGCAGATAGAGCAGCTACCGGAGGATTCGGAGCAGGGTCTTCTGCTGCAGCAAAAGCTGGACAGTTAATGTCCGCTGAACAGAGAATAGGTTTATCCCAGTATGGTGATCAGCTTCTCAGTTCCAACATAGCTAATAGAACAGAAACCTTAGTAGCTCCAACTCAGTACTCAACAGCCGGCTCAGAGATATCTGTAATGCCTAGCCAATCAGCCGGCCAAGCTGCAATGGCGATAGCTTCAGAAGCTAATCAAGGGATGATCACAGCTAAGGATGCTCTAGCTTCTAAGACTCAGCAGGGTCAGTTTAAAGCAGAGCTTCAGCAGGATACAAATAAAACTAACCTTCTTACTCAATCAGAAAGAGATCTTAATCAAGCGAAACTTAATTTAGATGCAAGTACAACAAACGTAGCTAATGATCTGCAAGCTCAAACTACAAACGTAAGCAATAGATTGCAAGCAGATACAATTAATGCAGCTAACAAACTTCAGGCATCTAGCACTAATGCAGATAACTCCATTAGAACTCAGATGGCGAGTAAAGAGATCTTATCTGCTGAGAGGAGATTTAATGCTGAGTTAAAAACAAACACAGCTACTGCTAATGCTGATAGGTCTTTTCAAGCTGCTAACGCTAACGCCGGCAGATCTTTAGAAGTAGCAACTACTAATAGAGCTGTTAAATTAGAAGTTGAGAAGACTAATAAAACTTTAGTCTTTCAAGATCAGCAGAGACAAAAAGCAGAAGATGCTGCAGCTAGAGAGAATGCTAAATCTAGAGCAGCTTCAGCAGCTCAATCGGCTGCATCTAATGCTGCAGCTAACGCAAGAGCTGCTATGTCTGCACAGGCTCAGGCTGCTGCATTAGAAGCGCAAAAAGCAGAAGCTGCTGCTGACAGACAATTCCAACTTCAGCAGCAACAGACAGCTTTAGAATTATACAGAGAAGAAAGAGCTACAGCTCAAGAATCTGGAAACTATGCAGCAGTAGGTAATATAATATCCAGAGCACCGGATATTATTAGCGGGATAGGTAATATAGTGAATACTGTATCTAGTGTAATAGATCTATTTTAAGTACTGAATTATGCAAGCTATAAAGAAACCGTTTTTACAAATCAGTCCTTTAGGGTCTAAAGATCCTTCTAATAGAAGTGTCCTGTCCAGCTACAGTGAGTACATGAAGAATAACGGAAATACGTTAGTCACTGCTGACTTAGCTGTTAGACCAGACGGAACACAAGGACCTTCTCAAAGTTTAGATTTAAATACAGGAGTGCAGACTAATTTTATGGCTGATTGGGACGAATCCCCTAATCATCCTATTATACAAAACTTCCAGAATCTGTTCAGTGTTCCTGGACTTAAAGACAAGATAGACGATCCTGAAGTACAGAATTTCTTATTTGATTTTGATAACACAATCAAAGGATCAGCCGGTGTCTTCAGAGAACCACAGCAAGGCATATCTGACTTTGGAGCAGATGTAGATGGTAAGCCACTATACACTTTCGATGACATGCGAAACTCTAATGATTTTGAATTAGGGAAGAATAGGCTCTATAATTTTGGAAGTATCTTACAGCAGCTAGGAGCAGTAGATGACGATGAAGATGCAGATAGGCTAGCTAAGTTCACTAACATATCTAGTGACCCTAATTTCATGGGACGTATTGAAGGACTTCAACTTCAAGGAGACACGAAAGGCGCAGTCAATACAATTTTAACAGAACTAGGACAACCAGCTCTAGATAACATAGGAGAAGCTTCTGATCCTAAACGTGCATACGGATTAGCTTTTGCAGCTTATAACTACGCAGCTAATTCAGAAAAATTATCTCCTTCTCAAAAGAGTCTTGCACTCTCTACTATGGCTCTCAGTAGCTATAAATTTAAAGATGGAAGTGACTTAGCTTCTAGGGCTTTGATAAAAGATGAGAACGGAAAAACTGCTTTCTCTGTGGGAGACGCAACAGCTTTAGCCGGCTCTGGAATAGATGTATTTGGACTGCAGAAGAACTGGGATCAGATTGATCTAGTACAGAGACTCACTTACGGAAAAGGTACTGCTAGTCAGATGGCAGCAACTGGACAAAGGATAGGGTTACTAGGTAATCCTGCATTAGGAGGAGCTTCTGTAGCTCTAACAGATGCTGAGTTAGGTCAAGCCGGATTCACTGCAGTTCCGTCAGCCGGCATAGGAGCTATCACTGGAGATGGACAGGCGCTACCTCAAGGATACGAGGTTATAGGAGCCGGACAGAAGCCTGGACAAGTTATAGCGGTACCTAAAGGGCTCTCTTACTCCTCTGCTACGATTAACGGAGCTAACGAGATAAGAAGTCTTAATGCTGCAGATGGAGTCAGGAAAGCCGGCTCAGGAGCTTTTAAGGTAGCTAACGGATGGCTACCTACTAACAGTAATACCCTTAACTCCAGAGGAACTTCCTTTGCTTCAGGGCTAGGTCAGTCGGGCGTGATGCAAGATCCTTACTTACTAAGTTCAATGGTGACTGCATCTGTGTTTGGTAACACGACTAGGAAACAGGCAAAGCAGGAAGAAGGGATAAAGCCAGGTCAAGCTATATCTGCAGGAAGACAGATAGGTTCTATGTTAGGGGGTTCTGGCGGAGGACCAGGAGTTCTTCTTTCAGATGGCTCTATAATAGCGGAAGGGGCTGCAATACCTGAAGGAGCTACTGCTGTAGGGTCTGCTCCTCTTCCTGGCGGGGCAGGGGCTGCGCTACCTATAGCTGGAGTAATAGGACTAGCCGATGTCATTAAAAACGACCGTAAAGGAGCTAGAGGTATAATTCAAGGAGGAGCATCTGGAGCAGCAGCAGGGTCTTATTTTGGTCCTTACGGCACAGCTATAGGAGGAGCAATAGGTGCAGGAGTAGGAGTCTACAACACATTCTCTGGAGGCAAATCAGAAGAACAGCAAGGAAGAGATCAAGGAAGAAAATTATTCGAAGATATTACTGATGGAAACTGGAAGGTTACTCTGAGTGACGGTTCTTTAGCTGATATAGGAACTGACGGTAAGGGAGGTCAGCATGAATTCAGGTTCCCTGATAAAGACCCTAATAACGTAGGAAGACCTCTTAGTGCTTATGATGTAGACTACACAAATGATCTGGACTTCTCTGCAAGTATGATGACTTCGGCTCTAACTCGATTAGTAGCTGGAGGAAAAGGAACTTCTATTGACCAAGTAGCCGGCCAATTAGCTAACGCTTCTCTAGGTAAAGTAGGATTCGGCCAAGACATGACAGAAGAGAATTTTGCTTATGTAAGAGATAACGTAAGAGGATTCTTTTTCAAGAAAGGTATCCAAACTAAAGAAGATGCTTACGCTCTTATGAATCAGCAATTCGCTACAGGCCGTATATCAGAAGTAGATCAGATAGCTATGCAGCAAGGGATTAACATGGCTTTTGATGAAGGAGCTTTCGACACAGCTAACATTCTTATGGCCGGCAGACAGAAAGGATTAGAGGTAGCCGGAGAATTACCTAAAGCTCCTGGCCCTAATTTTGATATTAAGAGAAGAACTCCTCTTCCTGTAGAGTCTACTCCTATGGATTCTCCTTTAGAGCAAGAAGCAGCAGAGCAGAAAGAATTAACTTCTGTTGACTTCGAGTTCCAGTTTAATGCCGGTACTTATGGAGGAAATAAAAATACTGATATATTTAGTAAGTCAATAATCCGGTATCAAGATCAAAACAGAAGGACTATGTAATCATGGCGTATACTCCAAGAGCGATTGATCTAGATTTATTTGTGAATGCTGCAAGCAGAGGCTTTCAAGACGGAGCTAAGGTACCTTCTCCTTTTGCTGCCTTCGTTGGAGGATTCACGCAAGGATTAGATGATTCTCAGCAGTACCAATTAAACGAGCAAAAGATTGAGGCTAATGAGATAGCGCTAGAGCAAGCTCCTATCGAAACTAGGGTTAAAGAAGCTCAAGCCATAAAAGCTGAAGCAGAAGCTGCTGTTATTCAAGCTAATCCACAGGAGTATCAAGACTCTATCTTAGGAGCTATGAAAGCTGAGACTGCTAAGAGAGAGCAGGAAGCTATAGTTAATAAAAAGAAGACTGAACTAATATCCATAATGGACGGAGATGACGGAGTAGCTAAAGGACAAGCTCTCATGTCCGGCCAATATGATAGTATCCTCACTCCGCAGCAGAAGGAATTTTATATACAGAATACTGCTAAGAGTTGGGATCAGCAGACTTTTGATCTTTACGTAGAGCAGCAGACAATAGAGAGAAACAGAAAAGCTAGCGAGATAAGAAGGCAGTCAGCTCTAACAACTTACCCTGAGAATCTAAAAGCTTTGGATAATGATCCGGAGATAGGGATTATCAAAAGTAAAATCGGTGGTAACATAAGCTCTGCTCAGTTACTGGATAAAGGAGAGATAAGATCTGTTCTTGTAAACGGCATGGGAATAGAAGTAACTCCAGAAGAAGCAGCTAAGAATCCGGCTGCTTTGGGAAAGCTAGAACGTAAAAAAGTTCTTTATTATGATAACCAACCTCAAAGTATTGGAGGGATGTCTTCTGAAGCTGTTAACATATTTAATAAAACAAAAGCAGACTATATCAGTGTAAATAAAATAGATCAGGATTCTGATGGTATAGGAACTCTGCAGAAACAAAGACAAGACGAAGCTGATATAAAAGCTAAAAACGATGCTGCTGCAGCAGAGAAGTATAAAACAGACGCAGCAGAATACCAGACTAAGCAAGAAGCATTTAATGCTGGAGCTAAGATGGCAGAATCTCCTGTCATTCCTAAAGCAGCTAAAGCTCCTGTCCGAGATAGACTAGCTACCGGAAACACAGAAACTCCTAAGTCTAATGACTTCACAGTTAACTTGAACCGTGAACCTGTGGCTACTCCAGCACCAGCTAACTTACTAAAAGCACCTGAAACGCAATTACCTGCAGCTCCAGGATGGACTGCTGCTCCAGGTACAGCTTCTCCTCTAGCGACTATGAAACCTCTTAGCAGCCCCGCAACACCGGCTCCTGTATTAACTCCTAATCCTCAACAACAGGCTTCTCAGTTAAAACAGAACATGCTGAAGAGCAAAGCAGTAGAGAAACTTAAAGTACATCAATCTATGGATGGTGCAACTAAGACCAACATAGCCTTTAATCCGGATTCTGTGCCCTCTCCTGTTAACCAAGCTAGGCAGGTAACAAGTGCATTTATACCTCCTGAATTTACAGTGAATGTTGCATGGCAACCAAACACAGAAGGTATACGTAGAGTAGCTGAGAGTCCTTATGCTGAAGGATTATCTGCTGTAGCTAAAGCTGTTATGGTTCAAGAATCAGCAGGAAGAGAGAATGCAGTAAGCCCTACAGGAGTGAGAGGGCTCATGCAGGTTACTGAGGCAACAGCTAAAGAAGTATCCAAGGATGCAGGAAGAAAGTTAGACAGAAGTAATCCTATAGATTCTACTGTTGCTGGAGCTATATACTTAGAGAAGATGATGGCTGTGCCAGCTTTCAAAGGTAATCCTATGCTAGCTATAACAGCGTACAACGCAGGACCAGGAACAGTAGCTAGAGCTATACAATTAGCCGGCACAACAGACTGGAATGTAGTCAAAGAATTCATAGAGCCAGCTGTGCTATCTATTAAGTGGGGAGATAAAGTAGATCCTGTGAGAAAAGCTAAAGAGTCTAGAGAGTATGCAGAAAAAGTTATCGCTAACTTCCCTGCTTTTGCTTACACCAAAGGAGACATGGATATAGCTAATAGACTAAAGCAGCAAGGAGTTTTAGGCTTCGGTAACACCGGAGTACCTAGCAATCCTATTAGGGGATTTAATAACGCACAACTAAGTGAGGCTTAAACATGTGGCCTTTCGATTCTGATGAAGAAGAACTCAGTCCTGAAACTGCAGAGTTTGGAGGAGTAGCTGCTGAGATAGTAGGCATGGCTGAGACTCAAGACGCCGGCTTGTCTGCACTGCGGGATTTATATAATGACTACGGATTTGATAATAATCCTGCTGCAAGAAATTTATTCATAGAAACAAGTGACAGCGTAAGAAAAAAGTTCGGGGATACGCAGCCGTATAAACCTGATGAAGCTTTAACTTATGCTCCGATAGACCTGGACGATATTACTGTAGAGGCTATCGATCCTTATGATCAAAAGATTGAAAGAATTAACAAGTGGGAAGAAGAGAACATAAAGTTACTGAGTGAGACTAATGACCTTAATTACCTACAAGCCGGCTCTCAGTTAACGAGAGGAATTAAAGATGCTGCAACTCTCCAGAGAAGGGAAGTTTTTGGAAAAGAGAACTACATAGACCCAGATAGCTACATAGAATGGGGTAGGGATTTATCTCTGAGGGCTGCTCAAGGATTAGTAGGTCCAGTAGCTAGTTTAGTAGGAGCTGATTCAGTCAATGACTTTTTCCTAGAAACTACTAATCCAGCTACAGATGATTCTTACTGGTCAGCTATAGCCTCTGGAGCCGGCTCTGCTGTGGGAGCTATAGGTGCTGGAGTAGCTACGGGAGGATGGGGTACTGGAGCTTATTTAGCAGCTTCAGGAGCTGGAGCTGTTAGAAAGCAGGTTGAGAACTCCTTAGAGAACGAAGGTACTTTAGGAGAGGCCCTAGCAGCCGGCAGTATAGAAGCTGCAAACCAAGCAGTTCAAGCTGGAGTAGGTACAAAAGTCTTCGGCAGTGTTGCAGCTAAACTAGCAGGTAGAACTACCACTACACTCGGCACTAGAATGATTCCTAGGATTGTAGGGAATGCTGCATTAGAAGGAAGCACAGAAGCTGTAGGTCAGGTAGTTTCTAACGTAGCTGAGAACATAGGGCAGGATAAAGATGAGAGCATTTTTCAAGGATTCGGGCAATCTTTAGTAGCAGGGTTTGTAGTTGGTGGTGCTGCTTCTGGAGTAGGTGAGGTGTTTGGGAGTAAGGCACCAGAGGGACCAGCTCCTAGTCAAGGAGGGGAGCCTTTTACAGTCACAGCTTTCAGAGGAGGAGGCGATCCTGGTGCTCCAGGAATGGGAGGAGGACAATTCTTCTCACCAGATA
>Ga0315909_10000315_pt1 | contig 64199 bp, 41 predicted proteins | sample LakEriMetagenome_11_FD_203527 | JGI IMG/M metagenome (GOLD analysis project Ga0315909, IMG submission 203527) | Freshwater fungal communities from buoy surface, Lake Erie, Ohio, United States - Buoy 2 MA125 | ecosystem: Environmental > Aquatic > Freshwater > Lake | place: USA: Lake Erie, Ohio...
TGTTGGAGTTAAAAAATATATGTTTTCAATTGAGAACTTGGCTTGGAGAGGTACACCTGAGTATAATGAATTACCTATTTGTGAAAAAGGGCCAAACGGAGGAAGGATAATGTGGTTTCCACCATATAATTTAGAATTAGGCCAAGAAAATTCTAGTCCATCATTTAATCCTACTAAATTTTTAGGTAGACCTGAACCTATATACACTTATGAATCAACAGAGAGAAGTGGTAGTATTAGTTGGAGTATTATAGTGGACCACCCATCAATAGCAAATTTGATTGTTAGGAAAGAACTTGAAAATGTGGACAATAATACAACAACCCAAGTTCTCGCTTCATTTTTTGCAGGGTTGAAAAAATATGATATATACGATTTAGCAAGAAGATATAATACTTTGAGTCAAAAAACTTTGACAGAAGCATATGAACAAGTAATACAAAATACAAAATCATCTTCAGAGGACATAACTCAATCGGCAAAAGACCAAGGACAACCAACAAATTTGTCACCAGTTGAAAACGAATTACAAAATGTATTTGACACATATATAAATTCCGGTTTTTATTTTGATGAGTTTAATCCAAATGAATCTGAGGAAAATTATGAAAATATTTATAGTACTTATGTTTCAAATATAAATAACTATATTAGTAATAATCCAGCCCCTGTAGTAGACGCTCCCACCGCTGAAGTATTTTTACAAGGAATTTTAAGGTACAATTTCGAAAATTTAGAAGCTTTAAGGATAGAAATTTCTAATGTAATACAAGAAAAATCGGGTATTGTTGAAATCACTTTCTCAGGTACAAAAATTTTGGGAGACCCGTCAAGTACGGAGGAATCAACTTATTGGGTTGAATCCGCCAAAAAGTTTTTTAACGATTTTCAAATCGAAAATAACACAATTGGAGATTTTGTAGGAAAATATATTACCTATAAAACTGAAAATTTAGGAACACTAAGCACAAACTCGCCAAAATCTGGTACAAGTGGGGACGAAGTAAATTGTGAAGGACCCTCAATAGGTAGATTTTCATTTAACGATTGTGCTTGTAGGTCAGTATTAATAAGTAAAGTTACATTTACTCCAGTTGAACCAAAAAAATCATCGGGAGAGAATCAACAAACTATAGACCAAACCGGTACAAAACCACAACAACAAAATGATATACCCACAAAATTAAAGGGAATAAGTAAAAAAATTATAAGGGAACTACTAACAGAATGTAACTATTTTGATGTTTTGAAAAGTACGGATAGTTTTTTGTTCGATAAAATTAAAGACAAATTTAAATTTTTTAATCCTGCTTTTCACTCTATTACTCCAGAAGGATTAAACGCTAGATTAGTTTTTTTACATCAGTGTGTGAGACCTGGCAGAACAATACCCACCAAAAAATCCGAAACTGAAAACAATTTTTATAATGACGCATTTAATACAAACTTTGGTAGTCCACCCGTACTAGTTCTAAGATTTGGTGATTTTTATAACACTAAAATTATTCCCGATAATTTTTCTATAACATATGAAAACCTTTTTGATTTTAATCCTGAAGGAATCGGATTCCAACCAATGATTGCAAAAATTAATTTGGGATTCAAAATGATAGGGGGTCATGGATTAAAAGAACCTGTTGAAAAACTACAAAATGCGTTGACGTTCAACTATTTTGCAAACACGGAAATGTATGACGAAAGAGCCGAGGCGACCGAACCAACTGATGCTATTGATAATGCACTAATTCAAGCAATTTGGAATGAAGAACCTCTTGCTCCTATTAATAATGTAAATGATGTCTCAGATAACGGTAAAACATTTGGAGATATTATACAGGCCAATCAATCATCTGGAGGAACTCAAACAGGACAAATTCAATACGACGCATTATTCAATGGGTTTATTGATGTTGTACAGAATTATTTTACGGACACTTTAAGTAATTATGTTAGTTTCGTTGAGGAATATAACCAAGGTCTATGGTACCAAATTAATTACAAATCAAATTATTCAACAGGGTTTTTTAATGCTACCGATTTCAATTCTACTGAAAAAGTAATTACAAACATTTTTGGTAAAATTTATGATTATCAAACACCAATAGATGAGACGGCGGCATTATTATTTGATGCGATAGATAATAATCAAGATTATTATAGTATTAAAATAAATGAAAATCCTTTTTTTACCCCATCTGAAAAAACAAAACTAATTAATAACTACAAAATTTTCATAACCGACACCCTACTTGAAAACTTTAATCGAGTTGAAATTTATATACAAGACTCAGTACAGTCTCAATTAAATATGACATTGTATATGGCTAAAATGGATTATATTTCCTTTAGCGGAGACGGAAAAACTTTACCTGACAATACAAGTAAACTTTATTCGTTAACGGGAACCACATCAAATTCTGGTGAAGATTCTTTAGTTGAGTTTAAGGATGATTACCTCAAAGTGATGTCAGGAGTTACTGATTTTTATACTTTGGGAACTGGAAATACGTTTATAGATAGAAGCATAATTTCAGGTAACATAGTCGCATGGTCCCCGATAAATGCTTTTTCAAACCCAACAGATAATTACGTTTATATTTTAATGTCAAATATAATTTTAGATGATTTTGAAAAACAAAAAATGGTTGAATCTTTAGTTTTAGGATTGGGAGATAAAATTACGGTGGCAGAAGAAGCCGTAAACACAATTTTAAATTTTTGGAAAACTGAATTTTCAAAAGAAAAAACTGATGAATCAAAACAAGCGCAAGATTTTTTAAAGTCACAACAAATGGCACCATTTTCTAACTTCCAACCTGAAAGAAACGGATTATTACTTTCCTCAAAACAAAGAATTATGGATTTTATTACAGACGGAGGTAATCCAATACAACAACAGGCGTTTACAGATATTATATCAAGTTCTGATTACAATAACGATAAAAACATTTTCAACGGTAAAAAACAATTTTTATAATGGCATATCAATTTTATAACAGATATCAAGGATTAATTGTTAACGGTCAACAAAAAATAATACCGTGGGTAAAAATTCCTGCAAAGACCTCTGATAAAATTTATATATATAGAAATGGAATATCTAGATTAGATAAAGTTTCACAAAGTTTTTATGGTGCCCCATATTATGGATGGTTAATATTACAGGCAAATCCCGAATACGGGGGCTCGGAAATAAACATACCCGATAACGCAATACTCAAAATACCATTTCCTTTAACTTCTTCACTGTTAGATTATAAAACAGCTATACAAAATTATTATTTTTATTATGGGCAATGAGAGGTTATTTGTAGAAAATTTTTTTAACAATATTGTAGTAGTAAACCCAAACAAAGTTTACAATCAATTAAATGAAGTTGAAGATAGAAATGTTTCTCAAGAAAATTTAGTTATATATGCAAATTTACAGTGTAGTTTACAGCCAAGAAGTAGACTAATAAAAGGAGAAGATTTTCAAGAAATACAAACAATAGCGGCCTCAAGGTTAAATTTTTTAAATCCTAACAACCAAGATTATTTTTCAACAAATTGGACTGACCTACAAAGTCAACATGCCAATCCAAATGTAATTAATAGTGAACTATTGGGTATTACAAACATTAGTTATAAATGTGGTGCTTCGTTTATCCCAACAGTTGACATAACTCTTGAAGATATTAGGGGAAGGTCATTATTTGAGTCAGGAGATGAATCTATTTATTCGGTGTTTATTAATCTCCCATACCCAACATTTTACCTAACTTTGAAAGGTTTTTATGGGAAGTCTATAAAATACCCTTTGATATTACAAAAGTTTCAGGCTTCATTTGACCAATCTAGTGGTAATTTTTTAATTACCTTGAACTTTTTGGGTTATAAATATAATGTATTAACGGACATACAAGAGGCATATGTTAGGGCTTTACCTAATATGTACGCAAGAGAAGTAACTCAGAATTTAGAAGTTCAGACACAAGATAGTACTTCTACAGATATTTCAGTTAGTCAAATTAATGGAAGTGATGTTGCAACAAATACACAAATCCTTTATAAAGGATATGAAACTTTAAAAACTGTTTATGAGATTTATATAGAAAAAGGTTTATTACCCAAAGGTTTCCCTCCATTAACAATACAGCAATTAATTACTAAATTAGAAAATTTCGAGAAAAAAATTTTAACCTCTTTAGGTAATATTTCATTGGAAAAGTTAACTGACGCTAAAGAGTTTGATAAAATTCTTACAGAATTTAATGGAAAAATAGACACCTATACGTCCACACCATCTTGGAAAAATAAGTATTTGGATACAAAGAATTTCTATTTAATTTTAGATTCAGATGGTGTTTATAGAAAAATTTACACTTACAAATCAGAATATCTTACCGCCCTCAAAGTCGACGAAGTAATTTCAGGACTTAATGCCACATTAAAAGAAGGTATTGATAGAATTGATAATGCCGCAACATTTGGAAGTCTAAAAGGTAAAGGTAATGATGTGATTACCACTAGAATGAAATCGGATTTTGTTATAATAACACCATTTACACAACCTTCTGAAATTGTGGGTAATGCCTTAGAAATCGCAAAAAAAAGAACAGGTAAGGAAAATCCTTCCGCCGAAGTAACTAAAGTAACAGGTGATTTATTAAAATTATCAGAGAAATACTCTACAATTATTACAGAAAGACAAAGTTTAATAGATAGTGGTTCGTTGAAAGCAACTACACCTGAATTCCCATTATTCTTTAGATTAGAGGGGGAAAAGTTTTTTTTAGGTGAGATAGGCAGGTTGAGAAAAGTCTTAGAAACTATAGTAAATGTAATTCAGGGAGACCTTACCCAAGAGATAAATTTACTATTAAAGTCCAGTAAAGGAATTGGATTTGAACCCTCAATAAGAAATGTTATAGGAGTTATTATGGCTTCGACAGACGCTTTTCTAAGAATTATGGATGAGGTTCATAGAAATGCTTTTGATGCTCGAGATAATGTAAAAAAGAAAAATGCGGTAAGGGATGATATAGGAGGATTTCCCGATTCACCTGTTTTTCCATGGCCTCAATTTAATGTCCAAGAGTTCGCCGAAGATGGTAAAATTACTTATGACTTAAAATATCCTGGAGACCCAAAATATGTTTCACTAACCTCAGGTAATGATTACAATGCTTGGCCTGAAGTTGAGTTTGTAGAAGAATTTGTAAAAGGTTATGTTTTAAGGGACCAAGAACCACTACAAGTTGAAGTTGATTCACCCGATTCGTCCGTCACAAGATTGTTAATATCGGGATTTGATGTTTTGGATAACAAATCTTATTCAACAAATCAGTATGTTTCTTTTCTATATGAAATTTGGGAAAGATATATTGCGATTTCGCAGTACCAAGGATTCCAAAGACAAGGGGATGTTGGATTCGGTTCGATTTTAAATTTTTTGGCAGCCTTTGAAGCTTCCAATTTAATTAAGGGGATTGGTTCAGATAATCCTGATTTAGTTACAATTTTAAAACAAATTGATTTTACACCAACAACTTTTGAAGATTACTTAAAACAAATTTCGTCTTCGGGTGTAAATGTTGCATGGCAGAAATACATTTCTGGTCAATTCTATACCGAATACTTGGAATCTGAAATTATTTCAGGTAATAAAATATTGATTGGGGAATTACCAAATGTGGACGCCACCATTTCTACAGAAACCAACGCAACTGAGGTTGAAAAGGAGATGGAAAAATATTTAAAAAGGGACGATAAAAATATAGAGTATTATACTGATACATTCCCATATGTGTTCCCAAGTTGGAATGAATTTAATTTATATAATGGGGCTAATTCATATTCGTTATCAAAAGTTTATAGAACATCGTCAACTATATTTTATAACCAAGATATAAAAAAATTAGTAAATTGGGATGGAGGTAAACCTGATAATAATAAAATAAGACCTTTTACTTTTTTCCCTGTTTTTACAACACCTGTAGATTATAGTCAAGTTGAAACTGATATTAGTTTATTTTATTTAGAGAGATATAATTCAGAAAAAAAGGCTTATACTGAAAAAAGGATTGTTAATCGAAATTCTAATATTGGGGCTAAAACTACATCGATTATTAATACACAAGCTTTTGTAAATTCTATTGTTGATGGTGTTACAAGAGAAAGAAATGGTATACCATTTGCTTATAGACAATCCGCATATTTATTTTTGAATTCTCTTCCCTTATCTACATTAAGTAATCAGTATATTGATGATGATGGAGGGAGGAGAAATTATATTGGGGTAACCTTGAAAAAATACGGAGCAATTCATAATTTACCAAAACTATGGATTGCAAAAATAGGCTCAATTTGGCATAGATACAAGGAATACATTGAAACAGGAATTGACTTCATTTCAAGCTCCACGCAACCGTTTAATTTTAATTTCAGTTATGACCCAGTAGGAAGTGACCCAAACAGAACATACACTTTTCTTAGCGGTTCCACTCCCTTTAACATAACCTTACGAAATCCTCAAATAATAGGGTTCCCCCCAACAGCAACGACTTTTAATATAGTTAATCAAGGATTTTACCCTAATCTGTTGAATGATTTTTACTATTTTTTGAATGGTGAAAATCTTTATCAAGACCCAACTTCTATAGAATTGGACATCCAGCAAAAAATAAATTTGGGTGAAGTTGAAATTTTTACTAATTCTGAATCACAAATTGTAAAATCACCATTACCAACTAATAATCTAACCGAAGGGGTTGTCTCAATCCCATACAGTGTATTGTTTAGAGATAAAAGTTTTTCTGAAGATGGAAAAATATATTATTACACTGCACCATCTTTTGGCTCCCTGTATAACCAAAGTGAAACTGAATGTTTTAGTGGTCCTAATTTGACTCATGATTTTTTAAATAACAATGCGGTCCTAAATGGCTCTATACGAATAGCTTGGGGTATTCCAAACTTTGGTTATGTTGAGGATGTCTTATCGATAGGGGGACCGATGATTTACCCATTCAATAATAATTTTGAAGGTAATAGTGTGGACTTTGGACCAACTGCTGACGATAGTGGTATATTTGACGAATCTACTGGAAATATAGTTGATTTATTTGGTACTTTTACAAAACAAGAACTTGACATTTTTGAATTAGAGTTCCTAAATTTTAGTCAACAATCTGATAATGTTACAAATAATTTTAATTTACAAGAGGTTTTAAAAAAATCGCTCAGATTAGAAGAATCAGATGTTTTGGGAGATAACACAAATTCAAGATTAAAAAATATTCAAACCAAACAATATACGAACTTTAATTCATATATTAATAAATTAATAAATGAAAATTATCTATATCAAAGAGGAAATCCGAACGGATTAAATTTTAGAGATTTATCATACTTTTCTAGTAATCCAAAAAACTTATTATCGGGAACAATCGACACATATGTTAGCAAAACCCCCAACACTTTACCATACCCAAATGGGTTCATTAGTGTTGAACAATCAAAACAATTAAACCCAAATCAATGGATTGCACTCGAAACTTATGTGGGGGTAATAGATATTGATGGTTTAAGATATACAGACACAGGGTCAACTATTACTGATTTTTTTATTGACTTGAACGTGGCATTCACAGTAGAAAACATCCAAAGGTTTGCTCAAATAATAAAAATATATGCAACGAAAAAATTGACCCAAGATTTTAGTGTTACATCATTTCAGAATTTAACAAATCAATTTTTAAATGACTGTAATATTTTGAGAAATAATATTTTTACAAACGCTTTTCCAAAAATTAAAAAATTTTTACCAAACACTACAGTCACTTCATTTTCTAATATAGAGGACTCTGCCACAGAAGGGGGGATAACTAAAATTGAATATTATAATTTATTTAAAGCCATCAATGATAAGTGGATTGCAGGAAACAACTACAATAATGAAACATTATTTGAAGACATTTTATTTTTAGATAGAGCAAATCGAGACGTTGGAGATAAAGTAATTGTTGATATTTTTAAAGTGGTTGATTACCTAAAAAATAATCCAAAGAGAAATATTTACACAGTTATCACCTCAATTGGACAGGATAATAATTTTGTTAATTTTTCTATACCTGCTTATATAAATTTTTATAACATACAAAAAGTTGGTAAGGGGCCATCAGAACCTGAGGACCCGGCAACTATTGCTGAAAAACTTTTTGGTACATTTACAGAAGTTGATTATCAAGATTCACAAACTAAATTAATTTTTCAATATGCTGAATTACCCTCAGAACAGTTAAAAAATCCAAGTGAAATAAATGGTTATAATGATGATAGTTTTAATTTGGGTGTTGCTGTTGATAATCCGCTTGTTGAAGATGAAAACCCATCGAATCCAAAAACTGATGTACAGAAGGCGCTGTCCAATAAAGTTGTTGGATTTGCGGTAGATTTTGGAAGTCAAAACCAAGGAGTTTTTCAAAATGTCCAAGTCTCCCAAGATTTAGGAAAAGCAACATCAGAATCTTTACAAATGGAATTTGATGCCGCAAATACATTAAGAGGTACGAGAAGTTATACACAAAGTGTCGGACTATATAATATCTACAAATCAAGAAGTTACTCATCAACTGTTACCGCATTTGGTAATGTGATGATACAACCTACAATGTATTTTGTATTACGAAATGTACCATTATTCGCGGGACCTTATTTTATAACTGAGGTTGAACATACAATTTCGGGTATGGACTTTAAAACCAAGTTTGTCGGAACACGACAAAGAATTTATACCCCACCGATTGATAATCCTCTCCTAGGAACTATTAAAAAAAATCTATTACAAAAATTAGTTAATAGATTAGTTACAAAAAGACAGAATGATAGTAAAGTTGCATCAACCACCCAATCGTTTAGAGATAATTTAGCAACATCACTTGTATCAACACCGAAACCTGATTTATCTTCAAACTGTAAAACAACTGCAACATATTCGACATTTACAAAAACAACTGCGACTAAGAAGAATGAATCCTCAAGTAATATATGGGGTACTATATATAATTCATATGGTTCATCTGGAAATAGTGTTTATATGATTTACACCCTATTTTACGTTGAGTCTTATGTTGGCTCAAACTTCACTTTTTACAATAATAATTTGACTAAAACCCCAATCGGGACTAACTCACCTTCGTATGGAGCTTACGCCAAAGGTAAATTCAATCCTGAGTTTATTTGTTTGAAAGATGATAACAATGTTAGTGAAGCTTATGCTACCTTTAAATCTGTAGAAGATTGTGTTGATTTTACCTATAATAGGTATTTAAGTAATTTCCAAGAAACTTTAAAAAATATTGACAATGAGTCTTTGTTTGTTTCTGGATTTACTAAAAATTGGATTGAGAAAGTTCCTTACGATAAAATTGAGGCAAATAAGGCCCCCGAACTGTATGAATCGTTTCAAACAACATATCCCGAACAATTTGCCGATTTGGAATCTAAAGTTAGACGTTCTTATTTACAAGTTAGAAAGTTTTTGGGTTTATAACATATTTATATATAAATTAATATCATGGACGTAAAACAATTATTAGATACCTACCTCGGTAGAAAAACAAGAATTACAGAAAAAGATGCCGGTAATGGATTTAAAGAAGTTTGTGATTTAGATACGGGTGATTGTTATACAGTAAGAATGAAAGATGGTCTTATTGAGAGAGTTGACAATACTTATATGTCTAACAAAAAAATTAATATTGAAACCAAATCAGGTATTAAACAACTTTTAAACGGATAAAAAAATGGAAATTTCAAAAACAATACTCGAAGAGTTAAGTCGATATAATCAAATTAATAATTACATATTTGAACAGGCTCCACCGGCACCTGAAGAAGTAACTCCTCCTGTACCTGGTGCAGAGACACCTCCGCCACCTGGTGGTGAAGCAACTCCGCCCGCAACTCCTCCTACTGCTGAGGCAGAACCAACTCCTGTTGACGTAGTGGCAGACCCTGATGTTGAAAAAGTTGGTGAGGAAGGGGAAGAAGAAACCGGCTCAGAAGAATTGGAAATTACTGATTTAGTAAAATCACAACAAAACATAGAAACAAAACAAGAAGAGTATTTTAATAATTTATTTACTCAACTTACTAACTTGGAACAAAAATTATCTGACATGGACCAAGTTATAACAAAACTTAATGACTTAGAGGCAAAGATTGAAAAATACAAACCAAAAACTAATCAAGAAAAACTTGAACTTAGAAGTTTGGACTCTGGACCATTTAACCAAAAACTAACAGATTTTTTTACTGACAAACAAACAGACATTGAAAAATCAGGTAAGAATGAATACGTTTTAACAACTGATGAAGTTGAGGATTATTCTGTTGACGAGATTAAGAGGACCTTCAATGACTATGGTGAAGAAGACGAGTTCAAACCTTTGAAATATTAACTTGCGATACTTATTTGACTTTTACGGCTGACACATTTATTATTGTATATTAACTATTAAATTATATTTTATTATGGCGACAAATTCTTTAGATGCTGTTCTCGCTCAGTATGAAAAAGCGAAATCAAACACAGGTGGAAGTAAAATCTCTCAAGAAGACCGAATGAAGAAGTACTTCGCGGCAATTCTTCCACAAGGAAAATCAACAGGACAAAAGAGACTTCGAGTCCTACCTACAACTGACGGTTCATCTCCGTTCAAAGAAGTATGGTTTCACGAAGTTCAAATTGCTGGTAAATGGAATAAAATCTATGACCCTGGCAAAAATGACAATGAACGTTCACCTTTGAACGAAATTCACGACGAACTTATGATGACTGGAAAGGTTTCTGATAAGGAACTCGCAAAACAGTACAAAGCTCGTAAATTCTACATCGTTAAAGTTATTGACAAAGACGCACCTGAGGACGGAGTAAAGTTCTGGCGTTTTAAGCATAACTATAAGAACGAAGGAATCCTTGACAAAATCATTCCGATTTGGAGAGCAAAGGGAGATATTACTGACCCTGAGAAAGGTCGTGACCTTATCCTCGAACTTACCAAAGCAAAGACACCAAAAGGTATTGAGTACACAGTTATCCAAACTGTAATGTATGATGACCCAGCTCCTCTTCACGAAGATAAAGAGACAATGGACTCTTGGGTTAAAGATGAACTGACTTGGAAAGATGTTTACTCTAAGAAGCCTGTTGAGTATTTGGAAGCAATTGCTCGAGGTGAAACTCCACGTTGGTCTTCAGAACTCGGTAAATATGTTTACGGTGATGAGTCTGGCGAAATGACTATGGGTGGAACTATTTCTGACCCACAAGCTGGTGATGAACCTGACGGCGACCTACCCTTCTAATTAAAAAAAATATTAATCAAACTGCCCCTGAAATACGGGGCGGTTTTTAATTACCTTAAAAAATGACAATTCAAGAAAAAATCTCAAAAAAACTTTATGATGCTCTTATGAGCAAGTATGCTTCTGAAATGAACGAAGCTGAAGCAACACTTTTGGTCTATTTTAACAATCCTGTTGGTATTGGAGAACATCCACAACATTTGGAAGAAATGGATAAAATGGTTGAAAAGTATGCAAATGCAAAAGATAAAAGTGAGTCATTACAACAAATTGTAAAATACAACTAATTATGGCATTAAAGAAAAAAGAATTCTCTTTAGATGCAATTAAAGACAAGTACTCAACCAAAACTAAGTACAAGGATACTCAGTTTTTTGAAGTCGGTGAAGCTTTTCATAATAGCTGCGGTATTCCCGGTCCTGCTATGGGGAATATTAACATGTTCCTCGGTCACTCGAACTCTTCAAAAACGACTGCCTTGGTTAAAACAGCGGTAGATGCTCAAAAGAAAGGGGTCCTACCAGTTTTTATCATTACTGAAAAGAAGTGGTCTTGGGACCATGCTGTTGAACTTGGACTTGAAGCTAAAATGGTTGATGGAGAGTGGGACGGGTATTTTCTATTCAATGACTCATTTGACTACATCGAACAAGTAACTGAATATATTAATACACTCCTTGACGAACAAGAAAAAGGAAACATTCCTCACTCTCTTTGTTTCCTTTGGGATTCAGTAGGTTCGATTCCTTGTAAGATGACTTTTGATGGTAAAGGTGGAAAGCAACACAATGCCTCAGTCCTTGCTGACAAAATTGGTATGGGTATTCACGCTCGTATTACTAAGTCAAAAAAAGAGGATTATCCATATTACAACACATTAGTTGTTGTAAACCAACCTTGGGTAGAACTTCCTGATAATCCATTCGGTCAACCAACTATTAAGGCAAAAGGTGGAGAAGCTCTGTGGCTCGCATCGGCACTTGTGTTCCTATTTGGTAATCAGAAAAATGCTGGTATTAACCACATTACGGCAACCAAAAATGGACGAACTGTATCTTACGCTATCCGTACTAAAATCTCTGTATTGAAGAACCACATTAATGGTCTTGGATACAAAGACGGAAAAATCATTGCAACTCCACAAGGATATATTGCAGATGACAAAGACGCACTTGAAAATTATAAGAAGGATTATTCACAGTACTGGAACGCAATACTCTCAGGAACTGGTGAAATAATTCTTGAAGAAGCTGAAGAAGTTATTGAAAGCGAAGATTAATTCATTATCTTTGTATCTGTGAAAAAGACTCTCCTTGTTGACGGTAACAACCTATTCAAAATAGGATTCCATGGCGTGAAAGATTATTTCCACAATGGAAACCATATTGGGGGTCTTTTTCACTTTATTAATACCCTTAGAAAATTTATCGACGAACAAAACTTTGATAAAGTTATTGTTTTTTGGGATGGAGAAGACTCAAGGTCTCTTAGAGAAGTTATTTATCCAAAATATAAAATGAACCGAAGACTTACGTTTGAGGACCCAATTTATATTTCATATTTGTATCAAAAAAACAGAGTAAAACAATACTTGGAGGAAATGTATGTTCGACAACTTGAAGTCCAAGGAATCGAAGCTGATGACCTTATGGCTGAGTATTGTCGTATATCTGAAAACGAACAAAAACTAATATTCTCAAGCGACCGAGATTTGACCCAACTCATATCTGAAAAAGTATCTTTATATTCCCCATCATTAAGAGCAACATTTAAAAATGGAGACAAAATCAAATTTGGTGATTTTGAATTCCCCCACGAAAATGTTTTGACTCTGAAAATTATGATGGGTGATAAATCTGACAACATCGAAGGAATCCAATCTCTTGGAGAAAAGACAATCGTTAAGTTTTTTCCTGAACTATTAGAGAAGAAAGTTTCATACCAAGAATTGTTGGATAAAGCGGAAATTCTTTTAAAAGAACAAAAAGATAACACAACTTTAAAAAATATTTTGACTGGTAAGACAAAGTCAGGTATATTTGAACAAGAGTATTATCAGGTAAACGAAAAGATTGTAGATTTGTCAAATCCATTACTTAATGATGAGGCAATTGAACAAGTTGGATTTGTTTATTCTGAGAAATTAGATACAGAGGGTAGGAGTTATAAGAATCTTATCAAATTTATGGTGGATGATGGGATTTTTAAATTCTTACCTAAAACGGATGACGCATGGACATATTTTATAACACCATTTTTAAAGTTAACAAGAAAAGAAAAAAGTAAAACAAAGTAAAATTTTTATGAAAGAGCAAAATGTAGATTTAACTAAGTTGGAGTTCCTTATGACAGTGAACGATAACTTCATCGTTCAACGTTACTTCAACGTTAAGGATTACAACCCAAAGGCAAAAAACTCAGTAGAGCTTTTGGATTTATTAAATGAATTTGTTGGTAATATGAAACAACACCTAAAGATGAAGAGTGTTTCTTATATGTCTGACAATCAGTATGAAATTATGGAGAACCCCGAGGTTCTTGAGACATCTTTTACAGATGGTCCAGAGGTGTTTAATTTGTATTTAAAGTATAATGGTAACATTATGTATCACTACACTTTTGACGCTAAGCCATACCCTCCTAAAGTTCGTTATACTGTGGATATTCGCCCATATTTGAAGGGTGTTCTATCAAATCTTACTGAGGTTTTCTCATCAAAAAATTTAACTTACAATTTGATGAATTACTCACTAGTCTAACAATATTTAATAAAAAAAGACTAGAATGGCTGACAAAAATTTTGATTATTTAGGGAACATATTCCAGCAACAACTTATCAATCAAATCGTAGTTGATAAGAACTTTGCCCACTCGATTTTGGAAGTAATCGACTCCAATTATTTTGAAAACAAGTATTACAAAATCATTATGCAGATGATTAAGGAATACTATAAAAAGTTCGATTGTCCTCCAACCTATGACACTTTAAATCAAATTGTTAAGTCAGAGATTACCCAAGAGCTGATGTTAAAAATCACATTGGACACACTTAATGAAGTTAAGAATGTATCTGATGAGGGTTCACTTTTCGTACAAGAAAAGGCACTTAAATTCTGTAAGCAACAAGAGCTTCAGAAGGTAATGACAAAGGCTCAAAAGATTATTGACGGAGGAGAATTTGAAAACTATGACACCCTTGAAGAAATGGTTCGAGAGGCCCTTCAGGTTGGTGTCATAGAGAAGGACACTGGCGATGTATTTGAGAATTTGGACCAAGTTCTTGAGGAAGATTATCGTCACCCAATTCCAATTGGAATACCAGGTATAGATAATCTTTTGAAGGGTGGTCTTGCAAAAGGTGAAATTGGAGTTATATTAGCACCCACAGGTGTTGGTAAGACGAGTCTAACAACAAAGTTTGCTAACCACGCTTTTAATATGGGATTTAATGTGTTACAGATATTCTTTGAGGACAACCCAAAGATTATTCAAAGAAAACACTTTACCCTTTGGACTGGAATTGCTCCTGACCTTCTTGGAGAACACAAAGAAGAGGTTATGAAAAAAGTAACCGAAGTTCAAGATAAGATGAAGAACAAACTTATTCTTAAAAAACTTCCATCAGATACTTTGACTATGGGTCAAATAAAAAACCAAATCAGAAAGATGATTGCCGATGGGATTAAGATTGATGTTATTATCTTGGATTACATTGATTGTGTAACACCTGAGAAGATGATGGACGATGAATGGAAGAGTGAAGGTTCTGTAATGAGAGCATTTGAAGCGATGTGTCACGAACTAAACATAGCAGGTTGGACGGCAACACAAGGTAACAGAAGTTCAATTTCATCTGAAGTTGTAACAACTGACCAAATGGGAGGTTCAATTAAGAAGGCTCAAGTAGGTCACGTTATTATATCGGTAGCAAAAACACTACAACAAAAAGAACTTAAACTCGCAACAATTGCAATTACAAAGTCCCGTATAGGTAAGGATGGAGTAATCTTCGAGAACTGTAAATTTGACAATGAATTACTTTTAATTGATACAGAAAGTTCAATGACAATGCTCGGGTTTGAAGAAAACAAGGAACAGAAAAATAGAGATAGAATTCGTGAAATTCTAGATAGAAAGAAACAACAAACAGTATAATTATTAAAAAACAAGATTACTTATTATGGAAAAAATATTGGTAGAAAATCCAAATCGTTTCGTTATCTTTCCGATTGAACACAACGACATATGGGAATATTATAAGATGCACCAAGCCGCATTTTGGACGGCAGAAGAGGTGGATTTGTCGGGTGACATTCGTGATTGGGAGAACCTTTCAGAGAATGAACAATACTTTGTTAAGAATGTATTGTCGTTTTTTGCGGCATCAGATGGAATCGTTAACGAAAATTTGGCCGAAAACTTCTACCGTGAAGTACAATACCCCGAGGCAAAATTCTTTTACGGAATGCAACTTGCAATGGAGAATATCCATAGTCTAATGTATTCACTTTTGATTGACACTTATGTCTCAAACCCAAATGAGAAGGACGAATGTTTCCACGCAATTGATAGATTGCCGGCCGTTCAGAAGAAAGCTAAGTGGGCTCTTGATTGGATTACAAACGCATCTTTCCAAGAAAGACTTGTGGCATTTGCGGCAGTAGAAGGTATCTTCTTTTCAGGTTCATTCTGTTCAATCTTTTGGTTAAAATCAAGAGGTATTATGCAAGGTTTGTGTAATGCAAATTCACTAATATTCAAAGATGAAAACCTACACTGTGACTTTGCAATTCACCTTTTGAATAACCATATAGAAAACAAACCAAGTGAAAAGAGAATTAAAGAAATTCTATTGTCAGCACTTGAAATTGAGAAAGAATTTATTACAGAGTCTCTTCCAGTTTCTCTTATTGGAATGAATTCTAATTTGATGAAACAATACCTTGAGTTTGTTGTTGATGGACTCCTTGTTAAATTTGGATGTAAAAAACAATTTAATGTTGAACAACCATTTAAATTTATGGAACAAATCGCAGTTGAAACAAAGGGTAATTTCTTTGAGTCAAGGACTGTTGAGTATCAGAAAGCAAAACTTAATGAAACCCTCTCCTTTACGGATGACTTTTAATTGATTATCTTTTTAAACTATGATGTCACTAAAAATAAAAAAACGTAGTGGGGAAGATGCGTCTTTCAACCCACAGAAAATATATAATAGAATTAAAAGAGCTGCTAAAGGACTCAACATTAATTCTGATGAGATTTTTATTAAGGTAATAACTTCAGTCCCAACTGAAGGGGAGATTACAACAAAAGAACTTGATAAGTTAATCTACGAGATTGCTGCGGCATTTACGGGTAGTCACCACGATTACTCACGACTTGCATCATCTGTAGCGATTTCAGCTTATCATAAAGAGACTGACCCAAGTTTCTCTAATACTATGATGACCCTTTATAATGAAGGAATTGTAAATGATGAGTTCATTAATATGATTAATACTTACGGACCGAGTAATATCGATGAAGTAATTAATCACGATAATGATTATAACTTTGACTACTTTGCTTGGCGCTCATTACAAGAGATGTATCTTTTGAAATTACCAACAGGTAAAACAATTGAAAGACCTCAGCATATGTATATGCGTGTGGCTATTTGGGTAACTAAATCATTTGAGCAAGCGGTTGAATATTACAAGTCGTTATCAAGTCAACTTATTTCACCAGCAACACCAATTATGATTAACGCTGGTACAAAAATTCCACAACTTGCTTCTTGTGTATTACATTACAATGATGCTGATTCTCGCGAAGGTCTTTTGAATACTATGAGAGATATTTCTACATACTCATCAGATGCTGCAGGTATTGGACTATCTATGTCAAATATTCGTAGTAAGGAAAGTCGTATTACATCCTCAGGTGGATTTGCCGGTGGACTTTTGAAATATTTGAAGATTGTTAATGAGTCACTTAGATTCTTTAACCAACAAGGTCGTCGTCCTGGTTCTGCGGCAATTTACTTGGAACCTTGGCACAAAGACATCTTTGACCTACTTGATATTAAAAAGAATACAGGTGCTGAAGAACTTAGAGCAAGAGATTTGTTCACCGCTCTTTGGATTCCTGACAACTTTATGAATGCTGTTAGAAGTAATGATGATTGGTATTTGTTTTGTCCTAACGATATTAAGAAGGCCGGAGTGAAGGCGCTTCAAGAATGTTTTGGAGACGAATACGAGGAAAACTATAATAAAGCGATATCACTCGGAATCGGAAAAAAGGTTAAGGCTCAAGAAATTTGGAACAAGATTATTGAATCCCAAATTGAAACTGGCGTTCCTTATCTTTGTGCAAAAGACAGCGCAAACAGAAAAACAAATCATCAAAACATTGGTGTAATTAAACAATCTAACCTTTGTAATGAGATTTACCAATACACTGATGAGAATACAACGGCAATTTGTACTCTGTCATCTATGGTGTTGAAAAACTTCATTAAAGATGGAGCGTTTGACCACCAACTACTATATAATGAAACTCGTAAGGTTGTAAGAGCCCTTAACAAAGTTGTTGACATTAACAACTACTCAACCGAGAAAGGTAGAAAGGGTGGACTCGAACAAAGAGCAATTGCGATTGGAACTCAAGGACTTGCCGATGTATTCTATTTGATGGATTATATTTTTACATCAGAGGAGGCTCGCAAACTGAATAAAGAAATATTTGAAACAATTTATTTTGCAGCAGTAACTGAAAGTTGCACATTATGTAAGTCAGGTGAATATGAACCATATAGTTATTTCAACGACTCACCAATGTCTAAAGGAGATTTCCAATTTGATATGTGGGGACTTAATGAAGATAACTTATCAGGTAGATGGAATTGGACTTCATTAAAAGAAGAAGTTAAGGACTATGGTGTATGTAACTCATTGTTTACCGCTCAAATGCCAGTGGCTTCTTCGGCTAAGATTACAGGTTCATATGAAATGACAGAACCAGCCCACTCGGCAATCTTTAACAGAAGAGTTGTTGGAGGAGAGATTATGATTGTTAACAAGTATTTGATTAACGATTTTGAAAAGATTGGAATTTGGGGCGAAGACCTAAAGAACGAAATTATTCTAAATGAAGGTTCAGTTCAGGGCATTAACTTCAACAATTATCTTGACCCTGAAGATAGGAACTATAATAAGAAGGTTAAAAGAATTGAACACTTGATTCCAAAGTATAGAACAATATGGGAAATTTCTCAGAAAGAATTGATTGAAATGGCGGCTGATAGAGCACCATTTATCGACCAATCTCAGTCAATGAATATCTATATGGGTAATCCAACACTGTCAAAGATTTCATCATCTCACTTCTATGGTTGGGAAAAGGGACTAAAGACACTTTGTTACTATGTTAGAACAAAGGCAATTTCAACGGGGGCAAAACACTTGGCAGTTGACATATCAAAAATTAAAAAACCAAATGTTACACCCGAACCACCAAAGGTTGATTATTCATCAATGAACCTACCACCAAAACCTGAGAATAGCGAATTTGATTGTTTTGGATGTTCATCATAAAAATAAATCCCGAGAAATCGGGATTTTAAATTTATAACTATGTCAGTATTAAACGAAAATATAGATTTATTTAAATGTTTAGTTAGGGTTTCACATTTTACAAAAAATCCTGAAGATGATAATAAATTTCATAAAGCATATGCTTTTGGTATACAGTCAGTTGCGGGAAAAATATTAACATTTCACATAATGACAGATTATGGAATGTTAAGGTCAAGAGTTCCAATATCTGAAATTTTTATGAATGAACCAACAAAGGACATTCCTTTTTATTTTAAACAATTATGGGACTGTTTTTCTGAAAATGTTACTGTTAAAATTTTTGATTATCTATATGAAAAAAGATGTGAAGTTGTTTTAAGAGATGGGACAAAAATTTGGGCGACTTATTTAATGACAGTTGATTGGTACAAAAATTCATATTCTGATGAACCGTCAGATTATAAGTGCGGTCACATATTAATTGCCGATGACGGTTATTTATTATGTCAACCAAACAATAGAATTTATTGGAGAGACTCTAATTGGATTACAAATAAATTTCCTATTGAACCAAAATCAATTAAAGTTGATACAGAATTACCTTCAGTTGAAACATTATCTGACAGATGGGTTGCCGATAATGGAGATTGTTATTACTATGACCTTAATGAAATTGAATAGTTCCATATTTATATGATATGGCAAATGGTAAAACATATGGTGTAACGTTTCCTTTCAGAGATTCATTTGATGGTAAGTACTTAGACACTACTGATTTTGACACAGAGGAGATTAGGAGTAATCTTATTCATTTGCTATTAACTAGAAAAGGAAGTAGATATTTTTTACCTGAGTTCGGTACAAGACTATATGAATATATATTTGAACCATTAGACGGACCCACATTTAATCAAATTGAGGCTGAGATAAGGGATTCAATTGAAACATTTATTCCAAATCTACAGGTTAATAGTATTTCTGTAACTGCGGCTAGCGAAGAGGAATTTACAAGTGCTCCTACTACTGCTGGTAATATAGAAACAAATACATTTTCTTTACCTGGCAGAGCAAGTATTGAATATACCGCTAAAGTCAGAATAGACTATAATATTACATCAGGAGTATTTAATTCACCTGACTTCATAATTATTAATATATAAAATGGCAAACAAACAAATTTCATATACTACTAGAGATTTTGTAAATATAAGACAGGAATTAGTAAATTTTACAAAAAGTTATTATCCTGACATCGTACAAAATTTTAATGACGCAGCTATTTTTAGCGTGTTTATGGATTTGAATGCTGCAGTAACTGACAATCTACATTATCATATAGATAGAAGTCTCCAAGAAACAGTACTTCAGTTTGCTCAAGAAAGGTCATCTGTTTTTAATATTGCCAGAACTTATGGACTTAAAATACCAGGACAAAGACCTTCAGTTGCGTTAGTTGAATTTTCTATAACTGTACCAGCTTTTGGAGATAAGGAAGATTTAAGATATTGTGGTATTTTGAGAAGAGGTAGCCAAGTACAAGGTGCGGGACAAGTTTTTGAACTGGCTAACGACTGCAATTTTGCTTCTGATTTTGACAGTTCAGGATTTGTAAATAGATTGGTTATACCAAACTTTGACTCAAATAACCTTATTATAAATTATACAATTGTAAAAAGAGAGGCGGTTGTAAATGGAATAACTAAAGTATTTAAAAAAACAATTACAGATGTAGAATCAAGACCATTTTTTGAACTTTTTCTGCCTGAGAGAAATGTTTTAGGAGTAACAAGTGTGTTACTAAAAGATGGTACTGCATATACTAATGTACCAAGCGCTAGTGAATTTTTAGGGGTTTCTAATAGGTGGTATGAAGTGCAAGCATTAGCTGAGGATAGAATTTTTATTGAAGACCCAACAAAAACATCAGACACTCCTGGTATAAAGGTTGGTAGATATTTACAAACTAATACTAGATTTATAACAGAATACACTCCTGAAGGTTATCTAAAAATTACTTTTGGAGGAGGTAATACGTCTACTGATGAATTACTTAGAGAATTTGCTAGAAATGGACAACCTCTCGATTTGTCTAAATATCAAAATAATTTTTCACTAGGGTCAGTTTTAAAATCCAATTCAACATTATTTGTGCAATATAGAATAGGAGGAGGGTTGTCATCTAACATTGGTGTAAATGTAATTAATAATATCGGTGTTGTAAATTTTGCGGTAAATGGACCCTCAACAAACATTAACACAAGTGTTGTTAATTCACTATCTTGTACTAATACAACCGCGGCTGTTGGAGGCGCCGGATATCCCACAACAGAAGAAGTTAGAAATTATGTCACATTTAATTTTTCTGCTCAAAACAGGGCGGTTACAATTAATGATTACGAGGCTTTGATAAGAAAAATGCCATCTACTTTTGGAGCACCGGCAAAGGTTGCAATTACTGAAGAAGATAACAAAATCAAAATCAATATAGTCTCTTATGATTCTACAGGAAGACTAACCTCAACAGTTTCAAATACTTTAATAAACAATATTGCTAATTATTTGTCAAATTTTAGAATGATAAATGATTATATTTTTGTTACCTCGGCAAACGTGATAGATTTGAGTTTTGATATATCTGTGGCTTTGGACGGTAAACAAAATCAGGGTGTTGTTATATCAAATATTATAAGTGCGGTTTCGAATTATATGGACCCAATTAATAGAGAAATGGGTCAAAACGTAAATGTTTCTGAAATTAGAAGATTAATACAGAGTGAGAATGGTGTAATTGCGGTTACTGATATATTAGTTTTTAACAGAGTTGGAGGCCAATATTCTTCTTTGGAAACATCACAAATATATTTAGACCCCGCAACAAAACAAATTGAACTTATTGACGAAACAATTTTTGCCGAACCACAGCAAATCTACCAAGTAAGGTTTCCAAATAAAGATATACAAATTAGAGTTAAGAATCTATCTACAGTTAATTTCTCTTAATCATTTATTTTTTTAAAAAATGACATAAACTATTTATTAAAAAAATAGTTATGCCCAATTCGTATAGAGTAAGAACTTCCTTAGGTGAAGATAAAGTTATACCAATAAAATTAGACCAAGAATTTGATACACTTGAAATTTTATCCTTATCGATATTTCCAAATGATGTCTATACTAGAAATTGTGCTGATTTTGGAGTAATATGTGGAAGAGTTTTTGCAAACAGAGGATTGGGAATACAAAACGCCAGGGTTTCTGTCTTTATACCAATCCAACCCGAGGATGAAGAAAATCCAATAATATCAACACTTTATCCATATAAAAGTTTTGCGGACTTTAATGAGGATGGTTATAAGTATAATTTATTACCATACGTAAAATCTTACACAGGCCACGTACCTGTGGGGACGTTTCCTGATAGAATTGATGCGTTAACAAATCCTGCCGTAGTTGAGGTTTATGATAAGTATTACAAATTCACAGCTAAAACAAATGACGCTGGTGACTTTATGATTTTCGGAGTCCCTGTTGGGGAATACGAAATTTTTATGCAAGTGGATTTATCTGATATTGGTGAGTTTTCTTTAACTCCTCAAGATTTAATCAGAATGGGTAGGGCTACTGAAAGTCAAGTTAATGGAACCACATTTAAATTTTCAGAAAACTATTCTGAACTTCCACAAATTATAACACTAACCAAAACAGTCCAAGTTGCACCATTTTATGGTGAAAAAGATATATGTGATTATTATATTGTAAGAGCGGATTTTGACCTTACGAGTGAGGCGGCAATTGAATTTAAACCTACCGCTGTTTTTATGGGGTCACTCATATCAAGTAACAATAGAAAAAAACTTAAAAAAAATTGTAAAGTACCTGGTAAGCAAGGGTGGTTATGTGATTTGGTTACAGGTCCTGGCCAAATTGAATGTATACGACAAACTATTTTTACAGATGAAGATGGAAGACCGGTTCTTGAGGAACACAAATTAGAAAATGATGGTAAACTTATAGATAGTAATGGGGCGTGGCTCGTTGAACTACCCATGAATTTGGACTACATATATACTGATGAAAGTGGAAATAGGAGAATATCACCTGACGGAAGTGTTGGCGTTCCTATAAGGGGGAGATATCGATTTAAAATCAAATGGCAACAAACAACTTTATTAAATGAGGAAAATAGAAGGGCTTATTTTTTAGTACCCAACATTAAAGAATACGGGTGGACAAGTCCGGAAAGTCTAAGTGATGCTGATGACCCAGCATTATCAACATCTATTCCTGATTTTGTACCATCTTTAGATAATAATACAAATATAATAAATTTAGCCCCCTCTACCACAACTTATTATGGTTTCGAAAGTTCTTCTAACGTTTCATTATACACCGTTTTGGTAGATGGAGTTGAAAGGCCTGAATACCAACAAATAATTCCTATGCCCCAATTAGTTGGAAGTTTAGTTCAAATAAGCTATTCCTTAATAGATGCGGGCAGTGGAGATGGGTCAATAAGATTTAGTCGATTAAATGTTGGACAGTTCCAACTACAGTCATCCTATGCATTTAGTCTAAGTTGGGTTGATTATGGAACAGATGATATGATTCAAGAGGCCATAAACTGTGAAGACAGATTTTATGAGTTCCAATACAACAAAGTCTACACAGTTTCACAATTAATTGACAGATATAGCGGAGGTATATTTCCCTCAAAGACAATACAGATAAAACACATAACAGATAATAAATGTGAGGGAGATTATTATCCATTCCCCACAAACGATGCTCACTATAGATACGACATACTTTTTATACTTTTTAGTTTTGTAATTTCAATTTTAAAATTTGTTTTTATACCTTTAACATTAATGATGCACATTTTGGCATTCATGTGGTTACCAGTTGGGGCGATTATTGTGTTTGTACAAGGAATAACTACAGTTATTGCTAAAATATGTAATTTTGTTAATACGCTGGGTGCAAATTTAAGTTGTCCAGAAGATACTGGATGGCCTCCATTCCCTGAAAACCCTTTTAAAAACATAGCTCTACCATTATTTCTTAACACTGAAGAAGGATGTGAAAGATGTAGGTGTAATATTGAGGTAATTCCGGAGAATCCAAGTGAGTTGGCAAATGCGATTAACAATTCTATTAATCAAATTTTAGAGGGTAATACAAGTGAATTTGCTAATTTTGCAACTAGCAGCGATTATACTCCAACATCAATTGTTTATCCTTTATTATCAAACAATCAGAACAATCCCACACAGTATACTGACGACCCGCTCCAAGGAAGACTTAGAACTATACTTGCCGGATGGAACGGGGTATATCAAGAAGGATATTTGAACCAATCTAATCATTGGAAAAGATTACCCGTTTTTACCAATACCCAAGACTTTTATCCTAATGAAGTATACGGAGGAATCCAAAGAGATATATTTTCTTTAGATTTAACATTAGCGGAAAGGTTAAATTTATTTAATACAAAGGCGAAATATTTTGATAACATGGTTTCAGCTTGGATACCTGCAAATATTAATCAACTTTTTACTAATACCCCGTTTAATCCTGTAGCAATTAACTCAAATGATAATACCCAGCAAAGTAATGTTAATAATGTTTATACACCTGCATTCTTCGATAGAATTGATTCCTACATTCCAGGTTCAAGAGAAGAACTATATGAAAGATATGGTACGGGTGTTGTTGGAAATACAGTTGGAGGCCAACCAAGTTATATCTTGGACGCTGTCGACACTTTAAGTCCGGGAAACACGGGTTGGAATCAGGTTAAAGTTAGTTGGGGTATAGATTTTACTGAAAATCTGAACTCACCAGCGAACGCTGATATATATGGAGATTTTAAATCACATTTTGACAATTTAATTGTTATGGTAGTAGATAGTGGTTCCACACTTCAAAAAGGAGGATTATATACGTTCCAAAATCCTGACCAATCCTCAGACCCAAATAGGAATGTAACTGATGGAATTTATACTTATCCAACAAATGTAACTGTAACATATGCAAATCCAAAATTTGCTGACACATCAAGACCCCCGAAACTAACACAAACATATAAAATTAGAAATAGTAATTACATTGCAACTGGGACCACTTGTTATCCTTCTGATATTGAGTATTTCCAAGTAATCCATGAGATGTCACTAGCTGATTACCTAAATCTTACAAATCCGGCAAGTGATGTTGGGGGGAATGTAAATCTGTACGATTCCGATGGGGTTTACAATAATGAGTTTGGTAAAATTAGAGGTGACTATAGATTTTCCTTACCATTTAGATTTTTGAGAACTAATAGAGGGAAGACTCAATTACATTGGGGTAAACCTGAAACAATATTCCAACTACCTGAAGAGGAGGCTGACCCTATTTACCACAACGCAATAAGTGTTTATCAAGTTTTTTATCAAACCACACAGATAGACTCTGACGGCTCAACACCTTTAGTTTATTGTAACGCTTGCGGAAGAGAAACGACTGCTAACTCATATACTTTAGATGCTTGGAGGTCATATAATAATAGAAGAAGATTGAAAGTTGTTTTTATACAAAGAGGAGTTGACCCGAACTCACCTAAAATCAAAATGGGATTTGATTTAAGAAGGTATTTTGGTTGTAAGAATCCATGGGACCAACTTACCTGTGAGAAAACTGGACTTGCAGCAGGTGTTGACCCTGATACTAGTGGACAAAATATATCTGCCGGAAGTCCAGAAAACGCACCAACATGGAGAGTAGAAGGATTTTTTAGAATGAATATACCAATCCAACCAGGTGGGCAAGTGGATGGTGAATCTTGGACCACTACAAATCCACACGGACTTCAATTACCATATCATAATGAGGTACAAAATAACGAACCAAATCCCTCAACTAGATGGTCAAACATATTTTTTCCAAGTTATGTTTTCACATATAACGCTCCTGGTAATAATTTTGATGGGTCATGGAAAACAACGATGCCAAATTTCTACTCGGCACTCGATAAATACACAAAAACTTATGCAACTTCATGGGTTAATTTTGAGCCAACTTTAATATACCCTAATTTAAATTCTGCCGACGCCCTTGATATGGATGCTGTAAGTCCAGGATGGTTCAACGAAGGAGTTGTAACTTCTAACTTGAAAAATGGATTTACAAAATTTTTAGTTAAAGAACGAGCAAGAAATAAGTGGGATATACAAGGAATTGGAACCGATGGAAAATATAGTTATCAATTTAAAATACCATGCAGCATCTCAACGGGACCTACCGCCGGAGGAGGACTTATGGTAGGAACTGCCCCAAATTTTGATATTGCAGGACAAGCTAATTTTGGTCCCCAAGGACTTTGTTGTTTAGATGGGTCTGGTTCATTCGATGATGGGGAGTATGAATGGGATGACCCGGATACCAGCACTTGTTTAGCGGGCGCAGTTAGATACCATAAAGTAGTTCCGAATTATTTAGTAAATAATGCAAGTGGATATTGGGGAAGAGAATACGTAGAAGGAGGAAGCTTCTTTTCTATTAGACTCAAAGTTAGGTCTCAAGGATTGAGAAGAGATTTAAATTGTAATTATAATTATGAACAATGTATGCAAGGTGGAGGACTTTCCTCAGGTATTTTAGCTCAACAAAGAACCATTGCATTTTCCATTGCCGAACCCAGAATTTCACCAGAAGGAATTAGTTCATATTTCTATGATGATGAAGGTTTGTATTTTGGGTCAAATAATAGGGGATTGTACGTTTCTCCAGTTTATGCCGCATTCCCTGAAAACGTACCACCACCTGCAGGAGTTTCACAAGAAAATTGGTATGTCAATCCCCAACATGAAATTACAATGTCTAATCCATCAAGGATAGTTTTTAGAACCGACAGATTACCCTCATCGGATTATTTACAAACGGATGAAAATGGTAACGCTTATATTTTAGGACAAAATAGTGGATTTAAAGTATATTTAATTGAAGAATGTGAAGTTGAACAAATAGGTGGAGGAGAGGTTGCCTTAGTTTTCCCAACAGATAGTAATATTTCGGACTTAATGCCTAATGGGAATTATAATCAAGTTGCCAATTCACTTGTGAATTGTAGAGATGCCGTTGACTTAAACAGTTATGGTGTTGACGGCACCGGAATTCCCTTTATACATAATTTTGGAGATAATAATCCATCACCTTATAGTCGACTAAATGCTAACTCAGGGCCTGACTACGTTTGGTTTAAAAGAGGGACTGGATGTTATAATTTAGTATCTAAAACATTTGCTTCTTTATTTAATCGAACCATTGATGCAAATGAGTTTGAACCTGTAAAAAAATATAATGATATTAGAAGTGTTGTTGAATGGACCCAAAGACTTAAATTAACTTTTGCACAATGCTTCGATATATTCTCACATACCTTTTCCAACAACTGGATAAATGGTACTTTATATGCTTTTTCATTTCAAAATGCAACAATATTTGACTCCAACAATCAACCAAATAGAGAATATTGTAAAAATACAATATATTTTCACAGTCCTCTGAAAAATTACTATTATAGGTCGAGCCCATGGAATGGGACTGATTTTGTAGGTAAAGCTAAATATAATTTGACTCTTATTGATGATAATGCACCTAATAGATATGGAAATACAAAAAATTTGTTATTCCCAACAACTATTTTAGACATGGGACCAAAAAATAGGTTTATACAAGAAATAGTCTTCTCGGATGAATACGACGGATATATTGCGGATGTTATACCGACCACAAGTTTTAAAGATATTACTACTTTACAAAATTTATTTGTCCTTAGTCGATTAGTTAATACCAAGTTTATTCAAATTCTTTTCCCAACTGGTAATGTTGATGATGACACAGGTAATGAAAGTGGAAGTGATGACCCATCTATTGCTGCATTTTTTGGTAATCAAAGATGGTACAGTACTAATATTAATCCGGAAGGAGAACTATTTTTTGGCGGATTACTACCCGCACAAATAGATGGTGACTATTCACAACTAATATCGATTAATTCTGAATTCGGAGTTTTGGAATATACACCTGAAAATTATGGACAAAATTCTATTTATTTTGCAATTGAAGATGATAACGGATATCCATATTATGGTGTATTTTTTAGTGGAAATAATCAACAAAGGGATTATGTTACACCGAGAAGAACACTTTGGAATCCCACCGCAACAGTACCTTTGGGTAGTGCGGACACGACTAATATTTTAGTGAGAACCCAAGTAGTTCCTTTCTATCAATGGAGAACTAATCAATCATTGGGTGACCCACTCCCAAACATATTCGCAGCACAAAATAACAATTTTAATACAATTACCTCAAATTATTATCCATATGGTTACCAATCACTTGATAGACTAAATCCAGCATCTAGATATTTCAGACCAAATGGTAATAATAGTTTTAATTATAAAGGGTATATATATAATATTGATAATGCAACGGGTGAATTTGAAACAACAAGTCCGAGCGGGTTTGTAAGAAACTATGTCTTTGGTGCTCCATTTCACTTTTATTTCGGATTAATACGAGGAGCGAGCGCTATGGATAGATTTATAACTAAATATGTTGACACAAACTTTGTAAATGAGTGATTTAGGTAACATAAAATTCTTGAAGGGAGGGGCTAGATTTGCCCAAGCACCCGAGAAAACCATTCAGGTTAACATACCACTCTCGGTAACAAGTAAAGAGTCTGATGAATATGAAAGGCAGATTTCTATAAATTTAGCGCAAGTATTCGAAACTGAAAGACAAAAGTCGACTTTATTCCAACCTTCCTGTAAGTTTCAATTTATATTTTCTAATGCCTACAGCGGAGTTGCCCAATACGACTCAACAGGGACACCATATCCGCCTATAAATTATAATTTATATTATGTAAATGAAGTAGAAACTAAATTAACACAAGTACAGTCTGACACGATAATTGCTTGGCCCGGACAATTGCAGTATAGTGAATTTTCATTCATCAGAAATGATTTAAACGTTGAAGGGTATACAACTGGATTTGGTTATCATATTGATGGACAACCAAGACTCTCCACAACCTATAATTGGTCTCATTATTTGAGTGTACCCTATAACAATCTTGATTCAAAAACTTTAAGTTATGATTTTAATGACGGAGGACCAATCTTCAATTGGGTTTTGTCTGACGGTATTCCATTTGTTATTAATAGGGTTTTGTCCGATGGAAAATATTATTGGCAAGTAAGAAGTCCAATACCACATAATTTGACTGCTGGAGAATATGTTAGATTTAATAATATAGTTGTTGTCGACACCACATTTTCACCGGTGGTCGGTAGAGAAACTTTTGAGGTATATAGTTTAGGTAACGGACAATTTGATTCGGAAAAATTTATTTTTAACATATTAGATGTTGGATATATACAAAATATTGGGCTCTCATTTACAAATGGAAAAAAAGGAACATTTAAGAGAATTGTTGATAACGATAATCCTATAGAATCAGAATCTAGATATTATATAAGACAACATAGAATTCTTACCAATCCCTTCGATTCTGTATTAACAAATGCAGGATTTGAAAAAAATGCATTTAATACTAGAAGAAAATATCAAACAGCATCCCTAACCCCAAATAATTTATCAAGAGTTGCGGTTTTAGAGGACTCACAGTCATATAACTTATCATTTAATCCAACAATTAATCTTGCAGGTTTAAGGGATAATTTGAATAGACCTGTTACCGAAATATTTTTTACAGTTGTAAATAGAGGATTTTTTGGGTATTTTAATCCGCCAACACCCCAAGGTAATGCTTTGAAGGAAGGATGGTCTTTTAATATAACGTCAACTACAAATTTTTGGTGGGAGAGAAGTAATGCCAATTCTGACGTTAATTTATCTGTCAACAATTACTCTATTAATGGTTTAACTTTTTACTACAATAATTTTTATTTTGTTAACAATATTATAAATGGACCAATATGTGAATGGAATGATATTGACCAAACCGAAACAGTTTTATCTGAATATTATCATAAATTTGTTCATAATGACGCAATTTTTAACATAGGTACTGGTATTGAAAATCCATTTGGATATTATTATAATCCACATTTTGGAGTGAAGATTGCGGTATATTCTGACTACATTGAAGAAGGTAATCCATCAAATACTGTTGATGTTCCCGATTATGCATTTTATTCGAGTAAAAATGATACGTTAATATGGAGAGATATTTATCCTTATGGTTATGTTGATTCTGATGGTAATGGGGTCACTTATCCTTTTATGAATAATAAACATTATCCTTATGGAAATTTTGTTTTTAGAGTTATACCCGAGGGAACAAATGTATCAACCGAAGGAGTCGTACAACCACCAATTATAGATGGATGTGAATAAAATTAAAATACTGAATTCAACGCCCATAAAGGAAATTACTTTTCCTTTATCCATGAATTGGGACCTATATGACAGAGAGGGAGCTATAATTCAAGAGGAGGAAAATATTATAAGAGAGGTAATCGGGGAGCCCACAAACTACGAACTTGTGAGGTTCTCAAGAAGACCAATTAGTTTATCAATTACTAATCAAATTTATGAATTTAATTTCTATAGTGCTTCAACCGCTCAATGGGTAAATTCATATTTACCAAAATTCACAGAAAACCAAGTTTTATATTACTCAAACCCATTCAAAAAATCTTTTTTCAAATTAGATTTATACGATAGTCCAGACCCTCTAACTCAAAAAATTTATTTAACAATAATATTGAGAACTAATCAAAGTATTGCGGATTTATCTGTATTGGGACAACAGGCTGAATGTAATTTATATCGATTTTATTCGCCATTTGCGGGAAGTTTAGAGTTCACCAATTGCTGTGGGGATTTAGTTATATATGAGATTTCCTTGGGTCAAACAATAGATTTTTGTTCGGTAGAACCATCCACCGCACGTTTCACGTATAGTTTTCCGGCATTGGGTGAACAAACCCTTATATTACCAATAAACGGGACTTCTTTTCCGTTTGAAATCCTTCCTTGGGTTTTTAATTTTTTGGGAACCGAGTGTAGTTGTACTACACAAATAAGTCAAGGACTGAATTATTTAGTCAAACCTGAAATTAATTTGGACCATATAGGAGACCAAAAGGGGTATTTTATACATTGGTACCAAGACAGAGATTTAATTGGGTTGGATGAATTATATATGAGGGCTAAATTTTTTAACGGAAATACCGGAACCTATACGGTTTTTACTAGAGAACCCCAATCCAATTATGTTGGAAATGAAAATAGATTACCAAATGAACTATTTTATTATCAATTACATTTTGATTATAGCAATTTTTATTATTGGTTTAGTAATTTTATAAATGATGATATCATCCAAACTTTAGAATGGTATGAATATTTAAATCCAAATACTTAATGGAAGTTTTTAAAATTAAAATATCACCCGAAGTTTTACGAAATGACCTCACACCTGAAAGTTATAGTGGTGTTAGTTTTGGATATTATAGTGGGTTATCTTATGTGTTATCAGCCGGAACTACTGATTTAGGTAATTGGAATATTGGTACTTCAGGTAATTTACAAGGTAATTTGGGAGGGGCTAGTATTTTATCTCCATTGGGACCTAATACTACAAATATTTTCATCAATGACTTCGATAGTTCAGGATATAACTGGAAAAGTTATGTGTTAAATATTAAAATTGGTTCGCTAATTAATATAACTACTGATTCAGGAGAATTATATCAGTTCAGAACTACACTACCCACAAGTGATGTAGGTGTAATGCAATCTTTAAGGATACCTGTTGAATCAGTAAATGTTACATCTATAATACCAATAGGTATTAGTGTAAATCTTACAATAATACAACCTAATTCTTCACAATTAATTGATTTATCCATTCCTGTTTTATTAAAACAAAATTTCGAGGACATAGGGTATTATTCCCCTTTTGATGGTTATATATCACAATGTGATAACAATATAAATTTTTTATTAGTAGTTGGTGTTAATAATAATCAAGTATGTCTTTATAACACAACACCAAATAAAACTTTTTTAAATGGGATGGAATATACTGTAGATTGGGGAGACGGTTCACCAATTGAGAATGTTACACTCTCTATTTGTCATGATTATTTAATAGACGGAAATTATTCCGTTAGTTTTAATGGGGTTAATGATTTTGGTAATTTTACAACGATAAAAATAATCACAATTCCATTTACAACTTCGGTTTATACTAATCCAAATGGTGAGGTGGGATTTATTACAAATAATGGTTCTTGGTCAGGTACTCCAACATTACAATTATATAATTATTTTTTTGATGCTGACAATACAATTGCGGGACAAGTTAGCTCTAATTTTACATCTGTACCTTTTATAATATCAGGTCAAACCTCTTCAAGAATTAATGAATTGATTCAATATGGACCGAATCAACTTGTTGATGGTCGAATTGTAACTTTAGAAGATGGTACAACTGGATTTACAAATTCACAAAGTGAACAATTTACCGCATACACTATTAACGATGTATTATACGTGGACTTTTCAGGAGGAACGTCAATATTTTATTCTTACTCATATGGTCTCACAACAGATAATATAGTTGCATCTGCGATGACAAAATACGAATATTTAATGAACGTCATTACTCAACCAGAAATACAAACTTATGTATTTATTGAAAGAGGTAAAAACTCGGGAGTTGAAGACTTCAGAAGAATTGGGGAAATTTCTAATACGGGAGATTTGACTGATTACGGTTACGGGTTTTTTGATGTTAGAAATTATGATGATATTTAATAAACTTAAATTTAAAATAAATTGGCAACAGGAAATTATGGCGTTGTAAGACCCGCAGATGTCAGTCCCGAGGATGTTGATATAATTTTACACTATGTCCCCTCAAGGGACCAAACAACTGACTTTGTATTAACTAGATTGGATTCGCTAGAATTTTTAAGACCATATTATAATAATGGGGATACTGGAGGTAATCCTAATGAATTACTAGGTGGACTATATAATTTAACTTTACCTTCAGACCAATTTAATCAATTAGGTATTTACACAATTTATTTTAGGCCTGCCGAGATAAGAACTATAATAGAAGATTGTGGCGTTCTTTCCTCCGCACCAAACACTAAAGGTATTGTAATTAACTTACAAAATGTTCCATCACAATATAGGAATAAATTTGTACAACAGGGATTAGTAGGGTTTAGAATTGAGTACTTAACGGACAGTGGAACTAAGATACCAAATTTTTATAGAATTATAACATCCAATTTTTATTGTGAACCAGTAACTCAAAATTTAACAAACACTCTACAAAAAAATGTTAGATATCGATATACTGACGCTGCAACAAATTTAGTTTTTTGCACCGTCACACCTGCCTCATCGCCAACAAATAAACCAAATGCAATACCATATATAGGGGCACCAAATCAAAATGTCATAATTACAAATACATTTTTTAATCCAACTGTCGTTGAAGTTGAAATTGTTGAACACGATGCTTCAACACTTGCAATTGCTCTTTACGGAAACCAAACCAAATCAATCGAGGACGGAGTTTATACCATATACGATAGTAGTAATAACATTTATAAACAATACAACCTCTATGAAATTAGAGACCAATACAATGAATTATTGTATGAGGTTCGACAAGATAGAGGTACTAATATTGATTTTAGTAAGAACTTCCAAAATATAATTGCAACATGAGTAAGTATGCATGTCCTCCCCAAACCGGAAGTGGCCAAGGTACTTTTTCGGATAATTTGGTTGGGTTACAACTTACCCAAGGAGGGGGACTTACGCAAGGTAATTTTATTTTTACTAATACTATAACTGAAAAAGTTAATAGAAGTTTTCAAACAGGTACTTATTCAAACCCAATAAATTTGGATAATTTGAATATTAGTTCACTCGCTCAAGCGGAACAAATCTCTAAGGTTAACTTTAAAATTTATCCCAATTTTGATGAAACAGTTGTTACTAATTATGTTGCATATGGGCCACTTACAAAAAGACTGTCTGCGGCTGTTTTAAATATTATAAATTATTTTCCCGCGGCTTTAGAAATAACCGCAATTAGACCAAATTACTCATCAGGAGTAACGGCCCAAAATATTTACTACGATTCATTAGAGGACATAACTTATTTTAGTATTAATACTGATTCGATTAAAAACCCATTTTCGATTGATTATACAACTCAATCTACTTTGAACCTTAGTAATTTGGGATTTGAAGTTTCTAAATATAGAAATCTACCAAACTATTTTAACAGTTATATAGTGCAAGTTACAGGTTCAAGTTTTTCAATCGCAGACCTAACAGCATCAACCTCAACAACGGCTGATAATTTATATTTTTCAGCGTTTGGAAATTTGTTCGGGGATTCAGTCACAGAAGTTTATGAAACAATTATAATCAGACCTAATGATTTTACAGTTAATGAAGTTTTTAATTTGGACTTGGATGAGGTCGAAGAGCTTCTTTTGAACAGGTATTCGGTACCACAATACACTTCACAATATAAAGTCTTGTCAGAGGGTGAAGATGGAACTGAATTTTTTAATACTATATATGCGACATGGCCAAAGGATGGTCAGTGGAATATTGACATTAGAACTCCATCTTTTATAAAATATTTAGAAAAATTAGATAATGTAGGACAAAGATTTGATGAGACAGAAACAAACTTAATATCAAGATATTATACGACGGATTCATTCAAAGAATTTGACACCATAGACCAAAAAGTTGATAAAACTTTAAAAATATATGGTAGAAGTTTTGACGAAACTAAAAAATATGTTGACTCTATATCACATATGGTTTCAGTAAATTATACTATAAAAGATGATGTACCATCTGGTCTTTTAACAAATTTCGCGGAAACTTTAGGGTGGAAGACTAATATTTCACCAATACAAAGTGATTCCTTTTTAGGTACACTATATACATCTTATTCTTCGCAGTTTAACGGAATGTCCACGTCACTTCCACTTGAAGAACTTCAGAATCAATACTATAGAAATTTAATTTTAAATTCTGGTTATTTATTCAGGTCAAAAGGTACTAGGAGGGCCGTAGAGTTTTTGATGAATAATATTGGGGCCCCAGAGGCTCTACTTGAATTTAATGAAAATGTATATTTGGTTGATGGTAAATTCAGTATTGATAGATTTAATGAATTATTTTTTACCGTAACTGGAGGTACTTACACTCCAGATGTTCCTGTATATGACCCCAACAACGTATATAGGTTTAATGGTGCTCCTTACACCGCATACACACCGTCAACGGATATTCAAGATGTACCCCTTATAAGGGATGATTATCCTGTAGATGATAATGGATACCCAACTAATGCGTCTTTTAATAGTGACTTTTATTTCCAAAAAGGTTCAGGATGGTTTGAATCAACCCCACAACACAGAAGTCCTGAAATATTGGATACGGTTAATAGTACTTTTACAGGTCAAAATTTTAATATACAAACAGCTTTAGAACCATTTACATATGGTGAAAAATATTTTGAAAGATTTAGAAACTTTCCATTCCTTAATACAGGGTATGAACTTCTAAGAACTATTGATAATAAAAAATCTTGGGCTCGTTCTATTGATGATTTAAGAAAAAATAGTGATGGAAATTACGACGCATATTACATAGTTCCTGACGACAGACTCGTAATGAACGTTAAAAATGTTGATTTGTTTTTAAATCCTGCTCAAGCATTGGCATATGATGTTTGGTATATGTCATTAAATAAATCTTACCCAATACCATTAACAGGATTGAGTGACCCGTACCCAACAACAGGAAACACTGACTGGACCGTAATAAATCCTAAACCACAACAAAAAGATTTCTTCGAGTTTTATCAAACTTTTTGGACTAACATGATTAATGTTAGAAATAGACAAATGGCTTATGACGGTAAAACAAGTGGATACCCAACGCTACAATCTATATTTTGGAGATACTTAACATCATTTAATGATGTAGGTATTGAAAATGATAATTTTAGTTATACAACAATGATTAAATACATTGAGGGTATAGGTGATTTTTGGGTTAGATTAGTAGAACAATTTATACCTGCAACTACAATATGGAACACAGGGACTAAATACGAAAATTCTATTTTTCACAGACAAAAATTTGTATATAGACCACAGAGGGGATGTATACAGGTAAATCTCGATATAAGTGGACCACAAGTTGTTGGAGGACTTGCCCCTAACATATGCAATACAATTGATATATTTTTGAATTTACAATACAATTCTAATAATATACAAGAGGGTATAAACCAAATTCCTTTACAAGGGTCCTGTCCTTCAGGATTACCATCTGTAGTTTCTTTAAGATATGGATTTGATTTGATAATTGTAAAAAATAATCAAACAATAACTCTTACTTATTCTGACCCTCAGACGTATAATTCACCAAATTTAGTTATCAACGGTAATCAATGGGATACATTTATTTTACAGGGTATTGGATTTTTAACTGATGAAATAAATGCGTTGGCTATTTCGGCAACCTATGAACCAACGACTAATAATTTGATATTAGAATCTCAAGATTGTGATGATATTCAATTAGTTGATTTCGAATTGAAATTTATAAACGTAATATATGGATGTTAAAAAATGAGTTTTTATAATGGAATTAATACCTTAACTGGGGATTGCTCAAATACAGGAAGTGGTGGGTTTACAGTGTACCTAACAAATGAGAATTTTTTTTCACCACCTTTTACCGTGCAATGGATTTTTCCTGAATCAGGTACAACTTTTTCATCTACAACTATTTTAAATTCGACTTATAGTGTTACAGGTTTAACTGCAGGAACATATTCCTTTAATGTTTTGGGACAATCAGGGGCAATTGTAGGACCAATCAATTATACAATTTTTATAAATTCTGCAAATACAATATCACTACAGAGTTTTCAATCAACTACTTGCGGTAGTAGTAATGGGACTATAACTTTAAATGCCCCAAATACGATATTTGTAAATAATTATTACCTTTATAATCAAAATGGCCTTGTTAATTCGGCAACTACCTCTAATTCTATTTATACTTTTACAGACCTCTCATCAGGACTATATTATGCTGAAGCGGTTGATTATGGTAACTGCCAAGGTATAAGTAATAGTATTTTTGTAGGTGAATCAACACAACTTGATTTTGGTTTGTATACAATTAACAGTCCGGCTTGTTTAGTGGATAATGGTCAAATTTATGTTACGGGAGTAACAGGGACCCCTCCATATACTTATTATTGGGGGGAAGGTGTATATGAAAATTCTAGTGAATCATTTAAAACTGGATTAACCTCGGGGGCATATTCTGTTGATGTAACAGATGTTTTTGGGTGTACAACAAGTAAAAATACTGTAGTAGGAAATGCTAGTGCTTTAGGGATACAAACGTATAGTGTTATATCACCAAACTGTATGATTAACAACGGAAGTATTACCTTAATAATTAGTGGTGGGTCTGCTCCATATTATTACCTTTTAAGTAACGGCGATTCACAAATTTTATTATCTAACGAAGTAACTTTCACGGGGTTAAGTAGTGGAAACTACGTTTTAAATGTCACAGATGTTGGACTTTGTACTACCAGTTTAAATTTTTCTTTATTAACCCCACAAACTTTTTCAGTTATATCGACTTCTTCAGTTGAACAATCTTGTAACACCCTTGGCTCAATTAATGTAAATTTACAAGGAGGTACTCCTCCATACCATCTGAATTTGAGTGGGAACTCAACAAGTCTATCACAGACAATTTTTGTTAATTCAACCACATTCAATGGGTTAATTGGGGGTACTTATAATTTAACAATTAATGACACGGCAAGTGCGTGTACCTATACGGAAACTTTGATTGTTGGAAATAATTCTCATTTTGACATTGGCCTCTCATCTACAGGGTCAACATGTGCTAACAACAATGGAGTTGTAAGAGTGGACATTATTAATCAATATTTAACTGGATTAACATGGGTTTACAGTTTGTCAAATGGATTAACTAGTGTTCCTACAGAACAAAATTTTTACCAATTTACAGGACTAACTACAGGTTTTCATACAGTGACCGTAACAGATACTACAGGTTGCTCAAAACAACTTACTCAATTTGTTACAGGTACTTCTCCTTATTCTATATTTTTATATACTACTGAGTGTTTGCAAGGGGATGCTGGAACAATAACCGCTTTAATTCAGGAATCTGACGGGCCATTCATTCTTACGTGGAGTGATAATGTAAATGGACAAACAGGTTATTATGTTACAGGTTTGACCGCTGGTACATATACACTAACAGTAAGTGGTGAAACAGACTGTATTACTTCTGTCTCAACCACTATTTCTTGTACACCACTTAGTGGTACAAATCACTCATTTAAATATACTTCAGGTAATAAGACATCCTCATCAACATCAAAATTGAGTTTGAAAAATATGATGTACCAAGGGTACAGTCAAATTGCGACTAGTGGAGATAGTTGTTCTTTGAGTTCTTGTACATTCTATTTAAAAGTAAACATTGCAGGAACTGATTACCAATTCCCTTTTTATAACACATCAACATTTAATAACATACCTGAATTTAGTGAATTTACTACTGTCTTACAAAACGCAATACTCACAATACCGCATATTACAACTTGTATAATAGACCCTATAAAAAATACAATAAACATAGTTTCAGAGTCAGATGGGAATACTGAATACTACAAAGGTGAAACGGTTTTATTTACCGTAATTTTAGATTTCACCATAAAATGTAGGTCTGTAAATAGTGTTCCATGTTAATGAATGAGCACAATAACTATAAATAATATAAGCGGGATACCCCCATATAACATATATGTTTGTGATGTATATGAAATTAATTGTATTTTAACACTTTCAGGTGTAAGCTCGGTACCACCCGCAATCACCCTTTCAACACCGCAAACTTTTTATAATGCACCATCGGTAGTTATAAAAATTATAGACAGTCAAAATTGTGTTTTTAAACAAACTTATACTTGTTTAACACCTACCACAACAGAAACAAATACCCCAACACCAACAATCACACCCTCAGTTACCCCAACATTATCAATAACCCCAACTAATACCCCCACACAACAAACGCCAACACCAACCGCTTCGGTTACACCAACAATGACCCAAACACCAACTAATACCTCAACTCCGATGTCAACACCAACACCAACATTACCTCCTGTAAATGGTATTGTTATATTGGTAGAACCTTTGAGTGGTAATACTCTTATTGGTGATTACTTAAATTCTGAAGGTAGTGGATTTTATGGTTTTGGTAATGGTGTACATCCATCTTTAAATCAATATGATTTTTCTTTTGAAATGAATAAATATGTTGATGCAATTTTTAATTACGGTGGATTTGTAAGTTTTCCAGTATTTTTCCCAAATAGAAATAGTGTTGATAATTTTGGTAATAAAATCTATGAACCAAATTTTCCCACAGTAGGTACTCGAGAAACGTCTATCATAACTACAGCATGGTATACATTTTTGATTCCAACAGGAGCTACTATAATGGAAATAGATGGTATTTTAACCCCGAAAAAACAAATAGAGATTGATTTGAGTCATGATGACCCTACAAATTTTGTTTCGATTAGAATGAGTTCACAAATTTACCAAAACGCTTTTCAATATACTGGAAATTCCATTTCAAGAACTTATTACTACGTATACACCTCTTTCCCATCACCGGATTTTTTGATTGACAATTCAACACCAATCTATTTTAAAGGAAGTAGGGTTGGATGATAATTATAGAATATGTCGCAGCTTAACTATAGTTTACCAAGTTCTCCTCAAAAAGTTTATGGGGCTCCCTCCTTACTGAACGGGGTTTTTTACGGAACACATTTCAATAATTTGGGTGTTGGGGGTATATTTCAGTTATATAATATTTCTGACCTATATTATACCATACCACCAAGCACTTACGGATTAATTCAATATTCAGGAAATGTAATTCCAATAAATTTTGTAAAAGGTAGCGGGGTGAGTTATTCTTATGATGTATTAACACTTAATAGTGATAATATTTCATCGGGTAGGAAACAACTTGGTATGCTTGCATACGTTTATGAAGAAGACCAAATTTATCAATTTGTTATCAATAATTATGATAATCTTTGGTCAGCGGCAACGGCTTCTACAGGTACTGTTACATTTACTGATTTTGGGACAATAGTTAGGGGAAACACCGCAGCTGGTGCTGCTTTTATTTCTGGTTGGACTGCAAATACTGTTGAAGGTATTAGTGGCGAAACAAGTTCAACTGCGGTTTGGAAAAAACTAACAACAGGAGGGGGAGGTGGTGGAAGCGGAATTACAGGAGGAACTTTCAACATCAACACAGGCGACCTTGACCTTAATTCATCTGGTGGGACCATAACAATACCCGGATTTTTATATGGGTCAGGAACAACCAATACAATACCAAAATATCAAACATCAGATGGGTTTACAGATAGTCAAATATTTGATAATGGAACATCTGTTGGTATTGGAACTGTAACTCCTGACGCAAGTGCAATCCTTGATTTAAGTGCAACAACCAAAGGATTTCTTCCACCAAGAATGACCGAGACAGAGAGACTTGCAATTGCTTCTCCAACAATTGGACTTATGGTTTACCAAACAGATGAACCCGATGGAGTGTATGTTTATAAAGCTGCAGGGTGGATACAGATGATATGACATATTCTACTATTTATAGTTAAGATAATTTTCTTAAAATTTTATAATGTCAGATATTTCAAACCAGTTAATAAAAGATAGTTACAATTACGTATTACAATCCGATACAACAACTGGTGTAGTATATAGAATTGGGGGTCAAATTCCCGTCAATCCAATATTCCAATCAGGATTAACTGTTACAGGAGGTTTTACATATTCAGGGGCTGGTGAACAAGTTGGTTACGCTTTATTGACAGATGGTACGGGTTATTCTTATTGGGGTCCAGTAACTGGACCTTCTACAGGATTTTTACCATTAAGTGGTGGTACTTTAACTGGAGATGTAAATTCTCAAGATGGGTTTACTGCTTCTACAATATCTGCAACAACATACCAAAACTATCCTGGAAGCTCAGACCAATACTGTATACCAACTCTTTATGTTAGTCAAATTAGTGGGTGCTCACCTGTAACAGTTCTTACTGAATTAAAGGCCGAGTCAGGATTATTAGTAACAGGTACAACTGAAATAGATGGTTCGGTCACAATTAAACAAGGGGTTACAGTCACTGGGGACACCACAATAAGCGGGTTTCACTATAAGGCTTCAAGTAACGGTACAAGTTTATTTATAACAAAGGATAATGTGACTGGAGGTAATTCGTCCACTGAAGAAATTTCGATTGGATATGGGGGATTGGCTAATAGCCAAGGTCAACAGAATATTGCAATCGGAGGATATGCTTTGAATCTTAATAACACCGGTTCAACAAATGTTGCAATAGGATACAGTGCAGGTGAAGGTAATACAAATGGTGATGGAAATGTTTATGTTGGTACAAAGGCTGGTGAACAAAACAATGGTAATAATAATATTTTCTTGGGAACTGAAGCTGGACAAACATCAACAACTAACTACAGTATTATAATTGGAAAATATGCTGGTTATAACGAAACTTCGGATTATAGACTTCACATTGGAACAAACTCATTAATTTACGGAGAGTTTGACAATAGAAGAATAGGAATTAATACAACCAATATAACAAATACTTTTCATGTATCTGCTTTAACAAATCCGGTCAGATTTGAAGGTTTACAACCATCAAGTGAAACAAGATTTTTAGTGACAGATACTAACGGAGTTGTAACATATACAACATCGTCGCCAGGGGCAGGACTATCAGGTTCAGGTACAACAAATTATATATCGAAATGGACGGGCTCAACAGGACTTGGGAATAGTGGAATTTATGATAATGGAACTTCGATTGGAGTGGGAACATCTAACCCAAATGTTGCTGCCATAGTAGAAATTGCATCAACAAGTCAAGGTGTTCTATTTCCAAGAATGACAATTGCTCAAAGGAATGCAATTACTTCTACACCAGTCGGTCTTATACTTTTTGTAACCGATGGAGATAATGAAGGATTGTATATTTATAAAACAAGTGGATGGGTTCAAATAATTTAAGAAATGGCAAATAACGGAATATACTATAGTTCAGGTAATACTTTAAATTTTACAACAAACAACACTACTTGGATGAATTTATCGAGTGGTGGAACACTCACTGTTAATAATATTGATTTTGACACAACTCCAAATGTACCGGCACCAACGGGAGGAACATTATATTTTGACTCAAATGAAAACGCCTTATCTTATAAACCAATTACAAATAATAATGATGTTACGGTTAATTTAGGTCAAGAAAGTTTAATTAGAATTTATAATAATTTAGGTTTTCAAATTACTAACGGACAAGCTCTCCACATTACAGGTGCAACATCGGGTACCGCAACAGTTTCCTTAGCGGTTGGTACTGGAGGTGATGCGGTACAATTCCAAATATCAGGTATTGCAACTCACGACATTCCAGATTCGTCTTTTGGATTTATGACAGAGTTTGGTGTTGTTAGAGATATAAATTTAACAGGTTTTACAGTTGGGGAACAAGTTTATTTATCCCAAACAGTTCCGGGGGCATTTGCGTCTTATTCTGAACTTTCTTTTACAGGTAGAACATGCGAGGTCGGACACGTTTTAGATAATTCAGCTTCAGGGAAAATACAAGTTACAATATTAAACGAGATTGAGGGAACCATTATTACGACTCAAGAAAACAATATACTTGCGGCAAACAACAGCTCAACAGGCGTGTTTCAATTTAGTGGATTATCAATTACTACTCCATCGGGAACAACATTTAATGTTGGAGCGGTAGAGGGGTGGATTATTGATAACGTAACCGCACCGGCAAATCCAACAATTCAACTTATTATATACCCTGGTTCAACAGGTAATACGGCAACATATGTAACATCAGATACAGAAACATATATTTTACTTACAAGTGGATTAACAATTATCCAACAAACAACATTTCCAACACCACAACAAAGAAGACAAAATTTATATCTTGGAAAATTCGGTCACGGAAATAGACAATTTTTAATAAATGCGTTTAATGAACCTGATTCATCTTTATCTCCATTATCTCAATTAAGAGATATGTTTACCGCAGTTAAATTAGTTAATGACGGAGTACTTGCATCAGCAAACGGAGCGAATTTAAATATTAATACATCTGCGGGTGTATTATATGGACTTGGAATTGGGTATGTTACAAACAAATTAAACCCAAATAGTTTAACAATTAACAGTCAGAGTCCTGCAACTTTTCAGTATAGAACTCAAACTGGTGGAACTGCGGTAAATACAACTTTAATTGACCCATTAAATTACGATGTTGGTGGAGTTATTACGGCTTTAACAGGAACAAAGGCCACCAACCAAAGAATTTATTTATTACAAAACGGACAAATAAGAGTTCAATACGGACAACAAGATTATAATCAATTAGCCGCGGCGGTTGCTGCATTACAAAATGAAACATTTGTTACATTTCCTAATTTTAGAGATAATGGTATTTTGATTGGTATTTTATCTGTTTTAAGTACTTGTACTGACTTAACTGATACGAGCAAAGCTCAGTTTTTCTCCGTTTCTAAATTTGGTGAATTAATCGGTGCTGCTGGTGGAACATCAACAACAACATTACAACAAGCTTACAATAACTCTGCCGACCCTGAAATTACGATTAACTCAACTTTAGATGGTGTTAGTATTAAAAATGGTACAGGAAACGCCGATAACGTAAGTCAATTATTACAAGGTGTTAATTCAGGTGGAACCGTCACATCATTCATTAGAGCTGACGGAGCATTCTCGGGAACATCAATATTTGGAACGGGATTAACGGCAACAACGGTATCCGCAACAACATATCTTAATTTACCACAATCTGTATCAGGGGGTGGAATAACAAATTATATACCAGTATGGACAGGTTCAACCGGATTGGGTAATAGTATCATTCAGTCTAATGGTAGTGAAATTGGTGTTGGTATATCTCCTGACCCGTCCTACCTAGCATGGTTTTATACAACTGGTACAACAGGACTTTTATCAAATGCCACTACCTACGGTATTATAGGCAATGCTGGTTCAGGCGGAATAGGAGTACAGGGAAACGCATCGGGTAGCGGTTATGGAGTTCAAGGGATTAATATTACTAGTGGAGGTGGTGGAGGATGGGGAGTTTATGGTGAAGGTTACAATGGTATTGGGGTTCACGGTAAATCTTACGGAGATACAGGACCAAATATTGGTGTTAGAGGTGAAACCGATATCGAAAGTGGGGGTACTCCTGAAAATATTGGTGGATATTTTTCAGCTATAAATGGAGGAACAAATTATTCTGTTCAATTAACAGACGGAACGGAAGGAACAAATAAAGTTTTAGTTTCACAAACATCTGACGGTAAGGCTAATTGGTCTGATAGTTTAACCGGGTTAACTTCAATATCGGCTACCACATATTACAACTATCCTGGTAGTTCATCAGCAAATTGTGTTACAACATTTTTTGTTACAAATATAAGCGGATGTTCACCTGTTAATATACTTTCCCCATTAAATGTTACTGACGGATTAACAGTTACAGGAACATCAACATTTACAAGTGGATTATCTGCTTCAACATTCTCGGCCGGAACATATCAAAATTTACCCGTTAGTGCGGTAACTAGTGGAACAGGTATTTCCGCATCCACAAGTAATGGGGTTGTTACAGTATCTAATACGGATTTAGGTTCTTCACAAAACATATTTAAAAATATTCAAATAGAAGGAGTAAACCAATTCAGTGCGGGTTCAAACAGTAGTGATTTAAACTTTAGTGGAATTAATATTACAATTACTTCCGCTTCAACAAATACATTAGTGTTCAGCGCTGGAACAGGAGGAGGTGGAGGAGTTACAAGCTTAACTGCGGGAAGTGGACTATCAGGGAATTCTACAACAGGTGCGATTACGTTAATAAATACTCAAGTACAAGGTATAACAGGAGTAACTGCTGGAGATGGAATAACTGTGAGTACTGTTGATAATGTCTCAACTATAACTAACGGAATTGGTGTTGCTGTAATGACAACACAGAATGTTGAAAACCAAACAACAACACTAGTGAATTTACCAGAATTAACTTTTTCAGTCCTTAGCGGAAGCACGTACAGATTTCGATTTGTAATTCACTATGAAGCGTTCAATACTGCAACTGGTAGTAGATTTACACTGAGTGGTGCTGCAACAACATTTTTATCTTACAGGTCAATGTATTCATTAGGAGCCGGTACTCAAACACTAAATCCAGCACTTTCAGCATATAACCAACCCGCGGCGTCAAATACATCATCTACCGCTACCGCGGGTAACATTGCAATTGTTGAGGGTATATTAAAGGCTTCGGAAGATGGTTCAGTTGTTGGTAGATTTGCATCAGAAGCCCCCATTGCCGGAGCTTTTATACGGGCCATGATTGGTTCCTATGTTGAATATCAAAAAATTGCTTGATTATGAAAAAATATTTGATTTACAATTATGTTGGAAACAGTTTTTGGGGAGGAACCCAAAAAGGATTCTCGGAAGGATTTATTTATAATGATAAAATATTAGTTTTTGATTCACGTTTGGAGGCTGAAGACGAGATATCTAATAATGTGATTTCGAATTACGAGGGAGTGTTCGAAGTAATTGAAGTTTTTAGAAACATATGAGTTGTAGTATTCAAATAAATTCAATATCAGGAACATCTCCTTTTAATGTTTATTTCTGTGATAATTTATTTTATCAATGTATTTTAGTTGATACTTTGGTTTCACCAACATTTCCTGTATCGGTAGAATTACCAACACAATTTGTCGGTACAACCTATCTTACCATAAAAGTTATAGACGCTAACGGATGTCAATCGTTCATACCCATAACATTCCCAACTGCTACCCCAACGCCAACAATATCATTAACTCCGTCTTTAACACCCACTCTTACCCCAACGCCAACCCCTACATCAACAAGTCCATAAAAACACTACAAAAAAATTAAAATTCAGTTATTTATAGGTAATGGCACTTGGATTTAGAGATTGCTGTAATTCAGCAAGTTATTTTTTATTAAACGGTATTCCTGGTACAGTTTCTCAAAATGAAGTTTATGAGATTATTACATTAGAAGGACCGATTTTTTGCGCGACGTATTCTACTTTACCTGTATTAAACTATTCTCCCCCAACGTATAATTTGGTGGAAATGACAATGCAAGATAACTCAACTGGTAATGGTTGTTCCAATTGTATTGCAAATAATCCATGCCCATCAGTCCAAAACATCCAACTGTCCCAATTTGGACCTGGTTCAATTGCAGTCGGAACAGACTGCGATATTAGAACTATGTATCCAATGTCAGTAAGTTGTGATATAACAAACCCATCATTTGATGGGTTTGCAGACGGTACTGTTAGACTTATCGTAACGGGAGGTAGTTATCCTTACACTTTTTTTAGTGCGGGAACTAATCCACCGGTATATTTTGGTAATGCTAATCCTGACCCAAATACCCCTGCACCACCTAACAATACATATATAATAATTGATGCTGCTGAGGAGGGAATATATAATATTACAACGGTAGATGCTCAATCGGATTATGTTATTACAACAACATGTGTATTGGAATCACCGCCAGCACCTTTAGAAGTTGTCGTAACACCATCAATTGTAAGTATAATTGGGGAATGTGATGGGTCTTTATTGATATCTATAGAAGGAGGAACTCCTCCATTTACTGTTTCGGTAAATTCAATACCAATCATTACTAATACAATTACTGATTTGTGTGCAGGAGATTACGAAATTGTTGTAATAGATTCGGGTGAATTCCCCAATCAACAGATAGTAACAACAAACGTCACAATTGGGTCACCACTACCTGTCGAATATACCCCAAATCTATGTTTTACAGTTGGTCAAATTTGTTCAACTACCTTTAACTTGGAATTTCAACTTCAAGTTGGGGTTATATATAATTTAAGGGCGGTATATCAATGTACAAATCCTCAAGTATTAGGTTTAACAAACTTATTATTAAGATGGGAAGAAAATGTTTCAGTGGGTATAACACCTTACACTGGATGGGGAATTGGATTACCTTTTCAGTTATCAAATGGTAATGTTTCTTTTAATGAATCTTGTGGGCAGTCACCAATAAATTCGTTTGTTAGATTTGTTAAATCTGACCCTGAAACAGAATTACCACTTGGTAATTATACAACTGATGTTGGATTTTTGTCAGGATTAATAGGAAATGTTGCTGAAGGAACTTGTGCTGAAGTCGGAGGAGGAGGCGGAGGTGGAGGAGACGGAGGTGGAGGAGACGGCGGCGGCGGAGACGGCGGCGGCGGAGGCGTAGGAGGACCATTATCATTTACTTTCCAAGTTGTGCCCGCGCCATGCGGTCAACAATCTGGAAGCATTATTATTGTAGCTCAAGGAGGTACCCCACCTTATACATATTTTACTAACAACGGTGGAGGGAATGTTTCATCTCCAGTCCCAACAATACCACTAACTGTTGGTAATTATACGGCATATGTTGTTGACAGTACTGGAACAGAAAGTGCCACAGCACCTTTTACAATTACACAATTACCTTCAGTTCCAATAAACATGTTATTTACAAGTATTATTGATACTGGGGATGTAGGGAATTATCTTGAATCTCCCACGGCCTCTCAAGGTATTGGGCAAGGAGGACAACCAGATTGTACTACGGCTTGTCCTGAGATAATAATTGCTCAAGGTGAAATGTCTGAATTTAATTATCCTATTAATATAAATATTACAATTGATGGGTTAGGGCCTGGACAAACATTACAAGGATATTTTATAGTAACTCTAAAACTTCAGAATGTATTTAGTGTAAATTATCCGAGTTGCGTTTCAAGTATAGACACCTTTAATCTATTAGGGGGAAGCATAGGGTTTATATATAATGGAACAGGATATCCAAATACACCAGGTGTTACTACAGATGATATATTTAAACCAAGACCAACAAATATAAATACTAACTTATTAACAGCTTCTCAGAGCAATGGATGTGTTAGTAGTCTTTCTGTTTCAATCTTGGATGCCTTTGTGAGTAACCAGTGTAATGTTTCGGTTGCAACCTTTGAGGAATTACTTTCATTTGCTCAAGATAGATGGGATGCATCTAGAGTTCAAACAAAAACTTATACAATAGGTAGTGCTGGCTCACCAATTACTTTATCGAATGGTATAGGTGAGTTTAAATTACAGTTTGATGGTAGATTTAGAACGGCATCTGAGAACTGTGCACCAGCAAAAGGATTTCAGTGGGAAGTTCAGTTTATAAGAACATCATCAGATATTTTATGTACAACATTTAATTTCAATGGGGCAACCTATGTTCCTGGTGGAAACCAAGTCTACAGGGCATCTATAAAACAAGTAGGACAACAGCTATATCCATCAGTAAATGGAATAAGTAATATTCAAATTATAAACTAAGGTATTTATAAACGATGGGATATATAATAAAAGGAAATCAAGGTTTAGTTGTTACAAGATTAACCGATGTAGGAAGAAGAAAAATTTCACAAGGAAATTTTAATGTTTCATATTTCCAAGTAGGAGACAGTGAAGTGAATTATCAACAACTTCCTGATGATTATGATTTTTCTAATGCGATGATTTTGGAACCACCATTTAATGCTCAAAATAATTCGGGTGTTCCTCAGTCTACTAAAAATGAAGTTAAATATCCTTTTTATTTACAAGGAACTTCTGGTGTGACATACGGAATTCCATATCAGGCATCAGGGATTGATGAAGTTTTTAATACCGCATCACCAGCAGGATTTTTTTCACAAGAATCAGAGTATTGTTTCAAGTTTATAGATGATGGTATTTGTATTAATTCACAATATGTTATATTGTTAAGTCAATTTAATGGTGGTACTACTATTAATTTACTTAATTTCCCTTGTTCTGATTCTGCAACAGGAACAATTACCGCCGGCATGAAAGTTGCGGTTTGGATGAGAGGTGGAAGTATAGGAAATTCATGTTCGGCTTCAGTTAGTTGTGTAGAAACTTGTCAACCTGTCTTATTTTATAATGTGGTTTTTTTTGGAGGAAACATCTTATCTTTAGATAGACCTTTACCGAATTTTGATAACTCAGGTATTTTAGGATACGCTAGATTTTTCTTTTATTATGGTGATGTAAGTCAATATGATTTACCGACACCAATGACTTATTTTACTGACTCAGTTATAAACTATGAATCAATTTGTTATCCTACAGATGGATTCGTTAGAGTTTGGAACTTAAATATTCCATGGTCTGAGAGTCCCGCAGGGAGTAACGTTTCAAATTTAACATATCAAGAATTTGATTCGGTTGATTATTTAGGTACAAAAGAATATTATGGGTATTCATCTACAGGACAAACAGATACTTCAGGAACTTGGTATTATAATTCATACGGAGAAAGAATAGATGTCGTACCTGTGGACCAAAAGGTAATTGGAATTGTACACTACACTAATAATACGATTATAAATTGGTATGGTGAAAAATTTGCTTGTGAAGTTTATGATGTGGCAAATCCAGGACAAACAGGACAGGCAAGAAATTTCCAAATAACAATTCCATGGTTATCTTGGCATAAAAATGATTTCTGTTGCTCATCTTTAAATGCCGCTAATCAAAGACCGACAACATTTTATATTGACCCTCCAGGATTTGATGAGTTTGATTTATTAACACCTCATTATATACAATCACCTTATAATAGTGATATGAATAGTCCTGGTATTAGGTATTTTCATTTATATGATACAAACGAAGCTTACACAGACGGACCCCCAAATAGAGTTGGAAAAGTATTTCCTGACGACAGAGTAATTGTATTTGACGATGAAGAAATAGTTGCCGCTTTAAGTTATGCATCAAATAGACATTTTACATTACCGGCTCCAAGACTCGGATTAATTAATCCTGGTACAACCGATGGGATATTAAATGATGATACAGAATGTATTTGGGTTACCTACGCATTTAGGAGTGAAGTTGAACAAGGATTACATTGTAATTACTATCAGAAAATTTGTGGTCCATCACAAGACTGTGGAGGTGGAGACCAAAACGTAATTTTTTCATTTGGGGGAGATTTTCAGTGTATGAGTAGAAACTTATCTTATGGATGGGCTGCTCAAGATTTTTTAATTTTAGCTCAAAAGACCAACACTACAAATAGACCTGACCCTGCTCTTTGGAAAGAGATGGATTTTACAACTACTTTATTTAATGCTGGTTTTATTGACGGTAACGGATTTATAGACCCTGTAGGTATGACATCTTTGAGTTTTACTTTAAATCAAACTGATTATGATGCGGCTCCTTTCTATTCCTTATCGGACCAAGTTGTAGTTCAGGTTGTAAATGATACCGACCCATTTGCAATGAATTTCGGAGAGGAAAGTTTTTTCCACGGATATATAAGAACAGACATTCAAGCGACTATTTATGAAATGAGGTACTTAATTAATTTACCAAATAATCAATTTGTAAATTCTTCAAATCCTACATGGTCAAGTGGAATAACTCCTAGAATGACTGAGATTGGTTTGTATGATTCAGATAGAAATTTACTTGTTACATCAAAATTACAAGCTCCGCAAATTAGAGAAGGGGTCCAACAAGTGGTGGTTAAATTAGATTTTTAATTTACAAAAGTAATTTTATTATTAACTTTTTTCTAACGTATGGCAAAAAGTATAAAAAACTCGCCCAAGATTTTGGGTTTAGACGTGTCAACAAAAACTATTGGTATGGCACTTTTTGATATGTCCTCGAGAGACCTTCTTGAATTAACTCATATATCACCAAGACCTAAACCAATTTCTGATAACAAGATGGAGGAATTATTTACAAAGTCCGCAACCTTTAGGAAAAAACTTGAAGAATATAAGGGACTTGGTATAATTAAATGTGTTATTGAGGAACCACTTCTTAACTCTAATAATGCTTACACAATTGGAACGCTACTTCGTTATAATACTTTAATTAGTAAGGAAGTTTATGATGTTCTTGGAATTGTCCCTGAATACGTATCGACCTATGAGTCAAGAAAAAGAGCATTTCCTGAACTTGTCCAAAAGAATGAAAAAGGAAAGTTTGTCTTGTTTGGAGGATATCCTAAAGATTGTGATAAGAAACAAATAGTTTGGGAACTCGTCGCCAAAAGAGAACCACAAATTCAGTGGTTATATACTAGAAACAATACTCTAAAGAAAGAAAATTTTGATATGTCAGACTCTTACGCAGTAGTTTTAAGTTATCTAAACAGTAAGTAAAACAGTTTAGTTTTTTTTGTTTTTGTTGAGCCCCGATTTAATATCGGGGTTTTTTATATTGGGCTGTCACCGTCGAAAGTCCATGTATATGATGATTGTATGTAAGTTCTTGCATTTTCGGCCGTACCACCTGAGGTATAAGTTAGACCATTAACACCAAATGTTACTCCAGTTTGTAAAGTTAAACCTGACCAACTAATTAAAAGGTTATCATAGTTAGTTGTACTTATATTAGTGTTATCGAGCATATTAATCATACTTGAAACGTTTGAAACATTCCAACCTGAAATTGGTTGATTGAAGGAAGTTGCCCCCAAGAACATGTTATTCATATTTATAACAGAACTAACGTCCCAATTTCCGATTGGTTGATTGAATGGGACATTAATAGACTGACCAAAGAACATACCAATCATATTTGTTACGGCTGAAGTTGTCCAAGCACTAATTGACGGACTTCCACCGTTATTAAAGGCAGTGTTTGAGAACATCTCTTCCATATTCTCAGATGAGGAAGTGTTCCAATTTCCAATGTTTTGGTTGAATAAATAACAACCCTTGAAAGTTCTATAGAATGATTCAACGTTTGAAACGTTCCATCCACTTAATGGTTGATTGAATTTATGATTTGAGGTTAGGGTATGGAACATCCAACCCATATCGATAACATTATAAACATCCCAATTTCCGATTGATTGGTCAAAATTTATAGCTGATGCGAACATTCCATACATGCTTGTTGCGGCCGAAGTATTCCAACCACTTAATGGTTGATTAAATGAGGTATTATTTCCAAACATAGACCTAAAATTCTGAACATTAGAAACATCCCAATTATTTATATTTTTATTGAAAGAGCTAGACGCAAACATATAACTCATATCTTCGACATTAGATGTGTTCCATCCACTAAGAGGTTGATTAAACACGCTACTATTGAACATAGAACTCATAGTTGTGACCGCAGATGTGTTCCAATTATTTATAGGTTGATTAAAACTAATATTTCCATCAAACATTGAAGACATTTCTTGAACGTTTGATGTATTCCAACCACTTAATGGTTGATTAAATGTTGTTGAGTACAAGTTACCGTAAAACATTCTGTTCATGAAAGTTGCTGCTGATGTGTTCCAAGAACCAATAGGTTGGTTAAAAGATTGAGCGTCTCTAAACGTATCATTGAATCTTGTTACATTTGAAACGTTCCAGTTAGAAATATTGTCGTTGAAGTTTCTCGCCCCATAGAACATTGTTGTCAAGTTATTAACCGAAGATAAATCCCAACTATTAACATTATTTATGGTTGTTAATGAATTACAATTTCTGAACATTCCTGATAAATTAGTAATACCTGATAAATTTGGAGTGTCAGTAACACCTGTTAATACCAAATTATTACAATTTAAGAACATACCACTGTTACTTGTAGAACTTCCTTTAATGTTACCCCATTGAACAATTTCTCTGATATTTAATCGACTTGTGGTTACAGAATTAAAATTATAACCTATAACAGAACCATCAATTACTATAGTGTAAGTACCGGCACTAACAAAAGTTTTTGTTCTATTTGTGTAAGTGTTAGATGATGTTGAACCGTCACCCCAATAAATTGTACCCGAATAGGTTCCCGTTGGGATATATGGTAAAGTAATTGTTTGATTTGAGGTTGTTGTTCTCCAATTACTTATAAATGCTGTTGATGGCCAAGGTGTTGATGAAGGGGTTATTGTAGGGGTTACAGTTGGAGTATTTGTGTTTGTGGGTGTTTGTGTTACAGTTGGAGTATTTGTGTTTGTAGGTGTTTGTGTGACAGTTGGTGTTATTGTTTCTGTTATACTTGGTGTAACTGTATTTGTTGGAGTAACACTTGGTGTAACTGTATTTGTTGGAGTATTTGTTGGAGTCGGAGTTGGAGTTGGTTGAATACAACCTGAATCATTTATAATCCAATTATACGGACTTCCAGTTAGTATTGAGTATGAGGCGCTTGCTGTTACACATTCGTAAAATAGATTGGAAGCACCTAGCTCAACATTAGACTGTATTGAAGGGGCTTGAGATGCCCAACCAATTAAAATACTACTAAAATTGGTAATATCAATCGATGTATTATCCAACATAAATGACATTGTATAAACATTAGAAATATTCCAACCACTCATTGTTTGATTGTATGATGATGTATTATAAAACATGTTAGACATACTTAAAACGTTTGAAGTATTCCAAGAATTTATGTTTTGATTGAATGAGGTTGCGTCATAAAACATAGATTCCATATTGTTTACGTTTGAAGTATCCCATCCACTAATATCTTGATTAAATGAAGTTGCTCCATAAAATAAACCAGACATATCAGTAACATTGACAGTGTTCCACGAACCTATATTTTGGTTAAATGAAGTTGCAAATTCAAACATATATGACATATTCCCTAAATTGGATATATCCCATCCACTAATATCTTGATTGAATAAAGTTGCCGAGCAAAACATATTCGACATACTCTGAACGTTGGATACATCCCACCCCCCAATATTTTGGTTAAAGTATGAATCACCATCAAACATAAATCTCATATCATCCACGTTGGTGGTGTTCCAAGAAGATATATCCCCGTCAAATATACTACCTGCAAATACACTATTCATACTTGAAATATTTGAAGTATCCCAAGAATTTATGTTGTTTACAGTTGAAAGTGACGTACAATCTTTAAATAGGGACGCTATACTCGAAATACTAACCAAGTTAATTGTATCTGTTACGGCTGTAATTACCAAATTTGAACATCCCGAAAACATACCAAAATTACTACCTGAGTCACCTTTTAAATTTCCAAATTGTAGAATTTCTTTAATTGAGTTCGAACTACCATTATCATATAGACCAAAACTAAATCCTTCTACCTTACCATTAATTGTTATTATGTAGTCTGTTGGTATATTATATGTGTGAGTTCTATTTGTGTATGTATTTGATGAAAAAGTACCATCACCCCAATCGATTATTCCTGTATAAATTCCTGTAGGGGAATATGGTAAATAAATTGTAGATGTACCATCCCACTTGGAGATGAATGGTACTATTGCAACTGAAGTTGGAGTTGGTGTAATTGTTGGTGTTTGTGTTGTAGTAGGGGTCGTTGTAGAAGACGGGAATGGTGTAATTGTGTTTGTGGGGGTTATTGTTGGAGTTGGAGTTGGAGTTGGTGTTTGGGTTTCCGCCGGCTCAACTGAAGGAACAAAACATGCCATATGTAGATTATTATTACCGGCATCCAATAAGTATATTTTATTATCATAAGAATTATAACCTATTTGTGAAATACTAGAAATTGTTGTATAAGTTGTTGAGTTCAAAGTAAAGTTATTCAAGTCGAAATGTGCAACAATATTTGGAGACATAGCGGCATGAATAAAGTTGTAATCGTAATCATATGTTATACTAATTATAGGTGATGAAAAACTAGACAAATCTATAACGAATTGAATAGAATTTGTTGACATATCCCAAGCCATGATTCCTGAAAAATTATTTGATGGGATGTAGGTAAGACCATCAAATTCATTGAAAATTATTTCTGAATATGGAATAGAATAGAAGTTTCCTAAAACAGTAGTAGAAAAAGTTGTACAATCAATTTTAGTGATTGTGCTATTATTTCTACCCACACAAACTATACAGTTATTTAATGAGTCATATACTAAAGAACCCATATAACCATCACTTAAACCTATATTAATAACTGTAGTATTAGTAACTAAACTATAAACTTGAATAGATGATTCTGAAGAATATAAAATGTAAGCTCTTTGGTTTATGGTGTCGATGGCTACAGAAATAGGTTGGGTTAAGAATGATGAAATTGAAAATACACCAGTGTTTGTGGGTGTGTAGAAGACATCGGTATTATTAGTAGTTGTGTTAGGTACGAACAAATAGTTTTGGCTCTCATCAAAAAATGGCTGAGACATATTTTCACCAGTAGGTAGTTGACCAAGTATGTTTGTAGTCGAGGCTGAAAAATACTCTACTAATCCAGCATAACCTAAATAAGTTTCGCTAACATATACATAACCATTATTTATATCAAAGGTAATCGTATTAGGTGTACCTGATAAACTTGTAATTAAAGTCGGAGCACATATTGGAGTTGAAGTTTGTGTTGGAGTAATCGTCGGAGTATTTGTCGGAGTAGGAGTAGGGTAAATTGATTGACAAGGTAAAAGTCTAATTATACCATTGAAATTAAAACCATTAAAATTATTAAATGACCCTAAACACATTACTTTATTATTTTCATCAACAAAAGTATCAACAACTTTGTTGTTGAATCCTGGTAATGTGTAAAATTGAGTGTTAATTAATCCATCTTTATTTATTTTCAATATAGAACCGTTCTCAATACCGTTGAATGACGAACCACTAAACATTGTTATAATTAGGTTATCGTCAACAGATTGTGATATTGAAGTTATATATCCCACAGAAGAGGAAGTTCCAACATTTAATTGGAATACTGAGTCTGGAGTTCCACTTAAATTAAGTTTTATAAATCCATAGTTTTGACCATAAACACTATAATTAGAGAATGTACCTGAAACATATACACTATTCTCAGAATCTACAAATAAAGTTATTGGAGTACCATCAAAACCAGAACCAACACTAAAAGTAGGGTCAACTGTACCATCGGAGTTTAATTTTATTATTTTTGAGGCTAAATAAACCGTATTATAATAACTGAATGAACCAACTACAATAATTGAATCATCCTCCAAAACTGTAATTTTTGTAACAATTCCATTGAAACCACTTATAGATTGGAATGTTGAATCCAAAGTTCCATCAGAATTTAATCTACAAAAAGAATTTACTGAAACACCATCGTAACTGTTAAACGTCCCTCCAACTATTATTTTATTATTTGATTGAATATCTAAAGTTAAAACAGCGTCTGAAAAACCAACTCCCACTGAAAAAGATGTGTCTAATGTACCATCGGAGTTAAGTCTACAAATACCATTTCTACTAACTCCACTATAGAATTGAAATAAACCACCACAAATTAATTTACCATTAGGTTCCTCTAAAACATTTACAGGTGAAAATTCTGAAATTGTTATTGAAGAAAAACCCGAAGAAGTAATAAAAGTATTATCAACAACTCCATTAGGTTTAATTTTTATAATTCCTGAACATGAGTAAGAATTGTAGGAAGTAAAACTTCCGACAATAATGTAATTTCCATCAGATAATTGAATAATTTTTTGGTTATCAATTAGTGGGTTAAGTCCTGTACCTATAACAAATGAATAGTCTATTCCTGTATTTTGACAAGGTGTTGTGCTGGGAGTTAAACTAATTGTTGGAGTTTGTGAAGGAGTTCTAGTAACTGTGGCAGTTGGAGTTACACTAGGTAAAGGTATACAGTTTAAACAGTCAAAGAGGTTACCACTTTGAATTAATTCTAAAGATGCTGTGGTAGGCGCAAAAATATCACTTATATAAGTAACACATAATCCTTCACCATTAATTATTGCATTGAAAGTAGAACCAGTATTAAATGGTATTGTTTCTTTAACTATGTAAGAATTACCATTAGAACAGTTTAATAATAATTTGTTAAAGTTACTCTCGAATGATGACTGAAAAATATTAAAATCTACATTATCTTGTAGAATACAGTTCTGATTTGTGTTTATTGGTGTTGTACTTGGAGTTGGTGTTATGAAATTATAGAAGAAAGTAGTTGCTGAAACAGTTACCGATTTGTTAAGGCAGTAACTAGTTGGAGTAATTGTTACCGTTGGAGTAATTGTTGGAGTAATTGTAACTGATGGGGTTGGAGTTCCTCCAGTCATTAAACAATCAAAATTTGCCGTAAAATCAAAAGTATTACAAACATCAGTATTTGATGGGGTTGGAGTAGGACAAAATACATTAAAGAAAGAACTACTTAAATCTGGACATAAACTATAACTTGGAGAACCACCAAATATTATACAATCACCACCTAAGTATGTTGAAATACACCATCTTGTCTCACCTGATTTATAAAATAAAAAAGAGTTAGTTTGACAATATGGGCAATAATAAAATGATTTTCCATTATATTCTCCATAATAATCATAAGAACCATTATATTGTGATGTTGCACTAAAGTTAGTAAAAACACAAAAACTATTATTTGTACAAGAAGTATATTGTGTTGTTGTGGGTGTTGGTGTTAAAGTTGAAGAAGGAGTTATTGTTGGAGTTGATGTTGTTACAAAAGATGGAAGTGGTGTTTTAGTTTGTGTGTTGGTTGGGGTATTCGAAGGTGTTACTGTGTTGGTTTGGGTATTCGAAGGTGTTACTGTATTAGTTTGTGTATTGGTTGGAGTTACTGTGTTGGTTGGGGTATTCGAAGGTGTTGTCGGTGCGGAAGTAGATGTGGGAGTTTGAGTTGCCGTCCTTGTTGGAAATGGTGTTTTTGTATTACTTGGTGTTATAGTAGGGGTTACATTAGGTGTTGGTGTTTTTGTTGGTGTTGTTGTTTTTGTGGGGGTTAAAGTTTGACTAGGTGTATTTGTTGGTGTTTTTGTGTTAGTTGGAGTCGGAGTTGGCGATGGTAATGGTAAACATGTGTAAACTGTAGTACAAGCACTACATGTGGAGTAACCGGATGATGGGATGTTTAATATACTAACAACAGAGACTGTTGAAGTATAACCTGTTGAAATGAAGAAAGAACAACCACTATAAATTTCTGTTTCTAAATAATATGATTCACCTACTATAAAGGGTGATGGGGTTGAAACTTGCGTTTGAAATGTGACAGAATCACAACAGCCTGAAAATTTGTGCCAAAGTAAACTCACCTTATGTTACAGAAAAACAATTGTTTATTTCACACCCATCATTATCAACCACTCGCAAACAAAAACTTGGAAAAGATTGTAGAGGGGTTGGCACTGTAAAAACATAAGGTAATTGACTACTTTGAATGAAATCTATATAATAACATTCACTCGACCCCGACATGCATAAATAAATCTCATAGGGAGAAGAACCAACTACATTACTTACAGTTACTGATACTGGCATATTCATAAATATAGAATGGTACAAAAGTTTGTGAAGTTTGATTTGTTTAGTTTTTTGATTATATTTCGTTGATATGGAAGACCAAGAAGTATTGGTAGATTTATTACGGGACATACTTGGGAAAGAAAAACAATACTACCCGAGTAAGGGACAGATTGCCTTTAACTGTTATGTGTGCGATGAGGGTAGAAATAAAGGAAATCTTGAAATTAATGTAAATCACCACGTTTACAAATGTTGGAGTTGTTGTGAGATAAACGGAACTCAAGGAGCCCTTGGGAAACTCGTTGACATTGTTGGAAATAAAAAACAAAAAAAATTATATTCAGTATTCAAACCCCAAGACTTACAAAGGGAAGAAAGAAAGAGAGTTTATCTAAGACTTCCAAAAGATTTTATTTCATTCAAAGACTACAATCCAAGACATATTCCTCATATCCATGCAAAGAAGTACCTCCAAAGTAGAGGTATCACAGATGAAATTATAGAAAAATACGGAATAGGATTTGCAACAGATGGTGAGTATGCTAATAGGATAATTGTACCTTCTTACGATAAAGAAGGGGAGTTAAACTTTTTTGTATCAAGAGCTTGGTATAAGACAAAGAGTAAATATAAAAACCCCGAAGCTCCAAAAGAGTTAATCATCTTTAATGAAAACTTAATTGATTGGAACAAACCAATTCACCTATGTGAAGGAGTATTTGATAGTTTCTTTTTGGATAACTCAATTCCACTTCTTGGAAAGCATTTATCTGAGTTATTATTTGGAGAGTTATATGATAAAGCCAAAAGTGACATTATTATTTGTTTGGATGGGGACGCATTTGAAAATGCTAAAAAAATTTATCAACACTTAAACGGAGGTAAACTACAAGGTAGAATAAAAATATTAAAGTTACCTATTGATAAAGATGTTTGTGATTTACGTGGTAATATAAATGATTTTTACTATAAAATGAATTTTTAAAATGCTCTATAAAAGAATAAAATTAAAAGACATAAAACAAAGTAATTGTGTGGATTATAAATCTAGTAGAAAAAAACTAAGTGAGACTTTTATATCTGAAGGGTATAATCCAAGAATTGGTTTTATATCGGTTGGGTTAGATAATAAAATAATTAATGGAAATCACAGGTATTGTTTATTATTAAAAAAATATGGAGGAGAACATAATATAATTGTTAGGAAAAAAATGATTACACACGGAGTAATAAATTTTATAACAACCTTAATTTCTATTATACTATCACCTATTATTTTTCCGTATTATATGATAAAAGATTATTATAAAGAAAAAAATGAAATTGAATGAAATTGCATCTGAAATAAGACAGATACTTGAAGACAAAAGAAAGGAGATTGAACTCACTTTCGTTGAGGATACCCATACCTACTATATGAAGGATTTGGATGGAGAAATTAAAACTTCATTTCCATCGGTCAGTAAGGTATTGAAAAAATTCTACGAAGAGTTTGATTCTGAAACTATATCTTACAATAAGTCAAATGGAGACCCCGAAGTCCAAAAGAAATTACTTGCTGAGTGGAAAGCTGCTGGAGACTATTCAACCAATATGGGTAGTAGGGTTCACTATATGCTTGAAAAGAAACTGATTGAGGATTACGGAAACTACAAAGAGGTTCGACAACCAATCTTTGAATGTGACTTCACTCAGATATTGAAAGGGGACAGTATGATAAATGCGGGTAATAAGTATTTGAAACTTATGAACGAAAGGAATACTGTTTTACTTGATACGGAAATTGTATTAGGTCATCCTGAGATTGGGTATACTGGTCAGCCCGACAAAGTTTGGATTGTTGAAAACAAACAAAAAACAGGATTTGGATTATTGATTACAGACTGGAAGACCAACAAACCAAAAAACTTTATGCCAACAAGGTTCACCAAGAAGATGAAACACCCATTCCAAGACATAGATGATACCGCACTCGGACACTACTACCTCCAACTTCCTTTTTATGGTAAGTTAATTCTAAAGATGTTAGAGGGGACTAAGTATGAAAACATAAGATTGTATGGTTGTATTGTTACTTTACTTAGAGAGGATTCTGAATTCGAAGAGTTTAGGGTTCCTCAGAAAGTAATTGACACTATTTTAGAGATGGATATGAAACAATATTTGATTTAATACCTTTTTATAACTAAATTTAATAAAAAATTATGAGCGAAATTATCAAACCAAGAATTGAGTTATCCAAAATGGAACCAATTCAATGCGAAAAATGTGGATGTAAGTTGTTTGAAGAAGTATCTATGTTAAAAAAAGTTCCAGCACTTATGACTGGTTCACCACAAGATACAATCGTACCTTTCCCAACTTATGCTTGTAGAGACTGTGGACATATCAATGACGAACTCAATCCATTCTTCGAAGACACCCCAAAAATCGAACTTTAATGATTAAAAAGTTAGTTCATTTTAGTGACCTTCACATAAGGTTATATAAGGACCATGCCCTTTACAAAAGTATTTTGATGGATGCTTTTGAGCAGTGGAAACAAATTACCCCCGACCGAATTGTGTTCACAGGTGATTTGGTTCATTCCAAAAATCAAATGACTCCTGAGCTTGTTGAGTTTATTGCTTGGGTATTAACCGAGTGTTCCAAGATTGCAAAAACTATTTTGATACCTGGTAACCACGATTTTTTGGAAAACAATATGGAAAGACTAGATGCATTGACCCCTGTTGTGGATTCACTCCAAAATGAAATGGTTGTTTACTATAAGAACAGGGGAGTTTATGAAGACCAAAATATAGACTGGTGTGTTTATTCACTTATGGACCACAATATCCCACCTGATATGGAAAAGAACGATAGAGTTAAGATTGGTCTATTCCACGGACCAGTCCAAGGGCTTACAACAAATCTTGGATTTAAGTTTGAAGATGGGTTTGAAAGCTCTAAGTTTGCAGGATGTGATTTGGTTCTTTGTGGGGATATACATAAGAGACAAATATTTGATATACCTGGTGGAAAAAAGGCTTATATGATTGGGTCAACCATATGTCAAAACTATGGGGAAACTGTCACCAAACACGGATATGGCATATATGATGTTGAAAAGGATAAATACACAACTGTTGACCTTGACAACCCTAAACCGTTTCTTTCATTTAGAATAAACTCATACGAAGACATTGAAAATGGAACAGAAAAATTCGTTAACTATTGATATAAACAAATCTGATTCATCCGACATTCAATCGTTCTGTGATTTGAATGAGATAACAGATATGAATGGTTTCATTATGCTTTGTTTACGTAAAGGATTCTATATTGAAAAATATGGATTACTTAATCAGGGACAACTACCTGAGGTGATTGAAAGGGAGTTTGAGAAACAAGTAATGATTGAAGACAGCTCAAAAATTGAGGAACTTCAAAATGAGATTTATATATTAAAAGGTAAACTTGAAGACCAAAAAGAGGTTGAGTGTGGAAAACTCCAAGAAACTATTATGGAATTGAATCGTCAACTTGGAGATAGGAACAGATTAGTAAAAGATTTAACAACAAAGGTTAACGAGCTTGAAAGTCTCACAAAAAGTTCTTATGCTTTCTACCTGAAAAGTTCAAATTTAAAAGACAGATTATAAAATAAAAAACAACAAAAATGGTAAATTTAATTGCATGGTTCGTGTTGGCTTATGGTTTCTCCAACATAATGGTTTACGGAAGTATATTTTCCGGTCTTAGAAACACAATTGCCCGTTGGGGTGAGTTAAACGGATTCTTTAATTTTATTTCAGGAATTCTTGGATGTATGATGTGTTGCTCAACTTGGATTGGATTTTTCCTTGGGGCATTTGTTGCGTCTCCATCTTATTGGTTTTTTGGAACAAGTCAATACATTTCTTGGTTCTTTGATGGATTAATGGCGTCAGGAGCCGTATGGGCAATTAACTCAGTAATCGAATGGTTTGAACAAAACCGACCAACAAATAGTAACAATTAAAATTAATATATTATGCCAAAGTCAAGACAACGTAAAAACCACAAACAAAAGGTTCAGGCTCGTAACGACAGAAATCGAGGACTTCAGAAGAAGTATCAAGCCGCCATGGAAACTGAAATGCAAAAGTATTTGGAAAAACTCAGCGGAATGACCGAGACCCAATCAATCGGAGAAGTAAGTGGACCTGTTCAGTAATTACATAGATTTATCACCAAAGAAAATGCTCAAAGATTTGGACTTAAACAAGTTGGATAATCCCCCAATCCAAGTGGTATGGGAAGATTATCCTGAAAACTTTACACAAGAAAGATTAAAAAGTGTAAAGACATACTTTCAAAAGAAGTACAACACAACTTCAGTTAACTTAGTTACAAAACTAAAGAAGACTGAGGATGTAGAGGACAATGTTGATGTATCCTTAAATATTATGGATAAGAATTATCAGCACGAACTTCTGAAAGGAATACTTGAGTCCAAAAATCAGGGTGAACTCTACGATGAAATCATCAAGATTGACAACTCTGTTGAAAACAAAATGTTGTCAGAACAAGAGGAAACTCCGGCATTTAAGAAGTGGTATATCAAAACAATTGAGTTTTCCAACTTCTTATCTTATGGTGAAAATCAAAAGTTAAATTTCCAAAAGTTAGGTGGGATTACTGTTATTGAATCAGACCCACCTAACTTCGGAGGAAAGACTGTATTGTCCGTCGACCTTTTAATGTTCCTTTTCTTCAACACAACAACTAAAACAAACAAAGCCGAAGAAATCTTCAATAGGTATTCTGATAGTAATAAAGTTAGTGTTAGAGGTGAAATAGAAATTGATGGAGAGGATTACATTATTGTAAGGGAACTCGAAAGGAAAAAAGGAAAGTCGGGGGAATGGAATGTTAAGACTGAACTGGACTTCTTTAAAAGATATCCTGATGGGTCACTGGTTAAATTCACAGGGGAACAACGAAGAGAAACAGAGAACTTCATTAAGTTATCCATTGGTAACTATGATGACTTTTTGATGACAATCCTTACCACTGGAACAAACCTCGAAGACTTACTTGAATCAAAGCCAACAGCAAGAGGACAGGTTATATCAAGATTTTTGGGACTGGACTTCCTTAAACGCAAAGAAGAGACCGGTAAACAAATCTACTCAGAGTTCTCAAAATCTATGATATCAAACATCTACAATACTGAGAGTTTGAAACAAGAGATTGACACTTTAAAAGATAAGAATAAGGAACTTCAAACACTTATTGACGAGAGTGATGTTAAACTATCTGATATAAATGACAGACTTAAAAAAGGACAAGACTATCGTGATAACTTGCTTAAGTCAAAGGTCAATGTTGATAGAGAAATTGCTCTGTTAAACCCTGAAAATGCTCAAAATGAAATTAAACAATACGAGTTTCAGGTTAACAAAAACATTAATGACAGGGACAATGTTAAAGTTGTTGAACCAAAAGAGTTTTATCACGAAGACAAACACGATAAAGTTAAAGATGAATACAACAAATCATTTAAACAAATGGTTGAGGTTGAAAGTAAGATTAAATCAATTGAAGAATTAAAGAGTTCTGTTGAAGGTGGAATAAAA
>Ga0315909_10000317_pt1 | contig 64078 bp, 90 predicted proteins | sample LakEriMetagenome_11_FD_203527 | JGI IMG/M metagenome (GOLD analysis project Ga0315909, IMG submission 203527) | Freshwater fungal communities from buoy surface, Lake Erie, Ohio, United States - Buoy 2 MA125 | ecosystem: Environmental > Aquatic > Freshwater > Lake | place: USA: Lake Erie, Ohio...
CTGGAGCCGGAGCGGGTGCAGGTGCTGGAGCCGGAGCGGGTGCAGGTGCTGGAGCCGGAGCGGGTGCAGGTGCTGGAGCCGGAGCGGGTGCAGGTGCTGGAGCCGGAGCGGGTGCAGGTGCTGGAGCGGGTGCAGGTGCTGGAGCCGGAGCGGGTGCAAACGGCCTAATTTCAGGAGCTGGGGTTTCCGTTGGCGTTTTAACAGGCGGCGGAGTATAAGGCTCGATAATTGGGGCTGGAGCCGGCGGTTTAATTACAGGCTCGTTTTCAGGAGCAGGCACTTCTTCCGGCGGAATTACAGGTTCAGAGGGAGCGGGCACTAAATCTGGCTTTGGCTCATTTTCCGGTGCTGGTACATCTTGCGGCAAAATCACAGGCTCGGCAGGAGCCGGTGTTGGCGCGGGTGCTGGAGCGGGTGCTGGAGCGGGTGCTGGAGCAGGCGCGGGCAAGCCAGCGGTGGGTGAAGAAACTATTTTTTGAACATCTTGCGAATATCTATTTAATCTTGCAGTTTCAGCATCGGATTGGTTTGGAGTAAGTATGGGATTTACAACTGTTTCTCCCGACGAAGTTACAGTTAAGGCAATCCCTGCGGAAGCAAGAAGCTGCTGCACGTATGGATTAGACGCAACAACCTGAGCAAATCTCGGATCGTTTGCTGCAAATCTAGCAATCTGTTTTGCTACTTCTGGGGCCGCCCGAGCGGCAGTTTGTGTTGCTGCGCTTGCAGCAAGCGGTAACGCCAAAGCAGGAAGCGCGGCGGTTTGTTCGCCAGAGGTTACATCCTCAAATACTTGACGTGCCATGGCTTCGCCAATGGCTCCAGCTTTTTCCTCATTAGAAAGAGGGCGATCTCCGACGGCAGCCTGAGCTATATTTAATTCATTCTGATAATTTGGGTTTGCTTTTAATTCAGAATCAATTAGTTTATTTGAAACGGTTGCTTGTTTAGAAACATCAGAATTTATTTGAGAGACAGCATTTGCTGCGTTAGCAGCGTCTTCTGGTGTTGCACCAGCACTAATTGCGGATTTGTAAGTTGAACTCCAGAGATTTTCTTCCCCAGTTTTTGTTTCAAAGCTAGAATTTGCTGCATCAACAATTGTTTTTGCAACTTCGGGGGTTTTTAATTTATCTGCCGCATCTAAAGTTCTTTGTAAACCGTTTGCAGCTGATATAGCACCCTGGATGTTTCCAGAAGAAATTGCCTCTACAACTCGAGCCGCAGCAGCTGCTGTTTGAAGATCCTGGCTTTTTGTTAATTGGCCTCCTATTTGAGCAACAGTTGTCCAATCATTTTTTGATACGGCATTTACCAAGTTAGCGGCTCTTGCAATATCTGAAATGTTAATGTTTCCAGAAACATTTATGCTTCCAACGCTATTAGAAATTGTTGGGTTATTTATTAAAGAACTTACTACGCCAATTGGATCGTTGTTTTTAACTGCGTTAGCTACGTTTAAAGCGGTAGCTGTATTTGTGAACCCACCCACGCCGGCCAGTGACGCAAGGCCTCCCAAAACGTTTCCTTGTTTAATAGCTAAGGCCGCGCTTGCAACCTGAGCAAAAGGTTGAACACCTGGTATAAAAGAAGCAGCAGCAAGCGCAGTTGATATTAATTGTCCTTGGCCCGTGTCCTCGCCGTAAGTACTAAATTGTACTTTTCCAGTTATAGGGTTTACAAACATATTGTAACCCGTCATGCCTGGACCGCTGTAAGTTTTACCGATGTCAATTCGATACGGCTCAGTCGCTTGTGTCCAACCCAAAGTTTGTGTTGGCGTTTTAACTATTTTTCCAACTGACACATCCGGTAAATAGTATTGAGTAAAAAAGTTTCCTTCTTCGTCTCGAATTTGGCGACTTTGAACTTGTTTTAACTCTTCAGGAGTTAATTCACGACTAATGCTGCTTCCACCTTCATCACCATAAGGGTTGTACGCCGACACCATGTATTTTGGTGTTGTTGAACCTTCCTCAAATCTTTGGGACACCGAGCCTTCACGCAGAATATCTTCAAGTTTTAATTGATCAAGATTAGTAATACCTTTGCCAATTAAACCGCGGGCCATATCTAAAACAACTTGTTCTCCGGCATTTGGATTTCGACCAAGCAATTTTGTTGCTTCATCATATCCAAAACCTACACTTTCTCCCGTTGTTCCAAAAATTCCTCCACGCAACTCTCCAAGGTTTTGGACAATTTGTTGCGCCAATGGCAAAATTACAGTCTTGTCGTATATGTTTCCAGATCTGTCTACTGTTGCCTGTTCTGCAACATTCAATCCGGAATACTGCGGTGTCATGTTTTTTGCAATAAAATATGACGCTTGTTGCTGCGGTGTTAACCCTGTGGCTTTTTCAATGTCGCCAGCAGATACTTTAAATTGAGAAATTGCATTTGCAATTGCTGCAGGATCATTTTGATTTTGTTCAAGAAAATTTTTAATCTGCAGGTTTGTTAAAGGCGCTATTGGAGCCGGAGCTGGAGTTGGGGTCGGGGCTACGGTCGAAGGCAACCCAGAATAGGTCGGCGTGATGTTTGAGGTTTGAAAATAAGAAGCTTGTTGGGCAGGTGTGTAGCCCGTGGCCGCAGCAATATCAGACGCGGAAATGCCAAACTGCGCCGCAGCGTTTGAAATAGCTTGCGGGTCAGCTAGGTTTTGGGCGACAAAGTTGCTAATGTCAGCAGCTGAAAATTGCCCTTGATTTCCGAAAGTTTGGCTCATAGTTCTATATCTACTTATACAAAAAACGCTATGATGTCGTCCCGTTAACTGAGCTTATTACAACCTTTGCCCAGTCTTGCCAAGTATCAAAAGTGTCTGGCCCCGGAAGAGCAAACACCGAAAACGTCGGAAGAGCCGCCATGCTATTGGCGAAATCTTTCCAGTTTGGCTCAGTGAGGTAAGGCAGCGGCTCCTCGCCAAAATAGTGGATCATGTTGCCGTTCCAGTTTTCCCACGTCATGTCATCGGTGAGAAATGGGATGCTTTGGTTTATAACGGACATTACGGGCGCTCGTCGCCGTACTCGGCAGTAATTAAAACACGGCCCATTTCAAAGTTGCCGTTGACCGTATTAGAAGAAAACTTAATTTTTGATTCGCGGTTTTCGATTCGCAAATCAACTTTACCGTCATCTGGGCCAAACGTAAATATTGTTGAGTTAGACTGCTCGCCCCTAGCAAACTTTTTGCCAAGAATTTGCAAAGTCATGTCCCCGGTTTGCAAAAAGTCCGGTTCAATACGGCGAAGGTGAAGTCGCCGATTCACTCCTTTTGGTGCGTCTTGCGACGGGTCCCCGCCGACCCAGCTTATGTCGCAGGTGGTAATAGAAGCTGGTATAGCAAGCACGCCGTCATCGCTTTGGCTATTAACGCTGTATTCTTGCTGCCATATTGTGTAACCATTTCTAACTGGATACACCGCGCTTCCTACAGCGGGCGGCGAAACAAACGCTGCGGTTGCCGTGATTAAGGTTGCGTTAACTGCTAAGATGTACTCCGCAGTGGCAACTGTGTAATAGTCATCTTGCGGGTTTGTATTAAACTGGAAGTTAGTGCCCGGCGGCAGATTTGATGTTGCGTCGCCATTTAAATAAAACTGATCGTTGCCCGGGGCTGGCTCTCCGCCAGGGGTTGCGATAATCGTGATTGGCTGGCCGAAGGTAGCAAAGTACTCCCAGCCACACCAAATCGGTGTCGGAAACACCTCAGTCGTGTAACCACACGACCTACGCGCTCCGTCAGCCTGACCTGCATCGTACCAGAGCTTATCTTTAACGTTGTAGATGATCGCGTCCGTGCATTCTGTTGCCGTGCCGCGGGGATAAAAAAACCAAATCTCATTATATCTGGGCACTTTTGTAGCCCAAACTTTCTGGCGTTGCTCAAAGTTCAGATTGTCGTAGAACCAGTTTATGTTTTTATCGTTGGCTAACACCTGAACCGAGCCGTTGTATAGATAAAAACGGTCAACGCCAGCCCAGTAATAAAGACCGTCCATTTCTACGACGGCATTTGATGATAGTATTGAGGTTTGGCTGGAAATGATGTCGTACTTCCAATACTGCTGTGGATTGCCAGTAAAAGATACACGAATAAGGCTGTCCGTTGCCCAAAACAATCCTGACGGAGAGTTAGTTCCGCCGCGCACCGGCATGCCCTTTACTATCTTACCCGCGGTCATGTTGACCCGGTTAGCCAGCGGACCATTCCAATCGTTAAAGTTTTGGTCCGCGTAGGTTGCTTCGACGTGGTTATTTGCTATAAAACCATTTGATCCGTAAACAAAGATAAACGGATACAGCACGCACACGCCGCCGTCTACTTCGATTGGAGCATACGTTGGGTTTGTTCCATAGCTATCTGACAGCGCGGAAAAACTCCAAGTGTTTCCGGGTCCTGGTAAAATGTTTCCTGCGTACACCGGCGTTGGATTACCGTTGTCAATGTTTTCTAAATTTAATCCTGGATGAGCAAGGACCTGAAGCGCTCCGCCTTGCGGATTATATTGCATGTCAAATTGCCACAGTATTCTGTCGCTGCCAATTGGAAACGTGCTTGTAGCAATCCAAGCTGTTGACGGCGCCGATATTGGCATGGCCGGGCTGACTGTAACTGTAGTATAAATGTTAGCCGGAACAGCTACAATATTGTCACTATTCTCGGCATCAATTATGTCGCCGGCTTCGCTTAACAAATACTGATTGGCAACATTGGCGTTTGAGGTAACTGCGGTTACCGTGTAAACTTGAGCGCCTGGAGTTTGACTAAAAACAATTTTTGTGCCAACTGGAAACTTTGACACAAGATTACCCAGCACAGAAAAACTGCTGGCGTTTGAAAACATAATTGTAAAAGGGGAGTAGCCTACTTTAATTGTTGCCGGGTAAGGCCCGCTTCCCTGACCAAGTGTAGTGCCAGTAATAAAAGCGTCAACTGTGCTTTGATTACCCACAAACATGTAATTTAAACTGTTGTAGGCATTAATAATCATGCCTCGAGGAATGCCGCCCGGGTCGCGAAACATCTGCCGATAGCCGCCCATCTTCTTAGGCACGCCGCGCTGAAACCGAGTCCAAACACCGTCGGTAAACTCTCGCGACTCAAACGTAGTTCCGTCGCGTTTAATGCCAGGCTTTACACCCAGCGTGTAAATCAGCGCAAGGTTTTGGTCAGCCATTTTTAAAACGTGCCGCCGGGAATTAAGCCTGCATTAAATGTTGCGGTGGTTGAGACTTGGGGCGACCCTGGGTTTGTGTTGTTAAAGCGCATCATGTCAGCGCCGTTGGTTGCGACACGCATGTCGTTCGTGCCAGCCAAATACAAGCCGGTGTCGGTGTTGCTGGTAAACGTGAAGGACGGAGCAGACACGGAGCCGTTATCGGCGTAGTAAACGCCGGTCGTGGATTGTGTCAGGATGTACAGGTCCACCCCATCGCTTAACAGGATGGCCGTGACGCCGTTTGCAAAGGACACCGGAGCTCCGAGGCCACCATCAATTTGGAAAGTGATTGAATACCCGCTTTGTCCTGTGGCGTTATTGACCACATAAATCTGCGTAATGGCCGGCAGAGTAACGGCTAGGTTTTGAGTTCGCGTTCCCGATGTCGCAACATAAGTCTGAATGGTCGGCGCAAAAGTAATAAGACTTAATGTGTTTCCAACAATATTATCTACGTCGTAAACGGCGGAACTGTACGTAACAACAGACTGACTTGATAAACCTATTGTAAAAAAGTGCCCTGTGTTTTTATTAAGGCAAACAAGCGCAGAATCGCCGGGATAAAAAGTAACTGTTGAAGTGCCGTTAATTGTGTTGGCACCTTGAGATGACACTGATAATGATCCAGTGCCTCCGTTGCGGATCATTATGTACCAGCCTGTGCTTACAGATGCCGCGGTTGGGAGGGTAAACACACCGGCGCCGCCAGTCCAAACATAAGAATAAGCACGAGTAGCTTCATTGAGTGTGGGGGCTACGGCCGTTTCAATAGTTATTGTGGAGGTTTGCAATAACCCGTTTAGGTTAATTAGCCCGTTGCCGACTAACGACGCAGCATCGGCAGACGACGTGCCCGTTCCGTAAGTAAAGTTACGATAAACGCCATCGGTTGTTGAATTGTTGGTTAGATAAAAATACCGAGCTTCGCCGGCCGGGATTGATACGGACGGTGAACCGGATTGCACTTGTACCGTAAAAGTGTTGCTACCAACGTTTCTAAACAGGATGTCTGTACCGACAGACTGCTGATTTCCTGGGGGCAGCGTGATGGTTAATCCGCCCGTAGTGGCGTTGCAATCCATGATCCGGGCCACTGCCACGGTCGTTCCGCCGGAGACCGTGTAGTCGGGCCAAGATAGCTCTTGGTTGGTGCCAAATGTTAGGGCACGGTAACTGACGTCTGTAGGCTGTACTACGTCGCCTGTGAATGGTGAAGTGTATGTAGTCATTACGGCTCCAACACGTTAGTGTTGCGGTCGATGTTACGGGAGGCATTTTCTGCCTTGAGCGCGGTCATAGTGGCATCATACATTTGTTTCCAAAGTTGCAACTTGTCCGGACTCTTAAGGTAAGTCTGAGCTTGCAACAGCGTACCAAACAAAAGTGCCTGCGGCGCTTCGCGTGTTATTAAATTTTCTTGGTTTGTCGAATCCAGTGGCTGGATTCTGCTGTAGTAAATAATCTCAACCGTGTAGGCCGCGTCCGGAACCGGGGCAAGCATCCAGTGGTTGTAATCATAGTCTGCGTAGTATTTAGGTTGCCCTTGTGCGGATTCTCCTTGATACTGCGCCACGTACTCTTGGGAGCGATGCAATACCGGCTCGCCAGCAATCTTCATCGAAACAGTCTTTCTCCAGCGTGCCGGTTTAACTAGCACCGAACCTGGATTACCAGACGTTGTGGTTGTAGTAACTACACTTAGTTCCCACAGTGTTTTTACTTGAGCCGCAATCTCTTGCTCGGCCATAGCAATCAGACGCGGGATTTGCTCTACAAAAGAGTCATCATCCCGCTCTGAATACCTGATCACGTCTTGGACCAGGCTGTCGTAAGTCATCACATAAGCTGACATAATTTACCTGGTGTAGTAATGGATGCTAGGTTGATAGTAGATAGGCGACTTATCGCGCTCTTCGTCTGCCGCCATTTGATACCATTGATCGGCTTGCTTCTCCAGGTACGCAACTCGATTCATGTCCACGTTTGGTAACTGCAACGCAACTTGGTGTGAGAGCTGTTTTTGGACTGCGCCAATCCAGCGGTTGGGAATGTACAACTCATTTGTGAGTGTACCAACATCTTGCAGCTGCTTCTCAATGATTAATTGAAAGAGCTGGAAATCATTATTAGGAATCGGCCACAGATACATCTGCGGCGTGATCTGGCGGTCAAACCAAAACTGCAGCGAGCGCTGACTTTGAAACTGTTTGTTTGGGAGATTCCAATAATCGTCACGGTTTAGCCGCGACAGAGGAATGTCTTGTTGGGTGTAAGAAAAAGATAGCTGGCGCAACGAGAATGTTGACGCCACGGTTTCACGCAGCCGGTAGAAGTTTCTCAGCGGCGTCGGATCGATTGGGAAGTAATACCACTCACGATCTGCCAACGTGATGGTTGGCAGTGTCTCCCGCACCGTCCAGGTAATGCCGTCTTCGCTTGTCTCAAATACAAAATTATACGTCGAAGCGCCGTAAGCATTAAACCCAATCTGATAAATCCGCTGGCCCTGGGTGTACCCAGCGCCAAAAAAGTTAGCCCCGATTGTAGATGTGGCAAACGTATCTAGCGAATTATCAAACAGATTACCCGCGTTGGGGTTACTCACCGGCAGCGCTTGGGAGATAGCCGGCGTGTCAATATAACGCCAGTTAGCCTCGCGCACATCAATGGTGCCCTCTGGCAGCGTGATGATGGTCTGGTCTTTTACAGTCCCAATCAGTTTATTTTCCAGCATCCACAGGTTGACCCCGCGGTTGGAAAGATTTTGGAGAATGTAAAAGAGCGCCTGTTTGCCGGCGTCAATATACTGAGAAGTTTGCTCTTCGGCAGGCTTGCCCGCCTCTCGAAAAGCATACTCAATCAGTTGACCAACGTTTATTTTGGTCTGGTTGGTCGTGCCCGAGTAGGCCATGGATTATCTCCCGCGGCCGGCTGCTCGCTTAGGGGCCTGGGATTTGACGCGCTCGGGAAGGTTCTTTTTGGCGGGGCCTGCTTTTACAAACTCTTTGCCAACTTTTTTGGGAATGCCAATATTGCTTTTACCCGCCGCTGCGGCGTACATAGCGCGCTGCTGTGCCTTTGATTCGATAGGCATTATATCCTCCCTCCCATTGCTCGACCAACCGCTGTAAGGCCTCGCATTAGGTCTTCTTCAGCACCCATAGGATAAGCGTTGCCCATGCCGCCTGTGGCAGTAGCCGCACCCATACCACCTTGCGAAGCTTCAACCGCCCTAGCGGCGTCTGAAAGCAGGTTGCTCATGTCGTCTTCTCTACCAGCACGCATCGTCCCGACAGAACTGCCTTCTGCGTACCCAATAGGCTCCTTGGATTTTTTGGCTGCTGCGGACGGAGCCGACGCCTTAGCAGCCTTTGTCTTTTTTACTTCAGCAACCTTTTTGCGATCTTCTTTGTCCATCTTCATGCTGATCGCGCCGCCGTCTTTCATGGGGTTGCACAAGCCACCGGTTTTGTATTTATTAACCACGCCGCCGGTCTTTTTGACGCGCCGGCCAGTCTTAAGCTTAAGCTCCGTTTTGCCCTCGCCTTTGTGCTTGGCGCCCTCGTGCTGGCCGACAGCCTTTTTGATCATCGACTTATCTTTGGCGATGTCCTTGGCCTCTTCCTTTTCCTCAGAGTGTTTTTTACGGGAGACATAGCCGCCTTCTTTATAACAGCTGATGTCAGACTTCATTTTGACATTTGGTTTAAATCCTTCCACGGCAGTGCTCCTTTTAAAAGTTGTGGATTCTCTTACTACTTATGCAAAAAACGGGGCCAAAATAGCCTAGCTTAGGTATAGAGCTTTCTCGTCTTTGCGGCGTTTTACCAGGCCCGGCAGCTCCTTGCCGCCTGCCTTAGTCCACGCCATGAAAGACTCGGCTGCCTCATCAAACTCTCCGCGGTTGTGCTTCATGCGGATGGTTGACCTCTGCAGGTTACCTAGACCAGCGTTGAAAGCGAATGAAACGAGTGCACCAAAGCGACCAGGAGTAAGGCCATTAGGACATAATCTGAGTACCCCTGTTTCAAACCTTGCCAGATCTTGAGCAAGAATCTGGTTAACCTCGTCCATGCTGAGGGTTCGGTCCCAGCCGTCGGGGATGGGTAGATTTTTTCTATCCTCAAGCTTTACTCCAATGTGCCGCGGGTCAATTACATGGCCTACCGCAGTGGTCCAAAGTAGCGCCGGGCAGCGGTAAGGGCGTGTTCGCACGCCCTCGTGATGTTTTATCATCTCGATAACGCGCTGCTCTACTTTCATTTCTTAAACGACTGAGTGCCAAACCAAAATGCGATTACGGATGAGAATATGATGGCGCTGTCCTCGTCCCATAGCACCTCCATGGCCATCTCAAACGGCACTCCCGTCTTCCATGCATAGAAGAACCCAAAAATGTTTACAAAGAGCAGCATCGAGAACATGCCGTAGGTAATTATTGGCCGCACGGAAGCTCTCAAATTTATCACCCATTGCGATGCGCCCTTGCCAATCTCAATGTCGTGCTTGTAGAGCGCCTCTCGCTCCTGCACCGCGGTCTGCATCGCCACCTGATCTGTGCGGATCTCCTCGATGCGGGCCTGGGCTACATACCCCGCAGCCAACATCTTTAACTCGCGCTCAGTTTGCATCTGGGCAAGCTCGAGCTCATGCTTCTTATCTGAGCGGTCCTGGAAGAAGTCTAAGATCTTGGGCAGACCGCCCATCAGAAAAGATATGAGGGTAGAAAGTAGCGTGATCATTTAGCGTCTCCCATGCTGACGGTGTCGTCACCCTTACGTACGGTCACCTTACCGTCCTCAACGTCCACACGCATTGGCGGCTCTTTCTGATCGAGTCTGGCGATTAGGTTTTGTATTACCTGAAACTCAGGCTTCTCTTCCTTATCCTTGGTGCCGGTAATGCCACCGATCATGGAGATCAGCGCCATGATGACGCCAGAGGCCATGCCCACGATTGGAGTCAGCGCCTCGGAAGATAGCTGCATGGCCGAGTAGATTACCATGCCAACCATCAGCACAATGGCCGGGATGCCTATGACCCCGATAACCTTACTTGCCAGTTCCTTTGCAGTCTTTTCCATTACCAGACCTTTGTTATTTTTAGGATTGCGTAAATAATTAGAGCGCTTAGGCCGAGAATAAGCCACTCGTTTCTTGTGGCCCGCCTGTCTGAGTCGTACTCTTTTTGCAGCTCTTTTCTATCTTTTCTTATTCGATCTTCTAGCGCTTGGACTTCTTGGATGGCGCGCTTTCCAAACTCTTTTTCTATCTGCTTAAAGGCCTGCTCTTTTTGTCGCCTGATGTCAAAAAGGATTCGGTACTCGTTAATTGCGTCGATGTACATCATGTCGCCGCGTCGTTGTACCTCTTGCTGTCGGCGGCGCCAGGCGACGCGAGCGCGTGCTTCTTCATCAAGGAAGGTGTTAACCTCCTTGGCGGTCTCCTTTATCTCTCGGCCGGCGGCTATTGCCTCCTTGATCCCACCCAAGGCCGATTTGACAACCTGCGACGGATCGCCGGGGTCCGGTAGTTGTGGCAAGGTGAAGCTCCATTGTTGTTATTATTTGTCTACTTTGTCATCCAGGCGGTCAAAGATCCTGGTGAGCATGGCCTTAATCTCGTCTATGTCACGCTTGTAGTCGTCCTTTGTGACGTACAGGAGAGGCATCTCGGCAATCCGGTCCTCGATGCGGATGATGGATTTGGAGAGGCTGTTGACCACCCAGCCGCCAAAGAATCCCGCCAGGCCCACCGCGATGTTGATAATTGATTGGGTTTCCATTATGGTTTCGAGTACTTAGCCTTTACTGCCAGACATGCGTCAATATACTCCCACCCTTTTTAAATACGCCCTTGCCTTTGAGGACATCGGCTTGAGTTACCTTGCCGTCGCCGGTCAGATCGGGGAAGTCTTTAGCCATGATTTACTCCTATGGTTTCGGGTACTTGGCTTTAACGGCCAAGCAAGCATCTATGTACGCCTGAACCTGTGCCTGATCGCCCTTAACAATGCCATCAAGGTAATCTTTGAAGTTGGGGTATTCGGCAGCGCGCTGGGCTTTATATCCGTTAGCGGCCTGCTCTGCGGCCCATGCAGCCTCTTCAGCGTCTCGGACGGCTTCTTCTTCTGGTGTAAATGGAATTTTTACACCGTCAACCATGTGATGTCGTGCCATGATTTATTCCTTAACTGTTTGCTACGCCGTAAAGACGAAATGTGCCAGATGTAATGTTTCCTGAACTCATCAAAAACCTAACTGCATCTACATCTGCTGCGGATAATCTTCTACCCAAACCTTGATCAACTACGAAAATTTGACCAGAATCATCTACACCATTTCCGCTGTAACCCACTGAAAAATAAGTTGCATCCGATGGTTTCCACAAATAAATCCAACCATTAAACCCTAATTCATTTGATGCGTTTCCAAGTGAATAAGAAATTCTTATGAACGAATCTGTTGAGCCTGTGTTTCCAGAAGCATAACTACCACTTGATAAAATTCCAATACTTTGAATATAGTCATAATCTGATGCACCTGCATCATAAGATGATCCATTATTAGTTGATGTTCTCATACGCAAAACTGCACCATCAGTAGCAGGCAATGCTTTTACTATTTGAATAGCATAAACATCGTAAGTTGAACTAATTCCAGTAAAGTTAATCGTTGCGCTATTTGATGCAGTTTGTGTTGAAATATAAACAAGCGCACCCGATGCTGGCGTAGCAAAACTTAGCGTCCCAGAGCCGTTAGTCTGAAGCACCTGACCGCTTGTGCCGTCTACGCTAGGCAAGGTGAAGGTGACATTTGACGCAATACTATTTGCCGCTTTCAGCGCGACGTAGTTGCTGCCGTTGTCTGTGTCCTCTGGCAGGCGAAGTTCTGCGCCTGCGGTAGAGTTGCCTGTTACCGTGAGCGGGGAGGCGATGCCTCCGGAAATACTCACGCCGCTCGAGGAGACGGTCAGTTTGGTAGATCCGTCAGCCTGCAGTTCTAACTGGCCGGAGGCGTCCCCGGTCGAGATCAGGCCACCAGATCCGGTAGACGTTGCGTTAATAGTTGATGCCATAATTTACTCCACTAAAATCCAATAAGTTGTTGGTTACAACGGTTTTGCAATACCAGAATTTATTAAATTTAACCCATTTGGAATTTGATCTGGCATTAGTATTTCTGACTCTTTGCTTTCTGCGTTACGCAAAGCATGTACACAGTAAGCAACGGTATTGTCTTCAAGAGCTTCAATAAAGTGCCTTTTTCCGGCTTGGGTTAAAAATATATGAGGGGCTTTAAAAATTGTTTCATTTCCATCAACATTTACCTTTACGGAACCATTAGCTAATAAAGTTAAATGATCAAAATTGTGAATATGACCTTCGTTTTTATCTCCGGTTTTTGCAAAATACATTTGCCGAATCCATAAGTTTGCTGCAACCGTCATTTTTGTGTCCGGATAAGCCATTACCATTTACCTTTTGGACATTTTGCTACTTGAAATTGAATTTTTGTTTTTATTGGGCAACCACAAGCTCTACATTGCATGACTTTAACAATTGGCATCAGTCTTAATTGATCACATTCCATACAAGTTTTTAACCTTGTTGCTTGTAAATCTTTAACACTAATAATTTGTAAATTCATAATTTATAAATTAGCAATTGGAATTTCTATTGGGTTATTTTGAATAATTCCAAATTCTACTAATACATCTCCAATTTGTTTTTTAAATTGAATTTGTTCCCACATTTCAGAATTTGCTATTACTTCTGGATCAAGTTCTTGAAGTAGTGATTCAGAATTTATTAAAGATTTTCTTGTTGTTGTGTATTCGGTTCCAACAAGAGGCGAAATGTATGACAGGTCGGCATCTGGAGAGATTTGTGCCGCAATAGCCTCTACGGGAGAAGCAAATTGCTTGATGATATTTTCTAATTCTATTTGGTCTTTTGGTAATGGGTTAGTTAATTTTATTTGCGCCCAAGACCCATCATCAAAAGTGACATCTACAATTTTTAATTGATCATCAAACTTTGTAATTATATATTTCAATTCATTCATGCTAATCCTCCGGCTACTGTGCCATTATTGTTTAAAGTTACGCTATTAGATCCTTTAACTAAATATCTGCCAGCGGTTCCAAATGTAGATCCAGAAGATCCAGCTACTCCACTTCCAGCATTTCCGTTTGCTCCGGTTGACCCAGTTGCTCCGGCGGTTCCCGAATTTCCAAATGTCCCGCCATTTCCACCTGTTCCACCTGTTCCACCTGTTCCTGCGTTTGTTCCTCCAGCGGCTCCAGCAGACCCACTCAATCCGTTAGATTGAGATTGGCTGTATCCTTGTCCGGCTCCACCGTTGCCCGCAGCGCCGCCTGCTCCTCCGGATGTGGTAGTTAAGTTGTAGCACCAACCACTAGCGCAGGCGACACCACTTTTTTGTGGAAGGCAATGTCCTGTCTCGCAAAACGAAAATCCGCCGTTATTACAACCTGCATTGCAGGTTGGCCCATCTGCGCCCGGGTTTCCGTAAGTTTTAGTTTGGCCTTGTCCTCCGGTTCCACCTGCTCCGCCCTTACCGCCACCGCCACCCCCGCCGCGAATGTTTGCGCCAGAATTGTTGTTGATTACAACAGTTTGGTTTGCATAATTAGCGTTAATTGCATCGCCGCCATTACCACCAACTCCACTTGTTCCAGCAGCCCCACCAAAACCATCAATGTTTCCGCTATTGTTAATAGTGATTGTTGATCCAGTTGGAAATTGACCAACTGTAAGGGCTGTGCTACTTCCAGTTCCACCAACTGTTACGCCAGAGTTGATGTTTAAAATTACATTTTTTGCTTCTGTTGGCGATCCAGCAGCCGTGAACAAATTGTAATTTGTTGTTGTCGCTGAAAGCGTCAATGTAATTGTTGGAAGCCCATAAGAACCTCCAACAAATGCACTAATAATTCCTGTCACGAAACATTCCCCGTAATTACACAAACCGTACCGCTGATAAACAAGATATTAGCCACACCGCGAGTTGCTAAAGTTACCGTTGCTTTGTCCGCATCTGTTCCACCAATATAAGCGGTTGTAATCGTGCAGGTGATCGTAATGTTGCCTGTAGTGTTGTTAAAAATAACAATTGCATCACCTTCAGAAAAGGTAGCGTCAGGAATCGTAATCGACCCGCCGGTTCCGACCTGAACATACTTACCCACGTCCCCGGTTGCCAGGGTGTAGGAGCCGGTCTGAGTACCCACTGCTGGGACATTCAGAAAACCCAGCGTCGAGGTCGTGGTCGGCATCGTGACGGTCACGTTAGACGCAACCGATGCAGGCGCGGTCAGCTCGATGTAGTTGGTGCCGTTGTCGGTGTCCTCAAACAGCCGAACCCGGCCCTGTGTTGTAGAGGTTCCCTCTACTGAGACTAAACCGTTGCCGTCAATAATTGTGGACATAATTTACTCCGGTTTCGTGGGCCACGTTACGTTGTGGGGAAAGCCTGCCTGCGCCGGTACATCACGCAGGGCTTGGCAATAATCTTTCCATGCCTGGCTGGGTGTCATGTCGCTACGGAAGCGCCAGTCGGTATCAGACAGTCTGCGGTTGCGATCTGACCGCACCGATCCGGCCACCTCGACGTCCTTCGCGGCCTTACCCTCGTCATCCAGCGTCTGGACGACATACTTGGTGTGCCACTTATTCCCAATCTGCTCGACGCCCTGCCGAGCGACATACTCATACGGGCCGGAGGTTGAGGGTTGTGGGCCTTCAAAGACCGGATCGACACCGATGGCCTCCATGACCTCGTCGGTCAGCCGGTCAAAGGACGGGCCGTTGTTGTCTTTTAGGTACTGGCGAAGTTCTGATTCGTACATCACTGCGCCGGTTTGTCTGAGTCTGATTTGCATGATTGTTCCTATGCTATTGCAAAAAACAAGAATGTTCCGCCATTTGCATTTAATGCCGCCGGGGCCGCTGCGGTGACTTGGAACCCGACCGATGTTGTGTCTACATAGTTAGTATTAGTAACTTCAGCCGCAGTGGAATTCAAGAACAGGTATGGATCGTTACCTGACGATATGCCTCTGGCTGAGTCGTACACATACCAGTCACCAGTTGAGTCGGTGCGCTTGATAAGCACAAATCTAGCCCCACCGGTAAATCCGCAATTTACGGTTTGCAGTGCGCCGGTTCCTGTGTATGAACCTACTTTGCTGACGCCGGATACAGAGGCAAATAGGTATGCAACGTAAGTATATCCAGAGTTGTTTTGCGCTCCGGTTACAGATGAGTAGCCAGTTGTATTCCCAACATCAAATGTTGTTGAAGTTGCTGCACTTGGCAGACTACTACCATTTAATTTTCCAGAGGTGCTATTTAATCTAATGTAAATATCTAATGAGGGTAAAAATACAGCCCAGTTATCTGCATTATTACGGCTCTTAAAAATTAACATTTCCGGTGTAGCGCCAAGATTATGGCTTACATTGTTTGTATTAGCACCATCTCCTGTATAGCAAACCTCATCAAAGAATCCGGGGGCGCGGCGGAATTGCCAATTGATATAACTATCTCCATTGCCGTTTACAGTACCAGCATCACCAAAAGATTCGCCTGTTTGATTAAATGAAGTAAGCGTTGTTGCGCCAGTTAATTCTGCATCGGTCCCAGATGTAATTAAATACTTTGTAGCGCCCCTTAATTTGTCAAATACAACAGATTTGTCATTAAGGTTAGACGGACGATTGCGAGTGATCACCAGATCAGGAGGAAACGCCAACCCAGAAATAGAGGCGGTTGCTCCTGTGCCTGTTCTTACAGTTCCTTCGTAAACACTCGTCCCACTCGTAGGAGTCTTCATCGGCCCACGGCGAATGGCGATGTAGATGTAGGTTGCTCCATTTATATTTGAATACCCGCCAAGCGGGTTAAAACCAGTAGCACTTAATTGACAAATACCATCAAGGTTTTCTGTCGCACTTGAGTTTGCTTCAAGAACAGCATCATTAGATGCAGCAGAATTTGATGTAACAATCCCGCGCATATTGTCAACCATTACCCAAGCACCGTTAGTGGATGAATCACTTCTTTTAATTAATAACCACTGAGGTTCATAGCCGAGAGAAACAAATTTAGAACCGTCAGATGTTCCATCGCCCGTGTAACTACCACAACTAACTACATTATCTGATCCAGTTAAGCCAAAGCCACCTGCGTCATGGGCGAATAGGTAGGCTACGTAGGTTGCCCCATTTATATTCATCGTCGCATTTTGGTTAGTAGCCAGCGTAAAGTTAGTGCTACTAACTGCGCTGATCATCGGGTTTGCCCCGCTATCAGCAGCATCCGTATAGTTTAGATAGATATTTTTATTGGCAATACTACGATGCCAGCACCACCAATCACCTGTACTGTCGGTGCGCTTGATAATGATAAAGCCGGGGCTGGAGTCAAGATTGTGGCTGATATTGCGAGGAGCAGAGCCATTACCAGTATAAGTAACTATGTCATAAAACTTTGGCTGCTCGCGGAATGTCCAAGAGACATAGTTTGTTCCACTTTTATTAACCGCCTCAGTAACAGTATCCGCACCTAGAGTAAATCCGCTTGTTGTAAATCCAGTAAGCGCAGTAGTTCTTGCAAATTGCTGTTGAGTTAAATTGGTACATATATCAAATGTTGCACCGCGAACGGTGTCATAAACTGATTTATTTGTTCCAACATTTCTTCCACCAAACCACACCATCCCACCTTTAGTGGACAAATCAATGTTGTTGGTAATGGTTTGTGTCGAACTATTGCCTGTATAAAGGTATGTGCTAAACACATCCTCGATGTATACCGGTGCTGCGGACTGGGCAAACTCCCCAAATCCCTGCGCTGATGCTGCTCCTCTTGTGGCGATCAACGGCATCGTTATTCCTTAGGCAAACTTAGTCTGAGCGGCAAAGACCGTAAATGCGGCGTTGCCCGTTTTGATCAATGTATACGTGTAAGCGTCAATGCTGCTGGCGTTACCAGCCGACCACGCCGTCCCACCCTGATACTTGGGCGTAACACTCGATCCATCGACCTGCACCACATTGTTGTAGTAAGCCGTTGCACCCTGGGTCACAAAGAAGGCCACGGTCAGAGACTCGCCGGTTGCCATCAGGGTATTCAGGCTAGTGCCGCTTGATCCACGGAAGTTAACCGTCCAGTTGGCCGAGGCGTTTGATGTGTAATACAGCACCGCCTGGGTTGTTACATCGTAGTTGATCGTGCCGGTGGCTGCCGTAGCCGAGATTGTGGCGGTCTCCAAGACATCGGCAATCTTTGCTCCAGCTACGCTACTTGACCCAGTTAACGTAGCTTTACCAGAAATTGTTGCACTTCCAGCAAAAGTTGCCGATTGGTCTGTGCCTAATGTTAGTGCTGTAGTCGTTCCGTTGGTCTGTAGAACTAGCTGGCCAGTTGTATCGCCAGAGCTAACCAGCGCGGTGCCGGAGGTGAGTCCTGCTGCAATCGTACTCATTCGTTACTCCTTAAATTACTACCCAGCGCTGGCCGCTGGAGACTGTTATCGTGATGCCCGAGCCGACCGTGATGGGCCCAACAGAAAATCCGTTTGTGCCGGCAGGAAATGTGTAGCTCTCTGTTGCCGTCGTTGTGTTTACCACAATCGCGCCGCCGGCCTTGTTGCCACTTCCGCCAATTGCCACAACAGTACCGCTGCCGTTTTTTGTGTAAAGTAGTTTATCCGTGACGTTAACTGCAAGCTCACCCACCAGCAAATTTGCCGCAGACGGTTGCGCTCCAGTTGTCGTGGAGTGATAGGTTTGTATCGGGGTGTAGCCTGCTTGTGCCATGGTTGTTATGCCTCGTAAAACTTAAGGTTTGTTTTTAATCTTTCTATCTCGGGCGCCATAGCAACTGCTATTCGCCCGTGTTTAATTGCCTCATCTTTTAATTGCAAATTGTGAGCACTTAATGCCAACAAATCATGCGGTAAATACCCCCACGCTGCCGCGTTGTACGTGTGCTGCGCAAGGTTTTGGGTTATGCTAAGTGCGGTTTTGACTGCTCCGTAGCATTCTGGCCACAAATCTTTTTTATAGCACCCGTAGGCCAGCTCGTACCAATTTTCTCTGAGCGATGGTTCTTCCGCGCACGCTATTCTCAACCACCGCATTCCATCTTGATGCAAATTCTCTAATGACCCGCCAATCATTCTCATGGCGTGGCTTCTTTCAAGAGGCCAAATAGCGCCTTTGAGTGTCAGATAGCGCTGCAACTCTGACGTAGCCTCTTCCCACATCGCTCTGTAAGTGTACTCACGGCCTAGATAGTACGACATGCGAGAACAGTTGGGGTCTTCTTGCACGCCGACCTTTAACATCTCTAAATACTGCCCACGAGACTTTGTTGGGTCGGGGTGATGTGACATAAGCACATCGTTTGTCTGCGCGTAAATGTCTTTGTGTCTTGAGTCTGGAGTAATGTACTCGTGGCACATATACTTCCAGTAATACCCAGACCGAGCATGAATCCTAGACGGATAGAATATTAATCCGTTGCCAGAATCAAACCCAAAACCCATCCTGGTGTGGCCGTCATTAAATATTTTCTCGACGTAATCTCGCCAGCCTGGTTTTAACACCTCATCCAAATCCATCGACACGCACACGTCGACGTCTTTGGGCACTAAAGACAACGCGACATTTCTTGCCGCATCAAAGCGCCAGGGAGACACAAATATCTCGTAAACCTGAGCGCCGCACTCTTTTGCTACTTCAACGGTCCTATCTTCCGAACCGGTGTCCGCTATTAATATAAGATCTGCATCTTTGGCGGAATCACAAAATCTTTTTACGTGCTGTTCTTCGTTTTTACTAATTGCATATACAGCAATTTTCATCAAACGCCTCTCTGTTAGAACGTACCTCCGGCAACGTCCTTATTTGTCCAATATGTTCCATTATACGTTAATACCTGACCGGCAGTAACGCCAGTCGTATAAACATTGTGCAGCTCGCCTAATTCGTAACCGTTGTCAACCTTCATCCAGATCGAACCAACGTTATTATCTACACGCTCAACATAACCCAGCGTAACCAGATGGTCGGGTGCCGTAGGAGCTGTCTGGGTATACGCGCCGGCCGTAACAGCTGATAAGTATATTGGTTGGCCGGCGGTAAGGCCTGTCGTATTAAGTTTTTCAACCAGGCCCATCGCGGTGACAAAGCCTTCTTCGCCAATCGCGATGTTCTCGCAGGCCATGCCAATCGTAGATACCGAATTAGCGTCATTGTCTGCTTGCGCCAACAAGACAGCCATGCGATTGCCTTGCGCGCCTTCAATCCGGACAATCTGTCCCTTATTTATCTGTGCGCCAGTGTCATTGTAAACCCTAACAACAAGTTGCTGTCCAACTTTAAGGTTTACGTTACCGCCTTTTAAGCCGAACTCAAGCGTGCCGTTGCCGTCGTCCCACTGCATGCGCCCTGGCGCCTGAGTAACGCCCGTTGCGCCGGTAGCAAACTGAACGTAGACCGGCGTGCTAAGCGATGTGACGCCAGTTACATCACCTGACGGTAACGGTCCTGTTGCGCCGGTGGCGCCTGTTGGGCCGGTCGGTCCTGTTGCTCCGGTTGCGCCCGTATCGCCAGTGGCTCCCGTCGGCCCTGTCGCTCCGGTTGCACCGGTTGGGCCAGTAGCGCCTGTCGCCCCTGTCGGGCCCGTAGCGCCCGTCTCACCTTGCACGTTCGCATTGATCGTTGTTACGATGTACGAAATTGTCCCGTCGCGATAATACGATGTCAGCGTTGGATTTGCGCTAACTGCTTGCGCGTACAGCGTTACTTTAATGCGGCTAGACGTGCTTGCAAGGGTTGTTACCGGAACATAAATAGAGAAGTCAAATATCGACGACGAGCCTGTATTAATTGCTGTTCCAGTAGCATAACTGCCACTTGCAAGCGTCTGCAGCACCGTTGTGCCATCAGATGCAACCTCCTGGAGTACAGACCAAAACCTAATGTCCGCGGCTCCGCTTCGACTTGCGTACAGCCAAACGTTCCAGTTACCTCCAACAACGGTTGTAACACCAGGTTTGCCACTGGCCGTTACAAACGAACCAATTTCTGTTTCTGAAGATGAATTAGTGTTTGTTGTAACAGTTGTTTGAGCGCCGGTGTTTGGTATGTATAACAAGTCCCCAGATACGGGGCTACTACCACCAGCGGTGTCTAAGTATAAAACTAAACCAGAACTAATTCCGTTTGCGCCCGTGGGCCCAGTAGCGCCTGTCGGGCCAGTCGGTCCTGTTTCTCCAGTAGCTCCTGTAGCTCCTGTAGCTCCGGTATCTCCCGTAGGTCCAGTATCGCCGGTAACGCCTGTTGGGCCTGTTGCTCCGGTGTCTCCTGCTCCGGTTGGTCCGGTTGATCCGGTTGGCCCTGTGTCTCCTGTAGGACCAGTAGGTCCTGTGTCTCCGGTTGCACCAGTATCACCGGTAGCCCCTGTAGGCCCAGCGTCTCCAGTTGCTCCAGTATCGCCGGTAGGTCCAGTTGGTCCAGTAGTTCCTGTATCTCCTGTTGGTCCTGAGGGTCCTGTGTCTCCAGTAGCGCCCGTAGCGCCCGTCGGTCCTGTGTCACCTGTCGCTCCTGTCGGTCCGGTGGGACCAGTATTCCCGGTTGTACCGGCGCCGGTTGCGCCGGTGGGTCCGGTAACTCCCTGCGACCCTGTCGTTCCAGTGGGTCCCTGTGTGCCCGTCGGGCCTGTCGGCCCGGTGTCACCAGTTGCTCCCTGCGGCCCTGCTGGGCCGGTGGGTCCTTGATCACCTGTCGGGCCTGTGGGGCCGCCCAGGTTAGCAATTGAGGTAAGCTGAACTTGTTTTGTTATTCCCGTCTGAACAACGACGGTAAACTCGTCGCCTGTTAACGGGCCAGCAACCGGCAGTTGGGTTATCGAACGATCAGCCATTTTATTAGTATAATATGTCGCCAGGCTCGCCAGATGTTGTTGACTCTGGCGGCACTTGATCTATGAAAAATGAATCGCCGGCGCCGTTAGGCGCGCCCTGTGTAATCAAGTGGCGATTCTCAATAGCAATCGAGACATCCGGTCGGGGATGCCTGAGCGCGATGTTTTCTGTTTGACGTGCAGGCAGACGCCATGGATCAAAATTATCCAAGTCATCTTTGCAGACCCTCATGCCAGGGAAATTTGGATCCGGCATGAGGTCCACATAAGCAAATTTTCTGCTGCAGCGATCACAGATCGCTACAGACAGGACAGAGTTACCCCGGGTATCCAGGTAGATTGACATTTTAGCTTGGCGTTACGGCGTTACCGCCGCCGTTATCAACCCAAGTATCTGCAGCAGCTGAACCGGTTGCAATTTTAAGTTTGGTGTTTGTGGTTTCCCAAACAATACGACCGGCAGCTTTGCCAGTTGTATTAATTGCGTTTGCAATATTGGCAATCTCACCAGCGGTTACGTTGGTAAGAACTTGGGGGCCAGTAGCTCCCGTGTCACCGGTAGGTCCGGTGGCGCCAGTTACGCCGGTCGGGCCAGTAGCTCCCGTTGCGCCGGTTGGTCCCGTCGCACCAGTAACTCCAGTGGGGCCTAGCGGAGGAGCTTGCCATATTGGCTGCGCGCCGGTGCCTTGAGAAATCAATACATTTCCCGAGGCTCCGGTCGCTTGCAATACTGCATAAACTATTTCATTCGGGGTTGCTTTAGTTGTAGATGCGCCGCTGTTAGAAACCAGCGGCAACACGTCTACGGCAGGAGCTACTGTCGTAACCGCCGGCAGGGCTGATATTTTTACGTCGGCCATGTTACTTTATGCCAGCTTGAATTACAGTCAGCGCATCGCCAGACACACCAGCAGTAACCCGAATGGCAGTAAATGGTTGGCCCAAAAAGTCAGGGCCGTTAGGAGCAGCTGTGGGGGCAGTGACCCATGAAAAAGTCGGAGCAACAAAATTCCCGTTTACAACAGGGAACGGGTCCGTCATGGATACTTGGACAATCCCCGTCCCTGTTGCTGTATAAGACACCATAAACGGCGCGATGTACTTATCCAGAACTACAGGTTCTGTTGCGCCGCTCACCCCTGCTAATACAGTTGTTTGGCGCATTTTAGATCCTTATTAGAGCGGAGTTGCGAGGGTGTTGACAACAGCAACCCAAGGAGCAGCCTGGTTGCCGTTTCCTTTCCATTGCACTACGGAGCTTGGGGGCACTTCGACGCCGGTTACCGAGCCGTTAATTGGCTGGCTGCCGTAGCCTTTGAGTGTGCCAGTAACAGCACCTTCGTTAAACACTGCGCCTTGTGCGCCGTCATAACGGGGGTCTGCGGGTTGGGAGGTTGTCGTAAATGTGCCGCTTTGAACTTGCGGCAGAGTCATCGTTACGGCTGCTGTGGGGCCGCCGTTAGCAGCAGACAGTAGAACGTAACTTCCAGTTGCATCGAGATTGGCAGCAGTAACGCCAGCGCCAATGATGTAGGCGGTCGATGCGCCCATGAAGCCGCCAATAGACCGGACTGGGCCGGAGAACGTGGTCATAGCCATTATATTTTTCCTTATCTTAGAGGATGCCCCAAGCCGTCTCTAAGTCGTCAGCTGGGAAGTAACAGCTGTCTGAATGGGGCGATGATCTTCCTATTACCACTTATGCAAAAAAGGGCCTAAATAGGCCCTAATGCAAAAAGGCCGGTCTTTCAACCGGCCTTTTTGGTACTACACTTTTAACACCTTTTAGACACCGGCGGTGCCGAAGATGTTCCTTGCGTCATGCCAACCAGTAGCATAGCGCTCAGTTGCCTTGTAGCGCATGCTATCAGTTTCAAAGTCCCCCTCCATAGATTTCTCAAGAGGACGACGCATGACCAGCATCAGACCGTTCTCTGCGTCGGTCTGGATCCACCAAGCTTTCGTGGAGCTCAGACGGGTCACAACGTGTGCGCCCTTCGGAAGCATACCAGTCGACTTGATCGGGTTCAGATCGTTGTCAGCAGTGCCGGAACGAAGAACAGACTTCAGAATAACTTCAGCCTGGAACTCAAGTGCCGGGGGAACGATAAGCTGCTCTGCCTTCAGACGGATACGCTTACCATTGTTGTCAATGGCTCCGCGAATCTGAATGAGCATCTGCTCAACAGAAGTCTGCGACAGGTTAGCTGCAGTGGCCAGTGTGTTGCTGTAGGTCAGACCGTTAGCAACGGGGTGATTAGCGTTCACCAGAGTGACGCCATCGCCGCCGACATAGCCTGCGGTGAACGCGAAGTTCAGCAGGTTAGCACACAGGGTTTCCTTGGTTTCAATCATGGATTGAGCAAGGTGTTTGGCAAAAGTGCTGCCGATACGGATATGATCGCCGTCTTCCATCAGCACTTTGGTCAGGGCATAAGCCAGGCCATAGATTTGATAGATGAAGCGGGTGATATACAGCGTACCGCCTTGATCGTACGAAACCGGGGTTCCGTCGGGCATTGCGGGAGCTGCATTCATACCGAACAGCATTACTTCTTCGTGATAGTTGCGCGGAATGCCTTGGATTTGCTCAACAAACCCTTTCCACTCGTCATCACGTTGTTCGTAAACACCATCAAAGACTTCGTTGATAATCGGCTCGACTACCGCACGAAAGTCTGTACTACGCATTGGGGCTGCCATTTGCTAGTTTCCTTTCGTTGTTAATTAAGCCTGTGAAGCCTTGGGGGCCACAAACGAGTTATTTGCAATCTTGACTTGCACGATTGTGTAGGTGTCACCCCACTGGTTTGTTTCACCAGGGGGATAAGCAACTTCACGACCAAGACCGACAACGCGGACTTGACCTTGCGAGCCAGAAGCAACCGGGGTTGCTGCCAGAGCCGTAGTCGAGAATCCAGCTCCACCATTTCCAATAGACGTGCCGCTTGCGGTTGTGTAACCGGCGGTTGCGCTAAAGTTGTACTGGCGGCCCAGATAGGCAGTAGTGGCCGAGCCCTCAACTTGAGCCTCGTACACAACTTCCGGATCGGTCCATACCCAGAAAATGATGTCGGTGGAAGCATCTAGCGTGGCTTTAGAAGCAAACTTAGCCACAGAGCGACGGCCCTGCGAATCAGTAAACTCTACGCCATCAAAGACGCCGAAGACTGGCGACGTGGCTGCTGCCGCAGCAGCAATCGTCAATTGGCCAGAAGCATTGAGACCTACAGGCTGATACTGATAAAAAGCAGTTGATACACTCAGCGAGTACGGTGCCGTATAAGTACCACTTCCGGGGCTGAAGGTGTTCGTGCCAACGAAGGCAGTCGCACGGTCCAGGCCACTGGGGTGGTAAATGGGCTTCAGACCAAAGGGTTTAAATGTTGTTGCCATTTATTTATCCTTTGTTTGTTGAAGAATGTTATTCAAAGCGAACGTTAGCATTCGCCCTTGCGATCTCTTTCTCCATTTCCAAAATTCCGCCTTCAAGAATTGATCGCCCGCCTTTTCCTTCTTGCGAAGCGCTCCGAACTTGCGCAGTAATATTTTTCTGGTGTTCGAGCGGATCTTCCAGGTGCAGCATGCGCATCACTTCTTGATAGATCTCTTCTGGTAATTTGAAAAGGACCATCTCGTTACAACTAACACAGCCTTCAAACTTGCCTGAACTCATCTTGCCTAGCGATTCAAAGCCCTTGCCTAACTCGGCGGCTTTCACTGGCTCATAGCCTAAAGCTAAACGTTTGTCGATACTGTCGTACTGGTTAGTAGTGCTCAACCAGCACAAATGAAACCCAGGAATTACATCCTTAGGTATTGTTGGCAGTGCGCTATTCTGCCACTTATCACGAAACGCTTCTAGGCGTTCCCTGCGCTTGACATCTTCTTCGTTCGCAGTGTTGCGAGTCTTAACCTCATTGACGCGCTCTTCTAGGCGGTCATCTAAGTCACGTTTAATTCTTGCGTTTGCCATAATTATCCTCGATTCTGTCTATCGTACGCGGCGTAAGCCTTAATCATCGCGTTGCGCTTGTTTTGGTCATCCCATGCGCCCGCGTCCTTAATTGCTTGGACACGCTCACGACTTAGCGTGATTGTGCTGGCGGACTTGGCTGACGGATTGGCTGTTCGACTTGATGCCGTTGGGCTAACCCGTTTAGCGCTTGTCCCCGTCCTTGCTGCGTACCTATGAGGCAAACGTACAGCCAATCGATTATCCAGTTCGTCCCAATATTCCGGATCCGCTGGGTCCCATCCATCAGCTGCTAAATCTTGGTCGATCACTTTGGCGATGCGGCTGTCTGTGTCACGCGCCTGGGGGTCGTACCATTTATTCTTTTGCAACCAACCGGTTGCCAGCTCCTGTACCTCTGATCCCCTTGGAGTTGGCACGTTTTGAGCCGGCTGTTTAACCTGCTCCAGTTGTTGCTTTTTATAGGCCTGCATATTGACAAGCCTATTTTTTGCTTCTTGCAACTGCTCCAGATATTCAACCTGTGCTGCTGCGTCGTTACTCTGTGCTGCCTGTAGCAGCTTCATCTTGGCGTATTCGACCCGAGTTGCCTCGTCCTCGATTGCCTTGTCTACTTGAGCAAATTGGTAAGATACTGCGGTGTTTTCTACCGCAGCAAGGCGTCTAGCAAGCTCCTCATTTTTACGCTCAAGCGCGCTGATTTTGTGCTTCGCCGACGCTTCTCTTTGTTTAGCGAGCTCTTTTTTAAGCCTACGCTCTTCCCGACGAGCCTCGCGAATTCTTTGTCGATCTTCGTCGGTCTCTTCATCGTCGTCAGATCCGCTCTGAACATCCCCGGACTCTTCCAAATCAGCGTCGTCAGAGGCTTCAGCATCGTCTTCGGTCTCCTTCGCATCAACTTTCTTGTCTTCATCGAAAGGATCCTCTTCCATCTCCACAGCCGCCATTACTCGACCGTCTTCCAGTTCTTTGACTGGGATATTCTTTTCTTCTGCCATATCTCACCTTATACAAAGTTAATCTACAAAGGCTTTCATGCGCTGGGCATGCTCAAAGCTGCGAATCCGGCTGATTACTTCGCGCGCCTGGATGGTAATAAACACTACCGGAGCGCCCTCATCTTCTGGATTCACAACAAACCGGTCGCCGCCATACTTGATGGTTCTTACCAGGTCGCCTACCTTGCACCACGGGCCCTCGGGCCAGGGTTCCAACGTATCAGGGCTTTTATATGCCAGGGGACCAATCTGTTTGACTTTGGCAACCGTCTCGTTAAAGCGCAACGTTGCTCTGGTCTCGTCTACAAGAATGATCCCGCCTTTGCTTGCGGTTTTTTCCCGGCGTAGCTGCACAAGCACGCGGTCGCCGGCTACATCAATCCCAGGGTCTATCTCCGGGAAACACTCGAGCTCGGTTCGCAAGTCCGGCTCATCTTTTTGCACCAAATCAAATGCCATACGGCAGTCCTCCTAGGCTATTCAGCCTCGTCGTTCTCGGTTAAAATGTCATCTATGATGACGAGGGCTTTGGTTAAACCCTCTGCTTGACCCACAAGCCTTTGATACTGGTCAAAGCTGTGGATATTCGCTCCAGACGCGATACCCGCGTCCAAAATAATTTTTTGTTCTTTGACTCGGCGAATTATCTCGCCGACAATATCTCGCATAAAACAACCTATGCAAGACTTTTTTAATTTACGCCCTAGACCTTAAAAATTACTTTAATACTTCGGTCCAAACTGATCGCGGACGTTGCTGTACGGGCCAACCTTGCCGGCGTTTTTCATTTTGGCCTGGGCTGCGCCGCGCTTCCAGTTATTGTCCCGGTGCGAGCCTGATGCGCCCGGATCGATGTCCGTTGCGCCGTTGCCGCCGCCATATCCGGGTTTGCCAGTCTCCTGATATGTCTGGCGGAAACCTTTGAGTTGCTGATCTGATGCCATTAAACTACTCCTTGTGGTGGTTGTTGTGCTTCTATTTGTTGTTGAACTGCCTGCGCCTGCTGACGAAAGGCCTCTTGCTCTACCGCGATACCATGCTTGCGGATGTCTGCATCGGCCGTGTTAATTGCGTCAATTGCCGACATGATTTGCTCATTCTCAAGCTGCCGCTGCATGCCGTCTAGCTGAGCGCCTGTCTGCATGGCCGCGATGCGCTCGCGCGATGCGTTGTTGATGTTAGCCGTGGCAATGTTGGTTGCGTTTTTCTGGCTATCAATTTGACTCTGGGTCTGGTATTTAGCCATGAGCTCTGTGACCCTCTGCTGCAGCTCGGCAACCTTGATTTCGTAGTCTTGCTTTTGCTGAGCCGCCTGCTGTTGCATCTTAATCATTGCTTCTTGTGCTTTGCGCTCAGTTTCTGCCATCTGCGTTTTCATCAGCACGTTTGCCGTTGGATCCATCGCCGCGGCCTGCTCCATAGCAGCCTGCTTAGCCTGCTGTACCTTCTGCACCAGACCCATAATCGCAGGCTGCGCGCCCTGGAAAGTTGCCTCGGCGTCCTGACTTACCATTTCAGCTGCCAGAGCCAGTGCCTGCTGATCTTCTAACGTCAGCGGTTTTTCTTCGTGCAGACGGAGCGTGTCCTGTCCGCCGGCTGCCTCGGCCACGTATGCGCGCATCGACTGCAGATAGTGCAGTGTCAGGTGCTGCTTGATGTGCTCCAAAGCGATAGGCGCAAATTGCGGCCCGATAAGGGGGCTGCCACCATAATTGGGGTCCTGAGCATACGCCAAGTGAACCTTGATGTGCGCTAAATGATCCTGATCCGGGTAGGCTGCCGCGGGGCGGCCCATGGACATTGCAACGTTCTCCAGGGCCGGGTTGGCCTCTTTTATTCCATCTGGATCGGGCAATATCTCGCTAATCGCAGGCACTTTTAGCTGCTTCAGAACGCGCCGGTGGGCAGCGCGAAGATCGTACAATTGCGGCGCAGAATTAGCTATTTGCAAAATAGCTTGCGCCTGCGCCAGACGCTGTGTCTCTGAGAATATGTTTGGATCCGACACCGGACGGATGTCGTTATTTGACGCAAAGTCACGCACTTCAATTTCGGTGCCCGATTGGTTGTCCATCTCCTCCAAATACCAATGATTGATACGAGAAAGGATCTTGAACGACTTAGCTTGCGAGCGGTGCAGCCGGGCATGGATGCTTGAGAACACCTTTGCACCTTGCTCAATCAGTGCTTGGGTGGTGCCCACTGGCGTGTTAGCGTTTGCGTCGCCAATCTTTTCCTCGGCGGTCGTCACCACGCCTTTTGCAGCAGTTGTTAACCATCCAAGGAGGTTGTATAAAACACTCGAGGGTTGGTTAAACGGCAACGGCATAGCCAACTTGCGGACATCGTCCACACCAGGGGCACCTTCGATCTCTAGAACCTGCGTCGGTTCAATCCGGTCACTTTGGCCAGAGATGCGTCCACCTTTAAGCTTAAGCATCGTCTGACTGTTGTTAATGTGTGCAGAATCCAACAGAGCGCGAAGAGCGCCAGTAAGGGCGGCAGACAGACCACCAATAAGATGAGGAAGCCCAATGGCGTACGCACCACGCCACGGGATAAACTTAAACTCAACGATCCAATCGAGCTTTGTAAGTTTTTCATCGCCGGATTCCCAGTTACGATAAAGCGACAGCACCTTGTTGCTGCTGTCATCAATGGTCAGAATGTAAGGAGCGCGGCGGCCTTCTGTTTCAGGATCGTCTTCTAAGCGCAAAAAGCAAGTGATCTCATAAACACGACGGACGTTGTCGATGTTTTTCTGCGGGATTGACCGGCCTTCAATTTTGTTGTTTGCCATGGTTGAGCGCGTTTGTTCATCTTGCTCAATACCAGCGGGCGGAATGCTGTCAATGTCACGATAAAGACCCTGATCCGTGCGCTGACGAAACACGTCTTCTGTGATGTCTTGTTGCTCAGTTACTCGAGGCGAGGTGTAAAAGTTTGTTGTTGAGTAAGGCAGGAAGATGTTGTCAATCGGAATCCACTCGCAAGTGGGCCGAAGCTGTTCATTATCCCAACGCCATTTAAAGTACTGCGAGCCGCCAAGTGGAAGCTGCGTAAGGATCTGCTCCATCTCATCACGGTACTCCTCAACCTGCTCTGTAAGCTGCCAGTTAAGAAACTGTGATTTGCGCTCAGCAACATCTACACGCTTGCGGTCTGCCTCGCCTTTTATTTCCGACTTAACAATCCCTTCAGGCGGGAGTAGCTCTCTTGCGCTAGACGCCGCAAAGTCGACACAAGCTTCCGCCATAACTGGATGCACAACTTTGGAAGCTCCGTCAAACGTTGCGCCACCAGGCGCGTCTTTGCCAAGTCCTGTCCTTCGTAGTCCTTCTTCATACTGTTTGTCCCTTTCTTTGCGTGCTTCGCGATCAACAGTGATGTACTCTTGATATTCGTTAGCAAGCGCTTCTAAGACGCCCTGATCCATCGTTTCAGCCAAGTTTGCATAAAACTCTGGATTTTCGTTGGGGCCTTCTTTTGGTGTGTAATTAATGACCACCGAGCCATCATCAAGCTCAATGACCTCTTCATCGCTTTCGCCCGGGTCCAAGCCAAGAACTTCTTCAATGTTTTCTATCTCTTGCTCTTGCATCAAAGACTCTTGAAAGTCTTCGTCTTTTTGCAAGTCAAGAGAAGTTAACGAGGCTCCTTGCTGTATCGGCATTTGGGGCAGTTGCGGCATTATTTATAATCTTCCATTACGGATCTGTAACCGCCAGATCCAATTGCTGAGGGAGCGGCAGCTAAACCCAAGCCGCCCGCTGCTTGCCGGCCCTTAGATGCTTGGCCGGCAGCACGAGCCATCCGACCATACGGCAAAGCAAAAAGATAATTAAAAGGGTCACCTATCAAACTTGCTACGTTAACACCGGTTTGATAGCCACCTCTTTGTGTGTCAAGCTGCGGTATAAATCGTCCTTGTGGCGCAGACATATACGTTTCTTCTGACTGCTTAGGCGTATACATGCCGGCCATCTCGCCAAGGTCCATGTAACCCTTAGCTGTTTGCATAGGCGCATCACGCATGCCGGACATAAAATCTTTTGCTGCTTGTAGTGTCTGCTGGTACCCGCGCATCTTTTTGGGCGCACGGTTAGCCATCGCCAGCTCAGCTTCCATGTCGCGCACTGACCTGCCGTCTGCCTTCTTAGGCACTTCACCTTGCAGCAGCATCAATTCATCTTTCAAATACTGCGGGTACTCTGACGGCGGGCGCTCGAGGTAACGCTCCTCGATGCCTTCCGTTCTCGCGCGCTGCTTCCAGTCTGCCATGCCGCGCGCAGTGGCTGGACGCTCGCCAACAATTGCCTGTCCCAGCTCGCCGTACTGGTGGCGCGATGGATTAAACTCCGCGATGATCATGTCAAGCTCTTCGTCTGTCGGGAAGCGCTTGTGACGAGAGAAAAAATCTTGCTTTAATTTATCAATCAGCGGCGTTTTGCCGGCCGACAATTTTGCATTCTCAATTCCCTGCGCCATGCGCGCCATGTAATCCGCGCTTGGGGTGATTGACGCTTGACCTTCTACAGGGATTGCTTCTAAGGTGCCAGCTTCTTGCGCCCGCTCGATGTTTTGCATTACGTTTGGGTCGTTGATGTCTTGAACCTTAGGCTTTAGGTATGTGCCTTTGACCGTGCGCCCAGTCATAGCTTTTGTCAGGAAAGGATCCGGACCCGCGGGGAACATTAGGTTCGGGTCAGTGGCCAACTCGTGAAATGCGCGCGCCTCTGCCTGCGGTCCAGTACGAAGTGTAGACGATGGCCTTGACAAAGACATGACGTGCTTCTTTAGCTCTTGCACATCAGCTTCAGGAGGTGCCTTGCCATAGGCTTTTTTGTATCTGGCAATAGCCTTAGCAACCTGCTCGAGCATATCCTTGCCGACAAGCCTTCCTGCGGCCATGGACGGAATCCCTGCCATCTCCAGCATCATCTCACGTGGTGACTTAATTGGGTTCATTATTTTTGGAGTCTCCCTAGCACCACTTATGCACAATAGCCGCTAGGCGCGCCCTACTGGGCGTACGGGTTGTACCGCTGCTTGCTTTTGTCATCCGCGTAGTCGTAGTCGCGCACCGGCAGGGGGTCCAGCTGTATCCAGCCCGAGTCGCGCAGCACACGCAAGGCCTGGGATAAGCTGTCCACGTAGTCATCGTGCCCACCAGACTCCGGGAACGCACACACCTGGCGCAGGAAACGCTTTGCCCAGTCAGCAAACTCCCCATGCTTTTTCACATCCTCCGGCACGTAGACCTTGCCCTTCGCTATAAGCGGAGCCACGATGTTGATACGCTGCACCTTGTCCGCTCGGCCAGGGTTGTACGCCCTGACCGGCACGCCGGCACCTTGCAGCTCCTGGATTAGCGAGATACCTGCCGACTTATCCTCCATGAGGATTAGGTCTGCCTTTCTGCCTTTTGCAAAGGTGTTGTCCGCGCCGTACACGACCTCCTTAAAGTCGTTGATTACCTTCTTGCGCAGCTCGGGATATGACAGGTGCGCATCCCACGCATCCAGAAGGATGATGCACGTCCCCTTGTCCTGGTTCTCAAACACGCCCCAAACCTCGCAAGCCGTCGGGTCGTTGTGTGTCTTCTCACTCGTTGCCGGGTCGTATGAGGCGATCACATACTCCAGTGTCGGCGTCTCCTTTTTCATCGGCCACATCTTAAACCACTTGCGCTTCACAATGCCGGCGTCTTCTGGGTTTAGGATTTCACCATAGATCTCCTGTTTACCCAGGTCAGTGCCTTCGTAGGTCTCAAGCTGCTTGAAAAACGTCGCCGATAGGTTCTGCCTGTTGTCATAAGACGAGGCATTTACCATGTACACGTCGCCGCCGACCTTACCCTCGGCCAGATCGACAATTAACTCCTTTGGCTTGGGTGTGGTGGTTATGATCTGCTGCACCCGGGCTATGCCTTGGTGCTTTAAGCGCAGCGTAAACTGCACCTGGTCGTACGCATCGTCGATGTACTCAAACGCACAGAGCTCATCGAACCAGGCGCCATGGAACTGCTTACCTCGATACCGCTCTGGCTCGGATCCTGGTATGCCCTGGATGATAGACCCGTTGATTAACGTGATTTCAAAGAGCGACTTGTTGTAATCCTTGATCAACGAGTGCGGAATGATGTTAAGTAACCCCGAGTCGCCCTCAAAACACGTCGCCCGAATGTCGTTTGACGTCGGCGCGGTCACTAACCAGCGTGTGTCGGGGTGTTTCCACGCCCGAATCCCAATCCAATGGCTCGCGGTGTGCGTTTTACCTGATCCCCGGCCGGCAAGCATGAGGAAGGTGTCATATTCGCTGTCCTCCGGCTCTCTTTGGTGTCCAAGCGCGCTTAATTCCCATCGAACCTGCCACAAAGCCGCGTCCAGCTGCGGTTTTGGCCAGTGTTTGTTGTTTTTTGCAAAATCCGCCAGGATTTTTTCTTGTTTTTTGCTCAACATACTGAGATAAATCCCTCACTTGCCAAGAATGGTTTGTCAACAATGACATGAACGCACTGTTTCGGATCAATTTTCTTGATTTTTTGTATGTACCTGCGCTTTAGGCGCCCGTTTTTGTCTTCCAGCCTGAATGTCAGTCTATAATTCGGCCCAATCTCAGGCGTGTACAGCATGGTCTTACACCCCAGCGACTCAACCAGCGCCTGGTAGCGCCTAACTGTCGGGTAGTGGGGCTCGTAAATCGCGTATTTCTTCTCGTGGTTGTCCCACACCACATAAAAGCACGCGTCTATCAGACCCTCCAGCAGCTCCTCCCGTTGCTCGGGCGAGCTCTCCACGTAACTAAACGGCAGAGTCGTTGGGATGTCTGCGCCGGCAAACAAAAACGTGTCCTTGATCGATGGCCGGAACTCAAACTTAAAGCGGCCCACGTTAAACTGTTTCACCTTCATAAAAAACCCGTGCCCGCGGCACCGCTTTCTCACCCGCTCCAGATCCATCTTGCCTACCATGTTCCTGCCTGACGGCCGCAACGACCCCAGCCAGATACCCATCACATAGGGCGGCACCGGCAGATCCTTCCACGTGTACTGCAGCGGCTCGCACACTTGTATGGACCAAGTCTCTGGTTCTTTTTTAACCAGCTCGTCCATTGACAAGAGCTTGATCTTCGAGCGCAGTGGCTTAGAATACTTCTTGCCGCGGTTCTTAACCCACCGCGACAAGTTGTCTCTATACGTCTTATCTTGCAGCGGGAGCGCCATGTGAGAGTCGCCCTCTAGCCCCAGCCCATCATCAAACGACACCTGATAGCACGCGCTCGGTATGTACTGCTGCACCGATCTCACCGGCTGGGCGCAGCCCGCTTGGTCAAACACAAGATCTCCAGGGCGCAAGTCGATTGCCCGCCGCCAGCCACTAAGCGTGGGTATTGGCGTTGTCGCTGCTAGTCCCATGTCTCTTTGTCTTTTTCCTAGTCCGGTCGTTTAGTAGGGCGCGCTGTGATGCGCCAGGAGACAGCCAAATCTCCTTGAAGTAACCATCGAGCTTGCGCTTATTGGTGTACGCAAAGAAGATGTAGCCATCCATCCTAAGATCCCCTCTGCGGAATTGGCTGTTTGTTTGTGGGTTAATTCGCTTCATACCAGTGCCTCCATATACCTACTTATACAAAAAATAAATGGGGACAGCTGTCAAGGGTTGCGGGGGTTGCGGGGGTCTAAACCAGGTCCCCCTCTCGGTTTATATTTTTTATTTTCAAAAAAAAAATAAAAGTGAAATAGACCCCCGCAACCCCCGCAACCCTTGACAGCAAAAAAATTTTACCAACAAAATCAATAACTTACAAAAGTGCGGCATAGAGAAAAAAGGGCCTCAGACCCTTGACACGACCCCGGCAACCCTTGACAACTTGTCCGCACAAGCAAAAGTTATCCAAAGTTATCCACAGAGTTATCCACAGGTTGCCTATTTTTAGGGTTGTCTCTATACCTGTCTCTATACGCAAAAAAATATAAAAAAAATTGCAAAAACTGTCGATTTGGGGTGGGGCCACCACCGCCCTCCCCGACAGGACCCGTTCAGGTGGTCCGTCCCTATTTTCGACCCCCGTTATGTTGCAGCGCACCAATTTGCTGCATTGCAGCACCCCCAGTTAGTGCTCACTAACTTTGTGCAGTGCAACAAGTAAGTGAGCACTAACTAACCTGTATGCGGCAGTGCAACACCCCCAGCGAGCGCACACTAACTTATATGCTGCAGTGCACCACCCCCAGTGAGCGCTCACTAACATATTGCAGCGCGGCAATTAGGTTAGTGAGCGCACACTAACATGCAGGCAGGCACGCGTCTTGCCTTAGCAAGAATCATGCCAAGCTGGCCATGCAAGAATCGTGCCAGATTGCCGGCTAAGTTAGTGAGTGCTCGCGAGCGCGAGCTAGACATCTGGGCATAAAGTAACCACAACGACAGCAGGGAGAATCCAGCAGGCAAAAACCACCCTGAAAAAACCAGTATATTGAGACCATTACATAACAGGAGATCTCACCATGGCGGCATCCCCAGAATTTAAGCTTTACGACGCAGCAGGCACCTATCAGGCAGCCTGCAAACAGCCTGAGCAGGCAGCAGCCCTTGTTTCTTTTTTAGGCGACGGCGCCACCATCCGCTACGGCCACACCAAAAAAGACATCGTGTGGACCGAGGGAGTGGACGGCGCAGCTTCCGACTCTTATGACCAAACAGCAAACAAGGTCGTTGACCGGCTGTTTGCGCGCAGCGTTGAGCGCCAACGTCAAAGGGATTTTGACCGATGGGGCGGCGAGCGCCGGCTGTATCCCTTAGATTGACCCAGCATCACTGATGAGGCCTGAATGGCCGAAACCCCGGCGACGGGGTCTGATGCAATCACAACAGGAGCACACACCATGCATAAAACGTTACTCACCGTCGACACGAATGCCAAGACGGTTAAGGGTCAAAAATACGGGTTCATTACAGGCATTCTGTATATGGCGCCGTCGGATCTGTCGGGCCAGCAATTCTGCCCCATGGCCAAGCTGGCCGGCTGCGAGGCAGCTTGTTTAAATACAGCCGGCCGCGGCGCCATGTCGTCAGTGCAGCGGGCCCGTCTGTCGAAAGCCCGGTTTTTCATCCAGCAGCGCGACGATTTCATGGACGTGCTCGCTGCTGACGTAGCCCGGCTGCAGCGCCGCGCTGCCAAGCTTGGCATGACGCCGCTGGTCCGTCTCAACGGCACGTCTGACATTCGTTGGGAGTCGATCCGCATGCGCGACGGCCGGACAATCTTCGAGGCATTTCCCGGCGTGCAGTTTTACGATTACACGAAGATTGCCAATCGACGCGACATTCCGGCCAATTACGATCTAACGTTTTCATGGTCCGGCGTCGCAGCATTCGCCGAGTACGGCCGGCGCGCCATCGATGCAGGCATGCGCGTCGCCGTCGTATTCCAAGACCGTCGCAGCATCCCGGCGTCGTATCTTGGCATGCAGTGCGTCGATGGCGACGACAGCGACATTCGCCACCTTGATCCGCGCGGCGTCGTCGTAGCGCTGTATGCCAAGGGTAAAGCAAAACGCGACACGTCCGGCTTCGTGATCCCGATCAAGCTTGTGGCGTAATCCAGCATCACTGACGAGGCCTCGATGGCCGAAACCCCGGAGACGGGGTCTGATGCAATCACAACAGGAGAAAACACCATGGACGACAATTTAGGAATGGCCGGAAAATACAACGTCTACCGTTGCGAAGATAACGCCGGGTTTTATTTCGAGCACGAGCAGTACGGTGACGAGCGCTCTGTCCGGGTCAACATTGACCCAGCGACCAAGCAGGCCTTTGACTACGAGGGCATGTACGAGGTCCCCGCGACGTGTTTGGAGTGGCTCCGCGCCAACGGCGTGAACGTCTCAGACGTCGAATAATCAGCATCTCTGACGATGGGGTGATTCCCCGAAACCCGCGAGAGCGGGTCAGATGCAAAACCATCCTGAAAAAACCAGTACAATAGCAACACCACAACACGGAGAAAACACCATGAGCACACCACAAACCCCAATCACTGTCAGCATGCTGTCCGAGTACATCGGCCAGCATTCGGCAGCGAGCTACTCAGCACTCGCGCTACTGGCTGAAATTCTGAACGGCGAGATCGATCTAGAGCAGATCCGCCTCGACGTACTCGCGGAGACACAGCCATGAACATCGACACCATCCCGCAGCAAGTAATCCGCCACAGCAAAGGGCCCGAGGGCTGGGCCCGCGCCACCATGGGCCCGATCGACGGCCGGCACTGGGACGCCACCGATCGGCAGTGGATCCAGTGGCTGCAGGACCAGGGGCAGGACGTCGTCACGATCGGCGACACCATGTATCAGATCGTCACGCCGCGGGAATAAAACCACCCTGAAAAAACCAGTATAATGTAACGATCACGGAGGCGGGAAAGTGTGGCTTATGACGGTCCGGACAGCGGCGCAGGCATCAGACCCTGCGTTGAAACCCCGGCCGAAGCTGTCGGGATTCACTGCCCGCCCGCCTCCACCATAACCACAACACGGAGCACACACCATGCAAAAAACGTTCTATTTTTACACAGACCCCGGCCACGGCTGGGTCAAGGTGCCAGTCAATCTGCTGCACACCCTCGGCATCGCCGGCCAAATTTCGCTGTACTCGTATCAGCGCGGCGACTCGGCGTATCTCGAGGAAGACAGCGACGCCTCGCTGTTCCATCGCGCATTCTTTGATAAGTACGGCGAATTCCCAGTCTACCGGGAGCGCAACAGCGCGCACAATTATTCGCGCATTCGCAATTATGACAATTACAGGAGCAATCACAATGGATAAGACAATCAACGACATCTTCGATCGATACTTCGCCGACTGCGAGGCCGGCTACATGGAGGCAGAGCGCCGGCGCCTCGAGCGCGCCCGGCGCCGCGCTGAGCACGACAATAATCTGCACAGCTGCGGATACCCTCCGCCGGCTGTTATCGATTTAGGCTACACCGACTACGCAAAAGACAGCGCAGCCAGCCTCAACACAGATTAAATAGGGTCAGACACCATGAACTTATATCAGCAAATCATCGCCAAGGCCACCGGCCTCACAGACATCGACAAGATCCGCATGGTGGAGGATTACATGCGACAGATCTACTTTCACTCAACCCTCAATTGGCAGACACAGTCCCAATTAAACCGCGCCGCGAAGGTCTCGGCCATCGAACTAGAGGCCTCCGGCTGGGATTTTAAATAGGAGCAACACCATGACAACGACACAACAACAGCCCAAGGTTCAGATGCTGGGCATCAAGATCAAGGCCAAGATCAACCTTACCGCGGACGACTGGCAGCTGTACAGCGCCATGTCCGGCCGCGAGACGGCAGCCCGGCGCATGAACCGGGCCATTGAGCGCAAGCTGGCCAAGGGCGAGATCGGGTCCCTGCTGGACGTGCTGCAACCATACGCCAAGTGGGGGGCCATGGACAGCGAAAGCTACCACACGGTGTACGAGATCCTGCGCCGGCTGGGCCTGGACGACGACAAGTTTATTTAAAACCACCCTCAAAAAACCAGTAAGATACTAACCACAAAAGGAGCAACACCATGAAACGCTACACACAATCACGCAACGCCGACGGGTTTACGATGGACCAGCTACGGGCCGTCGCGCCGTCTATTTTCGCGGAGCAGCCGGCCGGTAAGGTCTCGGAGCGCTACGGGTTCGTGCCAACCGTCAGCGTCGTCGAGGAGCTACGCGATCGAGGCCTGCGCCCGGTATTCGCGGGTCAGACACTTTCGCGCGACGTTGACAATCGGCCGTTTGCCAAGCACCTGATCCGATTCCGCCCGACGTATGCGCCCACCATCGCCGAGCAGTCGCTGCCGGAAGTGGTCCTGATGAATTCGCACGACGGCACGAGCGGGTTTAGACTTTGGATGGGCATATTCAGGATGGTCTGCTGTAACGGCATCATCGTGTCCGACTCGGTCATGGGTCAGGTATCGGTGCCGCACCGTTCCAACGCCGCGCAAATTGTCGGCGATCGCTCGGTAGACTTTCTTGGCCGCGTCGATCACATCGAGGACCGTGTCCGCCGATTTATGGACCGCGTGCTGTCGCCGCTCGAGCAGGGCCAGCTTGCGGAGACCGCGGCGCAGCTTCGCTGGGGATCCAACCGGCCTGCGGGCCTGAAAAACGACGCGCTGCTACAGGCACGCCGTTACGAGGACGCTGGAGCTTCGCTGTGGCTGACCTTGAACCGCATCCAGGAGAACATCGTGCAGGGCGGCATGTCGCTCGGACGCCAGCGCCGCAGGCATTCGTACACCCGCGCGCTGGGATCGGTTAGCGAGAACGCGCGCATCAACGCGCAGCTTTGGGAGGCCGCCGATAAACTGGTGGCAGCGTAGTGCAGGGGGTGGCCAAAAACCACCCTCAAAAAACCAGTAAGATACTAACCACAACAGGAGCACACACCATGCAAGAAAAGAAACCAGATCCGTATATCCGCATGCTGGGCATGCCGGCCGAAGATCTGCGCAGGCAGATTGCCCGCCGACTGGACGAGGGCGAGGACCTGACGATGATGATCGCATCGATCCTGTCCGACGCGCAGGAACTTATCCAGGGCCGCGATCAAACGCGCGCGCTGCAGGCGATCAATCGCGCCAAGTGGATTTTATTCGAGCACCGAGAGGAGACACAGCTATGAAAAGCTTTTGGAACAACGACAGCGATCTGCAGGACGTTGCAGATCGATTGGCAGAGTTAGTGCCGGCCATGGGGGCCGTCGAGCAGCCACGCAAGAACAAGGCGCTCGAGCGATTCCGTCGCGCATCGAACTGCTATTATGACCTGTACAACAACGGCCTATGCAACCGCAGGCAGGAGTTTTATAGGATTTTCAAGGTCCGCGTGAGCAACTTCTACAAGTATAGGTATAGCCACAGCCTGCGCGGCCGCTACCGCGACATTGACTTCGACAGAATCATGCCAGTCGTCGAGCCCATCATGCGCGAAATCGTGATAATTGCGGCTAGCGAGCAAGGCATCGAGGTGAAAGAGGCCACAGCATGACCAAAAAGACAGCCGGCATCCTCGAGGAAGAGCTGCAGCAGCTTTATTCGCGGCAGGAGGCCCTCGAGGCCTCGATTGACCCTTGGGACCACAAGGCCGCGGTAAAGTGGCAGCAGATCGAAAATAAGATTCAGCAAGTCACAATGCAGATCAACATACTCCACATGAAAGAGGCGCAACATGAAAGTGATTCTAACCGTCTGCTATAACCCCAACATCGAGCACGACAGCGATGAGGGCAAAAGCATAGTAGAATTTTATTACCCGCCACACGTAAGGGACGCGCTCATAGAGTTACTGGGCGCCACCAGCGTGCAGGCCGTATCTGTATCAAGCCAGGACGAGGAAGAGTAACCATGCCAGTGATTATTACAGTAGAGCAATCAGGCCACGATCTATGGGTCTTCGGAGACGAGGGATCAGAGCACAAGGACTACGAAGAGCAGATGTACACGCTGCCGCGCTATGGGGAGGCTGTGCTTGCCCGCGACGCTGCGGACGAGTACGCCAACGCATGGGCCGCGGCAGTCGGCGGCACCGTTCAATACAAATAAAGGAGCAGCACAAATGCACACAAATTCCATTCGCACCAAAAACGGATTTAGCATTTTTGTGACAGTCACGGACCGCGGCTCAGTGCTGTCTTTTTACTCAGACGGCATGCACTCGAGCATCACTTTTGATAACGTTGACGCAAGGGCCCTGGCTGAGCGTATAATTAACGCGGTAGACAATCACCAATTAACCACAATCAAGGAGCAAGACCATGCAGAACTTCGGAATTAAAATTGACCCAGTGCAATCCCGCGCGCTGGCCAAGCGCCTCGAAGAGGCAACGGGTTTCGTCACCGTGACGTTCCTGAAAAAAGACGGCACCATCCGCAAGATGAATTGCCGCATGGGCGTCACAAAGTATCTCAAAGGCGGCGAGTCAAAGCTCAACGCCAACGACTACGTGACGGTCTTCGACATGACTAAGAGCTCGTATCGCGCGATCAACCGCGAGACGATACTCGAGGTCAAAGGAATCTAATTCGCTGCCCCGTTTGCGAGACGGGGTTTCTTACGCGCCAGGGGCCTCGCGTGCGAGAATGGCCCCACCAATAACCACAAAGGGATAACACCATGCGCTATTCAGTAACGACTCAGAAATCCGAAAACGCCGTGTATGACCGCGACATCGACTGCTACTACATGAAGCAAAACGTCGTCGCGTTCACCGGCCTGTGCCAGGTCCGCGCAGAGCGGGACGACTACTTCGGCGGCGAGGACAGTAAGCCGTTTCGATCAAAGGTCCTGCTGGACCCGACATGGCGGCAGCTCTTCGCCATCGCCAAGAAACAGCAGCAGGCCACAAGGGACGCCCACCACGACTTCTTCGAGGGCTTCTACGACACCGGCAAGGATGATCTGGCGGTGCACCCCAACAACCTGCCGGTGCGCATCATCGAGCTGGCGCTGGGGTCATAAGATGCTAAACCTTGTCGAGTACATTCTTTACACATCCGTGACAATTGCAATTCTAATCGCAGCCGTTTCAACTATACTGGAGATGCTATGAAGATATTAGGTTTTTGCATGATGCTGTTTGGGTTCCTGCTAACCACGCAGGGGACATCGTGGAACGCGCTGATGTTGATGGCCGGCGGATGCGCACTAATTTATGGAGCATACCGACTTGAAAAGAGATAGGACAGCGCTGTCAGACTACATCCGGGTGCTGTACAGGCACCCGGTGCTGCCGGTGCAGGAAGAGGAAAGGCTGTCAGGCATGATACAGGCCGGAGACAACGCAGCGCTGGATAAACTGGTGCGGCACAATCTCCGGTTTGTTATTTCCGTGGTCAAGGACATGCCGATTTGGCAGAATGGCTCGGTGCCTTTCGAGGACATTGTGGCCATCGGCAACGAGTCCCTGCTCAAGGCAGCCAGGAAGTGGGTGCCTCGTAATGGCGCGAGGTTTGCAACGTACGCTAAGCCATTCATTGTCAAGGGTATCAGGAGGACCCTTGATAATGAATGGTCAATGATCCGCGTGCCGGTAAACATCCTCGAAGAGATACGCCGCATGAAGTATCTCGAGCGGGTTTTATCGCAAGAGCTCAGACGCGAGCCAACGCAGGCCGAGCTTGCCAATCGAATGAAAGTGCACGAGAGCCGGATAGTCGAGCTGCAAAACTTACTGACTCTCGAGCCAGTATCGCTTGAGGCATACAATCAGGAGAAATTCCACGAGGAGAGCGAAGAATGACACCGATCCAAAAAGAGGTGTTCGATGAGCTGGGAAACCTAAAGCTTATCGAGGTGATCGACTCAGAGACCAGCCAACACATGGCTGACTTTCTGTGGGATCCAAACGATGATCAGACCCCTGAGAATCGTAATAAGTTTAGAGACTGGGTTACTAACTGGGTGAATACCCGAATGAAAGGAAAGCAAAATGGAAACTAGGCAAGAACTAATCCTGAAATTTATGCTGGCTTTGGCCAGCTCAACCGAGGTCACGAGGATGTTTGCGCAGAATGACAGCTACCTCGTAGCCAATCGAGTGTACCTCAATGCGGCAAAACTTGCCGATCAGTACCTCGACCAAATCTAATGTAAATGAGAATCATTCGCATTTGTCAGGGGTTGCCGGGGTCGTGTCAGGGATATGGACACGAGTTTCCATATACCACGCCCTCTGCAACCCATTGATTTAATTGATGAAAAAATTTGCTGTCAAGGGTTGCGGGGGTAGCGGGGGTCTATTTCACTTTTATTTTTTATTTTTTAAAAAGAAAAATAAATTTAAGAGGGAAGTAGGTTTAGACCCCCGCAACCCCCGCAACCCTTGACAGAGTTAAAGTAAAACTTTAAGTTTGTATTAGTAGAGGAACCATGACCAGACCAACAGCACTACAAGTAAAATTCGACAACATACCCATGACCCTGAAGATGATTCCGCGGTGGGTTGTGTGGCAGTTTGTCGAGGTGGAAAATGGGGATGCCCGCAAATGGGCCAAAATTCCCCTACAAGCCGCTACTGGGCTTCGGGCTAGTAGCACCAACCCCGACACCTGGGCGGACTTCCTAACAGCCCAAAAAGCCTATTTGACGGGCAAGTACGACGGCATCGGATTTGTCTTCATAAATTCTGACAATCTGATAGGCATCGACTTGGACGATTGTTTGGACGCAAATGGGCAAGTCACAACCGAAGACGCAGCCACGATGCTCGAGAATATCGACGGCTACGCTGAGAGGAGCCCATCAGCGACGGGCGTGAAGATCTTCACCAGGACCGCGCTGCAGTCAGCGCACGTTGACCACGCCAAAGGCCTGGAGATCTACCCACACGCACGTTACTTCACAGTGACGGGCCATCACATCCAGGGTGCCATACCCGAGCATGAAATTGATCTGTCCCCATTTATTCCACCCCGCACGATCCATAGATCGGGGGACGACTTTGCGGACTACACCCCGCCGGTGGACGACTATGACCTGGCGCGGGTGGAGCGGGAGATCCTCACCCACCTGCCGCCCGACTGCGGTTACACGGACTGGCTGACGGTGGGCATGGCGATGCATCACCAGTTCCAGGGCTCGGACGATGCGCTCGAGATGTGGGACAACTGGTCCTACCAAAATGGGGACTGTCCCTCGTACTCGCCCAACGAGTGCCGGCGCAAGTGGGCGACGTTCTCCAAAAAGGGAGGGGCGACGCTGCGCTCGCTGATCTTCAAAATCAACCAGACAAAAAAGCAGGAGGCCCTAGCCCGCGGCGAGATCGTGCTAGATCAGGCCCCGCTGGACCACGCTCGCAACTTCTTGGAGGCTAACCACACAACCGAGGAGGGCGTGCGGCTGGTGCACTACGCGGAGGACTACTTCGTGCACAGGGCCACGCACTACGAGGAGGTGGAGGAGGCGACAATCCGTTCGCAGCTGTACAAGTTTTTGGACAAGTGCAAAAAGACGGACCGCAGGGGCAATCTCGTGCCGTTTATGCCGACGCCGGCGACTGTCACGGCCGCGCTCGATGCGACAAAGGCGCTCACGCACCTTGAGAACCACGCCAACACCAAGCCGCCGGTGTGGCTGGACGGCTACGCGCAGGGCAAGCCCGCGGCGTCAAAGCTCATCAGCGTCAAGAACGGCCTCTTCCACCTGGAGGAGTCGGTGCTGCTGCCGCACAGTCTGGGGTTTTTTACGCAAAACAGTCTGCCGTTTGACTATGACCCGTACGCCAAATGTCCGACGTGGGAGATGTTCCTCACGCAGATATGGGGCCACGATCAGGAGTCAATCGACACGCTGCAGGAGATCTTCGGCTACGTGCTGTCGGGAGACACGCGCCAGCAGAAATTTTTTAACGTCATCGGTCCGCGCCGCTCAGGCAAGGGCACGATCAACAAGGTGCTGGTGGAGCTGCTCGGGCAGCACAACACCGTGGCGCCGGAATTAGGAGAACTTTGTGATACTTTCGGTCTTCAGCCTTGGCTGGGCAAGCTGCTCGCTAGTTTTACGGACGCAAGAGCACCGGAACGCAATCGAAGTGCTGTTGTCTCTCAGCTTTTACGGATTGTAGGGGGCGACACAGTCACGGTGAACCGCAAAAACAAAGAGGCCTGGAACGGCTATTTGCCAACGCGGATCATCGTGTACTCCAACGAGGTGTTGCAGCTGACAGAAAACAGCAACGCGCTGACTGGTCGCATGATCGTGCTCAAGATGACGCAGTCGTTTTACGGCAAAGAGGATACCGAGCTTGCATCTAAGCTGATGAAAGAGCTCTCGGGCATCTTTAATTGGAGCATGGTGGGCCTGCGCCGGCGGATGGAGCGCGGGGGCCATTTCCTGCAGCCAACAAGTGGCGTGGACTTGCTCGAGATCATGGAGGATCTATCCAATCCGATCAATTTGTTTTACCGTGATGTCCTAATCGAGGACCCGGAGGGCACGGTGGACAAAGACGATCTGTTTAAGGTCTTCAAAAAATGGTCACAGGAAAAGGGCATGCACCCCGGCACTGATCTGTCGTTCAAACGTAAATTCCTGGCAGCAACGCAGGATAAGCCGATCTCAACCGCTGTCTCGAGGGTTGAGGGCCGACGGGAGAACGTGTACCGTGGCGTCAAGCTCACGGACAAGGCGCAGGGTTTCGTCAACAGTTTGAGTGAATTTAACGAAAGGATTTTCTGATGGAGACATGGGCAAAACCTGATCGGTGGGTCAAAATTGTTGCCACCAAAAAGCTGGGCTGCATTCGTGCTGTTGATGAAAGAGGCCGACTGTCGATTGCAATCCCAAGCGAAAACGATTGGCCGTTTCCGACACGCGTATTTTGCGACATCGATAGCGTCGTGCCGGTAGGGGCTCCCAAAAAACCAAAGGTTGTGCATAACTTTGAGGAGGCGTTACTGTGAATGATTTTGACAAAGTGCTCGAGGACATCACACCGCGGTGTGTAGACATGCATCAGCATTTCCCCACGCTGCGTCGGCTGGCTAGCGAATGTGAGTCGTTCGTGGAGATGGGCGTGCGCGGGGCGTGCTCGGTGTGGGCGCTTGCTGCGGGGCTGGCTGAATCGCCGGCACCCAAAAAGTGGATGATCTACTTGGACATTGGTAACTGCAGGAGTCAGCTTCTCGAAGATACATGTGCAAAATACAACATCGACGCGCAGTGGATGCAGCACGACAGCCGCACCGTGTCTACGCCGCCAACAGACCTGTTGATGGTTGACACGCTGCACACTTACGGGCAGCTGGTGACCGAGCTTTTGCACCACCACCAGTGGGTAAACAAGTACATTGTCATGCACGACACCGAGGCGCCGTGGGGCATGCAAAACGAAGCCAACGACGGATCGGCTAAGCAAGGTCTGCGTGCCGCGGTGCTGGATTTTTTGCTGATGTTCCCCAAAGAATGGGGCGTAAAAGAGCACCATTCTAATAGCCATGGATTAACTATATTGGAGAGAAAAAATGCAAAAAGAACTTGAACAATTTAGACGGATTGTTAACAACGTGTGGGCGCGCTCGCTTGCAGCCATGATCGCTGTTGTAATCGGATTTGTATCGGGCATGCTGAGCGCGCAGTGGCGCATCATGGACGACTGCAAATTTATCAATAGCTTTCGGGTCGATAATCACGCATTCGCCTGCCAGCGCCGCATATGAAAAAGCCCCTACGGTTTGTAATTGAAACTGTGTTCTTGGCCGCTTTCTTGTTTGTTATGTTTGCATGGGGCATGCAACACGGCAAACGAGAAGCCCTGAAGACCGCGCTTTCGACTAACCCGGTGTCCGAAGAGCTCGAGATGGTTTGTCTCAGTATTTGGGCCACCGAACAAAACAAAAAGGTAAACCCAAAATGACCGTCATCGTGTTACACGCCAAAAGTTTAGATCCGATATTCTTTGCGCTGTTTGCTATCGGGGTTGCAATGTTTGCTACATGGAGGAGCTACCGTGAAGATAAAAGTGAGTGGCGTTCCCTACGAGGTTGATAGTGAAAATTTAACGCAGGAGAGCAAAGTGAGCGACGGGGGCAAAGGCTCGGCGCCCAGGCCGATAGAAGATTGGGCGCGCTTTGAGAAGAACTGGGACGAGATATTTAAACCAGAAGTAAAGTCGCCATGCGTCGAGGTTTGCTTTTTAAACTTCGAGCAGGGCATGTGCATGGGCTGCAAACGCACACTGAATGAAATAGAAAACTGGTCTACGATGAACACAGAAGAAAAACGCGCGCTCATCGAGGCGTTGAAAACTAGGGAGCTTCATGGGTAAAAACTGGGGGTACTATCACGTCGACTGCGGCCACTTTCCGGCCGAGATAAAGCTGTGCTTTTCCAACGAGATGTTCCAGCGTGTGCTGCTCGATCACGGCATCACGGTCAAGGCCACCGCGCTGGATGAAGGCATAGCGGAGACGCACTATCTTACCGATGGCAAGATGGGCGTGATTGTTATGGTGTTTGACTTAAAAGAATGCATCGACGAGGACCCGGCCTATCTAGCCGGAGTCATCGCGCACGAGGCCACACATTGCGTGTGCCGCGTGTTTGAGCACATTGGGGAAGAGCCAGACGAAATTGGCGAAGAGTCCCGCGCGTACCTCACCGAGCACATTGTGAAACAAATCACAACAGGCGTACGCATGGAGATGGAAAAGAATGTTAGAAAAACAGATAGAGCAGTACCTGGGGAAAAAGGTAAAGGAAAACGGGGGGCTGAGCCTAAAGTGGATCAGCACAATAACGGGGGTGCCGGACCGAATAGTGTTCCTAAACCAAAAGATCCATCTGGTGGAGCTAAAAACAAGCGGCGGCGTATTGTCGGAAAGACAAAAGATAGTCTTTAAACAATTAGAACAACAGGGCTATCCAGTAACAATTTTGCGAAGCAAGGAGGAAGTTGATGGCTTTGTCACTTGAAAAACAATTGATGCGTAATTTTTTGTCTAATGCAAAAAGAAGAGCAAAAAGAAAAAATTTACCATTTAATCTTGACAAAGACTATTTAAAATCCATCGTTCAGACACATTGCCCGGTATTTAAAACATCGTTTGTATGGGAGTGTTCTGGGCTTGGTAAAGGATTTACAAAGCCAAATTCCCCATCACTTGATCGAATTATTCCTGAGCTCGGTTATGTGAAGGGAAATATGGTTTTTATTTCGCACCTTGCCAATAAAATAAAACAAGATGCAACCGAAAAAGAATTGTATGCCGTAGCCGATTGGCTGCACGATAAACGCAAAGAGGTGTTAAATGCTTTTAAAGACAAATCTACATCCCTACCAGACTCGCCTGATACACCAGGCAGAAAAACTGCCGCACGTTGGCCTTTTCCTGGAGCCGGGCCTGGGTAAATCGGTCACGGCATTAACTATTTTTACAGAAAGCAAACCAGGACGGACCCTGGTGGTTGCGCCTAAACGTGTTGCTGAATCTGTATGGGCGCAGGAATGTCAGAAGTGGGAGCATTTAAAAGATTTAAAAGTCACAAAGATCATGGGCACGCCGCGGGAGCGCCTGCTGGCATTGCACGGAAAATACGACATTTACATTATAAATGTCGACAATTTAGCGTGGCTTGTCGACAACTGGATACCAGGCAAATTTGATTATTTAATTATTGATGAAAGCTCTCGATTCAAAGACCCGAGCACAAAACGATTTAAAGCGCTTAAAACTGTGCTGAAGTCTTTCAAGCGCCGCATCATCACCACCGGCACGCCCACACCGCAAGGCCTTGGAGATCTGTGGTCTCAGGTGGCTATTCTTGATCTTGGTTCTAGGCTAGAAACAAGCCTTACAAAGTTTCGAGATAAATATATGCATGCCACCGAGCGCAATCGGCACACCAACGTGGTGTACAAATGGGAAGTGCGCCCCAATATGGACAAAGTAATTACAGACAAAATATCGGACATTTGTTTTAGTTTAAAAGCGGAAGATTATTTGACGCTACCCAAGCTGACAAATCTCTACCACAAAATAGAGCTTGAGTCGGACACAATGGAAAAGTATAAATATCTCAAAAAGGAGATGGTCAGTGAGATCGATGGTCAGCAAATTACGGCGGTTACGGCGGCGGCGCTTGTCAATAAGCTTTTACAGTTTACCAGTGGCACCCTTTACACCGAAGACAACGGTCGTGCGTTCGCACACTCAGCCAAGATTGAATTTCTGGAGTCGCTTGTTGAAGAAAACAGCGCCCCGACTTTGGTCTTTTATCACTATAAATCGGCGTTAGAAAAGCTGCGGGAAACTTTTCCGGAGGCCGAGTTACTAACAGACGACAACATAGAAGGGTGGAGAGATGGCAAAATCAAGATGATGCTAGCGCATCCGCAGTCAGGAGGCATTGGATTAAACCTACAGTGCAACGTAGGCGATGTGGCGCAGTGTGTTTGGTACGACTTACCTTGGAGCTCAGAAAACTACATCCAGGCCAACGCGCGCATTTACCGGCAGGGACAAACAAAGCCGGTGATCATTCATCATCTGATGATTAAAAAGACAATCGACGAGCAAGTTATAAAAGTGCTGGAGGGTAAGATCAGCCTGCAAGACGCGCTCATGGATTCATTAAAAATATGAATGTAATAAAATATAAAAAGAACGCAGCAGCCCCTCGTTTGTCCGACGAAGAGCCGGATCTGATGGAGCAGGAGGATGTCGAGGGGATAACGATCACGCAGGGGGATGGATGGCTGCCGTGGACTCACGATGACTTAATTGATATACGTCGCGTCATAGACGAACGTATGCCAATTAAGCAACGTGAAATCATGGAAGCTTTTCTGATGGGCAACACAGCCGCGGACTTGGGGGTGACAGAGAAGTACTGGCGCTATCACTTCAAACGCGCGGTGGAGATTATTAAAAAGGAGCTGGGGGTATGAAACATTACAGCAGGCTAACGGAATTGGAAACTGTTTTTATAGACTTGGATATGATTGTCTCTACCATGCGCGCTATTTCCGGCGGCGTCGAGGAAATCAACATGCGCGACACGGTAAACACGATGTATTTTTTGACAGATCAAATTGAAAAAGTTTCTAATCAAGGGATGGATTGTTTCCAAATACTTTTTGAGGAAATAAAAAATGAAAAGCCAGAAAAAAAGCCCGTTCGCAAAGCCAAATAGGTTTGATTTAGAGCAGGCGCTTCTGGTTTTGTGGGGGTCTGCAGAAGACGTAATGTTGTTTTTCGAGCACTACTATGAGCATCACGAATCCATGTCCGCGGATGATGTGGCAAACACGCTGCTGGGGTTGCATCAGCTAATCCACATGCGCGGACAAAAAGCCTTTAACATTTTTGAAAGTCTTGTACATGAAAATCCCAAAAAATCTGTTGACACCATTTAAAAACCCTTTTGTTGAAGCCAAGCGCCAGGAGCTGGCCATAGCAATGACAAAGAAAATGATTAACGAGGCCATAAAGGACGGCAAAGGTCTGGCCAAACAACGTGATGAAATGCAGGGCAAAAAGCCTAAAGATTCTGCATAAGTAGTAGTAAGCACGTCGGGAGACGCCCTACTACCCCGGACGCCTCTAATGGGTTGCGACTACGCGGCCGGGCGCACCACCGGGGACCCCTATGGGGTTGGAATAGTTTCGACGTGGGCCAAGGCCTAAGCGGCAACCTTGCGGACCTGGGTGCGATTCCCAGCAACTCCACCAAAACATTGCCGGGGAAACCGGGGAAACCGGTGACATTTTTGATCATTGTAAATTTGAAATCTTATTTTTTAGTAATGAAAAAATACCCCGGTTTTACCGGTTTGCCCGGCGCGTGAAAGGAAACACTATGGAAGACTTCAAAACATTGCCCAAGATGGCAACCGGAGGCTCCGCAAAGCCTGGCCTGTACGCCAACATCCACGCCAAGCAAGAGCGCATCAAGCGCGGCTCTGGCGAGAAGATGCGTAAGCCCGGCTCCCCTGGCGCCCCGACAGCTAAGGCATTCAGAGAGTCTGCCAAAACCGCTAAGAAGTGACGGCCATAGCAATAGCCAGCACCAGCGGCCAATGCCTGCCGGTGCTGCTAAAGTCTATTGAGTGTTATGTCCCTAACGATGTGGACGTGTACATCTCATCGGCTTTCGATGTGCAAATGCCAGACCGCCGTGTTGTGTGCATGCCCAACACAGCGACCAACTTTGGCGACGCGTACAACAAGGTAGTCAAAGTCGCGTTCATGGAGCACGACCTTTTGGTCGTGTCCAACGATGACGTGGTGCTAACGCCGACCAGCTACGACAAGCTGATGGCTGACTACCGGCTGCTGAGCGAGCAGCACAAGGTAGGCTGGGTAGCAGCAAAATGCGACTACGCCAGGCCAGCCCAAAACATCCGGTCTTACAAACAACTAAACGGGCCGCGGTTTCAGGAAGAAGATTGGATTTATGAATGCCAGGTAGTGGCCCCGATCTTCGGTGTAATTAGCCGAGCCGCATGGCAGGACTATGATCCGATCAATTGGTTCAGTGATGATGTCCAGTGTTACGAGCTTGTTAAGCAAGGCTATAAAAATTTTGTTTCACGCTGTTACGTGCACCACGTGGGCAGCCAAACAGTAGGCGAGGACTTTACGAAGTGCAGACAAGAGGCAGAGCCTTGGCTAAAGGCAAACAGGCCCGAATATCATAAACTTTGGTACTAACCATGGCAAAATCAAAACACGAATTTAAACCAGAGATGTGCGATACGCTCATCGAAATGGGCAAGACCGGGGCATCACAAAAGATGATGTGGTCCGCGCTCGGCATCTCCGCCGGCGTGGCAGAGACCTGGAAGAAAAAGTATCCTGACTTCGCCGACGCGCTCGGTGTTGCGCTCGTCCACAGCCAAGCATACTGGGAGCGCGAGATGTTGGCCAACGTGGGCAACAAGGCATTTAACTCCCGCATCGCGGAGATCGCGCTGCGCGGCCAGTTTCCGGCCGACTACAAAGAGACCCGGGACCAGAAGCTCGAGGTCAAGGCCGACGTGGTGGTGGACTTCTCCGGCGCTGTCAATGACCTGATCAAAAGTCTAAAGGCCGCAAAAGAGTAACCGGGAAAGTTACGGCTGTAACCAAAAGGGCACTTTTCAGTGCCCTTTTGCATTAGTGGGAATACTACTAACCCGCCTTACCAGGAGAACCGCCTTGACTGCGCACGCTATTCTTTCGGCATCTGCCTCCAAACGCTGGCTTACGTGCCAGCCCTCGGCCCGACTCGAGGCCAGCCTACCAGAACCCCCTCGCCGATCCGGCGACTTCGACTACAGCCAAGAGGGCACCATGGCCCACACCCTGGCTGAGATAAAGCTTCGCCACCACTTTGGACAAATTGGGATTGAAGAATATGAACGCGAATACGAAATCATCAAAAACACGCCGTACTACAACGAAGAGTTCGAGCACTACGTCGACGACTACGTCCTCTACGTTCGTAGCCAGATTGGCGAGGGCGATCAGCCATTCTTTGAGCAGCGTGTGGATTTTTCTGACTTCGTGCCTGACGGATTTGGTACTGCGGATGTCATTATTATTTCCAAGCACTCAATCCGAGTCATTGACCTCAAGTTCGGAAAAGGCATCTTCGTCGAAGCCAAAGACAACCCGCAGCTCAGGCTCTACGCGCTCGGCGCGTACTGCAAGTTCAAAGACGACTACCCGGACCTCAAAGAAGTCCACTACACGATCCACCAGCCAAGGGTAGAGAACATTTCCACCGACGGCACAACCGTCACAAAGCTGCTGGATTGGGCGCAGTATTTTGTAAAGCCAAAAGCCAAGCGCGCATGGGCGGGCACCGGCGAGTTCATCCCCGGCGAGCACTGCCAGTTTTGCCGCGCCAAAAGTACATGCAGGGCCCGCAGCGACTTTGTCAACGAGGTGGCTAAGCTCGAGTTTAGAGAGCCGGCGCTGCTGACTGATGAGGAGCTCGAGCTGGTGTTCTCCCGAGCAGGCGATCTGAAATCTTGGGTGAGCGATGTTGAAGGCTACTTCACCGAGCGCGCAATCAAAGACAACCTAGTGCCGGCCGGATATAAGTTAGTGAGTACTCGCACACATCGTAAGATCTCAGATCAGCCGCTTGCAGCCCAGGTTCTTTTGGAGAATAATTTTAAAGAGGACGACATCTGGGAGCCGCGGACTTTGAGATCGATTGCACAGCTTGAAAAGCTGGCTAAAAAGGGCCATGTGGCCTCGCTACTGGGTGGGCTGATCGTCAGACCTGAAGGCGGCCAGAAGCTCGTCAAAGACCAAAATTTAGCCGCCGAGGACTTTAAATGAGCCCGCAGCTGTTTCTCAGCATGGTGGGGCTGATGTATATCGCCACCTGCTTGTCTTACTTTAAGATCCGTCGCATAGGCATGATGGTGGCTTTTATTGGTTATACTATCGGACAGATCGGTTTGATAATTGATGCCTATGAGATGGGCGGCGATGATAGTAGTTGAGCAGGGCAAAAAGTTTGAAGTGCCTGATAACATGATTGAAAATTACAAGAGTGATTTTCAGGATATGAAAATTAAGCACGACAGAGAGACGCTGACATTTTTTAGAAACGCGGTAATAATTATGTTGGCAATGGCCAAACAAGACGCCGGACGCTTGAAAGACCCTGACTTTGTTGGGGATATTATTAGGGCCCTTGCGGTGCGCGAGGCTTTAAAGCAGACTAACATGCTGTACGATGCGTAATTCCATATCGTGCAACAAAAAAGTATGCAGTTTTTGCATAAGTAGTAGTACGGGATTAAAGAGCTAACCCGATAAATCAGCTCAAACGTCTAACAAGGAAGCCAAGATGGCAAAAGCAATCAAAGTAGTAACAGGCAAGGTTCGTTTCTCTTACGCTCATGTGTTTCAGCCCCAGACTCCCAACGAGGGCGGCACACCAAAGTACTCCGTGTCTTTGATCATTCCAAAGAGCGACAAAGAAACCATCGAGAAGATCAACAAGGCTGTTGAAGAGGCAAAGAAAGAGTACGCCACCATCTGGGGCGGCACTGTTCCTAAAGGCCTCAAAGGCGGTCTGCGCGATGGTGACGCTGAGAAAGACGATCCTGCTTATGAAAATTCGTACTTCATCAATGCAAACTCCACGCAAAAACCTGGAGTCGTTGACGCGGATCTAAATCCGATCATGGATGTGTCGGAGTTTTACTCCGGCTGCTTTGGTCGCGCTTCGATCAGTTTTTACGGCTACAACAGCAACGGCTCTAAAGGCGTTGGCTGCGGTTTGAATAACGTCCAGAAACTCGAAGACGGTGAAAAGCTTGGTGGTGCTACAAGCGCAACCGTGGATTTTGCGATTTAAAAGACTAACCCCTGCAATCCGCGCTGCCATTTTTCGTGGCGCGCGGCTCGCTTCTGTACAGGAGAAAAAATTGAAAGTTAAAAAGGCAGAAAAAATGAGTTTTTATCGATTCTTCCCCAACAACCAAAACTTTGTAGTCGCTTCGGGCGAAGCTCGTAGTCCTACAGATTTTTGGATGTCACTGGACTTTGGTGATGGTTCAGAAAAAGCCTCATTTTCATTCGGTGATTGGAACAATAAGGCTTCCATGGAATTGCTCAAGAGCATGCAACGTGCTGTTGAGGAAGCGATGGAGTTCTATGAGAAAGCCCTTAACCTGCCCCCGGTTACCAAAAATCTCTCCAAAGATTATGATAGTATGCTAAGCAGCCTTAAGCCCGTGGCTCCCAAAAAGAGGCCCGCGGTCAAGAAAGCAAAAGCTAAGTCGTAATTCTTTTCTGCAGTAAGCCGTCTTCGTCTAACAATTAAGTGTCCCGGGCTACCCGGGAAGATGTGGTGTGAGAATCCCACAGGCGGCTTTTTTTACTTCACCATTTACCAAAAAGAAAAATACATGGACCAGTATCAAGAATACATCGCAGCAAGCCGTTACGCCCGTTACATCGACGAAAAGGGAAGACGCGAGAATTGGAGCGAAACGGTGTGGCGTTATGTTGACTACATCTTTTCACGCACGCCGGCAATTGCAGAAAACCAAGATTTAAAACACCGCGTTTACAGTTCGATCTATGAATTAAAAGTTATGCCGTCCATGCGTGCTGTGATGACGGCAGGAAAGAGTGCAGATCGTGACAATACCTGTGTCTATAATTGTTCATATCTCCCCGTCGACGATCCGAAGTCTTTCGACGAAGCTATGTTCATCCTGCTCTGCGGTACTGGTGTCGGGTTCAGTGTTGAATCCAAATATGTTACTCAGCTGCCCGAGGTGCCGGAAAAACTTTTTAACAGCGACCACGTCATCTCGGTCCACGACTCAAAAGAAGGCTGGGCGAAAGCGCTAAGGTTGTTAATCGCTCACCTGTATGCCGGCGAGATCCCGAAGTGGGATGTCTCGAGCGTCAGGCCCGCGGGCGCCAGACTTAAAACATTTGGTGGCCGCGCATCGGGGCCCGAACCCCTGGTTGATTTGTTCCAGTTTGTTGTCAACACATTCAAGCACGCGACGGGCCGCAAGCTAAACTCGCTTGAGTGCCATGATGTTATGTGTAAAATTGGTGAGGTTGTAGTCGTTGGTGGCGTGCGTCGCTCCGCCATGATCTCTCTGTCTGATCTCGATGACGAAAGGATTCGCCATGCCAAAGCTGGTCCTTGGTGGGAAACTGCTCCCCATCGTGCACTCGCCAACAATAGCGCGGTTTACAATGAGACTCCGACGGTTGGAAAGTTCATGGAAGAGTGGCTGTCCTTATACAACTCACATTCTGGCGAACGAGGAATTTTTAATCGTGAGGCTGCGCGTAAGACCGTTGCAAAATATGGGCATCGCGATCCCGACCATGAGTTTGGAACAAACCCCTGCTCTGAAATTATTCTTCGACCGTATCAGTTCTGTAATCTCACAGAGGTTGTCGTTCGTGCAGATGACACGATTGATACGCTTAAAGATAAAGTGGAGCTGGCTACGATTCTTGGCACAATCCAGGCCACGTTTACAAAGTTCCCGTATCTCCGTAAAGTCTGGCAGCGCAACACCGAAGAAGAAAGATTGTTAGGTGTTTCGCTAACAGGCATCTATGACAATGACATGATGGTGCAGGGCAAAGAGGATGTGTTGTCCGTCTTGCGCGAGCATGCCAGAAAGGTAAATGACGAATATGCCACGCTCCTCGGAATACCTAAATCTGCTGCTATCACTTGTGTTAAGCCATCAGGAACAGTATCACAGCTTGTCGATTCAGCTTCTGGAATACACCCAAGACACTCCAAATATTACATCCGAAGAGTACGAGGAGATAAAAAAGATCCTCTTACATCTTTCCTCGTCGGACAAGGAGTTCCATCAGAAGATTGCGTCTATAAGCCGACCCAGACTACGGTGTTTAGTTTTCCCCAAAAGGCCCCCGCTGGGGTTGTCAGATCAGATGTGACGCCGATCTCCCACCTGGAAAACTGGCTGCGCTATCAGCGGCACTGGTGTGAACACAAGCCGTCTGTTACAATCTCTGTCGAAGAGAAAGACTGGCCGACGGTTGGCGCGTGGGTCTGGGAACACTTTGATGAGATCTCCGGCGTATCGTTTTTGCCGTATGATGGTGGCACGTATCGTCAGGCACCCTATGAGGAGTGTACTGAAGAGGAATACAACCAGCTAAAAGCTAAGATGCCAACGCTGGATTGGAGTAAGTTTCGTGAAGAGACGGACAACGTCGAGGGAGCTCAAATGCTTGCCTGCGTTTCCGGAGTCTGCGAAATATAGTTTTGTGGTGCATGGTGAGTAGTACTTATAGGGGGCGTCAGGCAGGCATCAGAGGATGTGGCAAGCGGAGTATTTTCCTGCCTTCATAACCGCAAGTAGTAGCCACCAAATCTGGCCCCCTACTTTTTTAACCGCCGATACGTCGGCTTGCCTTAGGAGCACAGCATGTCAATTACAGCATCAATCGACTTCGAGACCCGCAGCACTGTAGACCTACCAGACTTTGGTTTGGATAAGTACTGCAAGGATCGCACTACCGAAGTCATCTGCATGGCGTATTCGATTGACGGAAACGCCGTCCGCATTTGGACACCGGACCAAATGCCTCCCGAGTGGCTCTTTGACCCCGAGACAAAATTCACCGCATGGAATGCGGCGTTCGAGGCCAACATCATGCGCCACGTTCTCAAGATCCCCGTCGCTTGGAGTCAATTCATAGACAGCATGGCCCTAGCCGCGGCCAACAATCTTCCACAATCATTGGAAGAGTGTGCGCTCGTGCTAAAAGTGACCGATCAAAAAGATCCCACCGGCAAGCGGCTCATTCAAAAACTCTCCAAACCAAAACGCAACGGGGAGTTTGAAAAGGATTCTCTCTTGCTCGCGCAGATGTATGAGTACTGTAAGCAGGACGTGCGCACCGAGATGGCCGTGGCACGCGAGCTACGCGCGCTGACGGATAGAGAGCAGCGTGTGTGGGAGATAACGCAGATGATTAACGACCGCGGCGTGCCAGTCGATCCTGCCGAGCTTAATCATGCGATTGCCGCCGTGACAATTAACAAGGCGCAAATTAACTCGGAGATCACTGCGCTGACCGGCGGCATCACGGCCAATCAGCCGGCGAAGTTAGCTGAGATCCTCCGGGCCTCTGGGGTCGCCGTCGATGACCTTACCGCTGAGACGGTCAGCAAACTCCTTGCTAGTTCCGATACACCAAAGCAGGTCCGGCGGATTTTGGAGCTGCGGCGGCTCGGTTCGCTCACCAGCGTAGCCAAGTATGAAAAGATGCTCGAGGTTCAAGTCGGCGGCCGTATCCGCAACACGCTCGTCTACCACGGCGCCAGCACCGGCCGCTTCGCTTCCAGGGGCGGGCTTAATCTTCAAAACCTGGCCAGGCCAACATTGGACGATAAGGCCATAGAGGAGGCCGTAGAGCGGATCTTAGTGCTGGGTAGAGGCGGCACCATGGACGAGCTATCCAGCCTCGTACGGAGCGCCATAAAGGCTCCTAGCGGGTATGTTTTTGTGGACGCTGATTTCTCAAGTATAGAGAACAGGGTCGCGTCCTGGATTGCCGGCCAGAATGACAAGGTGGAGCTTTTCCGTCAGGGCTTAGATGAATACAAGACGTTTGCCGCTAATAGCCTGTATGGGGTGCCGTACGAGGAAGTTACCAAAGAGATGCGGCAGGTGTCTAAGTCGGCCGTTCTCGGGTGCATGTTTGGGCAGGGTTCCCGCGGGCTGGTTGAGTATGCTGAGGGGATGGGTGTCACACTAAGCGAAGCCCAGAGCGAGAGGGCTGTTAAAGCTTACCGCCAGGAGTACCACATGGTTAAGTCCACTTGGTACGATTACGAAACTTGTGCGGTACAAGCTATACAGAATCCTGGCGAGGGCGTTAAGTCAGGCAGAGTGGCGTTTAAGGTTGCCAAGCACGCACTGTGGATGCAGCTACCCAGCGGGCGGCTTATCTGCTGGCGGGATCCAAAGGTCGAGGACCAGCTGACTCCCTGGGGCGAAATGAGGCCCGGGGTCACTGTTTTCAACCAAAACACTTTTACTAGGAAGTGGGGTCGAAACAAGCTTATTGGATCGAGTATATTTCAGAGTGCTGTGCAGGCTACTGCCAGGGATATGCTTACCGAGGCTATGCTTGCGCTTGACGAAAAAGGATTTGAAGTGGTCAACAGCGTTCACGATGAGGTTCTCCTGTTGGTTAAGCAGGCAGATGCAGAGTCCGCCTTGGGACGGGCGATCGATTTAATGACCACTCCTCCCAAATGGGCTCCTGATTTTCCTCTAGCCGCTGAGGGCTGGCACGGCAAGCGCTACCGCAAGTAGGCTAACAGTTCCAGGCCCGCAGCGATTTGTTAATGCGGCTATCGGGATCGTTAGCCGTTTTGGCAGACGTAAGTTTCTTCTTCATGCCCGTCATCCGGGCACAGAATGACTTCTTGCGCGGGCCTCCCTCCGGCTGGGGACGCTTCAATGTGCCGCCGGTCTCTGCCTTATAAGATGCCCGTCCCTTGGCGTTTAGCCCGCCCTCTGGGTTCTTGCCCTCTTTGCGCTGCCATGCAGGCGTCTTGCCGCCTTCTTTGCGCTCAATTATCTGAGAGGACACAACATCGAGCGGGCTTAGCTCGCGCGCCTGCGTGGTGACATACTCGCGATTAAGCTGATCAATTGGCAGTGAGTGGCCATACCTGCGGCCGGCAAACGGATCCACCAGGACGGTCTCTAGGCCGGGCCTCTGACCCGTCTGCGCTGCCCGCTTGTCGGCGTAGTACTCAGCCACCCGACGCTGCGGTGACACAAAGACGCGCTCTTTATCTGGCGCGCCAGCAAAGCCGCGGTACATTTGCTGCAGCATTTTGGCAGTGTGCCCACCGCCGGCCATCTCTTCTACCTCGCCGCCTTCTGCCTTCTTGCGGATCATGGCGCCAGCCGGGCCCAAGCCCAGTCGCTCGATGTCATAACCCTGGCCTAGCATATAACGGAGGTACTCCTGCAGCTCTGCCGGCGTGAAGCCTTTTTGGTAGGTGTCGCGCGATGTGATGATGGATGTCGGCTCGGGACCAGGGCGGCCCGTGGCTTTCATAACATCACCGCCGCGGGTTGTAATTATGCCAAGACCACCCGGCTCCATGACCCGGCCGATATCTCTCACAATCTCGTCTCTAGCCTCTCTGGGAACCACGTTCAAAACATTGAGGTTTGTAAGCCGATTGTAGGCGTCTGAAGGGATTTCACTGGCCTGCGAATAGGTAGGCGACCACCCACGCGCAAACGGCTCATAGGTCTCGTATTGACCTGGCATAGCCTGCGCGCCTTTTCCAAGGCCTGCACCATAGTCAAGCCCGCGACCCATGGCACCGCGCTGGGCAAAAACGTCCGCTGCCTTTTGGTAGGTAGGCAACGTGCCGGGGATCTGGGTGCGAGCTGCGTTGGCAGCGGGCGGAAGTTCCGCTTGTTTTCCTTGCGCAACAAGCTTAATTAAAGCATCTAATCCGCTTTTTGTTTTCATATATGCGCCAATCCACCGGATTTATAACCAGCATCTTCTAATTTTCTTAATAGCTCTTGGCTAAGAAATGCGTTTGGTTTTCCATGACCGCCTTTTACGCCCCTCATAAATTCCATGTACCCTGGTTGGCGGCCAGTAAAATCTTTCACTTGCTCGATCCAGTTACCTAACATCAATTCTTTAGGAACCGGACTAAAAGCAACACCTTTATCTTCCCCTTTTAGAATATAGGGAAAAGCTGAGTGAAGATCTGGTCTGTAATCCGTATCGCCAGTTAAAGAAAAAAGTCGAGTACCAACAGAATGAGTTGGTTGCCCTAATGCCATTGGATCAGTCATTTCTTTCATAATACCAGGGTAATCAAATATCTGACCTTTACGACCACCAACGCCTTCTCCGCCAATAACTTCACTAATTGCTGCTCTACGATCAAAAGTATTGCCCATCTGTTTTAACATTTCCGGATTTGCAACATCCAAACCAGAAAGTTTTAAAGCAGAGTATTTTTTGTAATCTGAAAGCCTTTTGTTCATGGCCTCTCTTAGCTCTGGGGGCAACTTTCCCATAGCTGCTTGACGAGAAAATTCATCTGTCAACATGTCGTAAACATGTTGATTAGATCTGTGTTGCGCTTCTGAACCAATAAAGGGAGACCAAATAATTTTATCTTCTGGGAATCGTTTGTTTATATTTGTTATTGAAGTGGCTTTTGGTTTTGACGCAACACCCCAAGCGGCTTTTGCTTCTGCATACCGTGGATCTTCTAATTGAAATTTAGAAAAACCCGGGCCTCCTAAATCGCCGCCCGTGGATCGCATGCGATCTGATTCCGTTACGTATAGATACTTATCTGCGTGTGGCCCCAAAGCCTCACTTGCTTTTACGACTTTTGTTTGCTTTGGGGCGAAAAACTTTTTTGCAGAATCTAAACCTCCAACTACGGCTTTTCCTCTAGCATAGCCCACTGGGCCGCCCATGGCCATGGGGTTATTCACGCCGCCGGTTTCTTCTTTTTTATCTTCCATCATATTAAGCAACAGCGGTGCGCCAGCAGCCAAGGCTGTGCCCCCGATGCGGGTGATTGGGTGTGGGATGAAGGATAAAACGGAACCTAACGCGCCAAGCCCGCTAATGACCCCGCCGCTTACATCACCCTCACGCAGCCGGTTTATAGCATCAGTAGCCTGAAAGCCGGTGCTTGCGCCGGCAACTCCCCGGGCCGCCCAAGCCGGGAATTTACTTGCCGCGCCCTCAACTGCTCGCACAGCCGCCTGGCCCGCGGGAGGCAGCTTTTGTGAGAGCGGTGCATTCTTTGCCCGCATGCGAGCTTCCATTTCCTCGCGAGCTTTTTGCTCTTGGTAATCGGCAATTGTTAGCGGTTTGTCTTTGGTAATGGTTTTTGAAATCTTACCTTCACCAATTGGTTTACGCTGCTCTTTAAACTCTTCAACAACTTCGCGAACAGTTTCTCCTGGCCCTGCGCCGTACCCAGTTTTAGCTATGTACTTCTGACCGGGTGCTCGAGGGTCTACCGCCGCAGCTCCGGGCGAACCGCCAGGGATTTGCAAAGCTCTGCGGCCGGCCTCAGTGACCATGGGGCCTAAAGTTAAACCACCCACCGCGCCAACGCCGCCCCACAGCAAAGGATCTTGCGCAGACAGACCAAGCTTGTCAGCCATTTGGCTAATAAAAGGTTGCGAAGACATCTGCGCGGCAATACTTTCTACCGTTTTTTGTTGCTGGTCTGGAGGCAGATTGGCAAAGCTGTCATCTACTTCGACAATGCGGCCGTTAATTTCTAATTTCATTATGGCACCACCCTCCACTTTAACCCGCCGGGGGTTGTTCCCGATTTCGGCGCGCCGGCTGGCGGCTGTGCGGGAAAGGTAACTTTCTCTCGCTGGATTTGACGAAGCCGATCTTCGTAAGCTTTGACAGCATTCTTATACTGGTCTGTTGCTTTAAACTGCGAGTAAGTCATGCTTTCTGGTTTACTTCTATACATCTCTCCAAGCTTTTGATCCAGCTCGGCTCTAGCCAGCAAACTTTGTTGGATCTTAACAATGTTTGCTGGTGTTGAACGAATTGAGCCGGCAACCTGTTGCAAGAGCGTACGTTCAAACTCAGTAACCTGGCCCTGGCCTTTAATAATTGTAGACAGGTGAAAAGCGGTCTTTTCAAGCAGCGTTTTTAGACGGTCACGAGCTTCAATATCCTCTGGACTGGTGCCTGGCCTTGCTCTGAAGATTGCCTCGTCAAGGTCCTTCATGCCAATAGAATGACCACCGCTGATTGACATTCCTGATTGCAATAGTACTGAAAGCGCACTGGCCACACCTTGGTTTTGCAAGATGCCAACCACTTGCGGCCGCCGTGTTGTAATGTCAATAACTTCTCTAGCTGTTTCTGCACGATCAATAGCGACAGGGGCTTCAGTGGCTGTTAAGAAAGATTCAAATTGCTTTGTTTCTTTTTCAGCCATTCCTTTAAGCTGTTCTTTTTGTGCTTCCATACGAGCTCGAGCTTCTGGCAGTGTCGGTCTTGTTGGGGGTTCTGTAGGAGCCTGTGCAACCTGGATGGGTTCTTGCGGCGCTGCGGGGGCCTGCCCAGAAACAGGAACCATACCCTCGTTTGCTGCGGTAAATGCTCTTTGCCGGACATTTAATGGATAGCTATTAAATCTCTCCGCGATGTCTGCCCTGCGTAATGTGTCGCGCGGGTCTACACCCATAGACTTCATCTGATTTTCTAAACCGGCAATCTGCTGCTCAGTTAGATTTTCAAATTTAAACTGATCCGCTGTTGTGGTTTCGGGCCGAGGTAAAGGCGGGAGAGCAGCAGGACCAGCAGCCGGAGTTGGGGCGGCACCCGCAGCCGGAACAGGGGCAGGACCAGCAGCGGGCATAGGACCCGCAGCCGGAACAGGGGCAGGACCAGCAGCGGGCATAGGACCCGCAGCCGGAACAGGGGCAGGACCAGCAGCCGGAGTTGGGGCCGGGGTTGCAGTTCTAGCCGGGCCTGCTGCAGGAGGAACAATAACTCCTTGACCGCTCTCTGCCATACGTCGAGCAGTTAGTGGATCAACAATTTCAATTCTGCCATCGGGCAACACAACCTCAATGTTGCGTGCATACGTTGCAGGATTGGTTGTAAACTTAAGTTCTTCACCAATTTTTGTTTTACGGTAGTTATCTAAAATGGCTTGGGCGCCGGCAATGTCGCCCATGCCCATTTTTTCATTTATGGCTTGTAAAACTTCGGCCGGCAGTTGACCGACACCGGGAACTGCTACAGCGCCGGGAGCGCCGGGAGCGCCGGGACGGCCCAACCCCTGCAAAAATTCTGCTTGTTTGGCAAGCTGCTGTTGCTGTGCTTTGGCCGAGGCAATTTGAGAGCGCATTTGGAATAGCTCTGCTGCGCGATCTTCTTTTTCTTGCGCGCGTCGACGCACTGTCTCAAGCGTAGTGCCGGGTTGGCTCGTGCCTCCCCATGCCAAGACATCTTTGATGTACTCTTGAAACGGGCTCTGAGCGGCTATGCGCTGTTGATAAATGCGCTCCATATCTTCCAAAATGGAAGCTGGCAAAACACCAGTGGTTGGAGCCACAGGCAAGGTGTACCGCGCGCCTTTTGCTGGCGCCACAGGTTTACCTTGAATTATCGGTTGCTGCTCAGGCTCTTGTGGGAGGCCGCCCGTAATTTGATCAGCCATTATTCTCCCTCGCTTGTCCCATAAACTGGCGGGTAGGAACTGCCGCCTGAGCTGCCTGAGCTACCAGAACCAAGGCTTTTTACCCAATCATACACACCGGATAAACCTCCTTTGATGTTGCTCAATTGTGTTGGTAGACCCCCAATAAGCGTGCCCAAGCCCCCTAATTGCCCAAGCAAACTAAGTTCTTTTGTTTGCTCAGTTGTTTTACCGGTGTAAGGACCAAGTCGACCAAAAATATTAGCTAAATTGACCAGGTTTGTATAGGGATAACCTTGCTCAAACGTGCCGGTTTCAAGCGCACCTTTAGCTATTTGAGATCCAAGCGTCCCAAGACCTTGACCAGCCTGAACGCCCGTTTGTTGCGCTTGCAACGCCGCGGACATTTGTTTTTGAAATAAGTCAGATGCAGCAGCAGCGCGAGCGCGCTGTAGCGCAGATAAATTCATGCTGCTACCAAAACCGCCGCCAGCGATAGATTTTGCTGTTTCCGCCGCACCAATTTCTGGCAAAATTTGGTTTAAGTAATCTTGTTGTGCACCAAATAGACCGCCAAGAGGAGTAGAAACATTTGGACGCACCGTCGTTTTGCCGGCAGCATCAGTGCTTGTAATCCAAGGATTAGCAGCTCCTGACCCAATTGCCTGCAGCGTGCTTTGAGCAGAAGAAAACGGCCCCTGAGCACCAAACACATCAATGGCTTTTTGTGCCGTGGTTTGGCCAATAGCGGGGGTTTTTGCCTCCTGTGCGCTCTTTACTAGGCTTTCTTGAGCACCAGTGAACCAAGAAGGCATTGTCTCCTTGGTTAGCGCTTTGTCAGTTAAAAATTCATTAAGTCCTGGCATTTTTAGTCTTCTTTCTTGCTTTGGTTAGCGCTTCCTCAAGATACGCAAGGGGCCCCCTGCTGTCTTCTGGTAGCTCGTCCGGTGCTGCACTGCGCTTGTGAGCGCGAATTACTTCCATAAATTCGTCCAGTACTCCAGCTCCTGCGTCGTTGTCACCATTTCCAAGGCCAGAAACAACATCGGCAGGGATAACAAACTCGCCGCTTGCCAGCATAGCAGGCACGCTATCGCTGGTGCCATCTCCGCGGCCTTTGACGTAGCGGTTAGCCATAAAGGAGGAGCCGCCTTCTGAATAAAACTCTGGCTTGTGGTCAATTAAACCTCCCTCTTTGGCTTCTTTAACGTCCGCATCATAATAGTATTTGTTTTTCTCTTCCTCTTCTTTTTGCCGTTCTCGCGCTTTTTCTTTCTCATCTAAATAATCAAAGAAAGCGCCTTCTGCAGCAGCAAGTTGCGTAGGTTGCAGAGATGCCGTAGTGCCGCCTGTTATTTCTTCTAACGTGCGAACCAATTTAATGTCTGGCATTTCTGGAAGATCGCGAGGTTTTAAAAACTCTGTATCTCTGGCACCAAACGCAGCAAGTATAGGAGCGCCTGCTCTTGTGGCCGAAAGACTTACCGGAGTTGTCGGTGTCGGTGTCGGTGTCGGTGTCGGTGTCGGTGTCGGTGTCGGTGTCGGTGCAGGTGCAGGTGCAGGTGCTGGAGCCGGAGCGGGTGCAGGTGCTGGAGCCGGAGCGGGTGCAGGTGCTGGAGCCGGAGCGGGTGCAGGTGCTGGAGCCGGAGCGGGTGCAGGTGCTGGAGCCGGAGCGGGTGCAG
>Ga0315909_10000319_pt1 | contig 63925 bp, 84 predicted proteins | sample LakEriMetagenome_11_FD_203527 | JGI IMG/M metagenome (GOLD analysis project Ga0315909, IMG submission 203527) | Freshwater fungal communities from buoy surface, Lake Erie, Ohio, United States - Buoy 2 MA125 | ecosystem: Environmental > Aquatic > Freshwater > Lake | place: USA: Lake Erie, Ohio...
GCTGATGGCGAGTTTGTGATCCCGGCGCGTATTGTGTCTGAGATTGGTAACGGTTCAACTGAAGCCGGTGCCCGCAAACTGTACGCCATGATGGATCGGGTGCAGAACGCACGAAAGAAAAGCATCGGTAAAAAGAAAGTAGCTGTTGATAGTAAAGCAGAGAAGCTGCTACCCGCATGAATAACTACGGAAAACTTGAATGGTTTGGCGGCAATGAAGATGCGCTGAACATGTACCGCATGCTGGTAGACCTTGCGCATCTGTGGGATGACTTGGTTGATAAAGATAAAGACGTGACTGAGGCATCTATAAACAATGCTTTTCTTATCTGCCTAGTCTATTTGCCACTCAACCCTTTTTACCAACACATACAGCGTGATGTGATGCCGATGTGGATAACGGTAGTGTCTTCCTATCAGACGGCAAACAAGTTTGAACGCGAGAAAGACGAGCGCGGATTAGAAGCAGCGCACATGCTTCGGTACGCAGCAGGGAACATATTAGCTTACGCCATACACGTATGTGTTGGGCCGAAAAAAGCCGCAGAGTACGTGCCGGAAATGTGGAAAGACGTTGTTAATGAACGCTTTGCGGCGTACCGCGAGGAGCATTTAAATGCTTGAAATTCTAAAATTTATTCTGTCGCCAGAGAAATGGGCGGTCTTTTACTTTGGCGGTGGGGATGAGCAACAGCAACCACAGCAACAAGTGGTTAGCTCAACAGAAGTTCCGGGATATGCTAGGCCGTACGTCGAACGCCTGCTGGGTAAAACTGAGGCGCTGAGCCAGACACCCTATCAAGCCTACGGTGGTGAGCGCATCGCGGGCTTTACGCCGATGCAGCAGCAAGCCTTCCAAAGCGTTGGCAAGCTTCAACCCGCACAGCAGTTAGGTACAGCTACGCAGATGAGCGGCATAGCTGGGTTACAGGGGCTTGGTGCAGGTCAGCAATACGCACAGCAAGCAACAGACCCACGCGCTATGCAGGCGTATATGTCACCGTATGCACAGTTGGCGTTAGAGCCACAGATGCGGGAGGCAGGACGACGTTCTGCTATTGAAGGGCAGCAGATGATGGGGCAGGCTGCTCGTTCCGGGGCGTTTGGTGGTTCACGTTTCGGACTGATGGAAGCGGAGCGCCAGCGCAATCTTGGTCAGTTACAGTCTGACATTTATGGTCGTGGCATGCAGACGGCGTTTGAGCAGGCACGTAACGCACAGCAGTTCGGTGCTGATCTTGGTTTGCGCGGCGCTGCAACCGGTTTGCAGGCAGCAGGTCAGCTTGGGCAGTTAGGGCAGACACAGTTTGCGCAGCAGAAAGACGTTATTCAAGGATTGCTTTCAGCCGGTGCACAGCAGCAGGGGCTTGAGCAACAACGTCTGGGGCAGGCATACCAAGACTTCCAGAACCAGCGTCAGTATCCGTATCAGCAGTTGGCGTTTATGTCCGACATGCTGCGCGGCTTACCGCTGTCTCAACAATCACAGACCATGTACCAAGCACCGCCGTCCGCACTGTCGCAAATAGGCGGTTTGGGGCTGACAGCCTACGGTCTGTTTGGCGGTTCTAACCCCATGATTAAGACAGGTGCTAAGGGCGGTAGCACCAAGGATATGCAGGGCATGCCCGCAGGGTTGGCTGATTTGCTGATGTACGATATTGAGAGGGGTTAATCATGTTTAATGTCCAGCAGATCACCGCTCGACTTGCGACCATGTCGGATGCGCAGTTGCAGCAGTATGCCCGCATGCACAAGGATGACCCCTACATCCTGCCGTTAGCCGCTGCAGAATCCAAGCGCCGTCAACAAACCCGCCAAGCCGCGGCTGGGCAGCAAGCTGCTCAACAGGCCGCTCAACCTACCGTTGCAGACCAGAGCATCAATGCGATGCAGTTGCCTGAAGAACAAGGCATTGGTGTGCTGCCTGCACAGAATATTGAGGGCATGGCGGATGGTGGGATCGCTGGGTATGCGGAAGGTAAGAATGTCTTTGATCCAGACAAGTACCTGACTAACCCTAATGTGCAGAAGTTCTTGGCGTATATCAACACGTACGAAGGCAACCCCAAAGCAAACGAGTTGGTGGGGTTTAGAAAATTTGCCAGCCTTGAAGACCATCCGCGCACACCCGTCAAGTTCAACAAAAAAGGCGACAAGAGCACTGCTGCGGGCATGTACCAGCTCTTGGGCAAGACATGGGATGAGCAGAAAAAGAAACTGGGGCTGGACGACTTTTCGCCACAGAATCAACAGCGTGCAGCTATTGGCGTGTTAAAGCAAACCGGTGCGTTAGAGCATGTGGTTAAAGGTGATTTTGAAGCTGCCAAAGAAAAAGCCAAAAAAGCATGGGCAAGTTTGCCCGGTAGCACGATTGGCGCAAAGACAGGACAAAAAGCCCAGTTTAAGCCGCAAGCAGAAGCCATGCTGCAAGACAGACCTGTTGTTGCAGCAAAAGACGAAAAAGAAGTGCCGATGTCCAAGCGCATATTTGACCTATTGCCAATCGGTGCGGCAGGCGCTGCCGAAGTTGTGCCTCGTGCAGATGATTTTAAAGCCCGTGTTGCTGCTGCCAGAGCCGCGTATAAAGATCGGTACGGTAAAGACTTGCCGGTGACTAGCGAAGCACGTACACGCGCAGAACAACAAAAGCTGTATGACGATTGGAAAGCAGGTAAGCCGGGTATATACCGACCTGTTAATCCGGCAGACTATCCCGGTCGTAAAACTTTTCACGAAGACGCGGTAGATATATCTAAGTCTGTGCCTGAGTCGTTCTTAAAAGAATTTGGTTTGCACCGTCCGATCAAAGGCGATCCTGTACACGCCGTAGCTATGCGTGATTGGCAACCGCCAGCAATGGCTAAAGCCGAACCAAAGGCCGAGCCAAAAGTTGTTGCACAGCGCCCACCAGAACCAAAGCGTGATACGTCTGGACTACCCAGCATCATTTCGTCTGCACAAGCCGCCGATCTTCCGTCAAGCCGAAAAACAAAACAAGTGGCTGTAGAAGGGATGGCCGGTCCTGCCAGCACAGGTATTACAGGTCTCCCATTGAGCGACGAGTCCCAGCGTTTGATGGGGGCAGCGCCTACACCTGCGCCAAAAGCAGCGACAGCCGCACCGGCAGCAGACGAAACGATGTACAGCCCAGAAGGCATTCCGCTAGTTGCGCCGCAGGGAGGACCGGATACCAAAGCGCCGGTCACATCGTTGCTTACCGGCACAGCAGACGTGCTGCTGGGTATCCCTGAAGCTATTACGGACGTAATTACCCAAGACTACTATGTAGCCACTGGTAAGTCCGCCACCGAAGCGCGTGCAGCAGCGCAAAATAACCCGGCTGTTAAAGCAGCGGGTATGCTGCGTTCGGGCAAATGGTTTGGTGTTGAGAACGATCCGGCTTATCGCAAAGACCCGTTGAGCGTTATTGCTTCGCTGCCTGCCTTGGGTGTAGAAGGCATTGCTAAGACATTTGGCATTAATAATGACGCTGCACAGCTTGCACTAAATAATGCGCTACTGATTGCTCCTGTAATTGGTAAAGTTAAACAAGTCCAATACAACGTACCAAAACTGCCGGGTAAAGAACCGCCCGGCATCACTGCTGCCGACGCGCAAACTGCTGTTAAATCTGCGCTGGATGAAGTACGCGCAGCCGAAGCAAAAACCGAAGCGCCGCGCCTTCCTGCACCGACAACAGAAACACCGGGGGTTGTTCGTACAACACCAGAGGGAATAGCGGTTTTACCATCCGGCGAAGCAGGTGCTGCCCGCGCACGAGGCGCACGAGGTCTTGCCGAAGACCAGTTAGCGTTGAATGCGGCGAAAAGAAAGTTAGCAGAAGCCGAAGCCACAGCCGCTGCGGCATCAAAAGCGCCGGGCACTAAGACTTTAGCAGAACGGTTTGGTGCTTTGCCGTTTGCTAGTCGTGCAAGCGTGCCGTACGGTGTTTTGTCTGCAACAACGGATGTAAGTGGTGCAAAAGAAACCGCGCCAGAAGGACCGCCAGATAGCGACACTTATCCAGACGAAACAGTGCGCGGTATTAAACCAAGCCTTGACGTAGAAGCCGCTAAAAAACTTGCATTAGAAACCGCAGCGCCAACAGCAGAAGCAGAACAGCTTAAGCCAAAGACAGGTGGCTTGACAAACGAAGACTACGTAACAATGGGTTTGAACCTGCTGATGGCGCAGCCCGGACAGCCGGGTGGTGAGCTTTCGCAGTTGGCCTCAAACGTCGGTCGTTCTGGTTTGGCAACATTGCAAGCGCGTCGAGAGCGTGAGAAACTTGGGCAGGAACGCGAATACAAAGATTTGTACGGCAGGTATTTGCAGGCGCAGATGCAGCAGTTTGGCCGAGAGCCGGAAGAGATTCGTATGCTTCGTGCGTTTGAAAAAGAGCCGGAATTGTTTGAGCGGTACCAGCAAATGAAGGGCGCGTCGGAGCGTGCAGCACTGATTCGTTCGTACACAACGCAAGCAAAAGACCCTATTACGGGACCTGAGTTTGTGCGTAGGTTTCCAAACGAACAATCGTATTTGGCGAGCTACGGTTATGGCGGTCTTGATATAAGCCCCCGTGCTACAGAAGCACTAAAACTGTACAAATAAAGTATGGCGACACTTCAACAGCTAGAACGTGCGTTTTTGAAGGCGCACGAAGCAGGCGACACGGAAAATGCACAGATACTTGCGGATGAGCTTCGCAGGTTGATGGCACCGCCAACTGTTGAAGAACCCGCCCCGCAACCACAGACCGGTTTTGTACCCAACGTCAAAGCAGGGGTTGAGCGCCTAAAGGGCGACTACTATGCGTTTCTTGCAGGTATGGGTCAGCCCGGCGCAGCAGAAGAAGCCGAGCGTTATCGTAAACGTGCGAGTGAAATAGCCAGAGTTCCTGAATTTACAGAAGCGCCTTTTGAATTTCTAAAAAGCGTGGCTGGCGGTTCTGTGCCGTACATGGCTGCGCCTTTGGCAGCGGGTGTAGCAGCGTCCCCGTTAGGTGTACCTGCAGCGATTGGTGCGTCAGGCTTGGCATCCGCTGCGCAGTTTACGGGGTCTAACCTAACACGGCAGTTAGAAGAAGGCACAGCACCTGAACAGTTGAGTATGGGTAAGGCGGCTGCTGCGGCAGCACCGCAGGCCGCACTGGACGTTGTTGGCTTCCGTTACATCCCCGGTATCCGCAAAATCTTTGGCAGTGCCGGTGTACAGATTGGCAACAAAGAAGCCGCAGGCATTGTCAACCGCTATATCAAACCTGCATTTATTGCGGGCGGTGTTGAAGGCGGTACCGAAACGGCTCAGCAAGTACTGGAGCGCCTGCAAGCCGGGTTGTCGATTACCGATCCTGAAGCCCGCAAGGAGTACTACGACAGTTTCATAGCCGGTGCCGTGTTGGGCGGCGCGTTGTCGATTCCGGGTAGCATGCTAGAGCGTCCCGGCGCAGCGCCCACTGAGCCGCCTCCACCCCCACCGCCAGCAGCGGAAGAACCTGCTGCCTTACCAGAAGCGCCTGTTGCTCCTGCGGCACCTGACTTATTGGCACTACCTGCGCCTGAGCGCGGTATACCGCTGGGATACACCCCAACTAAAGCACTGCCTGCGCCACCGCAACAGCCTGACATCTTCAAACTCATGGACAGCCATGAGACGCTGAAGAACTCGCTTGATCCTCTGGCAACACAGATTGAAGAAGCCCGCAACGCAGGTGACACTGAGACTGCTCGTGCATTAATTCAAGAGTACCGCGACAACGAAGCCGCGATGAACGCGTTGGCTACCAAAATCACCGAAGCCGGTGGTGTACTGGAGTCCAGCGAAGAAGTTCAGGCTGGGTACGACAAAGAGCTTAAGTCACTAGCTGCCAAAGAAGCAAAGCTAAAGAACACCATCACTGAGATGAGCCGCGCCGATGTGCGCGACTACGATGCGGTGGACAAGGCCGAGAAGCAGTTAGAAAAACTGCAAAACCAGCGTAGAGCACTGACCGAAGAATTTGAGCGCAAGCGCGGTGTGCTGCGCGTCAAAGAAACGCCTGCTGGCGAACAGATATCGTTGTTCGATGCCAAAGAACAGCAGCCCAAGGCTGAAGAAGTTTTGGAGTTTGAGACAGAGAAGTACGGCAAGATCACCGCTGCGGACATCGAAAAGATGACGCAAGGTCCTGTGCAGCCAACCGGACTGGACAAAGCACAGAAAAACCAGTTAACAGAAAAACAAAAAGAAGCCGATGCGTTGCTGGCCGAGATCGTGGCGCTGGCACCACGTGTAAGTTCTGAAAATAAAGAACTGGGTTTAGTAGGCGCTGCTAATGCGGAACAACGTCAGGCTGTCTTAGACCAGCTCAATGCTGCGCGTCAGCAGTACCGTGACTTACAAGAAACCGAAGGCAAGCTAGGCGGTGAGTCCGCTATGCCGGGGTACTTTGACAGGATTGATGCAGGCAAAGAAAAGCTGCGTAGAGACATTACCCGACTGGAGCGCGACCTTGAGCGCCTAGCGCCCAGAAACGTACAGCAACGATTCTTAAAAGATTACTACGCAAAGTCGGACAAGCTCAATGCACTGTACCGTGAGATTGATCGTATCGGTCTAGAGCCTGTTACCCAGTCAAGTGCTGTGGTAGACATGTTTGATTACGCCAACCAGCTTCGTACTGCCACGCTAAACAATGATCCCAAAACCATCATGGCGATCATTAAGCAGTTGAAGAAAGAAGGCAAAGTTCCGGGCACAGAAGTGTTGGAGCGGGCAGGCAAGAAAGCCGGTGAACGTGCGCAACGCGGCATGTCGGAAAGAGATAAGCTGGTAGAAACTTTGGGTAAGCGTCTGGGTTTGCCGGGTCGGGTTTCAGAACGCACAGTTACCGAAGAAGAGTACGACCAGATTGCGGCGCGTATTACCGAGCTGATGGATAGCATCGATAAGCCCAAAGGCCGCGCCAAAGAATCCATCAAAAACAAAGTTGAGCGCCTAGCCCGTGAGATAGAGGGGTTGGAAGCTACGCTGGCAGACAAGTCGTTGCCTGCTAAGACACGTCAAGGCGCAAGCAAGAGCCGTAACGCCAAGGTTAAGGAATACAACCACCTGATTGAGAACGTGATGGTACCGGCGCGGGATGAAATCTTTGCGCTTTACCGTAGCATGTTCAGCGTCAAGGAAGTAGCGCCTGTTGGCACAGCAGAGAAAATGCTGGCGCAAGAAGCAGAAAAGACGCGCAAAGAACAAATTGCTGAACTTAAGGAACGCATCGAGCTGTACGGTGCTGAAAGCCCGCAAGTAAAAGAGTTTGTTGCCAAAAACCTTACGGTCAAGATGTCGCCGGAGTACAAGCGATACAAAGACATTATTGAAGGCAAAGGCATTACGTCCAGTCCGAAGCGCGTTGCTATAGAGATTGGTCGTGAGACTGACGAGTACAAAGCGTTTGCTGCACCAAAAGAAAAAGAGATCGCTAAGCGCAAGGCAGCATACGAGAAGTACGAGGCCGATGCTAAGGCAGAACTTGCACGGCTGAAGAAAGAAGTTGGCGAGACTTCGGAAGATTACAAAAATCGCGAAGTTGAGTATCGCAAAACAGCCAAGCAAAAACTCGATGCGTGGAAGAACGCAGAGAAGGCACTGAACAAAGCACTGGATGCCAAAGCTGAAGCGTTGGGTAAGGCCAGCCCTGACTATCGCCGTAGAAAGTTAGAAGCCACCAAGAAGTTTAAGGAAACGGTTGCAGTCACGGGCGAACAAGAAGTTGTATCAAAGCGCACCACGCAGGTCACCCGCAAGCTACCTAAACTAAAAAATATTCAGACGGCCTCTGAAGAAAGCCGTGCAAAGACCCGCGCCATTCAGGAAAAGCGTGAGCCGGGTCTGCTGCCGTCACAGGCAGGCGAGAAGCCTGAAGTACCGGTCAAGCCAAAAGCAGAACCTAAGTCTGCCAGCGCCATGCTGTCGGCCTTCCAAGCTGCTGCTACAAAACGGCTTAAAGAAACTGGCAAGTTTGCCCGTGGTGTGGAAGTTGAAAGCCCTGACCTGACAGCAGAGCAAATCAAGCTGCTAGAAGCCAACGATATACGTGGGGCACTGCGCTCCATTATGAATGCTTCAGAAACAACGCCTATCTACAAGGCGGTCATCGAAGCGATGCTGCCTATACTGGACGCCACCAACGTCAAGTTGTACGACAAGTTGTACGACCCAGAGGGCAGAGAAGTGCTGGGTGAGGCAGTTAGTAAGCTGGTCAAGCTGTCACGCAACGGCGGGTTGTCGCAAGAAGTCCTGCTGCATGAAGCCACACACGCAGCGGTTGAACGCACGATTCAGTTGGGTGAAAAAGATATTAACCTGCTGACCAAAGAACAGCAGGCCGCGTTCCGTGAGCTGAAGGCTATTCACGCTCGTATTAAGAACGACCCAAGCATCACCAGTACCAACGCCAAGGGCAGCTTGTCTGAATTTGCCGCTGAGCTGTTTTCTAACCGCAACCTGCACGAGCAACTGCGTACTAAGCCGTGGCGCATCTCCAATATGCTGGACGCTATCTACAGTGCCATCTTGCGTATTCTGGGTGTTAAGCAGCCGCAGTCCATGCTGGGCACCGGCCTGAAAGCGGTTGAGGCGTTGATGATGCCGACCAGCCTCAGACCGACTATTAAAGAAACGCCCGTCAGTAGAAACTATTCTCAAAAAGATATTGCTGCGCTACACACCGGCAGTAACTCGATGAAGCAATTTGCCGAGCAGTTTGGTACAGAGATTAAACAGAAAGACCGTACATACGAAGACGTAGACCGCATCGCAGGTGAATACCTGACAGACATGGCGCAACATCCAGAGCAGTACATTACGTACCCGAGCCAACAAAAAATTAATTGGGATCAGCTAACGCGCATGGAAGACGGTCGGTTATTTGATCCCGACAGTGCGTACGACTATTATTCTGCCAGCCCTGATGTTCTTGCATACGCTTTGCTTGGTGAAGAAGGAAAGTACTATGTCGCAGACAACGTAGGAGTTGACCGCGCATCCGCGCTGCAAGAGCTGGCAAACTACCTGAAGGATAATCCCGACTACACCCAAGCGGAAATGGCGTTGGTGGCTAAAGCCGCGTCGAAGTTCGGTATTATTTCTGGTAAAGACGGTAATCTTAAATTGATAACACTGGATGCAAGCAACATGCACCCAGTAGCCGTTGTTGGTCGTGATTCAGCTAACGCAATTGTTGAAGAATTGCGTAAAGGCAAGGCGCTTAAAGACGCTTTCTTTGACGGTATGGTGAGTATTGCTAACCGTAATAAAAAACAAAATCTGGGCCGTCAGGGGTGGAAGACTTTTTACCAGTCGGACAGCTACGATGCTGCAGTCGCACTAAATGCTGGCGCTGCAGGGACAACGTGGTGTACTGCTTCAGCTTTAAGCAATGCAGCCGAGCATATTAGTGGAGGCGACTTCCATATTTACTATGAGAACGGTGTACCGCAGGTTGCTGTTCGCATGGACGGGTCTGAAAAAATACAAGAAGTTCGCGGCAACACGCACAACCAAGCACTGACTCCTGCGCAACAGAAGATTGCTAACGAGTTTTTGACTAAGCGCGGGTTTGAAGGCGGCCAGAAGTATATTGACGATAGCGAACTGCGTGTCGCGATGGCAGACGCAGTTAAAAACAATAGGATTCTTACGCCAGAACAGACAAGCCGTTTCTTCTTAGGTAAAAATCTGCTTGACCGTTTTAACAATATGGCGCAGGCGTCAAATGCAAATGAGCAATTTCAGTATTCGCCAACCCGTATGTTCATGCCAAGACTCGAAGGCATGGGTTACACAACACCAAGCCCGTCTGCGGCTGTTGCAAAAATTAGCGACAAGATCATTGCAAAGTCTTTGACAAATGCTTACGCCGACGGTGAGATGTTTAATACCAACTTGCGGTTGCTGACTGGCAGCGAAATGTCGATGTATCGTTTTGCTAACAACGAGCAAGCGTTGATTGGCGTTGTTACGCACCCGTTTGTTTCTGCAGAAGAAAAACGCATGAACAACGATGCGTTGGTTTCTGCTCTTGGCAAACTTGCAAGCACACCCGGAACCAGAGCGGTGATTGGCAACAAATCGTTTTTTATTAACGACGACTCAAGCGCAAGCTACGAGCGTTTGTTAAAAATGACAAGAGAGGCTATTGACAACCCAAAGTCGCTTTTGTATGTGCACGACATACAAGACGTTAAGTCTTTAGCTTCTTTTGTGATACGCGATACCGACGCGACGTTAAATTCGTTAAAGCGTGTTAACGAACTCTTCGTTAATGGAAACGAAAGCGTTTTGCAGTTACCCGCAGTCACGCGTATTGGCGACATTTACGTTGATAATGACAGCAGCGAGACACCGCCTATTGTCGATGTTAAAGACGGTGCTGTCATTAACAGTATTGTTCCTGATTCTACAAACACCAGTTTGATTGTTTCGGGCGATGCCGTTATTCATCGTGTTGTTGCTACTGATCGTAACCAGCTACTGCACTTAGTTGCACCGGATGCAAAACGCATTGACGCTATTGTCGAGCATACAGATCCTTCCACACGCAGAAACGCAGTGGTAAACGCAGTACAGGACTCAAACCCTGATGTATGGGCGGACACATATGCGTACGACGTAACGCCAAATGGAGAAATTGTAGAAGACTTTGCAAAAGATCCCGAACTACTTGGTTATTCTGCGTCACAGGTAGACGAGGCGTTTGGTCAAACAGGGTACGACACGTCAATGTTTGCTACCGATAAAGAACTTGTTAAGCAGCTTGAAGAAGATGGGTTATTAGACCCAAAATCCAAGCGCACCAAACTTAACCAAGAAACGGTTGACTACATGCGCAACACACTTGCGCAACTGGACAAGCTCGTCCCAAAAGAAACCAAAGACGAGTTTCTTAGGGTTTATAAAAACCACGGCACAATGGGGTTTACCTCATACGTTCGTGAGCTTTTGAACATCCACTTTAGTGTACCGATTGACGAGCTTAAAGTTCGCGCAGAAGCGGCCAAAAAGTACATGGCTTCTATCGGAGCCTCTCCAGAACTGATGGAGCGCATGGATGTTTACACTGGTTCTGTTGAAGCGCCTGAACGCGTTGTAAAAGCTGCCCGTGAAGCCGAGATATTTGATGCAAACTACGTGGAGGTTGTAGAAGAGCCGCGCTATGCGCTTAAGAACGTGGGTGTTACGGAAGACAAGCCGGGCATCTTCTCGTTTAAGTCGTTCCGTGAGCCAGAGACAACAGCGTCGTCTATCGTTGCCCAAGAGTCAAGCACTATCGATAACCTGAAGGCTAACTTCCTTGGCTTGCGTGGTCGTGTCCAGCTCGTTGATAAGTTTGCAGCGATCTCTGAAGCCTTTAAGAAGGGCATGGACGCAGGCAAGATCAACGCGCTGGAAGCCAGCAACGGCGAGTATTTCCTACGCTTTGGTGAGAACCGCAGCCAGTACGCACAGCAGGTGCTGACTAATGGACCGCTTAGCCGCATCGTCTCTCGTGAAACTAAAGACGGTAACGAGTACATCTACAAGAGCGAAACAGGTGCCAACCTGATGCGGGTGTTTGAGATTCTGCAAAACGCAGGTATCAAAAACGGCGTTGAGCTAGACCGTATGTTCACGGTGTATCAGGCAGGCAAGCGTGCCCAGCAGGTTGGCTGGGAGAAGCTGTGGGTGGGTAATCCCGGCAAGGCCAAGCAAGAGTACGCTGAAGTTATGGCGCAGCTTAACGCCAACCAACAGATGAAAGACGCGTTTGAAACAGCGTCGGCAGAATACAAAGAGTTTAACAATGGACTGCTGGACTTCCTTGTGCAGACCGGCGCGATTACCAAAGACTTGGCAAACAAGCTAAAGACCATTGACTACGTACCGTATTACCGCGTCAATAAGGGTAGCGGCGACGTTGAGTTGTTCACCGACAAAGAAGCGCCGATCCGTATTGGCAATATCAAGGACGAGCCGCAGCTACAAGAGCTGGTGGGTGACAACACCCAGATACTGCCCCTGTCTGTTAGCGCCGTGCAGAACGCTTTCATGCTGGTGGATATGGGTTTGCGCAACCAGCGCGTTAAAGACACGTCGTTCCTGCTGCATAAGATTGGATTTGCCAAGACGCTATCTAAAGGCGAAGGACCTGCCAACCGTGACACGGTGCGCTTTAAGGTCAAGGGCGAACCCTACTACGCCATCATTGACAGCGACCTGTACGGCATCCCGGCTGACCTGATCGTCAAGGGCATGGAAGGTATCAAGACCACGCTGCCGATGGCAATCAAGATGATGGGCGTACCTGCGGACATACTGCGCAAGTTTGTAACGCGCAACCCTGCCTACGCTATCCGACAGGCAATTCGTGACCCGCTGACCGCATGGATGACAACAGGCACTGATGGTGTGCCTATCCTGAATTCGTTTAAGGAACTCTCCAGTATGGTGGCCGGGCGCAGCGACGTTGAGAAGAAGCTGATGTCAACCGGCGCGATTTCTTCCAACGTATTCACGGGCGACCAAGAAGACTTCAAACGCTTCTTGCGCGACATCAGCGCCGGTAAGTCAGGGTGGGAAAAGCTGCTGGCTAAGGCTGACGCTTTTGCGTTGCAGGGCGACGCAGCAACTCGTGCGACGGTTTACAAAGACTCGATAGCCAAGGGCATGTCAGAGCAGCAAGCCTTGCTGCGCACGCTCGAATCCATGAACTTTGGGCGACGCGGTTTGTCGCCTTCAATGTACTACCTGAACACCTTGATCCCGTTTTTCAACGCGCAGGTGCAGGGTCTGGACGTGCTGTACCGGGCGTTTACCAACAAGATGCCGTACAGCGAACAGTTGAAGATTCGGGAAAAACTGATTGCTCGTGGTTTGCTGATGGGCGCTGCGACCTTGGCCTACGCTGCCATGATGCAGGACGATGAAGCGTACAAACGCGCTAAGCCTGAAGAGCGTCTGGCTAACTGGTTTGTCTACATCCCCGGCATGAGCCAGCCGTTGAAGGTGCCGATCCCGTTTGAATTGGGCTACCTGTTCAAGTCGTTGCCGGAAGCCGTGTTCAATATGGCGGCAAACGATGAGCGGTCACAGGACATCACCAAGGGTATTGGCAAACTGATGATGCTCTCCAACCCGTTTAGCCTGCCGCAAGCAGTCAAGCCGGTGACTGAGCTGTATCTGGGCAAGTCGTTCTTCGGTGGTGACATTGAGTCACAGCGCGAGATCAAGAACCTGCAGCCAACCGAACGCTTCCGCAGCACCACAACCGAGCTATCGAAAGTCTTGGGCGGTCTCACAGGCGACGCAGGTATTACACCGATTGGCTGGGATCACTTGTTCCGTGGCTACACTGGCGGTCTGGGTATCGCGCTGATCTCGTTGGCAAACCCTGTGTTAAATACCGAGGCTGCTGCCGCTGAGCGGCCTAGCAAGAAGCTGCACGAGACGCCGTTTATTGGCGGTCTGTTCCAGCCGGTAGAAGGTCGGGGCACACTCGATGCTGCTTACGAGCGCATGCTGGAGATTCAGCAAGCCAAGGGCACGTTCAACCGGCTAATACAAGAAGGTCGTAGGGAAGAAGCGCAGCAGTTCTTGGATGCGTACCGCAACAAGATTGTGGCAGCGTCGCTGTCTGGTTCTATGCAACAAAAGCTAGGTGAGTTGGCAACCCTGCGTCGGCGCGTTATTGAGATGCCTAACATGTCGCAGGAAAAGAAAGACGAGCTTCTGGAGCGCCTTGATGACCAGCAGACCATGTTGGCACGACGCTTCTTAGAAGCTACAGGTGAAACCAAACTCCAAGTTTCCCCTCCTTGATGACCGTCTCAGCCTTGGCGTAGAACAAGCGATAGCGTAAAGCGTCACGGAGGCCGTTGAGTTTAACGGCCTCCGGGTCAAGACAGGGAACAAAGAACCCTTCCCCGCGTTTAAGCTGCTGCCAAGGGTAGTTGACTTGTAATTTCTTCTTCATCCATTCTGCGGGTTATCTTCAGCACAGGCACGCGCATCTGTGGGCCTTTGGTACGCGCCATCATGTCTTTCTTCGGCATGTACGAGACGTTAAACATCGACTCAAGCTGCCGCTTGAAATCCGCATAGCCGAAACTAAGGCTAGAGCAGAACGCCTTTAACTGCCGCTCCTCGATGTAGTAGTCCACGCAGCCAACCGTCACCCCATGCTCGATGCGCCCCATGATGTTAGAGCGCGTCGTTGACGCATCGATTGCCCCACCGTTGCCGAGTTCCGCCAGCACGCCGTCCACCGCATTGAACTTGACGATGATGAAGTTGCCGTAGTACTCCCGTGTGAAGCTGTTCAGTACGTCCTCAGCGGTGCGTGCGCCTGCCTGAATGCTGTTACGCATGTAGGCAACGACTTCCTTATACGCCGCAAGCACAGGCTCAACTGGGATGTTGACGATGCCCGCATGGCTGTCGCTCCAGAGCACAGCAGCCGCCATGTTTGCGCCAATACCCGCCATCCAGAATCGCTCGTCGTTCGTTGCGTTGAACGCTTTGTACATGCGCTGCACGACCTCCGGCACGAACGTCTTTAGCATCTCGACGTTGCGCACCATGTACTCGACGAACACATGCCCAGCCACGGCATAGTTTTGCTGCAACGACTTGATGATCTCAATCTCGTGCGGCTCCCACGACAGCACATCGTTCATGATGAACTCCAGCACCCGCCGTAGCTCACCCTCGGCAGCATGCATCTGTGCCCCGGTAAAGTGGTCAATGACGTGCGTGTTGGACGACATGATGGTGTTGGACATCCACACGGACATGTTCATCCGCTCCTTGTTGGAGCCGGACTCCATACGTTCCTTGCCGCGCCCCTCAGTCATGTCCAGCACATGCGCTGCGAACCACTCGAAGTCCTTGCGGTTTTTGCTGGTGATCTCGTCAGTAATCAACGAGAAGCTGTTCAACAACCCAAGCCGCTGCTGCATGGCGACAGGCGACGTGCCCTTACCTGTGCGGTAGTGAACAGGGTGTCCCCAGATAGACGCCGCAGCTTCTAGCGCCAACGACTTACCTGTGCCTGAGTAGGTTGAGCCGCAGTGATACGTCAGCCCATAAATACCAGTGAAGCGCATCAGCGGTGAGCCAGCGCCAGCCAGCACGATAGCCAGATGCTTCCAGAGCTTTTTGCGGATCAGCAGGTTGATGAACGCACGCCATGCCTCCAGTGAGCCGGTGGGCTGTGTGTTGGCAACGATGTTCTCCAGCCCCGGCATCGGTACGTCGAAGTTGCCAGTGGCTGTGTATATCTTGCCTGCGAACACCATCGTGTCATCTTCCTGCCAGCCGTAGCTGGTGGGCACCTTCACAGGGGACTTCTCCACACTGACCTTCTCCACGCAAGCGCGGATGTAGTCGTACAGGTTCTTGTCGTTACCTGCTCCGAATGACGCGAGAATGTTCTGGTTGGCTAGGTGCTTTAACGTTTCGTCCTTGCTGACAGCCGCCTTCTGCGGGAACGTGATCTGTAATGTCTGCTTGTTACGAATCGCCAGCATGTGCACGATGTGGTCGCTGTTACTGTGCAGAATATCCACTGGGAACAAGTCGTACGGCAGCAGCATGATCTGCCGCTTTATGGTGTTGCCCTCCGCATCCTCATCTTCCTTCTCAATGAACACCCCACCCTGTGCACCGTAGGCGTAGCCACGGGGCGGCTCTGGGCGCAGAATCTTCCGTGCCTTGTCATCCACCGTGACTTCGATCTCCTTCTCCGCAACCTCGACTGCGTACTGCCTGCCAAGTGCCAGCGGGTTGGTGATCTTGCCCCAGTGTGTACAGTGTGTACACACGCCGGGATTCTCGGAATCAAACTTCGTGCAGGGGTACGGACCCTTGATCTCCCGCAGCTTGGTCTGCATCCGGTCTTCGCTGTACGGGTGCATCTGAGACAACCAGACAACCGCCTTCGGCGCTTCCTCACACTTCTGCGCTATCGACAGCAGCCCCCGCCACAACGGTTCCATGCCATCGTCCGACGCGTTCTCGATGTAGTGTGCAAGCTGACCGCAGCCTTTACCCTGCTTGGTCTTCTCAAGGATGGTCTTGAATCGCGTGACACTGTTCTCGAACAGCTTGACCGATGTGCCTGTGGGTGCAGGTGCCGTGGGTCGTTGTCCGGGTAGCTCGATGACGTTCGCAGGCGGCAGCGGCTTGGCTTCATACGGCGTGCCAACCAGCTCTTTATCCACCAGCGCCTTGATGTCTTCGAAGTCGAACAAGTCGCCCTCGTTCATAAACCGCACGTTGGTGGTACCGCGCACCTTGACATCGGTCTTGATGCCGTTATTGATGGTGCCGGGCACGCGCAGAATCCTCGCCGCATCGCCTGTGACGTTCGGGTCAATGTGCAGCTTCTTGACGAAGCACAAGCGTTTGAAACGCTCGGCAACCGGCTTCCATACTGCTACCGGTATCGCTTCTTTCAACGGCCAGTATGCGTGTACCCCGCCGCCTGAATGGATGAACCACGGCTGACCAAGACCAGACAACCCGACCTCATCAGCAAACTTCATAACCGCTTCGAAGCCTGCTTTGGGTGACGGGTACGCCTTGGCCTTGATTACGCCTTCCGCATCAGGAATATCTTGCGGGTGGTTGCAGTCAACATCGATAGCGATGCACTTCAACATGCTGACGTTGGGTGCTGTGCGACTACCTGATTCGTTGAACGTACCCAGTGCGAAGTACGTGTCATACGCGTTGAGCTTGCAACGCTCAATGAATGGTGCTAACTCTTCTAAACTCTCCTTGAATACGTGTTCTTTCTTTTTTGTTGTAAGTTCTACGACGCAGAAGAAACCACTCCCCTGTGGTGGTAGAACCGCCGCCATGAAGTCAAGCGGTTGCATAGGAGTCCTTTAGAACAGGGAGAGTTGGCGCGGGTCGTGCTTCAGGGTGTGGTCGCCTTCGAATATCAAGCGTTCAAGTCGTGCAAGTATTTCTTTCTGCCAGTCTTCGGGCAAGCCGCCACGTACCAGCATCAGGTCTGCATGCTTGATAAGCTCTTCGGTTGTCAGGCTGGAAGGTTGTACAGATCGCATATTTTTCTCCACGCTTCTTCGGCAGTCTTGGAAGAAGCCATAACTTTAGTCATAAGTTCAACCCGTTCCTGATAGCCGACGAACACTTCCGTCTCTCCAGTGAACCAGTTGTACACGGTTTGGCGGGTCACGCCTAACGCCTTGGCAATCTTAGTGACGGGGAAGTCAAGATAGATTGCCCACCTGCCCAGCACAACACCGGGAGTCTTTGGCGCAGCCGATACCGCATCAATCATTTTTTGTGAGTAGGCCATTAGTAGTCTTCGTTTACTAGGAGTCGATATTTGAATAGCCCACGCTTTACGTACTCGCGCTCGACGGTGTGACTACCAAACTTTCGTTTGCGAAAATCACGCAGCCTTGCACTGACGCTTGCTTCTGGACATCCGACTCTTGCTGAGATTTGTTCAAGTGTTCTCCAGCGCCCGTCTTTCATAAGCGCCCAGACGTTGAACAGTTGGGTCTTCAACCGTTCCTTATCTCGTTCGGGATCGTAGGTCTTGCCATCAAACATAGCTTGCTTCTCCTATAGTTATGGGTGCGGGGTCACTGCGCTAAGAGACATACGCTTCCTAAAAGGACGCGCAGCCCCCGCTGCCGGTGTTATTAGCGCCACCTCCGGCTGGGCTACTCTGTGTTACTCGTCGTCCCAGTCAGCCACGATGTCGGCCAGCTTCGACTTCTTCTCCGGCACAGCAGATGGCTTCGTGGTTTCCTTGCGTACCTCTGGCTCGGAACCATCGTCTTCAACGACTTCGGCTTTGGCCTTCTTCGCCTTCGGCTTAGCAGGTGCCTCGTCTTCTTCAGCGGCTGGTGGCTTACCCGGTAGTGCGATAGGCGCAGCCTTCTGAATACCGTCCGCAGCAGCCACAGTCATCACCACAGCGCGTTGCGCATCCGCAGTTGTTGCTTGCCGCTGTACAACCGCATACTCGTCATCAGTCAACCAGCGCATCGGCTGGAAGAACAGCTTCGGAGATTCTGCTTTGGTGTCGAAGCGCATGCGGGTGACAATCTGCTCCGGGTTGATCGGTGGCGACTGTACTGCCAGATAACGAGCGAAGGCTTGCAGCGGACGCTTATCACCTTCTTCCTTGCCGAAGACCGACGTGGCAGGAAGCGTCAACTGAAGCACGTCCCCATCCGGGTTGTTCTCCAGCACGACAGCTAAGCGTTGCTGATACCGGCATGCACGGCTGTTACCGTTGCCGCTGCCAGCGATGTTCTGTGGGCAGCTCATGCAGGTGATGCTCTGTGGGCTATCGATAGACGCGTCTGGCTTCTCACCATCATTCGACCAGCAATCAGGACCAGCAGGATTATCTGCGTCGTACTTCGCCATGTAGAACACACGGCTGACCTTCGGTGCAGCTTTGACGATGATGACATCAAGATGGCGCTCATCGATGGCTGCAACTTCTTTGCCACTGGCAACCAGACGGAACACACCACCTTTGATGCTGATGCGTTTGATGCCTGAACCAGCGCCGCCACCGGTTAGGGCTTTAGCGGTATCTGACAGTTCGTTGTTACGTGCGAATGCGGGAACTTGGGACGGATTAAATAGCGATACGTTGCTCATGGGTAGTCTCACTTTGACGGTTTAGTTACACGGATTTCGAACTCAGTGTTCGAATTTAAGCCGGGCGGTACAAGCCCCGGATTCTCTTCAAGGAACGTAGACATGTTGGTCTGTGCAATACGCTTCTCCAGCAGGTCAACGACATCGTGCTCGACAACAAACTTCTTGAACGAGTCCCAGTCGGTGGTGCTGTAGCGCGTCTTGGTGACCATTGTCACCGTCCCGAAGGCGGTGTTGACCGATCTAACACCAAGCGCCTTCATCTGATCTTTCATAGCAAAGCGAAGTTCGTCTTGCTGAGCCTTCAGATTCTCAAGCTTGGTGTCGTACTCTTGTGTGAGTTGATCGATCTCTGTCTTGATCTTGCGATAGATTCTCGCAAGCTTATCAAGCGGTACAAGATCATCGGACATTTGCTTCTCCTGTTATTACTTTTTGTCTAGGGTTTGACAGATTACTGCGGATTCGATTTGATTGCAACCCCCTTTCATGAACACATTTCAGTTGTAAACATGTCAGTTAGCAGAGTGTTATCGGACACTTTGCCTTCCAACGCCTTGAACATCCGCTTCTCAATCGGGCTACCTTGGATGTGCACCACGGTGACTTTGTCTGAGTTCTGGCCTTTGCGATCAGCACGGGCAATCGCTTGGATGTATTGCTCAACAGACATCAATGGACCATAGAAGACCACCGTATCTGCCGCCGTCAACGTGATGCCGTGCGCTGTAGCCTGCGGCTGCATGACGAGCACGCGTGGGTCTTTTTCTTGCTGAAAGCGCCGAATAATCTCACCGCGTTTGTTGGGCGGCACGTCACCGTGAATGGTGTCGGCGATGATGTTGTTCTTGGCAAGGTGCGTGAGGATGGTGTCGATGGTGCTGCGGAACATGGCGAACACAATCACCTTGCGGCTGGTCTCATCAAGAATCTCTTCCAGCACATTCAGACGTGGTGCGGCATCGAACTCGATAACTTCCTTGTCGTCTGTGTATGCTGCGCCGCATGATATTTGCAGCAGCTTGGATACCCCTGCTGCGGCGTTGACCGCTGTGATCGTCTCGCCTGCCGCCTGCACCATCATGCGTTCTTTCAGCAGGTTGTAGTACTTGGCTTGCTGCGGTGTCAGTGGCACCTCGCGGGTCTGTGTGATAACCGGTGGCAGGTCAAGACACTGTTCTTTGGTAAAGCGAATCGCAGGCTGCAAGGCATCATGCACATCGTCTGCGGCATTCTGTTTGGGCATCCACTTAAACTGCGTGGCTTTGTACATCACCTTGTCGCGCCAGCCAGTGAAGAACTTAGGCACGCCCTGCGGGTTGACCAGTCGTGCTAGGCCGTACGCATCCGCAGGCGACTGCGATGCTGGTGTACCTGTCATCATCCACAGGTGGGTGGTGGGTTTCAGGATTGAGTTCAGCGCCTTCCAGCGTTTGGTCGTGATGGTCTTGTAAGCGTTAGCTTCGTCAACGATCACCAGATCGAACCTGCCGTCGTTGTTGATCTCGTTGGCGATCAAGTTCAGCCCGTCATAGTTCGTGATGACGAACTCGTAGTTTTCTTGAACCATCTCGATACGCCGACTAGCTTGGTAGTGGTGCGCGATGATGGCCGAGCGATGAATAATGCTGTTGTTCAGGTCATTCATCCATGCGCTCTGCATGATCGACAGTGGGCACAGAATCAAGCAGCGGCGTACGTCGCCGCGCTCCATCAGGTAGTCCGCTGCCCAAAGCGCTGAGAGGGTTTTACCCGTGCCGGGTTCCGAGAACACAAAAGCTTTTTTGTTGAGAGTGAGAAACGCTGACGTTTCAATTTGGTGTGCCATCGGTTTGTACTTGCCCGGCCACGCATAACGGCAACTAATTGGAGATGGTACGTTCTTGACGCCAAGGTTTTTGAGAACACGAACTTCGTCGAGGCCGAAATAAACGGCGATTTCTGCGCTTCCATCATCATATCTTTGTACCACCTTATGTTTAGGGATGATGCTGTACTTACTTGGGTTGCGTGTCTTGAACAGCAACGCCTTGTCTTCAATTATCTGCACCGCTTTTCTCCTGTTCTTTTTTAACTGCTTCAAGTGCGGCTTTGTATGCTGAGTCCCACACAAACTTTCCTACGTTTGCCCCAATGACTTTACGTTCTACCGGGGTGATTGTTTTCCACCAATCTTCAAACTTCATTTGTTGTCGCTCCTGTTGGACTTCACGCTGCGCACCCGCAGGTTGCTTCTGGTTGTTGAACCACCGCTACGCAGTGGCTTCTTATGGTCAACGTCCTTGCCGTCGCCTTTCGTAACAGCGCCTTCCTTTTCCATCAATCGCCGTGCTTTGACGCGCTCCCCTCGCTTCTTGATCTGCTCTGGTTGTGCGTGGTAGTTCTGGTATTCCGATTTGTAGTTGCGTGGCATCTGAGCCTCCTAATGTTTTGGGTGATACTCACAAGTGGTCACCGGACACCACGGACATAGTGGTGACGGCTTCGGGTTCCATACATTGACATCGTGTGCTTGCTCGATACGGGCAATACGCTCCCTGTACTCCCACCACGTAGGCTCGATGTCTTCTCGCGTGTACGTGGCTTTGACCATGTCGTTTTTAACGACGAACAAAAGTGCTGCGTTGATTTTTCTAACGTGAGGGAAATGGGCAAACACCATGAGAGCCATGAGCTGGAGCTGCTCCCTATCTGGATACCGGTTGCTTCCCGTTTTGTAATCGACCACCCATGCCGTCAGGTTGTCATCTTCTACTATCAACAGGTCTGCTATGCCCCGTACCCAGACCTTTTTGTCCGTCCAATCGCACGGCTGCAGGTCGCTAGTGAGCGCCATTTTGTTTTCGCATAGCTTCCTGCCGGGCTTGGCAATCAATGCGTCGAGCGTGTCTTGGATAAACTTGAACTGCTCTGGCAGCGGTTTGCCATCCCGGACGTACTCTTCTGCGGCTAGGTGCAGGTCGGTGCCGTAGCGCGTGGCCTCTGTCTCGGTGAACTTATAGTTCTTCAAGACCCGCACTTCCTGATACCTACGCGCACACCCTTCGTAATCCTTCAGGGCGCTATGCGACCAGACGACTTTATTTTCCATCGGTTTCTTTCAAAGGTTCTTGACAACGAATAACGTAATTACCCGCGTGACCCCCGTAGCCACCGCATACTGAAGACCAACTTTTCGTGAAGCAAGAGACTTCTCCGTTATGTGGGCAGTCATCGTTGTGCAGAGGGAACGCGCCTTCCTCGCTGTTGGGGTACGGCTTGATGGCAACCGCACGGTACTTCATCGCCACGAACTCGTCGCGCTCTTTGTCGTACTGAATCTCGTTAATCATTCGAACCTCGCTGAGTCAATTGCGTCGTTCAACCGCTTGGCAAACTCGGTAACGAACCGCTCGTTCTTGTTTAGGGTGTGCTCGTCCATGTCGTACAGGATGGCGTGTACCAGCTCGTGCCAGAACGAATCGTTCATCTCCTTGCGGCTGTACTTACGCCCTGTACTGTTGCTACGCTTGGCAAGCTGTATCTTGCGTTTGTCGTAGAAGACCCGCGCCATGTCGCCCTTGTTCAGCATGGTCTCCACTACATCCACGGAGTACCGTTGCTTCCCTATGCGTATCGTGCGCGGCAATGCTAGTTTCTGTCGCGTTTTGTTCATGCTTCTCCTTATTAGCCTTTTGCTAGTCCATACCGCTGGTGATAACCTACTTCTGAATTCAATGGAACGCCGAGCATGTACTTCGGTTCCTTGACCATCTGCTCGTACACCCACTGTGTTGCTGCTTCGCCCTCTGCTGCGGGTGCTAGTGCCCACGCCTCATCGTGCACCGTGCCAACCACGGGATAACGCTTCGATATACGCAGCATCCCGTCCGTCATAACGATTCTTGCCAACGCCTGCGTCACGTTGTTGGTGATCTTCCCTGCGTACAGCTTGGTATCGTCCGCGCCATACACGTACTGATTCCTTCCGCGAGCATCTTTTTGGATGCGCAGATTGGGGTACAGCAGCTTCATTCCGTTGGGCAGTTCGATCTCTTCCTTGCGGAAGATTAGACATTTATACGCGAACTCTTTGCCGCCGTAAAGACTGCGCTCCAGCAGGCCGGTGCACATTTCCCAAAAGCCAACAACCGGGTACGCCGTGGATCGGTAGATGTCGATGATCTTCTTTGCTGCAACGCAATGAATCAGCAGCTCCTTCATGGTGCAGGTGTGGGGTATCGCCTCCAGCTTGGTGACGTTGTCAGGCCACGCCAGAAACTGATCCACGTAGTCTTTGGTCACGCCCAGCTTCTTAGCGAAGGCCATGTCGTAGCGCACGGGTGGTGCGCCCAGAAACCCCACCAGAAGTTGCGCAGCGAACGATGCCCACCCCAGACCATACCCGCAGCCCAAGAGCGCCGACTTAGCCGACTGTCGCAGGTCAGGGTGTGTATCTTTTGTTAAGTCAGGGATGTTGAACATCTGCCGCCCGAACATCGAGTATGCGTCTTGCCCTGAGCGGAATATCTCCAGCAGGTCTTCATAATCTGACAACCATCCCAGTACCCGTGGCTCGATCTGCGACAAGTCACCTGCAACCACCACGTACCCATCCGGTGCCATGATCGCCTTGCGCAAGAACGACCCGCGCTTTAGGTTCTGCATGTTGATTGCGCTTCCTTTCGACGCTGTCCACCTGCCCGTGCTGGCTCCGTAGTACGAGAGGGGTACGGGTAACGTGCCTCGATGGGCGATGTCAAGAAAACGCTGCGCTCGTGTTCGCTCAGTTGTAGACTTGACTCGCAGTCGTGCTTCACAAAGCAACTTAACGTCTTCGTTGTCTCCGTGTAGCAGGGCTTGGAAGAGCGCGTCATTTTTAGCCAGTGCCAGAGTCTGCTTGCCCGTAGTTTTGCTCGTCTTGTATGGAACTTGACATCCCAGCGTAGCCAACAAAGCCGCGAATTTAGGGTTACTCGCCAACGCCGCATCGTCCACCCCAAGCTTCTCCAGTAGTGCCTCACGCGAAGTCCTTTCGTCTTCTATTGCCAGCGCCAACATCTCCTTGTCGAGCACTAGCTGTGGTTGTGTGTACATCTTTAACGTCATGTCGATCAGCCGTAATTCGGACGCAGGGTAGCCCTCGACCAAGCGCCTGAACACTTCTTCGCACAGAAACACATCGTGCTTGCAGTACTCAGCCAGCTCCATCTCCATGTCCCATGACAGCTCTTGTACGCCGTCCGTGCTATGCACAGCCTTGCCCTTGGGCGGCAGCTCGAAGTCTTCAGCCAGCTTCATCAAGCTGTTGCCCACCTCAACACCACGCAGCGCACGTGCCATCGACAAGGTGTCGAAGATAAACGCCGGGTGGCATCCATAGACCCAAGCTAGTATGGACACGTCAAACTGCGCATTGTGTGCAAGGACAGCGGTGCGGCTCCAGTCAATTGCCGCGAACCAGCGCACCAGTTCGTTACCCCTGACCCATACCGCAGGACCGTCATCGTCTAGGTCTTTGATACATGCGCCGAAAGCTTTGAACTGAGGGTCGCGTATGTACTCCTCAGTGGTCATCCTCGACAGCGTGTATTCCTTGCTAGACCAGTACGTCTCAAAGTCAATGACCAGTATCTGGTCGTATGGCTTACTCAATTAAAGTTCTCCTTGGGTGGCGCGTCTTTTGTATTTACGAATTCAAACCACTGCGTTGTTGCGCTTGCCATGTCGTAAGCCTCCATGTCGTCGCAGTTAACTGTCATGGTGTCTATTTGTCCGTTGTTGCTGTCGATGATGATCAACGCCCTAGTGCTCCCCCCAGCGTAGCAGTACGACAGTGCTTCGATGACATCTCTGAAGTGCTCTTTGTCTTCCTCGTCCAACTGATCTACGCGCTTGGCGAAGCCGCTTGGATCACGCATATAAGTTCCTCCCGTAGTTGATCGATATTATGTTCGTTGGCAACGAACGCAAACCCGCCAGCTTCTTTGATACGCGCCAACTCACGCTCTTGTAACGCTGTAGTGGTGTTCTTGCCTGCCTTGCATTCAACCGCAATAAACCTGCCGAGGACGCACCCAATAACATCCGGGATGCCTGCCCTGCCATAGCCGTTCGCAGGCGGGAAGAAGTAGTAGATTTGTAATTCATCCAGCGTCCTCCGTACTTTCTGTTTCACTTTCGCTTCCGGTGTCATAGCGCAATCTCCTCAAGTTCTCGATGTTCGCCAGCTCTTCTTCGGTCATGTAGCTCTCGATGGTATAGAACCGTTCTCCGCACGCCAGACACTTTCGTTTGCGTACAACATGGTCCCCGACATGGCGTGTGTCGTATGTAGCCAATCGAGGGCTACCGCAATCCGCACAGTTCATGTGTTCTTCTCCGCTGCAAACTTGTTACACATCACCCAAGCATCCAACTCCGTAATGACAAGAATGCTGCGTCCTTCTGAATCTTTATAGAACGCCTCGTGCATACAGTTTTTTTCTACCCAGTCTTTGAACTCTTCGTACTTCATGCGTTCTTCTCCTTGGTCATGGCGCACCCCTCTCTCTAACTAACAACGCTGCGGCTAACGTGCCGTAGCCATCAAGCCCTGCTTGCTCAACTACCTTCGCGCATTCCTCACGCTCTGCTGTTGCAACCAGTTTGGCGAAGCGTTCGAGATGTTCTTCCGACATTCCGAGCTTCACGCCAGTCGTTCCATCTGGATAAGTAACGCCAGCAACTTCCCGTGCCATACGCACGATGTCATCTCTGGTCATTTGCCCTCCCTTACTTTCATCATTGCGTCTGCCATTTCGTACGCGTCTTCTGCAAATTTATCCCATGACTGTCGCACATTGGGGTCAGATAGCAACCCCTGCATAGCCTTTGCCGCAAAATAATCACGCAAGTCCATACCCTTCTCGTTCGTCATGTTTGGGAACGCTTTCATCGCTTCTCCTTATTAGTGCTTTTGTAAATGCTGACACTCTTACGCTCGATACATGCTCGGCATATCCAGCGTGGGACACCACGTGTAGCTCTAACCTCACCCGTGGCTTCCTCCCGCTGGCATTGGCAGCTCGTACAGAACCGCGTCTTCATTAGATTCTCCGCTGACAATTGAACGCCTGTATGTCAGCACGAAACGATCCAGCGAACTTGCAGTCCGACACAATCCTGCTCTCGGTAGTAATGCTGCCGATCCACAGGCCAAGGACGAACAGCACAACAGCGATCAACGACTTCGCCCACACAGCGTTGATCCATGCCCATATCGCCTTGTAGTTAATTGCTTCGGTAATCATGCGCTGCCCTTTCTTAAGATGCTTTGATAAGTTTGCGAATCGTCTCGATGCTCCAGCCCGTCCTATCATAGACGCGCAAAACGGTGTCGCCTGTCACCGACAAGCTTCGAGAACGCAGCTTAGAAATCATGGACGGCGGCACACTCAGAAAGTTAGCGAGTGATGCGTCGTTGTGCAGGTGGAACTCCACGATGATGGCGTCAAGTAACGCGTGGTCTTGCTTTGGTTTCATTGCTTCTCCTTTTTACCAACGGGCTTCGCCGTGGGTTTCTGTGGTTGGTTTGATTTGTTTCGGTTTGGGCTGCACCACCAGTTGCCATCCCGGTTGCAAGAACTTTACCGCTGTGTGCTCGTCCCAGAATTTGCGAAGCAGCCCACCGAACTCGTCGTAGACCCAGTACCTCATTTAAGTTTCACCCTTTTCATTCTTATGTTGGCTTTGGTGACATGCCACTGGTTGGTAGCTTGCGTCTGCATAAGCCCTTCGTGTATAAGCCCTTGTCGCTGTCGATCTAGCCTAGACTTTCTCTTCAGCGCAGCGCTGTCATCTTTACCCGTTTTCTGACACTGCAGCTTAGCCATCCAATTCAAAGTCTCAATGTCTTTGCTTCGGTCGGTATCCCACAACTTGTCTGCCAGAGGTTTTAAGTAAAGACCCACGAAGGTCTGCACGCGCATCTTGCTGGTCGGCGGCTGGCGCAACAAAGTCTTGTCAGGTATCTCGATGCCTAGCCCTCTGAGCCAGAACCATAGTTGCCCAACAGTTTTGTCTTGGCGAAACGCTTTTATCAGCAGTGCGTCGTATGTACGCTGCCGGTCCATCAAACTTCACCCAGCATCAGCTTTAACTTCTTGTACAGCGTGATGGCTTGTGTGAATGAGAGGGTGGACAGTAATTGGTCTGCGTCGAACGAAGACAGCGACGCTGGCGCAGATGCAGTAGGTGCAGGTTTAGGCGCAGCGACAGGTGCTGGTGTGGGTTTGGCCTCTACGATGCGTGCTGGCTTGGCTTCCGCTCTCTGCTCTTGCTTGACTCGCTTCTTCGCTTCAGTCAACGCTTGCTTGGCAAGCCGCGCACGTTTTTTTCTTTCTTTGATTACCTGCTCCTGCGCCTTTCGCAACTCTTTGTACTTGATCGTGCTGTACTCACTCTGCGTGACGTAGAGTCGGTTATCCGCGTCTTTGCGTATCTGTCCCACGCGCACGAACTGTGCAAGCAATGAACTGACGGATGCGGGGTTGTAGTTCTGCTTGGTTGCCAAAGTCAAGATGTCGGCACGCATGCAACCGGGGTTAGCTTTGACCAGATCGAATGTTGCACGGCTGACGTTGTTTGAGACTTGGAACATGTACTTCGGAGGCGCTTCGTCTTTGTCCCACTCACGAGCAATCTTCTTTACGTCTTCAGTTGTACTTGTTGTCATTTGCTTCTCCTTAGTTTTATTAAGTGCGGTTTGTAATGCTGTCGCTAGGTCTGCCATTTACTTCTCCTTTCATTGCATGAGCGCGTTGAGTACGAGGTACCCCACGAAACCTGTCACGAGATACAGCAAGTACTTGATGTTGAAATGAAACTGCGGGATGAACTCGGTCTTGTCTCCCAGCAAGAGGCTTTGCAACATGAGTTCCTCGTCGCTTTGCTTCTGCTTGGGCGGTTTGTAATACACGCCGATCTTGATCTTGCCGGTGTCATACGGCGGTGGCTGCGTGATTGCGTGTTTAGTTGTTGTATTTTTATCCATTACTGCTCCTTTTCTTTGCAGAAAGTTGTACGTTAGTTCCTACCTATAGGTTTGTCAAGGAAAATTGTGTGCATCAATGTCTGCGCAGTTTTTGCTGCAAGTCCAGTGACCCACCGCTTGCATAGATGGCATCGATGTCGTTTATTAAACGCTCCTTCAGTACTTCTTTATCCATGCCCATTTGGTACGCGCACTCCACCAAGGCCACTGATGTGCCGCCCAGCGCCGTGCCCATACCGATTCCGTCTGGGTTTTGGTTGACTGCTTCACCGATCAACGCCTTAACGTCTGTGAGCATTTTGTAAAAAAGACTATTGATTTCGTCGTGATCCATTTGCTTCTCCTTTGGAAAAAAGGGGTCACGGTGACCCCTTATGGTTAATTACGCTGTGTGTAACTCATCGAACAGGGACAGCAGCACGCCGTCCATATCATCGCCCATCTCTAGCGCCGTGTACGCCTCATCAAGTGCACGCGGGTCTAGTTGTTTGAAACTTAAGTGCTTCATCACCAGCGCAGGGTCTTCGGGATACACCGAGGCTGCAATCATCTGCGACAACGGCTCAGTGAACCCATACTGCGCATCGACCACGGCATCGATCACATCGGCACGGCGCATGTCTGCGTAGGCATAGAAGTCATCGAAGTCGTTCGCGCTGTATAGCGATGCGTAGTCATACGCAGGCACGGTGGTCACCGGCTGGTACTTGGTTTTCTTTTTCTTCTTGCTGCCCTTGGCTGGCTTGGTGTAGGTGCTGTACGTCTTGCCCCACACGCCGTAGGAATACAGGTCATCAACCACGCTTGGGTCACGCGAAACGGGAAGGGCATCCCAATCCACCTGTAGCGCAGCAGAAGAAAGATGTTGATAGTAGGCGAGGTCGAGGCTCTCGGTCTGGGTGTGCTCGTTGTTGTAGCCCACGGATATGTTGGTGCACTCAGGGATGATGTCAACAAACTCAGCGGTGTCGGTGTACACGCCGGTGTCATCGTTCAACATCATCAACTGGTCAGACCCCGCCATCAACGCATCGCATAGCGCGTCACCGAACGCATCGGAACAGCAACGCCCCCAGCCCTGATGCGTAATCACCGAGTCAATGTTGCGTCTGTCGAACGCTATGGCTCTATCGAACTGGCGCAGCAGGTCAGGCATTTTCTCGGCAAGGAACCGCGCACCGATACCCCCACGCTCTTCGCCCTGAGTGAATACGTAGTAGCCAGCGACATTGTTGTGGATCATGTGGAACAGCAGCGCAACACCCGCGCCATCGTCCGCACCGAGCACGTCACCCTTGGCACGCCAGTGGGTCTGCGACTTGGCGATTTTGTTCTTGCCCTCTTTGCTGTGTACGGTATCGACGTGCGCTACGAATAGCGTACGGTGGGTGGATACAGAACGATTGTCAACGTGCAGGTTACCTGCGCCGTCAAGGAACGCCGTTGCTTTTAGTTCGAACGGCAGTTGATCGCGCAGCCACAGGGTGATGCGCTTGTTGGTCTCTGACCCGTGCGGACGCTTGGTGGTCAACAGCTTGGTCAGTACTTTGCCTTGGATAGTTTGCTGGTTCATAGTGATTCTCCTTGATTGTTAGATAAATGCAATAAGTGCAGCGGTTGCTTCGGCAGCAGCGTCTAGGTCAATCTCGTACTGCTCGGCCACGGCATCCCTGTGCGCCACGATGTGTTGGCGAATCAGCAGACAGCTAAACTCCACTGCATACTTCTGATCGTCGTCGTGGTAGTAGTCATCGCTGACCCCGCACTGCCACGTGTTGCGCTCGTATGCCCACGTGCCATCATGCAGCTCGACAACGTCATCGATGTGCTCGTACGTATCGTCGTGCTCGCAGTGCACCACGTGGTCAGCATCGATTAGGGCATACTCGCCTCGGTTCTCAAGCATGACGCACTCCTCCAGCGGATAAATCTCGCCATCGATCTGCACCATGTCGTTGTCTGCCAGATACCGTGATGAGTACCACTCGCCGTTGCTCTCGCAGTACAGCGCATAGTCGCTCAGCACGTAGTACTGACTGCCGCGTCTGCCGGTGACATAGGTGTAGTCGTTATCCAAGCAGTCCTGACACACGCTCTGATCATGGTGATACCCCGTGGTGGTTAGCTCATCCTCGTGTACGTGCGAGTCGCAGCGATCACAGGTGCGGCCATCGAAGGTGGGATCACCGTCTGTGTTGTCGAGTATGTACTGACCGTCGCTGTCGATGATGACCTCATCGCAGCACACCGTCGCACGCTTAATATCACCGTCAAGATACGGCGCTAGGAAGTGATCCCCGTTGCTGATGTAGCGCAGCTTGCATCCCTCCCAGCCGCTCACCTTCTCGAAGCCCTGATCGCGCAGCCATACCTCCAGCGCCTCGTCGCTGTGTGAGTAACCGTCCTGCTTGTGTGCATAAGACCGCACGAATATTTTGTTGACGTTGTCGCCACGCACATTGACCAAGCAACGACCGACGATGTGTCCGCTCATATCCAAGCGCACTGCTGCACGCCAACCATAGCAAGGGTCATACGCACGGTACGGGTGGTGTGTATCTGAGCAGCCATCCCACTGCATACACGATGCGGGTCCGTCTTGTACTGAGCGGATGATGTCAGAGGTGGTATCCCACAGCTCGTAGGTAAACCCTGAGTGACGCATGGCGATGTCGCGCAGCGTACCGTCGGACAGGCTAGGGAAGTGACGGCGCAGGTACTTGCCTACTGATGTGACGGTCTGTCGATCGTCCTTGCCGGAGCGTTCGTCACGGGTGTATGCCAATCGGTTGGGGTCAGTCTCGGATACATGCGGCCACTCGAAGACCAACTGCCAGCGATCCCGTGGTGGTGCGTGCCTGACTGCATCTTTGATGGCAGGGTGTAACTTGAAGCGGTTCTGCAGGTTTACGTGCCACAAGCGGCTCACGTCTATCCCGTGGAGGACAACCCGCTTGATGACGTTGGTGAACTCGTTGATGGTCTCCATCTCGTCAATCCACTCGTAAGGCCGTTCACTGATGGGTGTACGGCGGGTGCTGTGGTGCATACGAGCGTAGCGATACGGGTTGATCCATGTTGAACCGGGCGTTGCGGCTGTGGAGCAACGCTCCACGAGGTACTCGTGTGTGTTTACTGTTTGCATGATTACTTCTCCTTATGTAGTTGTTGTGGGCTGATTTCGGGTCAGCCCGACCCGTTTTTGTTAGCTGGTGGTGTCCTCCTGTGAGACGAGTGAGACGAAGCGTTCGAACAAATCCCCGAATGCATCTAATAACTTGCGCCTGTTATGCAGGTCAGCGTAGAAATATGCTTGGGCTATGCTCGATGCGAAGTGCCCGCCACTAGCCTGCATCTTCTGCGCGGCGCGGTGTAGCTGCGTGTTGTCGTACTTCTCATCAACCCGCATCGGGCGGGGTAGGTTGGTCAGCGTGTGCTGTATTGCGTTGGTCATGTCATCCCCTTCAGTAAAAGAACAGCATCAAGATAGCGCCCAAGGCGCAGCCAATCAGAGCGCCGCCGATGGCGGCAGCAATCGCTAGTAGTTCGTTCTCATCCATGCGTCACCCCTCCCACTTCAGTCCGTACACGCTGGGGTAGTACTCGCCGCTGAACCCTTGGTCTGACATCTCCTTGACGTACACGCGGCCAGTGCTGCCGTTGTGTTTGGGTAACGCCCAGCCTGTGACGTATGCAGCCTTGCCTCTGAAGTCGTGGACTACGTCGCCGGTCTTGACTTCTGCGCCTGTCTTTTCGTTTATCAGTCTCATGTGTTTTCTCCCTGTGTCCAGATCATTGCTTTCTCAATGGCATCGGCCAGCATCTCGCACTGTTCCTCTAACCACTCGTCGTCGTAGTCTTCGAACGGTTCCCACGGTATGTCGTCGTCGGAATAGAAGTGCGCCCATGCCACCCCTTCTGCGTACTTGCGTATTTGTTCTGCTGTTTTCATTTGCTTCTCCTTATTCGTAGTGTGGTCGTGTCTCTGGGTAGTAAGGCTTGGGCATACCCTCACTGACGATGGCTCCGTACCTGCCCTCGGACAGCACGCTGCTGATGTCTGCCCTGCCTTCGTTCCATTTGGTCAGGATGTTGTGCAAGTCAGTGGCGTAGGTGTACGCCTCACCCTCATCGTCGAACCCTCGCAGGTACTGCGCTGCTTCAGGCTCCATGCATAGCTCGGCGGTGTCGTAGTACCAGCCGCCTTCTTCGTGACCGCCGAAGGCACGGTCTTCCATGTAAACGGCTACGGTGTAAAAGCCGTGGTTGTGTGTACCTTTCATTTGCTTCTCCTTTAGTTGTGCCTGATTTTTCGGGTCAGGCTGACCCGTTTCCTGCTGATACTGCGTACTCATAGGTCTTGTTGCCGAACATCGCCTGCCATGTGCGGGGCAGGGGTGTGTCTTCTTCCCATGCTGCAAGTGCTTTGATCGCAAGCTCTAACCTGCCGATGTACTCACGGTGGTACTCGTTGTCGTACTCGTCGGGGTCATTGGCTAAGTCTTTGTATGCGGCAGCTAACTCTTGCTCTACCCTGCGGGCGAGGGTCGTCCTATCCCTGCGCCATGTGGTTGGCGTCTCTTTGCGCTCGAAGGGGATTTTCGTTTTGGCCTTGGGTCGGTGCGGTATGGCCGCAAACAAAGCGGTTATCTTTTCTTTAACGTGCGGTGGTATCCAGTCTGTCCAGTGTTGTCCGTCATTAGGGACGTTCTTCTCACGGGCTAGGCGTATCGGGGTCATGTCGTAGGCTTTGTGGTACTGGGTCAGTAGCTTGCGGATTTTTATTAAGACGTTGTGGTACTCGGTCATGGCGTGGTTGCGCTCAGGTACGTTGTAGTTGCGGGTTTTGTACCGGCGCAGGTTGCTGACCGTCTTTAGTTCCACATGCAGCGGTTGCATGAGTGCGATCCACTCGGCGTCGAGCGTTTTTTTCTTGGCTTGCACCGAGCGCAAGCGTTTACGTTCTTCACCCACCGCTTGCAAAATCTCACGGCGCTCAAGCGGGGTCATCTTGTCGCGCTCTCGGTTCAGTTTGATTTCCAACTCGCGTTGGGTGTACGACAGGTACTTTTTATATGATTGTTCCATGATTAGTTCCATTTACAGAGGGTGTTTTGGACACTTCGTCCGGCAGTATCCATGATTAGTCTCAACTATCCAGTGCCTCGGACAGTGCGGATTGTAGCACCGGTGCGGGTTTAGGTGCGACCCGTCCTATCTATCTATTGTTTTTAAAAAAGCTCTTACCCTTAAGACTTTAGACAAAGTCGGAAAAAAAGAAAAGAGGGTACACATATAGATACTTACTACTACTACTTAATATATATAAATATATAGATAGATAGGACGGGTTTAACGCCGACACTAGCAAACATGCGGGGTATACGCTGTCTTTGGGTATGGATAGTTGGGATAAATCATGGATAGTGCCGGACAGACAACTTTTTCGGGTCATTGTGACCCGTTTTAGTACTTGAGGTTGCGGTAGGCTAGGTTCTCGTGCCTTAGTTCGGCGATACGCAAGCCCAGTTCGGTGGCAAGGGGTTTGTTGCGGGTTGCCCATGCGATCTCTTGGCTATGCTTTAAGGCACGGTACTCGGCTACCTGCTGCGCGGTTAGCTTTTGGAAGTGACGCTTGATTTGCTTGGTCATGATGTTCTCCTTGAGGTTTCGGGTCAGCGTGACCCGTTTTTAGATTGAAGTGACGCGGGTGTAATGCTCTGCTTGGTCTTCGTACGGCATGACGAACGCGCAGATGGCCGTGTCTTTGAAGTCATACCGCGCCATGTCACCGTAGTTGCCGTTGATTCTGGCAGGCGGTAAGCCCATCTCCCGCCGGACTTTGCGGACTGCGCCCATGAAGCTAGACGCATGGACTTTGAACCGGTGAACCCAGCAGTAGTTGGCTTCGCCGCCGAACGTGTCGGTGACTTCGACAAAGAAGATGGTTCTCATGATTTTTCCTTTCAGGGTTGAACAGGTGGAATTTGGGCTGGATTGGACAGGAAACGAAACAGCGGCCAGCCCTTCCGCTGTCGCGCTCGGAAAAAACGGGTCAGCGTGACCCGAAATCAAACAACGGCCTTCAGGAACGCGCGGCGCTGCTTCGCGTCGAGTTTCTCAAACGCTGCGATCAGGGCGTCAACAGGATCAGTCTTACCGCTCGACTTGTTGCCGTTGCTGCGCTTCTCGCCTTTCAGCGCGAGGATGATGTCGCGCAGTCGGGTCTTTGCCCATTCGTAGTTCTTGTCCTTCGAGTTCAGCATCAGCTTGCCAGTCGCGGATTCGTTGAATGTCGCGCCGGTGTACTCGCAGACTGCGCGGATGAGGTAAGGCCGTTGCGCTTCGGGTGTGTCGAGGCCGAGCGCGTGCATCGCGATGAGAGCGTCATCCTGTGCGTCGAGGTAACGGCGAACGATGACATTGACTTGTGACTGAGTGTTAGCTGCTTTCATGATTAGTCCTTTCGGGTTTGGGTTGAAATACCGGCAAAGCCCTTGCTCTGCCAGTGATTCCAGTATCGCACACCCCCTTTTCTATCGGGTTATTCGCCCTATTTCGGGTCAGAATGACCCTTTTTCACCGTGATTTTGGCCGTTTGCGATCCCCACCGTACCCCCACCACCCCAAATTGAAGCAGGGGGAGGGGTCGCCATAGAACACTAATCCCCTCCCAGACCCACAACCCCCGTTATCACCTAGACAACACCAAAAATTCCAGCTAAATTGTCAAACCTTGGACAACTACGGGCGAAAAAAACCCCGGCAGGGGAGTGCCGGGGCGAAGTGACGGTAGCGACCGCCAGGAGAAGCAAACATACAAAGGCGCGACAGCGCCGCTTGCACACTTGCAGAAACGACTATACACTGCGGCCAACGTGGTTTCAAGGGAACCATCGCATGTTGGACCATTTGATACATTTCACCCCAGACGTGGAGCAGGACTCCACGGCTTTCACACGCCTAAACAAAACCGATCCCGTCGATGTGATCGACGCACAGGTACAAACCGCTGATTGGTTAAAGAGTCTAGGTGCCGCAGGTAATGAAGTTGCTACAGAACTGGAAGCTGATGCTGCCAGAAAAGCTTTTGCCACTGTGGTTACAGCACAGCCCAACGAAAACGCCCATCAGGCGCTCGCACAAGTAAAAACACCCGCAGCAGTCCAGCATCTTGTTGGTATGCTAACGGCCTACGACTGGGAATTCATCCACCAAGCCAAAGAGCTGCGTGGGTACACCGTCGCTAAAATCTTGGAAGACACCAATCACCCCACCGCATCGGTGCGGCTAAAGGCGCTGGCCCTCTTGGGCAAGGTGACCGAGATTGGTTTGTTTACCGAGAAGATTGAAGTCAAGAAGACCGAGCTGTCTGACACCGAGTTGGAAGCCCGCATCAAGGAGAAACTTAACAAACTGGCAAAAATCGTAGACATCACGGACATCTCCGATGCCCAGATAAAAGAAATCGACGATGAAGCCAGTACTGAGTCCTGAAGAAATACAGGCGCTAAACCGCGTATTGCCTACGCTGAGTGCCCAAGAAAAGGCAGAACTGCTACAGGACTTGGAAGAACGCGCTGCACGAGCGTCAAAGAATATTGGCCGGGACTCCATGCTGGGCTTTGCCCTGCACGTCTATCCGGGGTTCAAGATCGGACCACATCACCGGAAACTGGCGAAGATTTTTGAAGATGTCATAGCGGGGCGTAAAAAAAGAGTCATCATCAACATCGCCCCACGGATGGGTAAATCCGAATTCTCATCTTATTTGTTCCCAGCTTATTTTCTTGGCAAGTTTCCCAACAAGAAGATCATCATGGGCACGCACACCGCCAGCTTGTCCGAAGACTTTGGACGGCGCGTTAGAAACCTAATCGACAGTGATGAATATCAAGACTTGTTTCCCGGGACGCAGATTTCTGATGACCAGAAAGCTGCCGGTAAATGGAGCACCTCAGCCGAAGGCCAGTACTATGCGGCGGGTGTGGGTGGCGCTCTGGCTGGTCGCGGCGCTGACCTATTCGTCATTGATGATCCTCATTCTGAACAAGACGTAAAGTCAAACTCTAGACTAGCGTTTGATACGGCGTGGGCGTGGTTCCAGACGGGTCCCCTACAGCGTTTGATGCCGGGTGGGGCGATCATAGTAATTATGACAAGATGGTCGCTGTTGGACTTAACAGGCCGACTGATTGACTACCAGACACGCAACCCAGAGGCAGACCCGTGGGAGATCGTCGAGCTACCGGCGATATTAGAAAAAGAACAAGAAGACGGTACCATCACGCAGAAAAGCTTGTGGCCTGAACAGTGGCCGTTAGAAGCGTTGGCGGCGAAGAAGGCCGGGATGGACCCACGGTTCTGGAACGCCCAGTATATGCAGCAGCCCACCTCAGAAGCGGCGGCGATCATCGCCCGTAGGCACTGGCGCATCTGGGAAAAGGACGATCCACCCCGGTGTGAGTACGTCATCCAGAGCTGGGATACGGCGTACGAGGCCAAGACTTCCGCTGACTTTTCGGCGTGCACGACATGGGGCATCTTCTACAACGAGGAAGAGAATGATGCGCCACAGTTGATACTGCTGGATGCGTTTAAAGACCGGATGGCGTTTCCTGAATTAAAACAAGTCGCCCTGAAACACTACAAGGACTGGGAACCCGATGCGTTCATTGTGGAAAAAAAGGCAGCAGGTGCCCCACTTATTCAAGAGCTGCGATCAATGGGCATCCCCGTCCAAGAGTTCACCCCCAGCCGAGGAAACGACAAGCTTGTCCGAGTCAACGCAGTTGCCGATTTGTTTACTTCGGGCAAAGTCTGGGCACCGGACACCCGATGGGCACGAGAAGTGATCGAAGAATTAGCAGCGTTTCCCGTTGGAGAACACGACGACTTCGTGGATACTACGTCGCAAGCATTGCTACGCTTTCGGCAAGGGGGGTTTATTACCCTCGACACAGACGAACAGGACACCCGATATTACGCGCCACGTAAGGCGGCTTACTATTAAGGAAACATCATGGCAATCGACAAAGGCTTATATGCAGCACCGACCGGCTTGCCCGAAGAAGAGGGCGAAGCCATTGAGGTCGAGATCGTTGACCCTGAAGCGGTCAATATCAGCGGTCCGGGGTTTGAGCTTGAGCTGGCAAAAGTCGAAGGCGAAGAAGATTTTGGCAGTAATTTGGCCCAAGAGTTGGATGACGGTGCGCTGCAATCACTGGCAGAAGACTTGGTAGGAGACATCGATAACGATAAAGGCTCCCGCAAAGAATGGGAGAAGATGTACGTCGAGGGCATTAAACTCTTGGGGCTTCAGATTGAAGAGCGCACAGAGCCTTGGAACGGTGCGTGCGGCGTGTTCCACCCCATGTTGGCTGAAGCCGTGGTGCGCTTCCAGTCTGAGACGATCACCGAGACATTCCCAGCATCGGGTCCTGTTAGAACCAAAATCATCGGCAAAGAGACGCCACAGGTGATGGAGGCCGCAGCGCGTGTTGAAGAAGACATGAACTACGAGCTGACCGAGGTGATGACCGAGTACCGGCCTGAACACGAAAGAATGCTCTGGAGCCTACCGGCGACCGGCTCGGCGTTTAAGAAGGTGTACTACGACCCGAACCTTGGCCGTCAGGTCAGTATGTTTATACCGGCAGAAGACATCTTCCTGCCATACGGCTCGTCTGATCTGGACACATGCTACCGCGTCACCCACGTGATGCGTAAGACCAAGAACGAGATCATGAAGCTGCAGCAGGCAGGCTTCTACCGCGAAGTTGAGCTGGGCGATCCGCAGAAGATTGTTGAAGACATCCAGAAAGCCAAAGACAAGGAAACCGGCTTCTCTGATCTAAACGACGAGCGTTATACGCTGTATGAGTGCCACGTTGATCTGTTCCTTGAGGACGACCCATACGCAGACAAAGACGACAAAGATGAGCAAACAGAGATCGCTCTGCCGTACGTCGTCACCATTATAAAAGGCACCAACGAGATTCTTGCTATACGCAGAAACTGGAACCAAGACGACAAGCTGAAACTAAAACGTCAGCACTTCGTGCACTACCAGTACATCCCCGGCTTCGGTGCGTATGGCTTCGGTCTGTTCCATCTGATCGGCGGCTTCGCTAAGAACGCAACGTCCATCATGCGTCAGTTGGTGGACGCAGGCACACTGTCGAACTTGCCCGGTGGTTTGAAATCCAGAGGGCTGCGTATTAAGGGCGACGATACACCGATCTCTCCCGGTGAGTGGCGTGATGTGGATGTCGCATCAGGCAACATCCGTGACTCCATACTGCCCCTACCCTATAAAGAACCATCGGCAGTACTTGCGCAACTGCTCGGTACCATCGTCGATGAAGGCCGTAGATTCGCGGCAACGGCGGACTTGCAGGTCTCAGATATGTCGGCCAACAGCCCTGTTGGTTCGACGCTTGCAATCCTAGAGCGCCAGCTTAAGGTGATGACAGCCGTACAAGCGCGTGTACACAACACACTAAAGCGCGAGTTCAAACTACTTAAGAACTTAATCCGCGACTACACCGAGCCTGACTACGAATATACCCCGGAGTACGGCACTAAGAAGGCCAAGCGCGAAGATTACGACCTCGTAGACTTAATCCCCGTTAGCGATCCTAACGCCGCCACGCTGTCTCAGCGCGTTGTTCAGTACCAAGCTGTTTTGCAGTTAGCGCAGGGCGCACCGCAGATTTATGACATGCCGTTCTTGCACCGTCAGATGCTGGAGGTGTTAGGCATTAAGAACGCAGAGAAAATGGTGCCGCTGCCGGACGATCAGAAGCCACGCGACCCTGTGTCGGAGAACATGTGTGTGCTGAAGTTAGAGCCGGTCAAAGCGTTCTTCTACCAAGACCATCAGGCGCACATTCAGGTACACATGGCCTCCATGCAGGACCCGATGATGGCGCAGTTGATCGGACAAAACCCACAAGCACAACAAATGCAAGCGGCCATGATGGCGCACATTGCAGAACACGTTGGGTTCTTGTATCGCCAGAAGATCGAAGAGCAGATGGGCATTACCCTGCCGCCAGAAGACGAGAAGCTGCCACCGCAGTACGAGCTGGCGTTGTCTCAGATGATGGCGCAAGCAGCGCAGCAGGTGTTGCAGCAGAACCAAGCAATGGCAGCGCAGCAACAAGCACAGCAGCAGATGCAGGACCCTGTCGTTCAGATGCAGATGCAGGAGCTACAGCTTCGTGCCAAAGAGCTGGAGCTTAAAGAGAAGCAGATGCAGATTGAAGCAGCCGCTAAAACTGAAGAGCTTGATCTTCGCAAACAAGAGATTGATGGCCGTCAGCAGTTAGACGCCATGAAGGTTGGTGCGAACATCAAACACCAGCAAGCGTCGTTGGAAGCCAAACAAACGGCAGAAGGCGTACGTCTGGGTATCGAGACTGCCAAGGCCAAAGAGCAAGCAGACATTCAAAGAAAACAAGCCGCGCTCAAGCACATGGCGGCATTCAAGCCGGTAGATAGAAAACCAAAAGGAGAATAAATGGATCGTGATTTCGCAAGCGTACTGCGCGAGAAGATACGCAATGAGATGAACAACTACGCTGATGACGTGGCAACAGGCGCGTGTCAGGACTTTGCGGCTTATCAAAAACTCTGTGGGGTGATTCAAGGTCTGGCCCTTGCAGAGCGTTTATTACTTGACCTTGTTGAAGCTATCCGCAAAGGAGAAGAAGGCGATGAGTGAGTTAATCCTGCCGAAATACCTGAAAGACCTGATTGAAAACGAAAAGGGCTTGCACGAAGAATCTGTTGATGCCCCGGCAGACGAGAGTAAAGCACGGCAGCTACCCAAGCCACAGGGGTGGAAAATCCTGTGCGCTGTACCACCATCGGACGATACGTTTGACGACTCAGTAATTGCTAAAGCATCCATTTCTCAGCGTATCGAGGAACAGACAACGACGGTGCTTTTCGTTGTCGCGGTAGGTCCCGATGCTTACAAAGATACTAATAAGTTCCCTACCGGTCCTTGGTGTAAAGAGGGCGACTTTGTGTTGGTTCGTACGTATTCGGGTACGCGATTCACGATTCACGGGCGTGAGTTCCGCATGATTAATGACGATCAGGTGGATGCAACCGTGGAAGACCCGCGTGGCTATGCCCGCGCTTAACAGGAGAAGGCGATGAGTGAGTTCAGAGGCGAGGAATTTAAATTCCCCGATGAGCAGGATACGAGTCAAGAAGCCCAAGTTGCTGAAAAAGCAAATGCTGGGGCAGATGACGATGTCGAAATTGAAATTGTTGACGACACCCCGGATCGGGACAGAGGCCGTAAGCCCTTAGACAAGGACGTTGCCGATCCCACAGAAGACGAGATTGAGACCTACTCGGACAAAGTACAGGCGCGGATTAAAGAGCTGACCCATGCCCGTCACGATGAGCGCCGCCGTAAAGAAGAACTCTTGCGAGAAAGGCAAGAGATGGAGCGGCTGCTGGAGTACATGTCTGAAGAGAACAAGAAGCTCAAACAGACCGTCAACTACGGACAAGAGATTTATGCGTCCACAGCCATGCGGGAAGCCGAGGCACAGTTGGCTGCAGCACGGCGTGGGCTGAAAGATGCGCAGGAATCGTTTGACACGGACGCTATTGTTGCCGCCCAAGAAGCACTGATGGAGGCCAAAGTCCGGTTCGAGCAGGTAAAAAATTACAAGCCTGCCCCTTTACAAGAGGACGAACCTGTTGTACAAAGAGCACCATCGCAACCCGAAGCGGTTCAACCGGACGAAAAGACGCTGCGCTGGCAGGCAAAAAACCAGTGGTACGGTCAACCGGGGTTCGAAGAATACACCAGCTACGCACTAGGGCTGCATCACAAGCTAGTCACCGCAGGGATAGACCCGCGCAACGATGACTATTTCGAGCAGATCGATGCTCGCATGCGGAAGACGTTCCCCGAATTATTCGGCACGACGGATACGCCCAAATCTGAACCTGCATCTCAGCAGGAAGCTCCAGCCAAACCTACTACGGTCGTCGCACCTGCTAGTCGTTCGACTGGTAAAAAGACAATCCAGCTTACCCAGCGTCAATACGCGTTGGCAAAAAAGTATGGACTAACCCCGCAGCAATACGCTGCTGAAGTAGCAAAACTGGAGGCAAGAAATGGCTGAAACTCGTACCCCTCGTGATTTGGTTACCCGTGAAAAGACAGCGCGTGCGGTTTATGCACCACCGACTGCGTTGCCTGATCCGACCCCTGAACCCGGTTGGAGATTCCGTTGGGTTGCTACCGCAGTCAACGGTCAAAACTATGCCCAAAACGTCGCCATGAGAATGCGCGAAGGTTGGGTACCGGTAAAGGCGGAAGACCATCCCGAATTAATGCTACCTGCCAATGCAGCGGGTAACGTCGAAATTGGTGGACTGATGTTGTGCAAACAACCGGCTGAAAACGTGGAAGCACGTAATTCCTACTATGCCACGCAAGCGGAAAAGCAGGAACAGTCAGTTGACAACACGTTGATGCGCCAGAGCGATGCCCGTATGCCGCTGTTCAATGAACGGAAGTCTACGACGACCTTTGGTACAGGTAACAAATAGCCTTTATTAACTAGGAGCTAACATGGCTTATCCGACTGTAAATGCCCCCTACGGGCTAAAACCGATCAATTTGATCGGCGGTCAGGTGTTTGCGGGCCAAACCCGTGAACTCCCGATTGCAAGCAACTACGCTACCGCCATCTATAACGGCGACATCGTTCGTCTGGATGGTGGCACTATTGTTAAAGAAACGGGTACTACCACTGTTACGTCGCAAGGCGTAGTCGGTGTGTTCCTTGGCTGCACATACACTAACCCGTCTACGGGTCAGATTTTGTTTGCCAACTCGTACCCCGGCGGCGTTGTTGCTTCGGACATTCTGGCTTATGTAGCAGATGATCCTGATCAGTTGTTCAAAGTTGCTGTAACTGGCGGTGCTACTTCGACCACGATCACCCCAATTTCGGGCGCGATTCTGGGCGACAACCTCGCTATTTCGCAGCCTGCGTCGAACACCACTATTTCGGGTAATTCGAATATTGGTGCTTATGATTCGGGCAACAATACTACGCAGTCGCTTCCGTTCCGTGTTGTGGGTCTGGTTCCTGAGACTACCAACTCTAGCGGCAACTACAGCGAAGTAATTGTTAAGTGGAATGCTCCATACCCAACCATCACTATCGACTTCACGGCTGAAACCGCGTCGGTAACTCTGGCTGGCGGACATTCGTATCTCAACCCGAACGGTCCTGATAACGTATAAGGGAGCTAAATAATGGCTATTTCACGCGCACAACTACTGAAAGAGCTGCTCCCCGGCTTGAACGCATTGTTCGGTCTGGAGTACGCTCGTTACGGCGAAGAACACAAGGAAATCTACGAAACCGAGACTTCCGAGCGTTCGTTCGAAGAGGAAACCAAACTGTCTGGCTTCAGTGCCGCACCGGTAAAGAACGAAGGTTCTGCAATCGCGTACGACAACGGTCAGGAAGCTTGGACTGCTCGATACAACCACGAGACCATCGCCCAAGGTTTCTCGATCACTGAAGAAGCGATTGAAGATAACCTGTATGACAGCCTCTCGGCTCGTTATACCAAGGCGCTGGCTCGTTCGATGGCTTACACCAAACAGGTGAAGGCTGCTGCTGTTCTGAACAACGGCTTTAACTCGTCCTACGCTGGTGGCGATGGTCAGGCACTGTTCTCGAACGCACACCCGCTGGTTGGCGGCGGCACTAACTCGAACATCCCTTCGACACCTGCCGACTTGAACGAAACCTCGTTGGAAAACGCTGTGATTCAAATCGCTGCGTGGACTGACGAACGTGGTCTGCTGATTGCTGCACGCCCACGTAAGCTGGTTATCCCACCGTCACTACAGTTCGTTGCGACTCGTCTGTTGGAAACTAATCTCCGTGTTGGTACCAATGACAACGACATCAACGCTCTGAAGAACAACGGTTCGATTCCAGAGGGCTACGCCATCAACCACTGGCTGACCGACACGAACGCATGGTTCCTGACCACTGACGTTCCAAACGGCATGAAGCACTTTGTGCGTATTGCGTTGTCGCAGTCAATGGACGGTGACTTTGATACCGGCAACGTCCGTTACAAGGCTCGTGAGCGTTACAGCTTTGGATTCTCTGATCCGCTGGGCATGTTTGGCTCGCAAGGCGCGTAAGAAAAGGGGGGCTTTACGCCCCCCTTTTTGTAGTATATAAAGGCAGTAAATCCGGGAATTATCTCGGTGTTCGCGAACAGGCTCCCGGCCTGACTTCATGCAGATCGCTTACACCTAACCGCATGAGGGAAAATTCAAATGGCACTTTCTACCACCCAAAGTATTTGGCGTTCGGGCGGCGGCGACAACACTCGCACCGCATATTGTGGTTCTGGCCTGATGGCTGCTACGTTCTATATCGCTGACGTAGCTGCGGCAAGCTCCACTAACGTCACAGTTTCTTCCGCTTCTGGCGCTCCCGCGCTGATCCTGCCTGCTGGCGCTCGCATTATGTCGATTACTTTTACTGGCGACGCTGCGACTGGTCAGACTGATATGGGCTTTACTCTCTACACTACTGGCACCAATACTGGCGCGGGTTTGCTGGATAACGCAAGCAACGTCGTTGGCACAGTTACTCCGGGCGCGACTGGTTCTGGTACGAGTTTGGGGCTTGTCATGTCGGCAACAGAGTTGGTGTATATCACGGCGCGTGTGGGCGGCAGCGCAGGTACTGGCAATATGTCTGGCGTGATCCAATACTTCGTTGCCGATCCGCTAGAAGGCCAACAGAACGTCTAATAAGGAGGCATCACCATGATGCAAACAGACGTTAAAGGCGCAACTTGTGCGGCTGGTGCTTCGACCACGGCGTTCAATGGGCGGACTCGCCTTAAGGGGCTGTGGTATAGCGCCACTGCACAAGGCACCATAGCGGTCAAAGACAACGCTACTACCCTGTTCACGCTGACGATTGGCGCGGCAGAGTCGAACTACGTGTTGCTCCCCGGCGAAGGCGTGCTTGTCCAAACGAGCTTGGTGCTTACTAATAGTGCAGCAGTAGCGGCGGTGGCGTTCTATGGCTAACGCCAAGATTTCCGCGCTGCCTTTAGCCATTACCCCATTAGCGGGTACGGAAGTGTTGCCTATTGTGCAGAGCGGGGTGACCGATCAAATATCGGTGGCTAACCTGACGGCAGGACGCGCCGTTAGTACGGGCAATCTGACGGTAACAGGCACAGCGGCAGTTAGCGGGTTGACGACGTTAACAGGCGGAATGGTTGGTGGGGTACAGGCTTTATCAGGTCCCGGTGCAGTTAATCTGACTACATTGACAACAGCATTTACTTCAACGGGTACAGGTGATGCGCTGACGTTAGCTAATGGCACGGCAGGGCAAGTTAAAACTGTTGTGTATGTAGCGGAAGCTGCTGGCGGGGATACGGGCATCCTGACCCCAACAAGTCGGATTGGGTATGCCTCCATCACACTAACTGCGGTGGGGAACTCTGTAACTTTGCAATACCTGTCAACGGGCTGGGCGGTGTTGGCGGTAAATGGTGCAACTATTACTCCGTAAATATTATGGCTAAGACTCCAGCATGGCAGCGCAAGGAAGGTAAGTCCGAAAAGGGCGGCTTGAACGCTAAGGGACGAGCCTCGTACAACGCAGCTAATCCGGGGAAGCCCGGTCTGAAAGCCCCACAGCCAGAAGGCGGGGCTAGGAAGAAGTCATTCTGTGCCCGGATGTCCGGGATGAAGAAGAAATTAACGTCGGCTAAAACGGCAAACGATCCGAATAGCCGGATCAATAAATCTTTGAGGGCTTGGAAATGTTAAAAGAACGTATCGAACCAGACCTAATGGACAACATCTCCATACTTGCGGGGTTGGGTGTCTTACTTGCATGGTTACCTACTGTGTTTTCACTCGTCAGCATTATCTGGTTCAGCATTCGTATCTGGGAATCCGATACGGTTCGTGGTTTGACCAACCGGAAAAAACCCGATGCCAGCCAAGAGTGAAAAGCAAGAGAAGTTTATGCAGGCGGTTGCTCATAATAAGAGCTTCGCCAAGAAGGTAGGAGTGCCCCAATCCGTGGGGCAAGAGTTCACTAAATCAGGAGGCGGTATGAAGAAGATGAATCCCGGCATGATGGCAATGATGAAGAAAAAAGCAGGCGCTAAGAAGATGGCGATGGGTGGCTACGCTGATGGCGGTATGCCTATGGTCATGAAGGGCGGTCAGAAAGTGCCAGCTTTTGCTGCTGATGGTAAAGGCAAGATGGCTAAAGGCGGCATGGCTGCATCGAAGATGGGTTCAGTCAAGACTGCTGCCCCTAGCCGTGACGGTGTTGCTACCAAGGGCAAGACCAAAGGCACGATGGTCAAGATGGCTGGCGCTAAAGGCATGAACAAAGGCGGTATGGCTAAGAAGTACTGCTAATAGGAGGCCGTCATGGCGTTTTTCAAAAAAATACTTGGCGCAATAAGCCCTGCGTACGGTGCAGCGACTGGTGAAGGGGCTATGGGCAAACTGCTCAACCCCAACAAAGCCGCGAGAAACGCTGAGGAAGAGCGGGCTAGAAACGTGGCAGAGGCACAAAAAGCCGATGCGGATCGTCGGGCACAGATGACGCAAGCAGCTATGCCACAGGAAGGCGACATGAAGAAGGGCGGCAGAGTAAAAGCGTCTTCAGCTTCTTCTCGTGCGGACGGTATTGCTCAACGCGGTAAAACCAGAGGCAAGATCGTATGATGGCCTCACGCGGGATGGGGGACATCAACCCGTCAAAGATGCCCGGCGCTAAGAAGAAAAAGCGTCGGGATGATACCGACTTCACGCAGTACAAAGAAGGCGGCAAGACGAAGTCTCGCGTGAACGAAGCTGGCAACTACACCAAGCCGGGGATGCGCAAGTCACTATTTGAGAGCATCAAGTCTCAGGCAACCCAAGGCACGGCGGCAGGGCAATGGAGCGCGAGAAAAGCACAGCTACTCGCAAAGCGATACAAGGAAAAAGGCGGAGGTTACCGTGGGTGATTTGAGAAAACTGGTCAAAGAAATAGACGCGCAACGTGCCAGAGGTGAAGTCAAGGACGTTACCCCAGAAGAGTTTGACAAGATGGAAAGTCAGGCGGGCTTGAAAGACCTTGATGGCAAGTTCAAGAAAGACAAAACTGAACCACGCCCACCCGCGAGAGAGCGCATGAACAAGGCGCTGTCTGAGCTTGATGGTATGAAGAAAGGCGGTGCTGTGAAGTCAGCATCATCTCGTGCAGATGGCTGCGCTATGCGCGGTAAGACTCGTGGGAAGATCGTGTGAGATGAAGAAGCGCAAAAAGTTTGACGGTGGCGGGTCAGTGATGGATAAACCATCACGGGATATGCGCGACCCGGCATACCGTCGTCAGCTAGAGCGTGAACAAGCGTTGGAAACATCTGCGCCAGAGTTGGCGTTTGTTGGTCCAGCAAAAGCTGCGCAAGCTGGTTTTGCCACCAAGATGATGGGTCGCGCAGCCACCCCAACAAGATCAGTAACAGAAAATGTGCAAATTGGGCAGTATGTAAAACGTAACGAAAAGATTGCAGACGCAGTTAAAGAACACATGCTTAGTAAAGCAGCGCCCGGTGAGCGAGCGGCGGTGGCTAGAAAAATAGAAGAAAATTTAGCCAAAGCACGTACGCAAGATGAAAGAGCTAAAAACTTTGGTGCGTTTCAGAACGCGGTCTTGGATGCAGAAACAGGCCTAGTAAAAAGTTTAGGCACTCCATTAGGGGTTGAAGCAATAAAAAGGCTAAAAGAAAGAAGCACGCAAGAATCAAGCGACAGGTATAAAAAAGGCGGCAGAGTATCGTCAGCATCATCCCGTGCAGACGGTATTGCAATTCGCGGTAAAACCAGAGGCACAATGAGATGAAAGCCCCGCAACAAAGCTTGAAGTCGTGGACGGAGCAGAAATGGCGGACAAAGAGTGGCAAGCCATCCTCGAAGACTGGCGAAAGGTACCTGCCGACAAACGCAATCAAGGCACTAAGCCCAGCCGAGTACGCAGCAACGACCAAGGCGAAGAGGGCGGGGAAGAAGAGTGGCAAGCAGTTCGTCGCGCAACCAAAACGCATAGCCCAGAAGACCGCGAGGTTTAGATAATGACAACATCAGGCACCGCCAGTTTTAATCTGGACCTGAACGACATCGTTGAGGAAGCGTTCGAACGCGCTGGCGGTGAACTGCGCACGGGCTACAACTTGCGAACTGCGCGACGTTCTTTGAATCTGCTGTTTGCTGACTGGGCGAACCGTGGGATCAACATGTGGACGTTTGAGCAAAACGCCATCACCCTTGTACAAGGACAGCCCACCTATGCACTTCCTGACGATACTGTTGATCTGCTCGATCATGTTATTCGTACTAATGCCAACCAGCCTAGTAATCAAGCCGACCTCACGATCACCCGAATAAGCGTATCCACCTACGCCACGATTCCAAACAAACTGATTCAAGGCCGTCCGATCCAAATCTGGGTACAGCGTCTAACAGGCGGCGACAGTTTGCTGGCAGGCACCGTCCAGAGCACCATTAATGCTACGGCAACATCGATCCCGATCACGTCACTAGTAGGCGTGCCGTTTGCTGGGTTTGTGCGGATCGGCACGGAACTGATCGTCTATAACCAGACGCAACCTGCTGAGAACGGTAACCCGGCCTATCTGTTGAACTGCGTACGTGCGCAGGACGGCACCACGGCAGCAAGCCATTCGGCAGGCGCAGCGATTACGTTAGTACAAAAGCAATCAGTCACTGTCTGGCCGACCCCAGATTCTGCAACGACCTACCAGCTCGTTTACTGGCGCATGCGCCGTATTCAGGATGCAGGCAACGGCGGTACCAAGACGATGGACGTGCCGTTCAGATTTGTGCCTTGTCTGGTGGCGGGGCTGTCGTATTACATCGCGTTGAAGATACCCGAAGGGTTCCAGCGGTTGGACATTTTGAAAGCCCAGTATGACGAGGCGTGGACCCTTGCGGCGGGTGAGGATCAAGATAAAGCGGCGGTACGGTTTGTGCCGCGTCAGTACTTTATTGCCAGCGGTGCGTAATGGGAAACAGGTTTGCCTCTGGTAAATGGGCAATTGCAGAGTGTGACCGTTGTGGACAACGGTACAAGCTGAAGGAGCTGAAGAAGCAGGTCTTAAAGACTAAGACGTACAACCTGCTGGTGTGCCCGACTTGCTGGGACCCGGATCACCCGCAGCTACAATTAGGTATGTACCCAGTGGACGATCCGCAGGCGCTGCGAGACCCACGTAAGGATTTGAGCTATTTTCAGTCTGGGGCAACAGGGTTGCAGTTGACGAACACCCCCAATACGACAGTAGATTCAGATGGGGTACCGGCAGAAGGTAGTCGGGTTATTCAGTGGGGCTGGGCACCGGTAGGTGGTTCAAGATCAAACGACGCAGGGTTAACGCCAAATGCTTTGACTTCTGCTGGCATAGTAGGCAATGTAACAATCTCGTAGGAGTAGATATGGACAGCATGAAGAAAATAGCCAAGGCCGAGGTCAAGGCGCATGAGAAGCGGATGCACGGTGCCAAGAAAATGGCAAAGGGCGGCGTGACCAATGAGATGCTGAAAAGCATGGGTCGCAACATGGCGCGGGTGAAGAACCAAGGGGGCAAATAATGGAAAAGATCAAACCATCACCGCACAAGGCCGAGGTCAAGACGCAGTCCGGCAAGTCTTATATGGATGAGATGAACATCGCTGTTGGCGGTGTCAGCAAAGGCAACTTCAAGCCCGCTAAGACAACCGGCATCAAGATTCGCGGTACCGGTGCTGCGACTAAAGGTACGATGGCACGAGGCCCAATGGGTTGAGGTGAACTGTGAATTACACACAGCTTGTTGCTGAGATTCAGGCGTATACGCAGAACTACGAAACGGATTTCGTAGACAACATTCCTACGTTTGTTGAGCAGGCAGAAACTCGTGTATACAACACAGTGCAGATTCCTGCGCTGAGAAAGAACGTGACTGGTTCTGTGGAGCCGGGCAATAAGTACTTGTCGTGCCCCTCTGACTTTTTATCCGTCTTTTCAATCGCGGTGTATGCACCCCCCGGTGGGGCGTATGAGTATTTGCTAAACAAGGATGTGAACTTTATCCGAGAAGCGTACCCCTATGCGTCTGACATGGGAACGCCAAAGTATTACGCGCTGTTTGGTCCGACGGTTACAAATAACACGATCACTGACGAGCTAAGTTTTATTCTTGGTCCAGCGCCGGATGGGGACTATAACGTCGAGCTGCACTATTACTACTACCCCGAGTCAATCGTAACAGCGGGCACTTCGTGGCTTGGCGATAACTACGATCCTGTGCTGCTGTACGGCTCGTTGGTTGAGGCTTACACCTTCATGAAGGGCGAAGCCGACATGATGGCGCTCTACGAGAAAAAGTATCAGGATGCGCTGATGCAGCTCAATCGTCTGGGTACTGGTCTGGAGCGTGGTGATGCGTACCGTGATGGTCAGGCGAAGATTAAGGTCAACCCATGATTCAGCAAGGACTGACAAACAGCTTCAAACAAGAGATGCTCCAAGCAGGGCAGAACTTGGCGACCGACACCTTGTATATGGCGCTGTATACGGCGTTTGCTGATATTGGTCCTGAGACGACTGTGTACGCAACTACCAATGAAGTTACCGGCACCGGTTATACAGCGGGCGGCGTAGAAGTTACGGGCGCATCGATTAATACACAGACTGCAGGTCCTGATGCAGGTACGGTATATGTGAACTTTGATAACGTATCGTGGCCGGGCGCTAACTTCGTAGCGCGTGGTGCTTTGATCTACAACGTGACGCAGGGTAATGCGTCGGTTGCTGTGCTGGACTTTGGTTCAGACAAGACGTTTACTTCAACCAACAATACCGTCACTATGCCAGCGAATACGGCAACGACGGCGTTAATTCGTTTTCCTTGAGAGGTCATTATGCCTATCGCAAAATCGCAAATGGGTGAAACTGTTCAGGCAGGCGTAGGCAAGTCCGCGCAAGAGCGAGAGCATGGCAGTTTCGGTGGTGTGTTTACCGTGCAGTGCTTTGACGCTGATGGCAATCTGAAGTGGAAAGATGAGTTCCACAACCTCGTCGTCAACGAAGGTCTGCAAGACTTGAACAACAAGTACTTCAAGGGCGTGTCTTATAGCGCAGCTTGGTATCTGGGTTTGGTAACCGGTCCCGGTTCTGGTACGACTTACGCTGCCACAGATACTTTGGCGTCTAAAGCTTGGACCGAATTTACTGCCTATTCTGGCAACCGCAAGGCGGTGACATTTGGTTCGCCTACGTTGGCTGATCCATCGGTGATTAGTAATTCTGCGTCACCTTCGCAGTTCGTCATTTCAGGTGCGGGCGGTACGGTAGCTGGTGCATTTTTGACGAACGTAGCGACCGGTACTTCCGGTATCTTGTTCTCGGAAGGCGACTTCACTGGCGGCGACAAGCTCGTGGCATCGGGCGATACGGTCAACGTGACCTATACATTCAACGCAGACGCAGCTTAAAGAGGGCGATATGGCGACGTTCAAAAAAGGTGACGTAGTTAAGACAAAGGGCATCGTGCCCCAAGGTCCAGTTGAGTCCATGCGTATGGATGAGGATGGCAACGTGCAGTATCTGATTTCATGGACAGACGCAGATGAGGTGACTCAATCGCGTTGGTTTGATGAGGATCAACTGACGGTAGCATAAAAGGTTAAGGGCGCATGTTTGGCATAACAACCTTCGCACAAGCGCCCTTTTCCACACTGGGCGGTAATACGTTTTCGGTTTCAGTTTCTGAGTCTGTTAGCGTAAGTGATACCGAAGCGGCGACATATGTATTTGATGGTCAGATTGCCGAAACGGTTACCGCTAGTGATGCAGTCGCAGCGCAGCTTGAGTTTGTAAGTGCAATAAGTGAAACGGTTACCGGCTCTGAATCGGTTGCAGCACAGACTGATTTTTTAAGTGCGGTTAGCGAGACAGCAAGTGCCAGCAGTACGGAAGCAGCACAAGTAGATTTTGTTGTAGCGGTAAGCGAGACAGCAAGCGGTAGTAATACACAGGCGGCGCAGGTAGATTTTGCTAGTGCCATCAGTGAGACGATAACAGGGTCAGATAGTCAGGCAGCGCAGCTTACGTTTGTGGCGGCGGTATCTGAAAGCGTGGTGGGCAGTGACGCTGTAGATGCAACTGCGGTATTTGTGGCTGCTGTGTCCGAGTCGCTGGTGCTGTCGGATGCGTTTGCTGGGGTGGCAGATTTTGTCGTAGCGGTGAGCGAGGCCGTAACTGGCTCGGATACCGAGGTAGGGCAGGTGGATTTTGTCGTGGCCTTGAGTGAGACGGTGACGGTAAATGACCCGGACTACATAATCTCACTGGTGCTGTTTGTTGATCTTGCTGAAACGGTCAACGCTTCCAGCACCGAGAATGCCGCGTTTGAAATATCGGTACAGTTAAGTGAAACGGTAGCGGGTTCAAGTACAGAAGCAGCCCAAGTAGATTTTGGCGTAGCGGTTAATGAGGGTGTAGGGGTTGTAGATACCGATGCGGCAGCAGCTAACTTCATCGTCTCGGTACAGGAGCAAGCCCGGTTTGCTTCTACGTTCCTAGCCCGACTGCTGTGGGAATTGATAGATGACAGCCAGTCAGTAACTTGGCAAGATATTAACAGTGACGCAGGGGGCGGTTGGGCGTTAGTAGATGACAGCCAGCCCGGTACTTGGCAAAATATGAACACGGCGGGTGGTACTAGTTGGGACGAGATTAATACCGATCCCGGTACTACATGGAACAAAATAAACACGGTGTAATCGATGCCACTTGTAGTCGCAGATAGGGTAAAGGAAACATCGACAACCGCTGGCACGGGCACGCTGACGTTGGCAGGTGCTTCTGCGGGGTTCCAGTCCTTTGCGGTTATTGGTAACGGTAATACGACCTACTACACCATCGTTGATTCGGTGGCGAATACGTGGGAAGTCGGGATTGGCACTTATACCGCTTCTGGAACCACGCTGTCGCGGGATACGGTGTTGTCAAACTCGTCGGGTACAACAACCCAGATTAACTTTGCTGGTAATAGCAAAGACGTGTTTGTCACTTACCCGGCAAGTAAGTCGGTGTATGAAGATGAAGGGCAGGCGGTTTATGCGGGTGGTGGTACGGCGGCTATTTACTTGAACTCAAACACGGTATCGGTGAATACGACAGTGGCTTCTGGGTATAACGGCATGAGCGCGGGTACGATAACTCTCAATAACGGAATAACGGTGACTGTGGCTAACGGCTCCCGATGGGTGGTTGTGTAAGGATAAATCATGACGACATACGACAACAATCTGCGAATTGCGGAGATTGGCACAGGCGAACAGGCAGGTGTGTGGGGGGTTACGACCAACTACAACTTGGCGGTTTTGCTGACCGAAGCTATTACCGGTGTTGCCAATATTACTGTTACAGGCACTACTGAAGTTTCATTTACGGCTTCCATAGCTGGCACGACCATGACGGTAGCGACGGCTACCGGAACGCTTAGGGTTGGGCAGGTTTTTAGTGGCACAGGCGTTCAAGCAGGTACAACTATTACGGCGCTAGGTTCAGGCACCGGAGGCGCTGGTACATACACTGTAAGCATATCGCAAACTGTGGGATCAAGCGGTTCTCCTGTTTCGATGACGATGCGCGGTCAAGCACTACAAGCACAAGACGGGTTAACCGATCAAGCGCGGCAAGCAGTTTTGGTTCTTGGTGGCACCCCAACAGATGCCTTTACCTTATATGCACCGCCGGTAGACAAGGTCTACATCATTAGAAACAGCACAGGTAAAACTGCGGCAATTGCTGCGGCAACCACAGAGAACGGCACAACAGCATCGGGTGGTAGAGCCGTTACGATCCCGGACGGTAATACAGCAATCGTCTACTGCGACGGCACGAATGTTGATAATGGGCTGGATAGGATTAGCGGCAACCTGTCTGTCTCAGGGAACGGTGTATTTGGCGGTAACGGCGAGTTCAACGGTACGTCGGCGCTAAAACTACCCACCGGTACCACAGTACAAAGACCTGCCGCTACGGGCGCGAACATCCGCTACAACACCACTATCGGTCAGTACGAAGGCTACGATGTAAACACAAGCGGCTGGAGTTCAATCGGTGGTGGTGCAACAGGCGGCGCGGGCAATCAAGTCTTTTATGAAAACGATCAGGTTGTTACTGCTAACTATACGATTCCTAGCGACAAGAACGCCAGCACTACAGGCCCAATGACAATCGAATCCATCAACATTACTGGGTTTATTGATAGCGGTTCGGGCAGCTCGACAGGCACACCATCTGGAGCAGCAGGTAACGTATTAACGGTGACAGGAGTTACATCGGGCGTGCTGTATATCGGTGCGGTGTTATCAGGTCCGGGCGTGACTGCGGGTACAACCATCACGAACTTTGGCGGCGGGCAAGGTCCAGCAGGCACTGGGGGTACAGGCACTTACACAGTTAGTGCTTCACAAGATACATTAGCTGCCGTGGCGATTACTTCACCTGTTGCGGTGACGATTGCTACCGGTGCGCGTTTGGTGGTTTTGTAAAGGATAAGTCATGGCGACTACGATCACAGCAGGTAATTCAACAAACGGCGGCGCAATAATTTCCAGTGATAACACCGGCATACTGGAGCTAAAGACCGGTAGCGGTAGCGGTACGACTGCGTTAACAATTAACGCTTCGCAGAACACGACGCTGGCTGGGACTCTTTCCGCAGGTGCCATTACTTCTTCTGGTTTAGTTACGGGCGCGACTGGGGCGTTATATCCGATTGTGAGTGGTACTGCTGTTACTTGTGCTGGTCAAACATCAATTGACTTTACAGGCATACCGTCGTGGGTTAAGCGTATTACGGTGATGTTTAACGGGGTAAGTACGAGTGGTACGAATAGTTTTTTAATACGAATTGGGTCCGGTAGCATAGCAACTGCAAACTATTCAAGTGTTGCTTCGTCATACGCAAACGCACTTAACAGTAGAACTGATGGATTTGTTTTAACTCAGGCAAACGTAGCAGGTAGTGTTTATAACGGGCATGCTGTTATCACAAATATCTCAGGAAATATATGGATTGCGTCAAGTGTGTTACTTCCAAGTGGCGGACAAAGCGGTCAATCTTCTGGAGGAACATCAGCAACAGCCATATCTGGAACGCTAGATCAAATCCGCATAACTACAGTCAACGGCACAGATACTTTTGACACAAACCCGTCCGCTGGCTCCATCAACATCATGTGGGAGTAAAAAATGGCCGCAGGTATGAAAGCAAATCCAGATGGCTCCGCAGCGATACAAGTTGGTGGTACGGATTACATCAACATTAGTTCCACTGGTGCGGTATCTATTCCACAGACACTTGCAGTTACTGGCGCTACGACTTTTGCGGCGGGTTCTGCGTCAACACCGTCGATTACGTTTACCGGCGATGCCAACACGGGCATTTACTCTCCCGGCGCGGATCGTATTGGTTTTACAGAAGGCGGTACGCAGGTTGGTGAGTTTGATGCCAGCGGTAACTTTCTGTTTAATTCAGGTTACGGTTCAGTTGCAACTGCGTACGGTTGCAGGGCGTGGGTAAACTTTAATGGTACTAACGCATTTACACCGAACCCAAGCACTTCAGCAATAAGAGCTTCAGGGAATGTAACAAGTATCACAAAAAATTCTACTGGCAATTTTACAATTAACTTCACCAATGCAATGCCAGACGCAAACTATTCACCTACGCTAGGGTGGGAGTATCGTAGCGCAAACCAAAACTCTGGTGGTTTTGCAGTAGCAAATACACTTGCAGGTTCCTGCGGGGTATTTTTTGCATCAAGTGCTGCGGCATACGACCCCCCAATAGTTTCAGTCGCCGTCTTCCGTTAAATAATTATTGTGAATGCATCACGAGTAATGGAATAACACATGACAGCCGGGATTAAAGCAAACCTCGATGGGAGTGCTGCCGTTCAGGTAGGCGGTACAGATGTTATTACGCTCACATCTGGCGGTGCTGCGACGTTTGTGGTTAGCCCTACGACGGTACAAGCAGGGACAGTATCGGCTCCAAGTATTACAACAGCGGGTGATACCAACACAGGTATTTTCTTTCCTGCGGCAGACACAATTGCGTTTGCTGAGGGCGGGACTGAGGCCTTACGGATTAACTCTAGCGCACAAATTGAGTTTGCTGCTGGCTCCGCATCAACTCCATCTGTCACCTTTACTGGGGATACCAACACAGGTATTTATTCCCCCGGCGCTGACAGAATTGGTTTTACTGAAGGCGGCACACAAGTTGGTGAGTTTGATGCAAGCGGTAATTTTTTATTCAACTCCGGTTACGGCTCAGTGGCGACCGCATTTGGTTGTCGTGCGTGGGCAGCCTTTACCCCTTCAACAGGAACGGTATTGGCAAGCGGAAATATGACAAGCGTTGCAAGAAATAGCGCGGGTAACTACACCGCTACTTTTACTAATGCAATGCCTGACGCAAACTACGCAATGGCACTTGGTATAGCAAACGATAGTGCTGGTAACTCACGAAATTATTACGGCGTTACAAGTAAAACTGCTAGCGCGTATAGGTTTTCTGTTAATGCGGCTGGAGTGGCGTTTGACCCACCAAATATGTCTGTAGTTATTTTCCGATAAAGGGCAATTATGAGCCAAGTAATTATTTACCCAAACGATGAAGGATGGCTAACCGTAGTCTATCCTGCTGCTGAGTGTGGTCTGCCTATTGAAGAAATAGCGAAAAAAGACGTAGCAGCAGGTAAGCCATATCGCATTATTGATGCCGCACTACTGCCACAAGATAGTACGTTCTTTAACGCATGGGAAGCTGATTTTAGCAGTCCAGATGGCATAGGCGCAGACTACGGTATTGGCTCTACTAATGTTGTTATTGCTTGGGACGAAAACAACAAGCCCATTATTAGGGAGGCAGCATGATCACGATCAACATCGACAAGGCTAAGGCGATTGGTCACGATATGCGTCGTGTTGCCCGTGCTGAAGAGTTCAAGCCACATGATGAAGTCATCATGAAACAGATTCCGGGTGTAGATGCGCAAGCAGCAGAAGCAGCTCGTCAGGCTATTCGTGATAAGTACGCAGCCATTCAGGCTGACATCGACGCAGCAACCACGCCGGAAGAAATCAAAGCAGCATTAGGAGGTGCATGATGACTGTAGTTATTAACGGGACTACCGGCATAGATACCGGCACAGGATCTCTGATCGCAGCAGATGCAACTACCCCGACATACCTCGATCTGTTCGAAGACACGGACAACGGCTCAAACTACGTCCGACTGATTGCGCCTACATCAATCGCATCTAACAGAACACTTACGCTGCCTGACAGTACGGGTACGGTGGCGTTAACTTCAAACGTAATCGGTGTTAGTCAGACTTGGACAGATGTAACAGCTAGTCGTTCAACAGGTACGACGTACACAAACTCAACTGGCAAACCAATACAAGTATCAATTCAGTCCACTCTAACAGGATCAGTTGCTAGTGCTGCTTGGTTTGAAGTTGGTGGTGTCGTTATTTCAAGAGTGGGTGGGTCAGGAAATGTTGCAAACATGCCCGCTTATGTGTACGCGATTGTCCCAGATGGAGCTACATACAGACTAAACACTGTTTCAGGGGTAACTGTTCCTGCTATTTGGGCAGAATTGCGCTAGGAATAACAAATTGATCCGCTAACCCTACTTGCTGCTGCCAACGCCGCTGTCGCTGCGGTCAAGGCTGGATGCAAACTCTACAAGGACATCAAAGGTGCAGCGGGTGATGTTAGCGACGTACTGAAAGACCTGAAGGAGCAGTACAACAAGATCGTAGACCCGACACCTGTACAAAAAGCACAGTACAACGCCGAAGTGCAGCGGGTGCAGGAGATAGCCAAGGCCGACCCAAACGATGTGTTCACCGACATCGGCAATCAGTTAGGCGTCTTGATGGATGCGCATGACGAGATCAGCAAGTTGTTCTTGAAGGAGCAGATCGAAGCCAAGCAAGTCTATAAGGGTGAAGAGAGTATAGGTAAGCGGGCGTTGCGGCGGATACTGATTAACTCAAGGCTAGATGCGATATGGGCAGAGGTCAGAGAAACGATGGTGTACAAAGCCCCGCCAGAATTGGGTGCATTGTGGGGTAAGTTTGATGAGATGCGGCAGAAGATTGTTGCCGAGCAGGAGGTAGCCCACGCAGAGGAACTTAGACTGGCACAGATTGCATCATGGCGACGCAGAAGAAGAATAGCGGAAATCAAGTCAAGGGCGGCGTGGGTTTCGGCAGTGGTTTTCGTAGTTCTATGGGCGGTGGGAATAATGTGGCTGACGACAAGAAGCGCGATACAGAGGATGTCCCTTGGGCATTAATTGTCGTAGTGTTGGCAGTGCTGCTGATGTTCTTTATCGTGATGCCAATCTTGGCTTTTATGTATTACGACATGTATTACGCGACCCAAGCGGCGGTGCATGAGGTAAAGAAGATGCGGGAACTTCGGCGTGAGATTCAAGTTGAAAGGATGTACGGGCAATGATTACGCTGGCACAGTTTAAGAAGTTTGCACCTAACAGTCGGTATCAGCAGCAGTGGTACGACACGCTGTTTGGCCCCCAGACCGAGCTGGGAGGCAAGTCTCTCCTAAACGAATACCAGATCAATACCCCCAAGCGCGTCGCCGCGTTCATAGCGCAATGTGCCCACGAGTCGGGCGGCTTTGTGTTTGTCACCGAAAACCTGAACTACAGCGCGTCAGGACTCATGCGCGTCTTCCCGAAATACTTCCCCACTCTTGAGCTTGCCAAGCAGTACGAGCGCAACCCGAAGAAGATTGCCAGCCGTGTATACGCAAACCGGATGGGTAATGGGGACGAGGCGAGTGCCGAGGGGTTCGCATTCCGTGGGCGCGGGATTTTGCAGCTAACTGGCAAGGACAACTATTTTTGGTTCGGCGCATCGCTGAACCTGACACCAGAGCAAGCGTCAGAGTACTTGGAGACGTTCGAGGGTGCGGCTCAGAGCGCCTGCTGGTTCTGGGAGACAAACAAGTTAAACGATCTGGCAGATGCTGGCGACATCAAGGCGATGACGAAGCGGATCAACGGCGGATACATTGGACTAGACGATAGGATTCATCACTATGAACTGGCGCTTAACAGCTTTAATGCTTCTGGCACTCGTATGGCTTAGTGGGTGCGATCAGTATCGCTATCCTTGCCAAAACCCTGATAACTGGGAAAAGAAAGAGTGCAAGCGGCCTTACTGTAGTAGTACCGGAACCTGCCCAGACCAACTTGTGAAACCGGAAGATGCAAAGGTAGACAATGAATCCCCTAAAATTGATCAGTCAGTTCCTTGCACTAACACAGGAACAACACGATGCGGTAATTAAGTTCTGTATCGCCATCACGTTCTGTTTTACGGTCGTGATGATGGTGGGTATCTCGCTTTACAGCGTGGTCTGGGTGACCCAGCCAATGACGGGTATGGCACCGGCAGACAAGCAGTTCTTCCTGATTCTGAGCGATATGTCTAAATACATATTGGGAAGTCTGGCTACGCTGTTAGCAGTTAAAGGCAAGGACGCGCTACCGATGTTCACCCCACCGGGACTGTCAACCGCAGCCGAGCGCGATGATAAGCCGACACCACCGGCACCCAAGACACCTGCCGCAACCCACGCCCCTGTGCGCATGGAGCCAAGCATTGACCCTATAAGCTCACCCTCGCCGGTAGCTACAGGCTATGGCGGTAAACCAGCACCCGTACAACCACCACACCCGGAGATCGTATGAAACTGTTAACTTTGCGCATGATTGGCACTGTCGTTGCCAGCTTGTTCTTGGCGTTTCAAATCCATGCCCAAGAGACCAAGAAAGTCTGCAACGCCCAGAAGGACAAGAAGGGTAAAGAAGTGCAGGTCTGCAAAGAAGTCCGAGTCCACAAGAAGCTTGACGCTACCAAGGTGCCGTCAAAATGAACCCGTGGGTGATACTCGGTTTTGTCTTAGCTGTTGGCGCGGCGGCTGGGGGCGGGTATTATAAAGGCAATTCTGCGGGCAAAGCCGAGGTGCAGCAGGCGTGGGATAAGGAAAAGGCCGAGCAGTACGCCGCCTATGCCAAAGGGCAGGAAGAAGCCCGCAAGCGCGAACAAGATATGCAGGAAGCAGCAGATAGGCTGCGAAGGGAGAAGGATCGTGAAACGCGTGAGCTTACTGCTAGGAATACCGCTCTTGCTAACAGCCTGCGCGACAGGAATGAGCGCCCCACCCAAGGCAATTCCGTGTCCGGTGCCACCGGTGTTGGATCAAGCGGCTGTACCGGAAAAGAGCTTTACCGACCGGATAGCGAATTTCTTGTCAGGCTCGCTGGAGAAGCCGACGAACTCCGGTTCGCCCTCAAACAGTGCTACTCCCAGTACAACGCCGCAAGACAAAAGGTGAACTAAATGCCGTTGCAGAAACTACAGTTTCGCCCCGGTGTAAACCGCGAAGGCACCACACTTGCCAACGAGGGCGGCTGGTTTGACGGCGATAAGATTCGTTTTCGTTCTGGCTATCCTGAAAAGGTGGGTGGCTGGTCAACCATATCGGACGATTCGTTTATCGGCCTGTGCCGGTCATTGTGGAACTGGATCACGCTGAAGTTTTTTAACTTGATGGGCGTGGGAACTGAACGCAAGTTCTACATAGAGTACGGCGGTGTGTACTACGACATCACCCCAATTCGCACGTATGCAACGCTAACGAATCCGTTTGCTACAACGATTAATTCCAATCAGGTCACCGTTACTGATGTAGCGCATGGTGCAGTTACGGGCGACTATGTAACTTTCTCTGGTGCTTCAGCGGTTGCTGGTCTGGATTTGAACGGCGAGTATGAAGTTACTTACGTCAACACAGACACCTACACCATTATTGCTGCGGGCAACGCAAACGCCACAGTAGCAGCAGGTGGTGGCACGGTAACGGCTGCGTATCAAATAAATAGCGGTGCAACAGTTAGTTCGGCACAGGTTGGCTGGGGCGCGGGTCTGTGGGGCGGTGTAATTACTGGTTCAGCAATCACACAGTTAAATGGCGCGATAAACGATTCAGTAACCACCATAACAGTCGATGCGACCGCAAGTTTCCCCGCAAGCGGGGTCATACTAATTGGTGACGAACTCATAACGTACAGCGGCAAAAACTCTACGCAGTTTACAGGCTGCACCCGTGGTGCTTCGGGAACAACCGCTGCATCGCATGCAGATAACGTCATCGTTTATAACGCGGTTGACTACTTTGGTTGGGGAGAGTCTGCATCAGATTCTACGGATACACAGCTTCGCTTGTGGAGCCAAAGTAACTTTGGGGAAGACCTGCTATTTAGCCCACGCCGAGGGGCTTTATATTATTGGTCGCCGGGTACCGGCACAGCACCAGCTATCAGCACACGAGGCACATTAATTGGCTCGTTCTCTGGTACCGCTGATACAAACTCTACGACAACACTGACCGTCACGGGCGTTACATCAGGCGCTATTTTTGTAGGAATGACGGTAGCAGGCACGGGCATTACCGTAGGTACAACGATTGCTGCATTTGGCACCGGTACTGGTGGGGTGGGTACTTATACCTTGAGTGCCGCAGCAACGGCTACGAATACGGGAATCCCGCTGACAGGCTCGTCCAACGTACCTTCGCAGATCAATGAAATTCTTGTGTCGGATTCGTCGCGGATTGTGATTGCCTTCGGCTGCACTAACTACCTAGCGCCGTTGGGGGATGGTACGTTTGATCCGATGCTGGTGCGCTGGTCTACCGTAGAAGACTATACCGACTGGACGCCGACTGCGGTGAACCAAGCAGGTAGCTATCGTCTCTCGCACGGCTCTTATATCGTGGGCGCGTTGCAAACTCGTCAGGAGATTTTGATCTGGACGGATTCTGCGATTTACTCCATGCAGTATCTAGGCCCACCGCTGGTATGGGGCTTCACCCTGTTGGCTGACAACATCTCCATCGTTTCGCAGAACGCAATGGCAACGGCGGCTGGTGTGGTGTACTGGATGGGTGTTGATAAGTTCTACGTCTACTCTGGTCGAGTCGAGACTCTGCCGTGTTCTGTGCGTACCTACGTGTACAGCAACATTAGCCGCACCGAGTTCCCGCAGTGCTTCTCTGGCACCAACGAAGGGTTTAGTGAAATCTGGTGGTTCTATTGTTCAGCAGATGCGGAAGAAACCGCAGCAAACGGGCATCTGTTGCAGCAGTCAAATTACTCGCTACTACAAGAGAACGGCGATTTGTTATTAAACGAAGGCGTTTCATCAGCGGTGCCAACGGATCGCTACGTCATCTTTAATTATCTGGATCGGGTTTGGTACTACGGAAACATGGAGCGTAGTGCTTGGTTGGATACACCGTTGCGTAACTTCCCCACGGCAGCGACCATGACCAATCAGCTTGTAGAGCATGAAAATACTAATGATGACGGCACAACTAACCCACCGTCGCCGATTTACGCTTACATCCAATCATCAGACTTTGATATTGGTGACGGGCATAACTACGGGTTTGCTTGGCGTATGCTGCCAGATATTACGTTTGACGGGTCTACAACAGCTTCACCGGCTTTCCCCCAAGTGACAATGTCCATGCGCCCACGGCAAAACCCCGGTTCGCCTTACAGCCCCGCGCCAAGTCCTACGGTACGAGCGGATAAATCCTACGGCGTGGTGCATAACTACACCGTGCAAGAGTTCACTGAGATCATATACACACGGGTTCGTGGGCGGCAGATGGCCTTCAAAATAGAGTCCGATACCCTTGGTACGCAGTGGCAGTTGGGTGTGCCAAGAATTGACGTGCGGCCTGACGGTAGGAGATAAAAATGGCGACGCAATTAGCACAAACTAAAGCGCCGCTACTGCCGTTTGCGCCAGTGCAATATGACCGGGGGTATCACGACACCCTGAATAACATTCTGCGTCAGTACTTTAATACGTTAGATAATGTAACCGGGCAATTACTAGCAAATGCGGGTGGGCATTTTTTAAGCTTCCCCCATATAGCAGCACAAGACACAACAGATCAGTATGCTACGGCAACCAATACACCGACTAAAGTATTGTGGAATACGCTTGATTCAGGCTTAGGGTTTGCTCTAAATGCAAACAGCACAGCTACCCCTGAATACACAGGGGTGTACAAGATTGAATATACTTTACAATTTTTTAATACCGCCACTCAGATTCATGATGCTTATGTTTGGCTGCGTATAGACAACGTAGACGTTGCCGGTTCAGGTAGTATTTTTTCTATCCCAAACAGTCACGGCGGTACCCCCGGTGCGTTGGCAGCATCTGCTAGTGTTACTTTTGAGATAACTGGCGGGGAAGAAGTAGCTCTTTGGTGGGCAACAAATTTAGCCGCAACTTCTGGGGGCGGTAACGGGGTGTATTTGCATGAAGCTCCGGCACAAACTAGTCCATTTGCGATGCCCAGCACCCCGTCAGCTAGGGGAGCAATTGTGTTTGTTAGTGCGGTAACCCCATGATAGACTTTGACAAATTTTTTGGGATGAGGTAGCGATGAGCCTCCACAACTTAGCTCAACATCTGCAGGCTAAAGGCAGAAAGGGCGATGAAGTCCTCGTCCACATGACCCCGCAGGAAGTGGGCGGCTTGCAGGCGTTGGCGATGGCGCACGGCGGTAGCCTGACGATTAACCCCGAAACGGGGTTGCCAGAAGCTAACTTCCTGAAAAAGATGTTGCCAACCATTGCTGGCTTTGGCTTGTCTTTGATTCCCGGCGTTGGTCCGTTGATGGCTGCAGGTATCGTTGGTGGTGGCACCGCACTTGCCACAGGCAACTTGGGCAAAGGTCTCATGGCCGGTCTGGGCGCGTATGGTGGCGCTGGACTTGCATCAGGGTTAACAAGCGTGGGCGCTGCAGGAGCGGCAAAGACGGCAGGCACCAGTTCGGTGGAAGCGGCAAAACTTACCGCAGGTGCGGGCGGTAAGCCAATTTTTTCTCAGGCAACGTCTGGTGCAGTAACACTACCTTCCCAAGCAACCGCAGCCAACACAGTGGCAGCACCCGGTGCCTTGGACAAACTGGCCGCTGGAACAAAAACACTCGCGCAGCCGGGCGGCTTTACCAACCTGTACAACGCCCTGCCGGGCGGCACACTGCCCGCACTAGGTACTGCCGCTCTAGGCGCAATGGGTCAAAAAGGTATTACGCCGCAACAATCCAAATCGATGATCCGCCCGTACGAGTACACCCGCACACAGAACCAAGGCGCGTATGACATGGGTGCACCTATGTATGCTGATACACCGGGGTCCAGCGCCGAGCGTAACTACTTCACAGACAGCTACACAGCAAAAACACCTTTCTTAGCACCCGGTCCTGAATACCCATCAGCCGCTGATGGTGGGTTGGTTGCTCTAGCTGCGGGTGGACCTGTTGAGCAGATGGCTGCGATGAACGCCGTAGGTGCAAATACAGGCTATCCGATGGCGGCGGTTAATACCCCCGTGTATGCAAACCCAATGATTCAGCGCCCTGAAGCGGTTAATGTGCTTGCCCCCAGCGGCGATGCCGGGGTGAGTGCGTATAGTGGAGAACCAAGGTTTGCTAAGGGTGGTGGGGTTTTTGAACCGCAGATGCAAGGTTCGTACAACTACTCATACGACCCGAAAACCATGCAGTTTACGCAGACAGGAACACCCCAACCAGTACATAACAGCGTACGTGGGTTTATGGGCAAAGCAATCAATATGCTCACAAACAGACAAGCTGAGGCAATTAATCACGGCGCGAAAGTCTCTGGCGGCATAGCACCACCTGCTATGGGACCTGCCCCTGCTATGCCAGCACAACCTGCATACACGCCCCCTCCTATCCCTGAGTACCAATCACCTGAAGATCAGCTAGGGCTGAATGCGTTCTACGGCATGATGGACAAGAGCCTTGGGCAGTTTAAGGGTTTTGCAGCAGGTGGTGGCATCTCACACTTGGGTGATTACTCTGATGGTGGTCGTTTGTTGAAAGGACCCGGCGATGGAATTTCGGATTCTATTCCTGCTGTTATTGGCAAGCGCCAGCCTGCTCGTCTTGCTGATGGC
>Ga0315909_10000320_pt1 | contig 63865 bp, 79 predicted proteins | sample LakEriMetagenome_11_FD_203527 | JGI IMG/M metagenome (GOLD analysis project Ga0315909, IMG submission 203527) | Freshwater fungal communities from buoy surface, Lake Erie, Ohio, United States - Buoy 2 MA125 | ecosystem: Environmental > Aquatic > Freshwater > Lake | place: USA: Lake Erie, Ohio...
CTGTACTGTAAAAAATTTATTTTTCAATCCTATTTTATTAGATCAGTTACAAATTTAGTAAGCTATTAAAACGGCTGGCAGGTAGTCAGTAAAAATATAAGCCCCCCAGTAAGGCAGAGCCACCCCCGTAAAATTTTAAAGGGGTATATAGCATCCCCCAAACATTGACGCATATAACAAAAAAATGGATTTGTGTATATCATAAATAAAAAAAGCCTGCCTCAAGTATTCATATAGACGGTATTACTATTTTGATTTAAGGAATATTTCTTTTATTTGTTGCATTGAGTATACTTTACCGTTTAGTGTATATCTAAGTTGGTAGTTTGGTGATAGTTTTTTTAGGTTGAAGCATCTGTGGTTTCTTTCGTATGGGAGGCGGTAAACATCTTCGCCGACTATTTTGTAGGGTATGTTTCCTACTATGAATGTTTGTTCCATTGATTAGTTAATATATTGTTTTATGATATTTATTAGTGATACATTTTGTTTTGTTATTTGGAATTTTTTGATGTTGAAGTCGAATTTGGCTATTTTGCCGTGTTGGTTTATGAATCTTTTGGTGGTGCATAGCCTACATTCTACGCAGCGATTCAGGTCTGATTTTAGCTGGTACTTCATTCTGTTTTTCTTGAACAGAAATAAAGGTTTTTTGCGCTTGCAGGTAAAACATCTTTTCATGATAGTTTATTTTTACATTTAAAGTTTATGTATGTTTCCTCAATAACGTAACTATTAATATCTTCTATGTTTATAAATATAGAAGATAAGCAGTCTATTATTGCTCCTACTCTATGTTTATCGTCTTCAAGTATATATTTTATATTTATCCAATCATTTATATCATTAGAATGGAATGAGGTAAATCCGTCCCGCGAAGTATAATTGTCTAAAAAATACTTTTCAGCTTCGTTATTATTTTCTTTAATTAAATCTATTAATTTATTCAAGTCAACTTCTACGGATATGTTTATTGAATCGTTGGTGAAGTTATAATATTTTGGAGATTGAATATTTTGATATGTTATTTTTATTGGAAAATACATATTAAGTTCTGATTCTATTTCGCTGACAAATCTTTTTGCTATTCTTTCTCTGTAATCAGAATAATCCCATTCAAAATCGTCATAATTAAGATTGGTATTGTTTTCTTCGTTGTACGATTCAATATCAAAATCTTCGTTATTGTATTCGTAAATTGTTCCATAAAATCCTGCGAATAATGGGGCATAAGTTTCAAATGTTTCCATGATAGTTAGTTTTTAGTTTCTGCAAATATAACAAATAATTTGTAATAAAATACAAATAATAAAAAAATAATTTATTTGATTATTAAAAATTTATTTTGTAATTTTGTATAATTAAAAATAAAAGAATATATTTGTGATATGGACATTGAGAGAATCCAATGGTGGATAGAAGCTGAATCAATAAAGAAGAAGATACGCGCGGATAGGGAAAGGGCGGAGAAAGAAAAATTATTTTGCGAAGAAACTAAAACAAAAACAAATGATAAAGACGACAAAACAGATCACGAAGATCAGGCTAAAGGATGATGGCTTGAAGGGCTTGGAGGTTACTTATATGTATCCGCAAGAGAAGGACAATTTGATATGGAACAATGAGCATATCGAAAAGAGGAGGCATCCTATACACACGGGATTGGAGAACTCTATTAATGACTTGAGGAATTTCCTGTTGGAGTTGTGTGGATATTATAACGAAACGATTTCTGTTATGCACAAGGATTATCTTATTGAGGAAACTAAGATAACGGAGATTGTTGTTAATGGGACTACATCGTTTAAGATTTCTGGGGAGATGAGAACATTGGGCGACAAGTTCATTAAAGTATCTACTCCTGATGTTGAGGCTGCTGATGGTTACGAACACTTTGAAACTGTTTTGAAGGTAATTAATACGGTAGTTGAGGAAACTCATGAGTACATGGCAGGAAAGAAGAAATTGGATGAGGCAGAGTTCTTAAAGAAATTTGCTAAGTTAAAGAATGACGATGTACTTATTAAGGAGTTCAAGGATATGAGTAATAAGGAGAAGAGAGATAAATGTACGGAGATATTGGAGAAGATGGGAGCTGTTGTATTGATTAACGACGAATTGGAAATTGACGATGTTAATGTTCAGATTGAGAATGTTCAGTTAGAGATAATTGAACCTGTTGTGTTGGATAGCAATAACGAAGTTGTGGTTCCCGAAACAGAAACAAACAATGAGCCATTGATTATACCAGTAACTCCTACTGCATTTAAAGCCCCTGCTTTCTGATGAAGTTATTTGAACCAAAAGTACAATTAGAACCGATAGAGCACAAGTATTACAACTTGGTTACGGGCGATGAATATACAAGTGTCAGTAAACTGTTGGGTGGCTTGGGAACTAAGTTTGATTCCGAAAAGGTATCAGCTATGGTTGCTAAAAAGAGAGGTGTCAGTCAGGCGGAAGTTCTGCAAGAATGGAAAGATATAGCAACTAAATCTACTGATCACGGAACAAGAATACATAACGCTTTAGAAAGGTATAAAAAGACAGCCATTATATTACCTGAAGACGAAGATTTGAGGGATATGATAATTGATGTATGTTCTTATTATAAGGACTACTATCAAGTTTACGATGAATTGACTTTGTATCACGACGAAACGAGAATTGCCGGGACGAGTGATATGATATGTATGATTAGCAAAACAAAGGGAAGTAAGTTTGATGTAGAGGACTATAAGACGAATATGCGTAATGGAATAGAAACTTTCAATAAGTACGGAACAAGATTAAATCCTCCATTTGATTATTTGGAGGATTGTAACTTTGTTAAATACTCTTTGCAGTTAAGTATTTACGCGTATATGTTTGAACAATTAACAGGTAAGCAATGCAGGAAGTTAGGAATTAGATTTATTCCGCCTGATAACTACATGAATCATGTATATATGCCTGTTATGTATTTGAAGCCAGAGGTTGAGCACATTTTAAGAATAAGAAAAAAACAATTAACAAATGGAAAACTGTAAAGAAACAATCAAGTTTTATAATGGATTATTTTTATTATTGGCGGTAGGATTTTTATTTATGTTCTGTATGTATGTAAAAGAATACAGTAAACATCACGAAAAAGATTCCTATTGGTCAAGAAAATACGATTCATTATTGAATGAAAATAAAGTAGATGTTAGCGACACTATAAGATTACAATAATATGCTTTTTTATTTAGACGAAAAGAACGTAGCATTATTGCACCCGGACGCTGTTAAGTTATGTCCTGAATTGACTGTATTGGACGAAAAAGAAACATTGGCTATTATATTAGCTTATGACTATAAATCACCTTACAGACAATTTACTGACGCTGACAGACGAAGAAAAGCGTTGATTCACGCTTACGGAAACGATGATAAGAATATCTTTGATAAAGACAAAATAAAGCAAGCTGCGGAAGCCTATATCAGTTTACAATACAATCCCAAAGTAGAATTAGCGCGAACCTATCAATCAAAGATAGACCAATTGCAAGACGAAATGGTATTGGCTTCTGATGAAAAAGAAATTGCAAGGATTATTAAATCTATAAACGCTATCAGAGAATCTATTAGGGACTTAGAAACCGAAGTTTATGACGAAGTGGCTAAGGAAGGTAAAGTTGTAGGCGGAGGTAATTTATCGTTTTTAGAGAAGTTTCAAAGGAATAGAGAAAGATATATGTCGTTATTAAGGAAAAAGAAAAAATGAGTTTACCTAAGAGCCCCTATAAAAAAGGGAAAGGATTTTGTCCGAATCCAATTGCTAAGAATGGTATTCCTAAATACGCAGATAGCAAGTACAATAAGAATGTAATAGGAACTCCTGATTGGGAAAAGTTTTGGGAAGAACAACTTTATTACATTATACATGGCTATCAAACGGGAGGAATGTTTATACCGGGCAGGTATTACTACTATGCTAACTTTAAGATATTTGATACCGTATTAGGACCGCGTAACGCAGATATTTGTGACTTACATTTAGAATTAGCTTACGCTATTGAGCACTGCAAAAAGAACGGATTAAACTTTATAGGACCGAAGAAACGTAGAGGAGGTTTATCGGAGGCTTTTAATAACATGGTTATTGATTATGGTTATCGTTTTATACCCGGTTACAATGCAGGTGTAGCAGCAGGACTTTCTACATATACCGAAGAGTTTATGAAAAAGTGGGCTGTTCACGATAACATATTGGTTCCTGAATTTAGACTAAGGAGCAAAGGCACGGACGAAATAATATCATGTTACGATGTTATTGATGAGAACGGCAAACGTGAAGAAGGTACCTTTAACAAGATACACGTAGCTACCATGTTTCAAAACGCTAACTTATTTAAGGGATTGTTCTTGAACGATGTAGTTGCAGAAGAAGGTGTAGAGTTTAAAAAACTGAAAGCTTTTTATAATGCTACTAAAGCTTGTTTGATGTATGGTTCAGTTCAGAAAGGTAACTTTTGGACTTGGGCAACAGGAGGTAACAAAAGTTCGGCAGGAGAAGACTTTGAGGAAATGTGGCACAATTACGAATCTTACAATATGTATAGATTCTTTATTAAGGGAACAAGGTTTTACCATCCATTCTTTGCAGGAGCTACTAATGACTTAGGTGAGAATGTAGAAGAGGTTCCTAATTTAAAGTTGAAGTATCAACCTTACGAGATGTTAGGTGTTGAGGACGAAGAAGCTGCCGAAGAAAATATTAAAAAAGTAAGACAACATTTATTAGATACAGGAGATATAGAAGGCTGGATTGAGGAATGTCAAAACAATCCATTGACAATAGAAGAAGTATTCAAAAGAGTGTCAAGTAACAAGTTTGATATTGAATTACTCAATAAAGTAGGTTTTGATTTGTCGTCAAATCCTAAAAAGTACGCTAAATACAAATTAGAATTTGTAAAAAATGACAAAGGAGAAAGAGTAGTTCCTTTTAAGGTTGAAGCTGTTCCTGCGAAAGATACTGATTTGGAAAAAGACTGCGTATTAATTTCAATTGACGGGCACCCTATTACAACTGTAAATAATCTTTATTCAGCAGGAATAGATAGTTATGATCAAGACCAATCTAAAACGTCTAAGTCTTTGGGAGCTATGCTAGTAATGATACGTGACCATAAATTACCTAACCAACCAAAAATGAAGCCTGTTTGTGTTGTAAGAAATAGACCTGACAGAAAAGAAAAGTTTTATGAGATGTGTTTAAAAGTTGCTATTTATTACAATTTAACATCTTCTGTACTGGTGGACGTAGCGAAGCCAATGGTTATTGAATATTTCAAAAGCAATGGGGGGACAAGGTATTTGGCTCGCAGACCGAAGAAATTTGAATCAGTAAATAGTGAGCAATTGCACGAATATGGTGTATCTTTGAATAAATGGTCAAGACCTGCAATGGTTTCTGTTATGCAAAGTTACATATTAGATCACGGAGAAAAGATAGTGTTTCCAACATTGATAGACGAATTAAAGGCATACGATGAATACACTAATGATTCCGATAATGACTTAGCAGATACGTTAGGTATTGCTTTGATGCAAGATATGTCAAACGCTTTAAATCCGCGTGACGAAGCAGAAAAAGATAAACTAAATAAGTATTTGTTAAACGATGATTTTAGTTTTAATTCTCCAAAATTAAAAACGATAGAACAAGATCACGATTTATTCGGTAAATAATTATGGCTATATTAAATGAAAACATTCAGTCTTTTAAATGCTATGTAAGGTTATCTCATTTTACTAAAAATAAAAAAGACAACAATAAATATCATAACGCTTATGCTTTTGGTATTCAATCAGTTACAGGAAAAATATTAACATTTCATGTTATGACTGATTATGGTATGTTAAGGTCAAGAGTTCCTTTATCAGAAATATTTATAGAGAAACCTAAAAAAGATATACCATTTCACTTTAAACAATTATGGGATTGTTTTTCGGAGAATGTTACTGTAACTAAATATGAATATTTGTCTGAAAAAAGATGTGAAATTGTACTAAAAGACAAATCAAAAGTATGGGCAAAATATTTAATGACTATTGATTGGTATGATAACGCTTATTCTAATGAGCCGTCTGATTACAAGTGCGGTCATATTTTAATTTCGGACGATGGCTATTTACTTTGCCAACCAAACAATAGAATATTTTGGAAAGATTCTAATTGGATAACGAATAAATTTCCTGTTGATGTAAAAAACATAAAAGTTGACAATGAGTTATTTTCCGTTGAAGCCGTTTCGGATAGGTGGATAGCAGACAACAATGATTGTTTTTATTACAATATGAATAATGCAAACCATAAAAAATAAATATGTTAATAAATAACAATGAGAAAAAATCATTATTATTTGTATTTTTAGGCAAAATTTACCAACGGGGTAAATAGGTTAAATAACGAAATTTAATTATAATGATCTTTCCAAAACAGGATATTCCAGACAAGGATAAGACGTTAGCATGGGTGAAACTTCACTTAAACTACGCAGAAACTATCCTTAACAGAAGAAACAATATCTATTCAATAATGAGTAGATTGTATAATACTTATAATGGTATTAAAAATGCTGACGCTTTACGATTCATAGGTAAAACGTATGGAAGAGAAAATAAATCTAAATTTATATCATACCGATTAGGCAGAAACAAGTTAGAATTACTTAAAGGTGAATACCTTAATCAAGCGCTTAAACCAACAGTTACCACAATAAATTCAGATGCTAAGACTAAGAAACTTGACGAGGCTGATTTAGTTCGCGGAGCATTAATTGCTCGTAAAGAATTATCTAAGTTAAAAGAAGTTGGGGTTGATGTATTGGAAGGAATGGAATTACCGGAGGGCGATCCAGATGAGGTATGGAACCAAATGACTTTCAAGGATAAGAATGAGCACGTTATGCAATTGATATTGGAAAACGGTATCTCTGAATTAGACATGAAGAATAAGCTTTCTAAGAATTTTCTTGACCTTGAAATTACATCAATGTGTTATGGTAAGATTGATATTGATTTAGAAGGTAACGTTAATTACATTAAGATTGACCCTCGTGATGCTATTTTTGACGAAATAGAAGGTGACGACTTTATTGAAAGAGCGCCATTAAAAGGAGCAAGATACAGAATGACTATTTCCGAAATATTAAGGAAATACGATTTGACAAAAGAACAAAAAGAAATGTTGAAAGGTCTTGAGAATACCGGTAACCAAAATGCAGGTACAAGAAGAGCAACAACATATCAGATAAACGGTGACTTATGTATGGACGTAGTGCATATAGAATGGATTTCTTATGTTCCGACTTATTATAAGCTATCTCCAAAAACACAAAAACAATTAGAGTTAGATCCAAGTTCTGAATACTACACAATTCAAATGGACGCTGCCGAGTATGAGAACAATAGAGAATATTACGATAAGCTTGTAGAAAAAGGCAAGTTACTAGCAATAGAAACTAAATGGGCAGAAGATATTAGAGAGGCTGTTAGAATTGGCGGTATTATAAGTGTTGACTTAGGACGTAAAAAATTTCAGCCTAGAAGAGTTGATAACCCTAATAGGGTAGTTGATATGTCTTATGTTGGATACTTATTTAATACGGTAGACGGAATAAGAGTATCATTACAGCAAATTGTAGAGAATTTTGATTCAGCTTTTGATATTTGTATGTATCAAATTCTTAAAGAATTGAACATTGCAAAAGGAAAAGTTATAGGTTATAACAGAGCAGCTTTACCGCAAAAAAGAACAATGAAAGAAATTATTTACGACGTAGTAAATGATGGTTTTGTTGACTTCGATACTTCTGCGGATGGTAACGAATCTGGTAGAGAATTGAATTTAAGAGATTTGATTCAAGTATTAGATATAGGTTTATCTAGTTCATTCCAACAATTAATCATGTTAAAGAATGATATACGTCAAACTTTAGATTTAATTACAGGGATTAACGAAAACAGACAGGGTGATATTGCGGCAAGTTCTACCGTTACGAACGCTCAAATAGCAATTACAGCATCTAAAAACATTACTACTCCATTGTTCTACGGAATGAATAAGTTTACCGAAAGAGTATTAATGAAAATGTGTGAGTATTATAAATTGTCTTATGGTTTCTTTAAAGTAGAAAAAGGTAAGCAGATTTTAGGCGATACACAACAAAGATTTTTGGTAGTTGAAAAAGAAATAGGTTATCAGGATTATGGTGTTGCAATTCAAGACGGCGGAAGATACGCTGAAATGAAAAATAAGATTATGGCTTTGGCTCAAGTATCATTAAACGCAAAAGAAATAAGATTAGAAGATTTGATGCAATTAGAAACTGCTGAATCATATACTGAAGCTAAAAACATATTAAAGAATGCGTGGAAGTCTATACAACAAGTGGCTGCTGAACAGCAACAAAGACAGATAGAAGCACAACAGCAAATGCAACAACAACAATTGCAAATGCAACAACAAATGGCTTTAGAGAATAGAGAAGATATGCAAGCTTCAAGAATTGATGAGATTAATGCTAAAACAGAAGGTCAAATAAGAATTGACGATAACAAAATGGGTAAACAAATGATTGTTGATACAAATAATATAGAACAAAAATCTGTTTATAGCGATAAAAATATGGGAGGCACACAGCCCCCAATTCCTCCGATGTAGTTTAGTTTTACTTTGACAAAAGAGAGCTCTGATTAACGTCAGGGCTTTTTTTGTATATATTTATAAATGTTTATTACTTTTCAACAAGTTATCCTTATTTAGACTAATTAAAAACAAAATTATTTATATTTGTTTAAAATTCATTAAATGCAAAAGAAATATTACAGCCCCGATGAAGCCACTGGAGGTGGTGAGGCAACGGCGACAGCGCCCAATTTCGAGCTTTTGACCGAAGATTTATTTGAACCAAATTACAATGCAACTGCGGTAAAAGAGGAAAAAAAGATTGAGGAAAAGTTAGAACAAGAAACAAAAGAACAAGTTCCTGTGGATTTAAACTTACAGGAAGAAATTAAAGAAACAAAAAAGGAAGAGGTAAAAAATGAAGAAAAGAATACTGAAACCAAGCAAGAAGCATCAGCCGAAACTACATCAAATGATTTCGAATTAAAGTTAGACGACACTAACATTAATGGAGATGAAGAAAGTAGTGTTTGGGTTGAAACTGCTAAAGAATTGTTTGGACTTGAGGTTCAAGAAAACTCTTACGAGGCATTTGTGGAAGCCGCTAAAGTTGCGGTAGAGCAAGCTGAATTAAGAGGAATGGAAACAACTCTTCAAAAAGAAGTAGCCGAACTACCAATAGAAGCTCAAGTTGATTTCTTGTTATTACGTGAAGGTTATACAAGAGAACAAATAAATGAGCCAACAAAAGAAATTGATACATTATTAAATTATAGCAATATAGACCTTGTAAAAAAAGATTTAGAATTACAGGGAATGAGTGAAAGTTTAATAGAAAAAGAAATTGAATTATTAACCGAAAAAGGATTAATAGATCACGAAGCCGAAAAACTTAAATTAGTTTTGCATAATGCAAGAGAATCGGTTTTAACAGAAAGACAGCAATTAGCGGAACAAGTTGCAACAAATTATCACGCAAGATTGCAGACTGAAAGACAAGCCCAAGCTGAACTCATGTCAAACGCCTTTAACACAGTTAAGGATTTCATGGGACAACCAATTAACGAGAATGCTCGTAAACAATTGGCTAACAGATATGCAGAGGGTGCGTACGACAGTATTTTCAATGATCCTGTTAAAAAAGCCGAGTTCATCATGTATCATCACTTTGGCGAGCAAGCTGCAAAGAACATACGCAACAAGGCGTTAGAAGAAGGCAGGGAGAAAGTAACTAAACATCTTTCAAACGTCCCTCCTGTTCCGCAGCAAAACAACGCTAAACCTATTGCAAAACAAAATGCTAAGACAACTTCAGGCTTTGAATCTTTAAGTTCTATGTTTGGTGATTAAATCAAATAACCCAAAATAAACAATAAATAAAAAACAAAAACAAAAGCCATGAATATTAATATTAACAGAGGCACATGGTCAGGCGATTGCACTGACGAAAACGATTTGATGTTAAATCAAATTAAATATCCAGCAATTAGAAAAATGTTGGAATACAAAGATCAACGTATGGTTTCTACATTACTAGTAAACGGAGCGGTTGGTCCTTACGGAGTAAAAGACGTACCTAGTTCATATCTTCCTTCATTAGAAGAAGGTAAAATGGTAGCTGATAATGCTTACCGTTTTAACATTATGGGTCGTATCCAAAAAGCTTCTAACATTTTATCACAAGTTGGAGCTACATCTTCTGATGGAACTTTCCAATTAGTATTATCTGATAACTATTTAGTACCGGGAATGAACGCTGTATTTTATGGTGGTCGTTTTACTGCTCGCGTAATGGGATACCCTGTTGGAACTTCAGGAAACTATACTTACACTTTCCAATCTCCAAACGGTGAATTATTTAACTACGCTACTCATGTTGCTGCACAACCGGGCGTTAAAACTTGTTTTGGAAGTTATTCTTCTTACGGAGAGGCTTCTTTACGCGGTTACGGACGTTCACATTTCCCTGATACTTATATCAACCACACTACTATCCAACGTAAAACTGTTTCTATCACTGGTACAGCTTTATCTGATGTATTATGGTATGAAGTTGAATCGGAAAATGGACCAATAAAAGGATGGATGTATGAGCAATTACAACAAGCTCGTGCGCAATTCTTAATGGAGCGTGAATACCAAAGATGGTTCGGTATCTCTACAATGAAAGATGCTAACGGTGCTTTATTACCTATATCGCGTTTAATTGACCCTGAAACAGGAAAAGGAATTATTGCAGGTGATGGTTTAGAAGAGCAAATCAAAGGTGGTAACGAAATTTACGGTTCAGGTGTAAACGGAGAAGCTACTGAAGATGATTTCTCTGATATGATGAAAGCTATCCGTAAAAAATCGGATATGATTTCAGGTTTAACTTACGTGTTTGTAACAGGTGAAGATGGTTTCTCTAATGCACAGAAGAAAATGGCTGCATTAAACGTTAATCAAAACATTCAGTTATTCCGTAACGTTGCTGATGTAAACAAAGCAGGTGGCGACCAACCACAAGCGGGTGTTACTTTCTCAAACTTCAACATTGATGGTGATACTGTATGGTTCATCAAGCATCCAATGTTTGACGATGAAGAGCGTTTCCCTGAAAGAGGTAATGACGGTAAATTATTAATGTCTTCTAACTACTACTGTTTAACAGTTGGTCAAGGTGCATCTAAAAACATGGATGTATTTGCTAAAGGTGGTAAGAATGGTGTTAATCGTTCATTCGTTAATCAAGAGTTCAATGGTATGACTGGTTCTCAAGGAGCTATCATGTCTGAAGAAGATGCAAAAAAATATGCAATGTTAACTGAAGACTTACTTGTTATCTACAATACTAACAAGTGTGGTATCATTTACAAATCTGCATAATTAGTTCTTTAAAATAATAAAGTCCCCCTTTGAAATATAAGGGGGATTTTTAATAAACAAAATAATAAAAAAAATGAATACACTTCAATTATCTGACAGTGGAGCTGTCATGGAAGAAAATGCGCCGATGTTTAAAGTTATTAAAGACGGACACGGCTTTGAATTAAAAGTTGCAAACTTAGACAATCCAACATGGTGCCCTAATACAGGGATTGTAAAAATAGAAGCAACAAAGATAAGTTCAAGAAATAATAAAAATGTAATTATTAAGACTGTTAACGATAAGCAAACTGGAGCGATATTCGGTATTGATATTGGAGTTGATAGAGTTACAAAAGATATTATTTGGGAACGAATCAATTTAAAAGAATTTGAGTTCTTTGATTTATCAAACAGAAAAGAAAGAGCAAGGTACATCGTATTAAGTCGTCATTACACAATGGAGGGAAGTCCTAATCAATTCGGTAAACCTAATTGGAGAGTAATTGACCAACAAAGAAAAGCAAGCACTTATCTTGAAGAAAGAGGAGAAAGAAAGAGAGCTGCTGAAGTTGCCGAGAACTTAACGTACGAACAAATGGTAGATTTAGCACCTGCATTTGGTATTCGTCCTGAAGCTCATTCACAAACTATGCTAACGGCTGAAATTTACAAAATAGCTGATACTGACCACAAGAAGTTCTTGACAATTTGGGACAACCCTGACAAACAAGGAATGGTTGTATTCAAAAGAGCGTTGAAAAACGGATTAATATCTTTTGACCAAACTTACGGATATACTTACGAGGGTCAAGTATTGGGTAAAACAGAACCGCAAGCATTCTCTTATTTAACTAGAAACATACAATTACTTTCTGCTATTGATATGTTATCAAAAGAAAAAGAAACTAATTCAAGCCATTCTTACAGCCCGGTAGTTCCTAAACAGGTTAATCCTATGGAAGAACTTAAAAAGCAATTAGAGGCAAAAGAAAAAGAATTAGAAGAATTAAAAAAGAAAGTAGTTATAACAAATACAACGGTTAACACTGTAACTGCCGAAACAAATCCTGAAAAAGAAGAGCTTGTAAAAGAAGCTAAAAATTTAGGAATAAAAGGTAGTCATTTATTTGGTTTGCAAAAACTAAAAGATGAAATAGAGAAAGCCAAAAAAGAACAAGAAACAAAATAAATAAAGGCGGCTATATGCCGCTTTTTTAAATTTTATAAGCATGAATATTATTCAAATGATGGAAAGAATTGACTTTTACAATGATAGGTATAAGTCAGCGCGTTTTGCGGATTCAAATTACATGGACGCTATAAACGCATCTGTAAACTCTTTATTTAAAGACAAAACAGACAACAAAAAGTTGTTTAGAAGATATTCTTTTCAGAGTAATGAACAAGTAAGGCGTGAATTATACACGTTAATTAAAACTTCAACAATAGTTCCAACAGCAAACAAGAATGTAGTTTACCCTGCTGATTTTTATTATTTTGGAAATATGTACACGACTGTTGATGGAAATGTAATTTATTGTAAGCCTACTAATTTAAACGAAATAGGACCAATACAATTTGATCCTTTCCGTAAACCAACTCCTAAAAAAACATATTACATTGAGAATGATTTAGGATTGGACGTTTATTTCGGTAATGGTTCGTTTACGAGCGCAACTATGACTTATTTAAAAACTCCTGATACCGTATCAATAGGTACAGAAAGTGATAAAAAATATCCAGCTTCAACATTAACTTCAGGCGTACAATACATAGTATATGAGGATTGCGTTTTTAATGGTGTAACTTATTACGTAGGAAGTATTTTTACGGCAAGCGTAACGGCTGCATTAACGTCGGGTGTTGTTATTCCAAATTCAGTAATTGTTAATTGCGATATGCCAGAAAACATTCATGACGAAATATGCAAAATGGCTTCTGAAATAATGAATGGAACTATTGAAGATTACAATAAATCCGTGTTCTTACAAAAGGAAATTGAAAAACAATAATTTGTTGAAAAGTAACAAACCTTATTTAGATTTAGATTAATTATAAATAATATATTTGTAATATTATAAACCAATTAAAAACAAGAAAACATGAGTTTAAAACCAGCACTTCAGTCTATCTTGTTGAAGACATCTTCAGCAGCAGACTTAAAGTACAGTGGTAGAGAGTTAACTATCACAGGGGCTAACCGTGCAATTAATGTTGATAGAATCGTTTCTATTAAACAAGAAAAGTACAGAGCCGAAGTAGTACAAGTTGTAGAAGCAGGATTAGGATCTTATACTCCTACTGCATCAACTAAGTACACAATTTTATTAGGGGATGTTAATCGTGTAATTCAAGGTGGTCACGAAGTATTGTTGCCATACTCTTACACAACTCCTTCAGATTTAACATTAATCGGATTAAGTGCTGCTACGCAACGTGAGTACATTCACGGCAGAATCATTGACGCTATTAATGCAAATCTAAACAATTACGTAACTGCCGCTACTTTAACAGGTGGTGCAGGATTTACAATCACTGACGAATCAGGTTACTATCCTGTTCACGGACAAAACCAATCAAATCGTTTAGGAGCAACGACAGTTATTCCTGCAATGAACAATGATGGTTCAGGTTTCGGTTCGGCTTCTGTGGCTGTAACTACTGCTGCTGTTTATTCATTCGGTGTAGGTGAAGAATTGTTAGCTCAAAAACCTGTAATGTATAACATGGCAGGAAACCTTGCAACTGGTGTATTTACTGCTCCAAGAACTGCAAATGGTCAATACGCTGTAAGTGGACAAAATTACGATGGTTTCCGTATCGAAACATTGGAATTACAATCTGCTCATAACGTAACAGGTCAGTGGGCTTTAGTTCCTTACGAAACAATCGTTTACGTTGATAATGGTACAGGTGGAAACCCTACTAACCTTGCAGGATTTGAAGCTTTTGAAAGAGCTTTCCATGCTTTGGTTATTAAATATTTTAGTGCAAGTCCTTCAACTTTCGCAACTTTATTTAGTTCACCTGCTGCATTTTCAAGTGTAAAAGTTGCTTTAACAGGTGTTCCTACCGTGAACGGAGTTCCTTCAGGCGCAACAGGTGATATTAACGCTATCCAAAATGACGAAGCGACATTATCTTATTCAATTCTTGGTGCGGGTCAAACTAAAATTGTACCTACTTTCACTAATACAGGATTGCAGTTAGATTTAGACGCTGCTAATAACGAAGGCGCTGAATACTCTGCTCCTTTAGAAACAAATTGTCCAAAAGAGTTTGTTGTAGGAAAACAAGCATTTTCATTAGTTACTAAATTGAGCATTGCTGACGTGTCAAGCACAGATGATTGCGCATTTGGTTTCCGTAAAAAAGAAGCTTATCAAGCGAATATTGATGATTATAACGATATGGCTTGTTTAAATGTTATTTCAGGTGATATTAAAATTGAAACAATTTTAAATAACGCTGCAACAACCACGACTGACACAACTGAAAACTGGGCAGATACAGAAACTCATACTCTTGAAGTTTATGTAGATGTTAATGGTGCAGTAACTTACAAAATTGATGGTTACGCTCCTGCTACAACCGCTGCATTTAGCTTTACAGCAGATACGGTTTTAGTTCCTTTTGGTTACGTTTTAAATGCTGCTGCTTCAGCGCCGACAGTTGTTGTTAGCGAGTTTGCTGCATTACCTTCTAACGATTGGAGAATCTAATCAACCCAATAAATAATAAGGGGTGATGTAAAAGTCCCCCTTTTTTTTTAAAAAATAAAAAATGGCAAACATTGTTGAAATAATAAAAACATTTAATGTTCAATTGGCATTAAAAAACATCTATTCTAAAATAGATGAAATTATCAGAAAATTAAACGATAGTGAACCTAAGTATAAAGTATATACTGCCTTATTAACTCAAACAGGAATAGACGCTCCTGTTGCTACTGTATTAGAAAATACTTTAGGTTATAATATAACTTGGGAATATGTAAACATTGGTGTATATAAATCATTAGGTATTGTCGGTACTTTTAAAGATGGTAAATTTGGACTTATTCAAGGAGCAGGAAATTCAAGCAGTTTGGTTTCTTTATGGGGTTATAATAGTTCAATGGACTTTTCAGAAATGTTATTAGAGTGTTATGACTTAGGAAATGTAAATTCACCTGGTGGATTGCAGTTAAAAGATGATATCCTAGTGAATCAGTTTATAGAAATAAGAGTATATAACTAATTAAAATATAAAAAATGAATACTCAAGATAAAAACACATTATATAGATTATTAGCGGGTAAAGATTTGATAGCTTGCGGATATGAAAAATTATCATTATCGGCAGGCGCAGAAGCTTTAACTATTCCTACGGGAGCAACTTACGCCGAATTAAGATTAGAAAGTGATGTAACTACTCAAGTTGCAGCAAGATATTTAATGTTAGGAACTACAACATTACCTACATCTTCGGTAGGCATGGCGTTAAACAATTTAGATTTTTTCGACATTAATAACGGAACCAACTTAGTTAATTTTAGAATCATACAAGCTGTTGCAGGAACTCACGTATTGCATATCCAATACTACAAATAACAATGGCAAATATCGTAGAAATAATAAAGAATTATAACGTTCAATTAGCGTTAAAAAATATATTTTCTAAGATTGATGAAATTATTAGGTATATTAACAGTAATCCAAGTGGAGGAGGTTCGGTAACAAGCGTAACAGCAAGTTCACCATTAACGTCTTCCGGAGGTGATAATCCTAATATTAGCATTTCTTATACGCCTGAAAATTTAGCAAATAAAGGGGTAGCAAACGGATATGCTCCACTAAGTAGCGATGCAAAAGTAGATGCTGCTTATTTACCTGCTTATGTAGATGAGGTTTTAGAATACGCAAACTTAGCAGCGTTTCCAGTAACAGGAGCAAGTGATAAAATTTATATCGCATTAGACACGAATAAGGTTTATAGATGGTCAGGTAGTGTTTATATTGAAGTAGCTGCAAATAGTGGAGTTTGGGGTGCAATAACAGGAACATTAAGCAACCAAACGGATTTACAGGCTGTTTTAGATTCTAAAAAAGGTTATGCTTTACAAATAAGGACTGTTAATGTTTTTAATCCAGCGGATGCAACTAATTATTTTTTAGGCAATGAATCTACACCATTTACATCAAATTCTTGTTTAGCTGTTTTTCCACCTATTAATGGAACGATAAAAAACATAGTGATAACATCAAGAAATGGGGCAGGAGCTTCAAGTCAAGCGTCTACATTTTCACTTAATAAATTTGGAGGTGGAGGAGCTGATGTTTTAGTACAGACATTAACGACTACTTACACTTTTAGTTCGGCACAAAACAATCAAAACATAAGTACTAGCATAGCAGTAACCACATCGGATGCTTTATATATAAAATGGGTTACACCAACATGGACGCCAACTAATCCAACACAAGTTAGATTTAATATTATTTTATACATAGAATAATGAATGAATATGAAATAAAATTTGAAAACGAAAAGTATAATATTTATTATTATACGGATGGGAATTTAGAAACAATAGAATTTTATGGTTATTCTTTAGATGAACCGCAATTAATAATTAGATACGGTTACAAACAAAAACAATAAAAAATGATTTCAGCAATAAAAGATAGCAAGAGAATATTCTCTCAAAACGGAGGGGGAAGCGGAGGGTCATCAGGTGGTGGCATAACTAATTTTATAGCTTCAGGAACAGATACTTATACGGGTACTGTTACAGGAGTTACAGCCTATAACGATGGAGATGCTTATATTGTTAGATTCACTAATGGTAATACAACTTCTGCCACATTAAACATTAATAGCTTAGGTGCTGTTTCATTATATAGAAATAATAACGGACCATTAATTGGTGGCGATATTGTTGACGGAGGAGAAATGATTTGTATCTACAATTTAGTTTTAAATGGATTTCAAGTTATCGGAACCGCTCCAAACACTTTACTCTCTTATGTTACAAACGATGATTCTGTAACTTTAACAAAGGGTATGCCTGTATATGCTTTTAGTGGAACAGGAGATAGAATGACTGTAAAAAGAGCAAATAATACATCTGACGCTACTTCTGCTCAAACTGTTGGACTTGTGTTATCAGCATCTATTGCCGCAGGTCAAAAAGGATTAATAATGATGCAGGGTTTATTGGACGGATTGTCTATATTGCCTACTGCAACATTTACGGATGGTGACGCTGTATATTTAGGAGCAACAGCGGGAAGTATTACAAATATTAAACCTTCTGCACCAAACCATTTAGTGTATTTGGGAGTTGTTACAACAGCGAGCAATGGTAGTTCGGGCAGAATGTATGTACGTGTTCAAAACGGGTACGAATTACAGGAGCTTCATAACGTTAGCATTAACGCTGGAACATTAGCCAACAATCAAGTTTTAACATACGAATTAGCAACTCAATTATGGAAAAACAAGGGGTCTTTAATAGAGATACAAGTTGCGGCATCTGATGAAACAACTGCCTTAACAACAGGAACCGCAAAAGTAACATTTAGAACTCCATGTGCAATTACCGTAACGGCAGTAAGAGCTTCTTTGACAACCGCACAAACAAGTGGAAGTATATTTACGGTTGATATTAATGAGGGAGGGACATCAATATTAAGTACAAAATTAACTATTGACAATACTGAAAAAACATCAACAACAGCAGCGACTCCTCCCGTTATAAGTGACACTGCTTTGGCGGATGATGCTGAAATGACTATTGATATAGACCAAATAGGTGATGGTACAGCAAAAGGTTTAAAAGTAACTATTATTGGAACAAGAGCATGATAATAAATCCTTACGTATTTGCAGGACCAACTTATGATACCGATGCACAGGCTTACTTTACTGCTAACACAGCAATAACAAGTTCAGCAGATAAAAACGCAATTAACAGCTTTTATTTAGGTCTTAAAACTGATGGTGTTTATACAAAGATAAATGCAATGTATTTACCATTGTGGAGTTCGGCAACAGCTAACAAATGGAATTTAAAAAATCCATTAGATACAACTGGAGCTTATAGATTAACATTCTCAACAGGATGGACACACGCAAGTAGTGGAATGACACCTACAAACGCATACGCTGACACATTTATTTCGGGTACTACTTTTTCAACTACTGTTCATTTATCTTTTTATTGCGGAACACAAACAGCTTCAGCAGCAGCTGAAATGGGTTCTGTAAGTGCAAGTTCTAATTTATCAATTAGAGTTGGTTCATTGGCTGCATTAGGCGGTACAACAACAGTAAGTTACACAACAACAGCAGATAAAAGGGGATGGTGGTTAGCATCAAAACGCAGTAATTCGGACAGAGAATTATACAGAAATGGAGTAAGTGAGGCAACATTAGCCACATTAATAACAAATGCTTTTGCATCAGGTAATATTTGGATTGGTGCAAATAATAATGGTGGTGCAATTCAGTTTGCATCTACAAAACAGTGTAGATTTGCATCTATTGGTTTAGGCTTAACAGATACAGAAGCAAGTAATTTTAGCAACAGAGTAAATACATTAATGACTTATTTCGGTTTAAATACTTATTAAATGCAATACGGAAGAATAGTAACCAACGAACAAGCAGAACAATTACAGGGAGTATTCTTTGATAGTGATACTTTTTTTAATTTCGTTCAGGATATAAATGGAGTTTATTTTTTATTTTTAAGTGAACAGGATGAAATTGATATTTTGCCAACTGAATACGCGTATTTATTAGAAATTCCTTTAAGTCCATACACACCACCAATAGATTATTAATTATGATAATAAATCCTTACGTATTTGCAGGACCAACTTACGACCCCGATGCACAGGCTTACTTTACTGCTAACACGGCAATAACAAGTGATGCAGATAAAACAGCTATTAATACCTTTTATTTAGGTCTTAAAAGTGATGGTGTTTATACTAAGATAAAAGCAATGTACTTGCCATTGTGGAGTTCAGCAAGTTCAAATAAATGGAATTTAAAAGACCCAAGAGATTTAGATGCGGCTTTTAGACTTACTTTTTCAACAGGATGGACACATTCAAGCGGTGGAATGACACCAAATGGGACAAGTGCCTATGCAAATACTTTTATTCCTGGCAACACTTTTTCTTCAAATGTTCATTTATCTTTTTATTCAGGCACTCAAACTGTAGGTGGGGCTTTTGAAATGGGAAGTTCGGATGGTACCACTACAACATTAAGTAATAGACCTGCTGTGAATTGTGGATTGGGTGGACTAACAACAATTAATTTTACAACAACAACGGATGCTCGTGGTTTTTGGATAGGTTCAAAACGTAGCAATACGGACAGAGAGGTATACAGAAATGGAGCAAGCCAAAATACAGTAACAACATCTATTACTAATGCTTTTGCATCCATGAATATATGGATAGGTGGTGTTAATAGTAATAATTCTTTAGGTTTTCCATCATCCAAACAATCAAGATTTGTTTCTATTGGTTTAGGCTTAACAGATACAGAAGCAAGTAATTTAAGCAGTAGAGTTAATACATTAATGGCTTACTTTGGTATTAATACTTACCCTGTTGTTTCAGATGCAGATGCGCAAGCTTATATAAATGCTAACGAGGCAATAACAAGTCAGTCAGATGCTAATGCAATAAATACATTCTTTACAGGATTAAAAACTGACGGAATTTATACTAAGATAAAAGCAATGTATCTTCCAATTTGGGGCAGTGCTGCATCTTCAAAATGGAATTTAATAAATAATAGAACTTTTGATTTAACTTTTACAACTGGGTGGACTTTTTCAAGTGGAGGTGCTTTGCCAAATGGAACAAGTGCATATGCTAATACCTTTTTAACTCCATCTTCACATTTATCGTTAAATTCTGCACATTTATCTTTTTATTCACGCACTAATTCAACAGGAAATTTTGCTGACATGGGGGTTGCTAATAATAGTACAAATTTATCAGCAATACTAATAATGTCTAAATGGAGCGATAATAAATTTTATGGTCAAGTTAATGATTATGATTTTACTGATAACAGTGTTGCTGATAGTTTAGGTTTTTTCTGTGGTTCAAGAACAGCAAGTAATGTGCAAAAAACATTTAAAAATGCAACTATTGTAACAAGTAAATCAGCAGCATCAACCGTATTAGTGGGTTATCAAATCCCAATTGGAGCAAGATATATTCAAAATGTATCTGGTAGTCCAGGTTACACAAGTTATTCAAATCGACAATGTTCTTTCGCATCAATTGGTGATGGATTAACAGATGCAGAAGCAAGTAATTTTTACACAAGAGTAAATACATTAATGACTTATTTTGGAATAAACGTTTAATAAATAAATTATGGAAGGCAGAATAGTAACAAACGAACAGGCAGAACAATTACAGGGAGTGTTTATTGATGCCGACACATTTTTTAATTTCGTTCAAGATATAAACGGAGTATATTTTTTATTTTTAAGTGAACAAGACGAAGCGGATATTGCACAAACAGAATACGCATCTTTATTGCAAATACCTTTAAGTCCTTACACACCACCACCAACACCACCAATAGATTATTAATTATGAAAGAATTTATTGAGCAGTTAGGAATAAATATAGCAATATCAATTGCTGGATTATTTGGCTCGTTATTAATGATAGGAAAAAACGCTGCTCAAACTTGGAAGACAACTATATTTTCTATGCTTTCAGGCGTAGCTTGCGCCAACTATATAACTCCTATAATTTTAGATATGACAAGAATGGATGTTAAGTATCAGGTATCTGTTGGTTTTGTATTAGGCTTTTTAGGGTTACGCTCTGTTGAAATGGTAAGTAAAAAATTAATTAAAGAAGAAAAAAATGGAAACAAATCAAGTAATAAATCTGATAGCTAATATACTTTTAACAATAGGTATTACATTATTTATGGTGTTTATTTATGGTCGTTCTACTATGATTGACAAACTTCCTTTTTTAGAAAGAATAATAATAAAAATTGCATTAGCTATGAGTGCTTGTGGAGCCTTTTTTAATGTTCTAACAATTACAGCATCTCATAATTCGGAGATACTTTTTAATTCAGGATTAGCTGTTGTGTTTATTTGGGCAGCATGGTTCCATTTTAAGTATTTTGTTAAAAAGTAAAATAATATTAAAAGATAAAATAAATTAAATTTGAAAAAAATGGAAATGGATCAGACAATATACAGATTGTTACTTTGGGCGATACCTATTTTGCTTGGAATATTGGGATTTATAGGTTCTTTAGCGGTAAAAGCATTAATGAAATTATCTGAAGATGTTAACGAGATTAAACTTGATATTAGAGAAGTTGCTGTTAAACATGAAGATTTAGAAGACAGAATTGTTAGAATAGAAAACAAGGTTTTTACATGAAATTAACTCAAACTACTTTTTCTGCAAATCAATATATCGCGGAAGAGCATCCAAAAAAACAAATTTATTTACATCATACGGCAGGGTCAGCAGACCCTTTTGCAGTTTTTAAGATGTGGGAAAATAATCCAGAAAAGATTGCGACTTGCGTAACTGTTGGCGGTAAGCCAACTAAAACAGCAAAGTGGATTGACGGCGAAGTAGTTCAAGGATTTAGTAGTAAACATTGGGCATATCATTTAGGGTTAAAAGAATCTACATTCCAAAAATTCAAATTACCTTACAAATCATTAGATAAAATATCGTTAGGGATTGAAGTTTGTAACTTTGGCGGATTGACTTATAAAGAAGGAAAGTATTATACTTACGTTAATTCTGTGATACCGCAAGAAGATGTTATAACGCTACCAAAAGAATACAAAGGCTATAAGTATGTTCACGCTTATACCGATGCTCAAATACAAGCAATAAAAGAATTGTTGTTGTTATGGAAAGAAAAATATAATATTCCATTAACTTATAACGAAGATATTTGGGACGTTACCGCAAGGGCGTTAAAAGGCGATGCTGGAGTTTATACTCATAATTCTGTACGTTACGATAAAATTGACGTAACTCCGCAGCCTAAACTAATAGAAATGCTTAAATCGCTATGAAAGAATTATACGCTAAACTTATAGGTTCTTTTGATACTGTAACTAAAAATTCTTTTTCTGCAAGAAAATTAACAGCGTTTACCATTGTAATAATGGTTGTTGTAGCTCATGTTATTTGGATTAAGAATAGTCATTTAAAATCAGATTTTAGTTTGTTACCCGAAATACTACTTATTGATTACGGAATGATTTCGGTATGCTTAGGATTAACAACGTTTGAAAATATAAAACTGAAAAATGAAAAAAAATCTACTGATAATAATACTGCTACTAACACTCCTTAATGGTTGTGTGTCCGAAAAGAAAAGACAGCAAATTTGCCAAAAGTGTCCCGTTAAAATAGAAAAAGAAGTACACGATTCTATTATTGAAAAATTAAGAGATACTACAATTTACATTACCCAACAAGGACCAACACAATTTTTAGAAAATCCATGTAAAAATCTTTGCGATAGTTTAGGAAATTTAAAGCCTGTAAAAATAGAAACTAAAAAGAATGGCATTAAATCAACTATTAAATCACAAGGCAACTCTTTAATCTTTGAGTGCGAAACAGACAGCTTAAAAGCCGTTATAAATGGCTTAAAAGAAACTATAAGAATCACTAAGGAAAAGGAAGTTAAAGAGGTTCCTGTTTGTCATTTAGATCACAAAACAAAATTTGATGGTTTTACTTTTTGGTGGTTTTGGATTACGGCTTGCGCTATTGCAATTAAGTTTGTAGTAAATAAAATTCAAAGTAAAATATAAAATAATTATACTGACTATCAGTTAATTACAAAATAATGTTTTTAAATTTGTAACTTTATACAAATATTTGCGTTAAACATTATAAAAACTATCAAACATGAAAACAACAATCAAAAATCAAGACTACTTTAATGGGTTAATTCAAGGCGTTGTCGCTATGTATAAATTAGGCGAATGTATAAGTGACGACTTAAATCTTGAGTGGAGAATCGAATTTGTAGACAGTAAAAAAGCAAATGTTTATTGCGATTATTCATCTTATTCTTGTTATGTATTAGCAAATCCCGGTGATGAGGATTTTGCGCCAGAGTACGAACATATTAATGTTAGAGATACAATGGTTACTCAAATAGATAACATTGAAGATGTTGATCATATAATAGACAGAATTACAATAGGAATATTAGCAGAATTACCAAACGTTTAAAAATTAATAATTATGAATATTTTATTTGAATTTTACGGACAAACAGTTACAGTTGATTGTTATGTTGATAATTATAATCAAGTTGATTATGAGTATGAAGAAACTTTATTTACTGACGAGCAAGTAATCGAAATAGATAAAAAGTTGAATAGTTTAAATTCTGAAATAAGAGAAACTATTAAAAAGCGTAATATGTTAGGGATTGATTGTTAATAAATAACAATTCAATAAGTATTGAAAATTCTTTATATTTGTTTCCATGACTGGAAACGAAATTACATATTCAATCATTAATATACTAACAAGATTTGGTTTCACAGACGACAGCAGGTTGGATGCCGATCAGATTGCTTTTTTTCGTGACAATGTACGTTCACAATTAATTCACGCAGAATATAATCAGACAAAGGTTGTAGACAATTCTTGGATGCAAGATTTAGGTTTCGTGAGTACAACTCCTGTTAATTTTAATGACGACAGTAGCATTCCTTTTTGCGAATGTATTGTTTCAAAAGTTACATTACCCGATAACATTAGTTTATACAATCCTCAATCATCTTCTGATTCAGGGCTTAAATTAATTTCATCGTGCGGAACAAGACAATTTTACTATTACCCAATAGAGCTATTAGCTCAAATACCAAAAGAACACGTTAGAAACAAGTTCTACTATTATTATAAGATTGGCAACGCTTATTACATCAATAAGCAAATGGACAAAGTAAGAGCTATAATGGTTCTTAATCGTCCTAAAGATACTTCTGTTATAAATACAGAATTTGTATCTTCAGGTAATTTAGTAGTTGGCACAAGCTATACGGTTTACGAAGCGCAGGTTGTTCATAACAGTTTAGGTTATAATCCCGGACAAACATTCACTGCTGTAAATGCAAATTATACAGGATTAGGGAAAGTTAAAACAACAAGTAGAACATCTGCATACACAGAAGATAGTCCATATCCTGTTCAAGGAGATATGGCAAGACAAATAATTTTAGAAGTATTGTCAAAAGAATTTGGAATTGAAGAAACGAAAATTGTAGACGTTAAGAATAATTCGGAGGACGATGAGCAAGAACGTAAAAAAGCAGTTACTCCTTAACAGAAAGTCTGCCAATAGAGGCAGGAAAATGATAAGGAAAGTAACGAAAAAAAGCGTAAAGCGTTCTGAAGTATATAAGGTTTGGGAATCATATTTAGATTTGTTCTATGAAAATTTGTTGACGGGTAAAGAGGTAAAAGGAATGGCTAACGTAGGAACTTTTGTTGTAGAAAAAAGCAAAGTTTCTGAATCTACTAAAAAGTTAAGAGCAAAAGGATTAGTTGCTAAAAAAGGAAAATTAATGCCTTTAAAAGTATTGAATCTTAACAATTTAGATTATGCCTTTAAGGTTAATTACTATAAAGGAAAATCAATAGTAGACGGAGTTAAGTTTTACCCTTGTCAGAAATTAAGGAAAAAAATATTTGAAACAGTAAGTAAAGGAAAAGATTTTAGAGAATGTCAATTAACAGATTAATATCAATAAGGAATCCAATTATAGACGCTATGGATATGGTTGGCGCAGACAGGTCTGTTGATATGCCTGTATTTACCAATTGGGCGGTACAGGCAGAAAAAGAAATAGCTAGTAGATTTGCAATGGTAGTTAGTAAAAAAGTATTAACTATTCATGGATGCGCTGCTGAATTACCATGCTGTGCGGTAATATTGCAAAGAGCAATTATGGGAGATCATGGTTGTGATTGTGATAGTTTGTTTAGCACTTGTTTTCAAGGAGCTGGTAATTATTTCATCAACAATACAAATCAATATAGTTCGGGATTTTTAATAGTGGATTACGACCCTAATTCTGTAAACTACTTTAATGGATTTATTGACTATCAAGTTCAAAACAATCAGTTGCTTTTTAGAAGAAACTTAGATGGAAAAAAAGTAACCATTGAATATGTAGGTTATCAAGAAGACGAGAACGGATTCATAATGATTTCAGAAAATCATACAAGAGCGATTACAGAATTTATTTTGTGGAAGTACGGCGTAAGAAGTGAGTATTCTGCAAGACCATTATCTCCTGCGATGACAATAGAGCATAAAAGGGAATGGTTTAGATTATGCAAACACTCAAGAGCTCAAGACAACATATTGACTGAATCAGACAGAGAAGAAATAGCACAAGTTATAAATAATCCTTACAAAGGAAGAGGATTGTGGGTAGGAATGTATCCAACAGGTTATAGTTATTACTAATGGAAATTACAAATACGTTTGAAGGTGGTTTAACCAAAGATAGCAATATATTATTGCAACCTAGAGGAACTTACAGGGACATGAATAATGGAATGTTGGTTTCTTATGATGGCAATGATTATGTTATTGAGTTACCAAAAGGCACAAAAGTAACGTTTACTATTCCGCCGATATATAATGCAGTCTATACTTCTAAACAAGCATTACCTTCTGTAATAGGATATATATCATTTATTGATACGCTAGTAGTATTTTCTACAAACGTAGACAGTGGTGGTTATGGCGAAATAGGTCAAGTAACATTTGATAAAGACGGAATTGGGACTTACGTTCCTTTGTACGGTCATGCAGAATTAAATTTTGGCAGAGAAAATCAAATAACAGGATTTACGTTTGAAGAAAACGACAGAATAAAAAGGGTTTATTGGACTGATAATTATAATCAACCGAGAGTATTAAACGTTAAAGACCCTGCTTTTATTGAAGTAAATTCGGGCGATTTAGATAACGGAGAACAATACATGGTTGTTGGTGGCGCTATTAGCTATAATGATGGTTCAGGTTTAAAAAATTATGGACCGGGATTAACAGATACAAACATATTTACAGCAGGAGCAACAACTACTTATACTGTTATTGATGGTAGTCCAAAAGTTTATCAATACATAGATTATAAAGCTTTAAGTTGGTACCCTGACAGAATAAATCCTGAAATAGATTTTAATAAATATGTACCGGGAACTCTTTATGGAGGTTCTAAATCTTATTTTGTAAGATTAAGTATAGAAAGTCAAGGACTTAAAACATCATGGAGTTACGGTTCGTTTCCTATAAATGTTTATAGCATCAATTCTTTTGGTAGCTATAACTTAGTTCAAGGGACTGGCGCAGGAGGTGTATTAACGGCTACTACGGTAGGTGTAGAATTAAAAATTTCAGGATTAGACACGTCTTATTTTGACACTATTGAAGTTGCTGTTGCTGAATACGATCAAGCATATAACGTTTTAAGGTCAGCTAATATATTTGCTACTGAAAAAATAACAAGCGACACGATGTATATTCAACATATCCGAGAGGGTGGTACTGAATTATCGTTAAATGAATTGACATTATTTCCTGCAAGTATATTAAGAGCAAAAGATATTACTACTAATAAAAACTTTAATGTAATTGGAAACATTACTGAAAGAGGAGAGTTGGAAAAGTTTGATAAAGCATCTGTAACAATAAACGATTTAAGCTATTTAGTTCCTGCTGATTATTGGTGGGATGTTACTGTTGCGCCTCCAACTTCTCCTATGAACGCAGGTTTACCTGCGCAACCTTCTACTGGAGTAGCGTCAGGTCTTCTTTTTATTGATGGTCACTATTTAGTTACGGGAGGCGTAGTGAATTATGGCGGTACAAATTATGGCGATTCACAGCCTCAAAACACTTTTCAAACAACAACCGCGTTAGGTGTAGCTTATACTATTGTTTCAGGAACTCCATCAGTAAGGGCTTGTATAAGAACTAAAAGATATAAAACGTTTGCGGGTGTTGACAAATGGAAATCCATACCCTTAAACGATGATTATTTTGATTATCGGGGAATGGCATCTACTCAATATTTAAGACAATATTGGAGTAATGAAACGTATAGATTTGCAGTAGTCCCTTACGATAAAAAAGGCGACCCAATGTACGCAAGATGGTTAGGGGATTGGCAAGTTCAATCTTTAGCTGACAAAGGTGGTCCTATGAAGTATAACGCATATCAAAATCACTCTTTAAGAATCAATGGAATTAGGATAAGCGGATTAACATTTGCTCCTGAAGACATTGACAAGATGAGTGGATTTAGTATAATGAGAGCTCCAAGAGATAAACAATATCAAGCGCAAGGTATTTTATTTCAAACTTGCGGAACATCAATTTCTCCAAATGGAACTATACAGCAATTACCGTTAGCTACATTAGAATCTTCTGCTGAATACATGGCAAATCCTTCGGGCTACATATATAAGAATGTAATGAATTGGCATAGTCCTGATGCTGTTTTTGATTATTACGCTTTATCCTCTGGAAAGTTTTTACAGGGCGATTGTTTTGTAAAAATACCGAATAACGCAACAGTAGCTTCTTTGTATAGTCAAAATGGGGTTGATGAATATAATTCTAAGTGGTACGAATATCAAGGAGCAACACTTCAGCAATTTACTATAAACAAAATACAAGGAGTAAATCCGGGAGGTAGCATAAATAGCTTTTATGTAGGAACTACTTTTGATAATAATTTAACCGAAATAAATGGGGCATATCCTGTTTCTAATGGAGAAAAGTCCGTTGGCTGTAAGACGTTTGTATTAGAACTCAATGGAAATCCAAATTTTCCAAACGGAAACTTAATGGGTGATTATGCTGAAAAGAGTGAAACAGCTAAACCGTTAATGAATTTTTATACTCCAAAAACAAATTTATACGGCGGAACATCGCCAAGCGCTCTTGCTAACACTATTTATATCCCAACAGGACACTATCAAAAAATAGATAGTTCTGTTAAGGCTGATACGTTTAATGGAACTAATTATGTGTTTAATGAGATAGATGTTTTTGGAGGGGATTCGTTTTTAGGAATTTTTAGTATAGGTAAGTCTTTGTATGATAATGTTCAATATCCTAAGGCACTTATTCCTCCTCCATTTGGTACTTTTTCTTATGGTATATTTTTTCCAATAGAATCTAATGTAAATCATTATTTAAGACAAGGATTAAATATTCAGCAATTCGGAATGCACAATAATCCTTCAGGAGTTTATTATAACAATAGTGGAAGTACAAATCCAGAACAATTTTTAGTAAACGGTGGTTATACTTCAGATGGCGTTGTTGCGTATCCTGCGTTACCCGTGACCCCGTTAACAGATAAATTTCCTTATAGAGTAAGATGGGCAGGACCAAAAGTATTAGGGGAAACAATAGATACATTTAGAACGTTTCCGCAAAATCAATTTAGAGATTTAGATGGAAACAAAGGACAAATAAATAACGTTCGTAATAGGGACGGTAAAGTGTTTTTTTGGCAAGACAATTCGGTAGGTTATTTGCCTATGCTTGAAAGACAATTAATAGGTGGTAGTGTAGGGGAAGCTACTCAATTAGGCGTAAGTGGAGTTATTGATAGATTTGATAACTTTAATACGTTTTTTGGAAATCAGCACAAGTTTGGATTAATAGAAACTGAATACGGATTTGCGTGGTTTGATTTTAGAAGAAAAGCGTTTTTAGTAATGACTGTTGGCGGAGGAATACAAGAAGTATCTTTTGTGAAAGGATTAAGAACATTCTTTAATAATCCGCAATTGTTTTATGCAAGCCAACTAAATAATACTTACGAATTAAAGAATAATGATACGCCGTTAATGGGTATAGGTATTTCGGGTGTATATGATCCGAATTACAAAATGACCTATATGAATTTCAAATGGGCTGAAGGAGAGGATGAAGAGCCTAAATATTGGAAAAACTTAACAATAGGTTATCATCACTCAAGAAATGTATTTGTAGGTTTCTTTGATATAAAAGGAGCTGTATGGCAGAATCACAATAATTTAGTTGTAGCTAATAAAGATATACAATCTGATTTAATAGTTGCGGATACACAGTATTTAATAGGTAGCAATGTTACTAAAAACAATATAGAATATGTTTGTATAAAAGACTTTACTACGAGTATTCCTGTTGCCGCAAATCAACAACCTGATTATGTTGGAAGTATTTATTGGGCTAAAACAACTCAATCAAACGAAACTCATTTGTTATTTTCAACAACTAACTTTGCTAAGTTTTTTGGACAAGTTTACAATCACGATATAGAATTGATTGTTAATCCAAAAACAGGTAAACCATTTACTGTTGATAACTTTCGTCAAAAAACAAATGAGTACAATTACGATATAATAGAATGTACTACTGACGATGACAATGTTGCGGAATTAACTGATAATAAATGGTACAGATATATTGATAAAAGTTGGAACAGTAGTGCGCCTTTGGGTAGCAAGGGAAGGTTAGTAGATTTTTATTTAAAAGTAAAATTAACGTTTAAAAATTATACAAATAATCCAACAAATAGTCGTAACTTGCAAAAGGTGTTTGAATATATAACTTCAGTATTTAGAGTAAAAAAATAATAATATGAAATCAGAATTATTAAGAAGAGCGTTAATGTCTAAAATGGCAAATGGCGGTAATGTAGGTGGGGATAATCCTAATGCCGATGTAAATTTTTTTACGCAACAGAAAATGACGCCTCAACAATGGGTTGATTATGCGAAAAAACAAGGATGGGAATTGTTTGAATCTAAACTTAGCGCCCCAATGGAAGAACAAATTAAAAGAGGTAAATATTTTGAATATGTTAATCCAAAAGAATATACAAGAATGCCTGATGGTCGACTTGTTAAAATTTCAGATGTCGGAAAAACTACTGTTGATTACAAAGGTGATTCAACTTATAAACCTATTATATCTTACGGCTATAAAGATACAGATATAAAAGATAAAACAATTGAGAGTAAGCCTAAAGGTTCGGCAGTTGTACTGTCAAAAAAGCCCGATATATATTTTTCTGAAAAAAATCCAAATGTTACAACTTTTGTAAAAAAAGGAGATTTTGGTCAAATGGATACAAAAATTTATAAAGACAATAAAACTGGAAAAGAAATAGATGTGTATAAATCATATTCAGAAGGTGGAAAATACAATCCTGTTTTTATTGAAGAACAACAACCTACTGTTCAGTCTAAAATGGCTATTGGTGGCAATGTAGGAATGGAAGGTAATTTAGGTGGTGATGATAAAGACAAACCAAGAACAAGAAAAATTGGTCAATCAGGAGTTGATTTAACTGCTGATATTATCATTAATAAAGACCCAAGCCAAATACCAAAAGATGTTAATTATGGAGGGTGGAATGCTTTTCAAAGTTTTGTAAAAAAACAAACATTAGATGGTGAACCATTTGTAGGGAATCCAAGACTAAATACAACTGAAGGCAAGCAGTTAGGTCAAAACATGATTGATACTTTTAATAGTTCTGATTATGTTAAAAAATTTCCTCAAAACAAAATAACTCCAGAACAAGTTCAAGCTGTTCAGCAATATCATAAATTAGCTGATCCAAACGTTCAGACAGAGGGGTGGTTTGGTAGCCAAACATCAAGAATGAGGTATCCTCAAGCTACTGTATATTATATGGAAGATAAGGATAAAAATATTATAAGCAAAGAAGGTTATGTTCCTGTTACGTGGGGAAATAAACAATATGTTACGCCTGCGTCTTCAACTGGAAATGTTCAAGCTTATGAACTTTACGACCCAAAGAAACACGCTAATTTATTGCAAAAACCTATTGGGTCAGCATATCAGTCATACGCCAATGTTTATAACCAATTTGTTCCTAAACAAAACGCTTCTGTTCAACCTAAAAATAAAGGTGGGGTAATTAATAAATATCAAAACGGTACAACTAAAGACGGTGTAGGTGAAAGCAAACCTGATTTAGCAGGAATATCGTCATTAGGGGGTGAACTAATTGGTACAGGTATTGATGCTTATGATAGAAGAGAAGGAAGAAGTTCTATTGCGGGTCAATCTGCTTCAGGTTTTTATAAAGGAGCTGGAAAAGGTGCGGCTTTTGGTATGAAATTAGGTGGACCAAAAGGGGCAGCTATTGGTGCTGCCGTTGGGGGATTATATGGCGGAATAAGTGGTGCCATGTCAGGCAAAAAAGAAAAAGAAGAGCGTTTAGGTGCTGTAAAACAAGAAGCTTACGCGAAAGCAACAGGGGCTCAAGAATCAATGAATCCAAATAGAGGTCCTGTTAAATTAGAATCATATAATGAACAAGATACTAAAACCGGATTAGCTGGATTATTCGCAAAAGGCGGAACCATTAAAGGCGAAGGCACAGGAACTTCTGATAGCATAGTTACTGATATAAACAAAAGAGGTATTCCTGAAGGTAGTTTTATTACTCCTGCTAAGAATAATGAAATGGCAAAAGGAATTAGAAGAATAATATTAGGACAAAATCCTGATAAAGTTGCTGAATTTAAAAAAGGAGGTACTACTAACTCTGATAAAGTTGCTGTAAGTAATGGCGAACATTTGTTTACTCCTGCTGAAAAAGAAAAAATCATTAAGTATTTAGGAAAAGAAATATTAGAAAAGTTAGCTCCTGAAGCCGAAGAAAATGAAATGGAAAAGAAAAAAGGTGGCATGATTAAACGCGCCGATGGTTCCTATTCAAAAAGAGGATTATGGGATAACATTAGAGCAAATACAGGTAGTGGTAAAAAACCAACTGCTGAAATGCTTAAACAAGAAAGAAAAATTGTTGCTGAAAAAGCAAAAGGTGGTTACGTAGTAAAAAGGTCAAGTGAAAGAAAAGGTAAAACTCACGTAGTAACTGGACCTGACGGAACTAAAAAATACTTTGGAGATTCTAATTTAGGACAACATCCTAATGACCCTGCAAGAAAAAAAGCTTTTTATGCAAGACACGAAAAGAATTTGAAAAAAAATCCGTACTTTAGAGCATTCGCAAGAGAAACATGGGCAGAAGGCGGAACGGTAGGAAGTAAGATGAATAAAGCAAAAGGTGGCGAATTAACGAAGTCAAAAGCAAAAGAAATATTACACGATAAATCTGTTCACGGAAAGCCACTGACTGACAAGCAAAGAAAGTACATGGGCTATGTAGCAGGAGGCAAAAAGAACATGGGCGGTATTGTAGGAAAATACGCTATGGGAGGAAATGTAAACAGAGATTGGGATTGGGGTTAATATAAAAACATTATACCATGAAAGAGAAAAGAAGAATAACATCGGACGGTTACTTTGAAGTAAGTAAAGATGGCGGTAAGAGTTATGAAAAAACAACAATGAAGCCTACGCGTCAAGAAGTTTCAGAATGGAGTAATATGCAAAGCTTTAAAGACGGAGGAACTCCTAAGTCTAAAAAAGGAGGCGTAAGAGAAAAATATTATTTCGATAATATGATACCAAAAGAAGTTACTTTGCCTGTTGGGGGTACAGATTTTTCAAAAATGTTTGAAAAAACTTCTAAGCCAAATAATCTTGAAGACATGGATGTTAAAGACACTGAACTACCAAGTTTAACTTCTTTATATCCTAAAAAACCTGTTGCGGAAAGAAAATACGGATCAGGATTAGAAACCTTATTAGGTGCAGCGCAAGCAGGTTATGGCTTACAGCAATTAATGAAAGATAAACGACCTGTTGGTGAAATTGACCCTACGTTTAGCAGATTAACGGATGAGGCTGTTGCTGCTTCAAGATACGGATTTACTCCTGAACAAAGAGCAGCATTAAATCAAGATATAGTAAACGCAAGAATAGCTCAACAGGCTCAAATTAATCAATTAGCAGGTGGTAGCGCAGGTGTTGGATTAGCAAATGTAAGAGCAGCATTGAACGAAGAATTAATGAATAAATACAAGCTTGCGTCGGAAGACGAACAAAGACGTATGCAAAAAGCACAACAAGCGGCAGGATTATCGGCGTATAAGGCACAAATGAGTAGAGGGTTATTTCATGACAAAATGAATGAATTTATGCAGAAACAACAAGCTGGTGCCGAGTTATTAGGCGCAGGTATTCAAAATGTTGTTGGAGCAAGAAGATACCAACGTGAAAGAGAAGCACAGGATCAGATAAATAAAATGATGTACGGAAATTCATATTTAGGATAATATTATGGCAGAATTTGGAATCAGACGGGGCTTGGTTATAGACGAATCTATTGAGGATTTTCTTAATATTTCTTGTATTTATAAAATTATTAATCCTTCAAACAAAATATATATTGGTCAAACTATAAATCTTAAAAAAAGAATAGATAAATATAATAGATTAAATTGCAAATGTCAATCAAGATTGTATAATTCATTTAAAAAATATGGATTAGAAAATCATAAAATATACTTAGTGACAAAATGTGATATTGACAAAATGAATGAAACGGAAAGATATTATCAAGAATTTTATGATGTAATTGGGAAAAGCGGATTGAATTGTAAATTAACATCTACAAAAGATAAAAAATTAATTCATAGCGAAGAAACAAGAAAAAAAATGTCTGAAAAGTCAAAAGGAAGAAAAGACGCAAAAGAAGAAATAGAAAGAAAAAGATTATTTCAAACAGGGAGAAAAATGCCAAGAGAAGGGGTATTAAAAAGCGTAGAAAAAAGAAAAGGATTTAAGCATTCAGAAAAAACAAAACAAAAGTTAAGAGAAATATCTTTGAGGGATAGAGATAAAATATCTAATAGGATGAAAGGTAAAAAACTTTCTGAAGAAACAAAATTAAAAATATCTATTTCTCAAAAAGGTAAAAAAAGAAATTATTCATTTTATAAAGATAAAAATATTTTGCGTAAAAGAGTTTTATCTAATCCGCAAACAAAATTAGTTGTAAATTTAGAAAGTGGAATTTTTTATGATTGCACAAGAGATTCTTCTATTGCTTATGGAGTTAATTATAGCTATTTAATTCAGCAATTAAATGGAAGTAAAAAAAATAAAACATCATTAATGTATATATAATATGGCAGAATATGGAACCCGGCGCGGATTAGCCCAATCATTCGGTTTTGACCAAGCGACGGCAGATTTAGCAAGACAGCAAGACCAAATGCGTCAAGCTAAGATTTATGCTGAAAATAAGGCTAAAATGTTGGCAGAAGATTTTGATTATAACAGCGCTATAAACGCGTGGGATAATACTGCTATTAAAGAATACGCTCAAGGCAAAATAAAAGAGTTAGGGGCTTTTGTAAGAGAGAATCCTGACTACTTATATAATGTAGATAAAAGAATCGCTTACAATAACATTAAAAGAGAATTAAAAGATAGTAAACCTTTAATGGAAGGCTTACAGGTTGATGCTAACGTTAAGGAAATGGAAAAATGGAAAAATGATCCTAAGAACGCTCCCTTGTTAGATACGCCTGAATTTCAAAAAACATTACAAGACTATCAAAATTACGTTAAGACAGGTAGTACGGACGGAAATACTGCTAACAGAAAATTGTTCACATTCTATCCTCCTGAAGAAAGGATGGATACATGGGGAGAATTAAATAAAATTGCAAAAGCAACACAATTAAAGGGAGAAAGCGCTTCTTATTTAAGAGGAACAAAAACAACTAAAAAATTTGTTACCGAAGCCGATAAGTTAGATCAAGCAAGGTTAGCATTATCAAACTTAAATTTAAGAAGAGGATTAGAGCATGAGTATAATAAGTATTTAGAAAGTGGCGTTCCTGAAGGTCAGAAGCCATTGACGTTAGAAAGATATGTTTACGCTAATATGAAAAACTTATTCCCTAACGATGAATATCGTGATACTCATTTCCAAGTAAAAGAAGAAAGAGAGCCAAGAACGACAGGTGATGGAACCAAAAAAGCGGATAATTTAGGGCTTTATACTAATATTGTAGATGTAGCAACATTAAATCCGGGTAAACCTGTTCAAGCAAATCCTAAAGGCGCAAGAGGTATAATTGCTGGCGCAGATCAATCAATTGATATAGGAAATGGATTTTTCAAAACTCCTGATGGTAAATATATTCCTATGAATAATTTATCTACTTCTAATTTTAGAACAAATAAATCGGAAATTATTTACGACCCTGCAAGAAAACAACACTATATATCAGCTGATGTTACGCTAAATGAAAATGATGCCGAAAACGCGTTTCAAGAAATTAAACCTGTTGACACTCCTTTTGTTCATTGGTTTTGGTTAGATGAAACTAATATAGATCCTGAATATCAAGACAATATATCTTTACAAGGAACAGATGTAAATTTTAAAGTTTACTTCCCTATTCAAAAAGAAAATACAAGTTTAGCCGCAGCATATAATCACGAAGCTGGTCAAACATTGGAAAAGTCTGATACTAATCAGCCAAGTCAAGTGTATAGTAGAAGTCAATTAAAATCACAAGGGTACACGGACGCTCAAATAGATGATTTTAAAAAGAATTATAATGCTAATGTAACTGAAGATTGATTATGGGAAAAAAAGACGTATTAAATCCGATAGCCCTTCAGTATGGCGTAACTCCAAAAGAAGAAAATGGAGAAGAAGAAAATCCAATAGCAAGGGACATTAGGTTAGGCATAATTGGGGGATCAAGACCTACTAAAATTGAAGAATTATCACTTGAAGAATTAAAACAAAAAAACATAGAGGATTTTAGGCAAGCCGAAGTTCAAGAAGAAGCTTTAAGAAAAGATTTAGATCAATACGTAGGATTAAATGAACAAGAAAAAAAATATTTAATAGATAAAAATCTTAAAGGTGAATTAAAGGGAGCAGATTTTTCTCAAACTTTATTTACTATGGCGGGATTGATGCCTGAACAACAAAAGGTATTAACTAAAGACGCAAAAGGAAATAAAATATATGCGGACGAGAAAGATATGTTTGACATAATTGAAGAGCAAAAAAAAGATTTTAATTACGACAAATTAGTTTCTGATTTAACTTCAAAAACACAAACATCAAGTAAGAACAGTTATTACATGAAAGACAAGGGTGACGGGACACTGATTGCCGTTCCTTTGGCTATAAACGAAAAACCTGAAGCGAAAGACGTTAAAGACGCTCAGGTATTTTCAAGTTTAGATGATGATGCTATTGGCGACAGTAGACTTGCTGACATTGCTAAAAAAGCATATAACATAATACCTTCCGTAGCGCAAGGATTTATTTCAATTCCTGAAACAGTTCAAGGGTTAGTTACGGGTAAAACAGGAGGAACTTATAAATTATTAAAAAGCATATTAGAAGAAAGTAAATTTAAAACCACACAAGAATATCAAAAAGGAATTTTAGACACTGAAAAAATAGATGAATTTTCAGATTTTTTATCTAAGGACGTTTATGATTTGTCAGGTGATAAGATTTTAAATACGGTAGTAAACGTAGCATCTTCGTTAGCCGAATTTGGATTAACGAGAAAAATGGTTCCTATTAAAGGAAAAGCTGGAATTTTTGCGGCAGGCATTGCTATGAATATAAAGGAGCCTTTACAGGCGGCAGAAGATGCGGGAGTAGAAGGTAGAGGGAAATATGCTGTTGCGGCTACTTACGCTTTGGCAGCAAGTGGATTAGAAACTTTTTTAGGTATCGAAGGTAAATTATTTGACGATGCTGCTACTACTGCTAAAAAAGAAATGATTAATAAAATCATTAAAGACAATGTAGAAGTAGTGGGAGGTAAGTTAACAAAAGAATCAGTAGAAAATCTTTATAAAGAAACTTTAAAAGAAATTCCAAGTTTTTACGCTAAGTATGCAAAAAATACTGTTGGTGATGTTACCGATGAGGTTGTGCAAAACATGATGCAAAATGCTACGCAGGAAATTCATGATATTGTAATGAGAGATGAGCCTGAAGCCGCAAAATTCAATACAAAGTTTTGGTCGCCTAAAGCATTAGGAGAATATATAAATTCTGCGGCAGGTGGACTTATAGGCGGTATGGGAGGTTCGTTGTTTATAAAAAACAAACAATCACAAACTGCTTACGATGCTATTAAAGACGGAAAAGAAAATGAATTAAAAGTTCAATTAACTTCGGGTTTAAAAGAAGGTAGATTAACTCAAGAAGATTATGATAGGGCTATATTTAAAATTGATTCCTATAAAAGTTATTACGAAGCTACTAAGGACAGAAATGTTACAGACGAAGAAAAAAGAAAGATATTTGATTTAACATACGAAAAAGAAAATACTAAGTCGGGAGTAGAAAGATTAAAACAAAATAATCCCGGCGGAATTAACGATGGATTAATTGCTGCAAAAGAACAAGAAGTTAGGGATTACACGCAACAAATAAATGATATTTGGTCAACTGCCGAAGCTAGAACATCTGAATCACCTGTTGAAGAAGCGAAAGTAGAAGTTCCTCAATGGAGGACTGCTATGGACGATTTTTCTAAAGAAATTGGGAACAAAGACAAACGACAATCAATAAACAATTCAACAAGAGATCAGATACAAACAGTTGTTGGGGCTTCTCCAGAATTAAATAAATTAGCAGAGCCATTTAGCGTTGACTTTACCTCTCCACATTTGCCTGAAGAATCAACGATACAAATTAGAAATGGTATTTTATATGAACCATATTTAGTAAAACAAGAAGGCAAAGAGGATGTTATTGAAACAAGGCAATTACCTGTTTATGCTATGGAAGATAAAGATGGTGGAACGTGGTTATTTGCAGTAGGGCAAAAAACGGAAACAGGCGCAGAAGACGTAACTTATTTAATTAAGTTAGACGAAGAGGGTAAATATGAAGGTCATCAAGAATTTAAGTATCGTACAGCTAAAAAGAACGAATTAACTTTTGATGATATTAAACCTGCATTTGATAAATTAGGTATTCAAGCCGCATCTTTAACAAGTGAAATAAAAGGAATAGAAAATATTCCTCAAGCTGAATTTGAAGAAGTAGAAGAGTTTGAAGAAATTCCTGAAGAAAAAGGCATTGTTGAATCCGAACAATTTAAAAATGTTTACGAAAAAGTAAAGGCGGGTGTAAGTAAAGCAAAATTAAAATTACTACCAAACAATACTGTCGGAGTAACCATTGACGGAGAAGATGTTCCTTTTGCTTCACAAAGATATTTAAACAAAGAAGAATTGCCTTCGGGTGACGTAGAAGTTAATGTAAGAGTAGTAGAAAACATAGATGGTAAATACGGACGTGGCGTATTGATTGAAACTCAAGAAGGAGTTCCTTTGGGATACATTAGACGTGCAGGAAAAGAAACAGGAAGAGTTGCTGCTGAAAAAATATCACCAACAGAAGATGTTGATATTGATGTTCCTGTTGAGTTAAGTGATGTTGCAAAAGAAAGATTACAGCAAATAGAAAAAGACCAAGAGAATTACGAATTAGTAGAGGACGAATTAAGTCGCAGATATGTAAATAAAAAAACAGGCGAATCTTATACTTCTGTAAGTACATTTGTAAGTGGTAAATCTGGTGGCGATTTTGAAGGAAAAAATCAATTAAGAGAAACAGCATTTAAGGTAGGTAATATCATTAATGGAATAGTAAGAGATTTCTTTAACGGCACTATTAAGTCATATTCTAATTACGCGGAAAATATGTCCCGTGACGATTACGATGATATTATTAGGCAATTACAAGACGTAATTCAATATGCAAAAGACAAAGGATATTCTATTGTTACTAAGCCATTGATTATTGCAGACGATGTAAATAAAATTGCAGGTCAGCCAAACTTATTAATGGTTGATGAAAATGGTAAATTTTATGTTTACGATGTGGCTACATTAAGAAATACAAAAGGATTAGAAACAAAAGAGTTACTGAATAGAAGATACAAAGACAGACCAACAAACGCCGAAAGAATATCTGCTCAAGTAAACATATTGGCTGATATTTTAAATAACAAATACGGATTAGAAGTAGGTAGAGTTGGGGTAATTCCTTTTGATGTAGATTATGAAGTTTTATCAAAAGATAAACCTGTTCAAATTACTCATGCGGTAAGAACTAAAAGAGTTGACTTTAAGCGTAAACAAATATTGAAACCAACAGGCAAAACATCTACTGCGGAAGTAAAAGAAAAAGTAGAAGAAGTAAAACCTATTGAAAAGAAAGCAGAAGAAAAACCAAAAGAAGCTAAGCCTGCCGAGAAAGAAGTTGTTAAGGAAAAAGTAAAAACGGAAGAGGAAGAAGCGAAAGAGCAGTTAAAAGAAACCGAAAATTTATTATCAGGCGATGCTGAAAAAAATAGAAAAGCAGGCAAATTTGTAAAGAACGGAATTGAATTTGTAAGAAACAAAAAAGGCGAGGGAGAAAAAGGAAGTCAAGGTCAAGTTAGGTTTACTAATGAGGCAGGAGGAGCAGGAGTTGTTGTTCCGTTTAGGTATAAAATTATAGAAGCCGAAACGTTACAACCTTCTCATGAAGGAGGAATTAGAAACCCATTACACTTTATTCCTGAAGCACAACCTAAAAACAGAAACGATGCGGGAAGTTTGCAAGCAGAAGATAGTTTTGCTGAAAATCCAAGATTTAATGAATTAGGCGAAAACACAAATGCTTACAGTGGAGCTCCAATAGTTAATGAAAGAAACGAAGTTATTCAAGGAAACAATCGTTCGGCAGGATTAAGAAAAGGTTATAAGCAAGGAAATGAAAAGTATAAAAACGATTTAGTTGATAATGCTGAAAAATTTGGATTTACTAAAGAGCAAGTATCTAAATTTAAAGAACCTATTCTTGTAAGAGAAACTGCTGTTACAGATGAATTTTCAATAGAGTTAGGAAACTACGATGCAAAAGATTTGGAAACAGGAGGTAAAAGAAGAATTGATTCTATTGCTGTTGTAAGAAGAATGCCTTTTGATGTAAAAGGTAAAATAGCAAACATATTATTTAGAGAAGAAGATAAAACATTAAATCAGGCTATTAGAGATAATATTAAGGATTTTATTAATTTAATTAATCCTTATTTGAATCAGGCGCAAAGAAACACTATATTCAAAGATGGTGAATTAACTGAAGCTGGAGCAAAAGATTTAGAAAGTGTAGTTCAACAATTTTTGTATGACGGCGGAGATGTTGCGTTACCTGAATTGTTTGAATCATTGTCTTATAATCAAAAGGAGGGAATTAAAAAATCGTTGCCAAATATATTTTCTGTTGGTTACGAAAAATCAATAATTCCTGAAATACAAGAAGCTATAATAGCTTTAAGTAGCTTTAATGCAAGTGGAGTTGATAAGATCAACAATTGGTTAACTCAACAAGACATGTTCGCTGAAGGTAAAACTCCAAAAGAAATATATACTCCCGTTGCAATAGAGTTAGCTAAATCATTAAATTCTGCTACATCACAAAAACAAATACAAAAGATTTTTGCTGAATACGCAAGTTTAGTAAAGGATAAGCCTGCCGATATGTTTGATGAAGCAAAAAAGGGATTAACAAAAAAAGAAGGTATAAAACAAATATTTAACGTAGAATATGAAGAATCAAAAAAAATTAGTGAGAGAGGCGGTATTGAGATTGATAAAAAGCCGTCAGCCGAAGGAGGCGAAGATGTTGCCCAGCAAAAAGCAAAATCAGTCAAATCAATCTTTGATGAAGCCGTAAAGTTATTCTATAAGATACGCGGAACAGAAGGAGCTGCTAAAAAAAGAAATTTAACACAAGAACGTAAAGAACTTTTAAAAGAAAATCCTACTGTAAGGTTTATAGATAACAATATAAGTTCTATCTTTGAACAATTAGAAAATAAAAACATTATTAAACGTAAGGGTAACTGCCCATAAAATAAAACAAAATGAAAAAACCTAAAAAATTACCACAAGAAATTGTAGATTTATTACTGCCAAGATTAAAGGACGAGTTTACTGCTTATTATCATTATAGGGCGCTTTCTAACTATTGTCAAGGTGTAGGGTTTATGAAGGCTGCAAAGTTCTTTCAGGGAGAATCTGATAACGAATTAGGACATGCTAAAAAGATTGAAAACTATTTAGTTGATTGGAATGTAAATCCACAATTACCAAAAATTGATGAACCTAAGATTGAGTTCAAAGGATTGTTAGAAGGTATTGAAATGTCTTATAGTATTGAATACGCTTTGTACGAAGATTACGAAGATACATCAATGAAAATTTTCAAAGAGGGTGATGTTTGTACTTTTGACTTTTTACAATTTTTCAGAACCGAACAAACTGCTGCTGTTGCAGAATACTCTGATATGTTAAATATGTTAGAAGGAACTGATACTGCAAGTAAATTTGAATTATTAATGCTTGAAGAAAAATTATTTGGAGAATAATGGCTAATTGTATTATTGTATATAATGGCAAAGAATATGACTACGCTGCGTTCGCAACAATGTTGCACGATGGCTTATTGCAGAAATTTGTATCCGATAAAGCCGTAAATAAAAACGAGCTTAAAGGCGACAAAACTTTCTTAAAAGAAGCTGTTAAACGTAGAGAGCAAGTTCGTGAGAAAATCAACAAAGTGGTTGATGCTCTTAAAAAAGCAAATCCTAATTTAGTAATAGAGGAGGACGAAACTATTGTTGATAAAGATGGTCAACCATTGGCGGGTATCGTTATGAAAGACAAAGACGGTAAAGTAGTAGTTAAGATTAATCCTAATTACGCCGGATTAGATACTCCTATTCACGAGGTAGGTCATATATTCATTGATGCCATTGGTTACGATAATAAAGTAATACAAGCTGCTATTAACCAACTAAAAGATACTAAACTTTGGAATGATACAAAGAAAAGGTATCCTGAATTAAGTGAAAAGAATTTAGGCAAAGAGGTGTTGGCTGAAGCTATTGGTAGAGAAGGTGCTGACATATTTGAAAAAGACGAGCAAAAGAGTAAGTTCAAACAATTTTTGGATTACATCTTTGACAGGGTTAAGAGTTTATTTGGTATTCAAAAGAATCTTGCAAAAGAATTAGCTAAACAAGTATTGGCAGGTAAGTTTGAAGTTGCTGAATTAGAAGAAGAATCATACGAGCAAAGGACTGGTAAAACTCCTAAATTGACGCGTTCTGAATTTTTCAGTAAGGCTTACGGAAGAGTAGGTATGCAGTTAGAAACATTTGAAACAGAAATTGCAAGACTTGAAAACAAATTAAGACAGACGCTTACTGTATCTGAAAGAAAAGAAACTCAAAAGAAATACGATATTGCTAAATCAAGATTAGAAGATTTTGAAAAGGCTTTTAAAAAATATTCATTTGATTACAATAAGATAAACCGATTAAGGTTGTCGGAGGGTGATTTAGATAATAAGAGTTTAGACGAACTAACCGATTTATATAACTTAACGGTAGAGTTTGATCCTAATTCTGACAATGCCTTTTTAGCAGAGGTAAAATACAGAATAGCTTATTTAGTTTCTGAAAAACAAAGAGAGTTTTTAGAAAACAAAGGTGCGGATGTTTCTCGTGCTAAATTTGAAGATTTAAAAGGTAAGGACGTTATCATGAAGGCTTTAGGTCACATGAGTGAAGCTTTCCCTGAATTGCAGTCGTTAAGCAAAATGTACGACAAGCAGGTTAATGATATGCAGACCGAAAGGAATGAGAAAAAACAAAAGTTACAAGAACTTGCGAAAGATGTTATTGCAGAAGAAAGTAAAAACATAGGCGTTAAGGTTAAAGACTTTACAGTAGGTAACGCTCACAAATTCTTTGCGTGGATGGATGCGGGTAACGGAGAATATATTTCTATTGCAAAGGCAAGAAGTATGAGTGAGGCAAAAGGTAAGTTCTTAGAGTATATGTTAAAGCTCAAAGAAGATTACAAAGACTTACAAGAAAAAACTCCTGCTGGATATAGTCCTTTGGAGGTAATTATGACTGACCCTAGTGTTGTAGAGAAATTTGAATCAAGCGGAATAGTAGGCGCTGCGCAACAATATTTAGGTACAAACGAAAGATTACGTCAAGTTAAAATAAAATACACTGATAGTAATGGTAAAACATCTTTAAAGACTTTTGGAGAAATAGAACAAGAGTTACAAAAAGATTCTAAGGCAGGTAAAATATCAAAAGCTATTGCAGTATCAAAATCACTTTATTACAACCGTAAAGCAAAGGCTTTATTGAAAAAAGGTGTAGATGAAAGTGGCGAAGAAATAAACGCTTTACGTGCCGATTATATGCTTAATAAGCAAGGTAAGTTAGTCAATAAGTTTGGATTAAAAAGACCTGTTGATTTTGATTACTCACGTAATTTTTATGCTGCTGCGGTGCAGTATATTGATGATATGACTTGGAATAAGTATATTCAACCAATAGTTCCTGTTGTAGAATCAATAGAGCATTTTAACAACACTACTGGTATTGATAGAGCGCCAAAACCAAACATTGTAAAATGGTTACAGATTTGGAAAAAGATGCACGTTTATCAAGAAAGACAAGACACTTTATTGCCTCCTGAAGTAAACTACTTAATGAGAACATTAAGACACATGACTTCATTAATACGATTAGGGTTTAACGCAAAAGCATCTTTAGTCAACTTAATAGCAGGTCAACAGAATAACTTCCGTGAATTAGGCGGTAAGGCATTGGTTAAAGGTCAATTAAGAATGTTAACGCCGACAAAAGGTGGAGCAATGAAATACTCTACTAAGGCATTTAATATGGTTAAAAAATATAATGTTGTTTCTACTGATTACGATGAAAAAGCAACGGTATCTGCAACAGGTATTTTCAATACATTAGCTCAAGGATTAACGGTATTAGCCGAACATAATATTCAGGGAGCAATGTTCTTAGGGCAATTTTCTACTGCTGAATGGAATGATTTTGATAGTCAAGGAAATTACAAAGGTAGTGATCCTAATATGGCTCAAAAGATTGAAGAATATAAGAAAAGAACTTCTGATACTCATGGTAAGTACGCTGCGAAAGATAGAAGAAACTTTGAGTATTTTGAATTAGGTAAATTTATCGGGCAGTTTAAAACATGGGTTCCTGATTGGTGGAAGCAAAGATTTGGTAGCCGATATATTGACAGGGACGGAAAAGAACATTACGGAAGCTGGAGAGTTATTCAGTATGAGGGATTAAAGCAAATAAGAAAAGATATAGTTGACCCTGATTTTTGGAGGTCTGATAAGGCTTCAGCGGTTGCAATGAGAAAAAATTTAAGGTCTGCATTAATGATGGGAGCTTTATTAGCTGTATCATTAGGTGGCGATGACGATGAAAGAAAACGTAAAAAAGGCGATGTGCTTTCTCAATCAATAAACAACTTAACTTTTATATTCAATCCTGAACAAGCTAAATTTATGATTAAACAATCTGCGGCAGGTACAGGATTATTATATGACTTTATAGATGCTTTAGATAGCGGAATAAAAGCTGAAAGATATAAGTCAAAAACAAGTAAACACGACAAAGGTGACTTAGTAGCGTTTGATAAGGCTACAAGGTTAATACCGGGAACGAAAGTTATTAACGATATAACAGAAGAAAAAAAATAATTAATAAATTTGAAACATGGCATTAGTATTAAAATCAACTGTAACAGTAATAGATGGTTGTTACGGTTTTAACTTTATAGATAGTACAGGAGATTACTCCGAAGAAAATCCCGGAGGATACGGAGGCGATAATCCTAAAATAGACAGCGTTCTTAATTGCACGATAAAAGTTTATCCTCCAAACTCTACAATTCCTTATGTATTTTATTTTGAATGGGATAAATTTACATACAATTATACACTAGCTACATTAACAAAGCCTGATGGAACTGTTGTAGATATTTTAGCGGATGTATCAAGTTTGTATTTTCCTTTTTCGGTAGATAACGAATTTGAAATAAAAGAAACATATTTAGACTACGAAGACAATACATCAATAATTGATGGCGCGTGGACTATAAATTATGAAATTATAGTTGAAGAAGGAGAAGATGTTGAAATTACTTATTCTACTAACAGCTATCAATTAACAACTTGCGGTGCTTGCTGCTGTATTCAGAAATTATTCATTAATTTACCTGATTGCGGTTGTGACGATGGTTATTTTAGAACTGCTCAATTGGCGGACGCTTATTTGAACTCGGCTATTTATTCAGCTAACATGGGTTACATGGAAAGAGCTCAAAAGAATATAGATAAAGCAAATGAAATTTGTAGTGGTAATTGTAAAACGTGTTAATTTAAAAAATAAAAGAAATGAGTTGTAGTTGTAATATTAGCTGTAATTGTAATACGGTAATTCAAAAAGGAGATATAGGACCTCAAGGTCCAATTGGTCCACAAGGACCGCAAGGGGTACAAGGTGAACAGGGCGAACCGGGTGAAAATGGAAATACAATATTGAACGGAACTACTGATCCTTTGTTTCAAGGAGAAATTGGTGATTTTTATATAAACACAGCTACCAATGAATTGTATGGTCCTAAAACAGAATCAGGATGGGGGAGCCCAACAAGTTTAATTGGTCCACAAGGTCCTCCGGGTCCAAGTGGAAATTGTTGTTTTGAATATGAAATAGGGGAATATGTAAGTGCTGAAGGCGGAGTAGTGTTTCATAGATGGTTATCAACTACTTCTTACGGTATTCCTGAAAACGGAACAGTTCAAAATTACTTAATTGTATCATTAGAAGACGTTTCTACAACAATGGAATGGATAAACGTAGCTTTAGATACTACATATATATCAGGAGCAACAAGTAATTGGAACGGTGAATCAAACACGAACGCTATTATGACCGCAGGGGCAACAAGTGGAGCTGCTTATGATTGCTCTAACTTTACAGGCGGAGGAAAATCTGATTGGTATTTACCTGCAATAGATGAAATGTGGAAATTATACAATAATAGATGGGAAGTTAATCGCGGATTAGCAAGTGTATCTCCAACAGCTTACGATTTAATAGGGTATAAAGTTAGTTATTGGACAAGTAATAATGATAGTAACGATGCTACAACCGCTTATCTATTTTATACAGGACCAAGTTCTTCTCCGGGTAATCCTACTTTTCAGCAATTATTAAAGTCTGATTTATATGATGTAAGAGCAGTTAGAAAATTTACATTTACGCCTTAATATAAATTAATATGTTTGAATACGTAAATCCTCAATTGCAAACAAGTACGGTAAATACTGTATTGATTCTTAAATCATGGTTAGCAAATAAGTCTGTTGAAACAATAACAAAAGAGCAGATGGGTGAAGATATTTGTGAGTGTTGTAATGGTAAATTAGTATTAGCTACTAAATACATTCAATATATGCAATGTTATCAATTTTCTTATTATGAAATAAATGAAGAAAAAGAATTGGTAATTGTAAATCCTTATAATTGTTTAACTGAAAAAGAGTTGAAAACTTTGTTAGAAAAATCTAATATACTTACTACACAGAAATGCTAAAAAGTATTATCTTTGTAAAGATTTCTTCATAGTTGTTTTAATTAGATTGATTAATTAGTTCTTAAAGCGGGGTTTATTCTCCGCTTTTTGATTTATAATACTCTTCTTTAAGCATTTGAGCAATTTCTCTTTTTAAAGCGAATTTAGGATGGTTTCTGTCGCCAAACTCCCACTCTGAATGACAAGTGGCGCAAACTATAAACACGTTTCTTTTATCTAAACGGTAGGACGGATATGCACCTTTAGATAGAATATGGCTAAAATTAATTGGAGATAAATTAAATATTGGAACTTTACAACATTGACAAACTGAATTTGTTTTTTTTGCTATTTCTTTAAATAAATCAATTTCGCCTGTTTTCTTTTTAAACTTTATTTTAGGTTTAGATTTGCCTTTTTTTAGCTCATTACATCGCTTACAATAACCTTTCTTAACAACAATCATTCTTTGTTGTTTACATTCAATACAAGTGCTGTAATTAGGTTTAAACATTATTTGCCTTCTATTTCAATTATTACGCATCCTCCTGTTCCAAAAAACTTTCTTACGTTATCTTCGCCCCAAATTATACTATCGTCTGAATAAACTAACTCGCTCATTGAATCTAACACTAATTTTTTGAGGTTGTCGCATACGTCTGGACGAGTTGTCTTTGGAAACAATTTACCTTCTCTTATTTCCTCCATTCGTCCTTTTATTTTATGGAAAGCTTTTAATGGAGCATAAATGAAATGAAGTTTAGTGATACGCGCTTCTTCAGTAAACATTTGAAAATCTTTCGGGAGCTGATTTGTTATTTGTCTGCGATAATCTTTTTCCCGATCAATATACTTTTTAGGCTGAAAGAAATGACCTGACTTAGTGGCTCTGACTGATTGTTTAGCCATTGGTTCACCGAACAAAGTAAAAGAAACTTTTCTTAACTCATTACTTGCAACAGGAATTATTTTTTCTCTAGGTTGCTGAACTGTTTTCGCTTTTGAGTAACTCCCATCGCTATTGCGAACAAGTCCCATTTGCAATAAAGTTTCTTCTGATATAGATTGTTTTTTAGCCATGTTTTTTAAATAAGTCGCTATAAAGTAACGCAAAGATGTAAGTTATAAGTAGTTGTCATAAAATATCTTTACAACCTTTAAAGTTTCTGTTTCAGCAAAAGTAATCATTTCTTCTTCTTTGTTAATCCAATCGTCATTAAATATTATTCCTGAAAGGTGCATCATTTCGTGAAAAACAGTAGATGTTGTTGTTATCGTATCGGTACATCTGTTTAAATTAATAAATACAAACGGACTATTATTAATTGGAGAAAGATTGCACCATCCTGCTATATAAGATTGTTCTTTATTGTTAATATGCTTTTTGCAATCTTCAGCGTTTAATCCGTGCATTTCTTTAGTGTTATAATATTCAAATATTTCACACGGATTAAAGCTTAATAAAAGAATGTAATTATCATTAATTATTGTTATCATATAAAGAATAATCTTATAGTTATTTCAATTATGGTAATTTATTAGGGTTTTCGTTTAGTTTAGCTTTTATAATTTTAATGTAAAGATTGTAGTTAAATTGTTGACGTACTGAATTTTCAGTCTTTTCGCTCCAAAATTGGAGGCAACTCATAAGATTAAATTGTTTCATATTTATTTGTTTTATTTAGTCCAATCAAATTTTAAATAATTAAAAGATAACAAATGGTATTGAAAAAATTTTTCGTGATGTTTGTCTGGTATATAAGTTTTGTGTCTAAGCTTAATTGATTTTATAGGAACAACAAACTCTTCAGGCTTTAAATTTTCTTCCGTAGTCAAATACCATGTAAAGTCTAAGGGATTTAATAATTCTTTACTTAATTTAAAGTTTACAGTTTTATCTGCAAGCTCAAACTGAATAACTCTTAAATCATCATAATCATAATTGTTTATGGTTTGAAATCCTAACGCAATTACTTTTACGTTATAGTCTACATCATACTTAACAACTAACCAAACGAACAATGTATCTTCTATATCGTTCTGATTAATGAATCCACTTAACATTTTTGATGTAAAATAAACTCCATCTTCGTAAACAGAATCAATAGTTTCAAATTTTTCGTACAAATCTGTAATTGGACCCTCTTGAGCGCTAATTGTAAGCCCTGCAAACAATAAAGCTGTTGTGATTAATTTTTTCATGATTGATAGTTTTTATATAACCTTTAACGTAGTAATTTGTATAAAGTTACAAATAATTTTATAAAAAAATAATTTTTATTTGTAATAATTCATATAAGGTTGATAATCAGTAAATTTAGTTTTTTCATGCTCAAACGTTAACATTACATCTGCCAGTGGTCCGTTACGATGTTTGGCGATAATAAACATTGCCATTCCTGAAGTAGAGTTTCCTTTTTCGTCTTGCATTATACCATAATATTCAGGGCGATATAAAAACGAAACAACGTCTGCATCCATTTCTATACTGCCACTTTCGCGCAAATCAGAAAGCATAGGTCTTTTATCTTGTCTTGATTCAACGGCTCTACTTAATTGTGATAGCGCTATAACAGGCACTTTTAATTCTTTTGCAATATTTTTTAAAGACCTTGAAATTATACCTATTTCTTGTTCTCTATTACCTTTGTGATCAGGAACAGTTATTAATTGCAAATAATCAACTACAATTAGCCCTAAATTCTTTTCTCTTTTAAGTTTACGGCATTTATTTTTTAAATCAAATATTGATATTCCTGCTGTATCATCAATGAATATAGGGGCTCCAATAAGTCCTGCGCAATTATTAGTCAATTGGGTCATTTCATATTCATTTAATCCTGTTCTTAAAATTTTCTCAACAGGAATACCGCTTTGCTGTGATTGCATTCGTGCATAAAATTGTGATGTTGACATTTCAAGAGTGAATAAAGCAACTGATTTTCCTTGAGTAATCGCAGGATTTGTAACAAGTTGTGCCGCTAATGAAGATTTTCCCATTCCCGGACGTGCAGCAAGTATAACCAAATCAGGCTCCTGCCACCCTGCTGTAATTTTATCAATACCATTAAATCCAGAAGTAACTCCTAATTTTCCACCATTCTCCAATATTAACTTGTTTCTCTCAATCATATTTGCATAAATTTCACGAGAAGACGCTATATTGTTTCCTGTTAAGTTAGTAGTTATTTCTGTTAAATTCTTTTCGTATTTATCAATTAAGTCAGCTATTTTACATTGAGGATTATAGGCTTCAGTAAGTGTAGAGGATGCTATATTTATAACGTCACGCAACATCTTTTTTTCAACTAATATATCGCAATGTTTTTCAATATTGTCGTGTGATAATACGTTGTCTGTTAGTTTTGTTATAAAATACGCTCCGCCAATGGAATCTAAATACTTGTTATCTTTTAGCGCTTGAATAACAGTAACGTATTCAATAGGCTTTTTTGTATCGTATAACCACTTACAGCATTTGAATATAATGGCGTGTGAAGGGTGATAAAAATGTTCGTGAGTAAGCCTATTAACTACTTCGTCTATTGCTTTCGGAAAGTAAAGTATTTGCCCTAAAACTATGGCTTCTATATCTGTTGCTTGAGGTATGTTCATCGTTTGTATATTTTAGGCTCAAATGATATTCCTGTTGATTGATTAACTATTTTATGTTCTTCTTTCATCCAATTAGCAATCATTTTTTGTTTCCAATTAATAACTTTATCGCCGTTACGATCTTTCCAATCAGCCACCGAATAATACTCAAACGCTTTTTTGGCTTGAATATCTGAATACCCTTTTTCCTTGAAATATGAAACGACTTGTTCCTGCGTTGGCGGTATAAATTCATTTTTACTTTTTTTACGTTTAGGTTTCTTAAAAAAGTTTAACCATTTGTCAGTAGGTTGATTTTCAATTAATAGTCCTTTTTCTCTTAACAAAGATATGTAAGGAACTATCTTATCAAATTCAATAGCAATATATTCAATAGATTTATCTGCTGGATTCTCATTTTTTTCAAAACATAAATTCATAAAATCCATTACAACGTATTGCTGAAGAGATAAATCTAAATCAACTCTTACTGAATGATTAATCGTTGTTACTCCCGTTATCTTTATCATTATCAAATACGCTTACAAATATTACAAAAAACCACATGAATAACCACATTGAACTCCCTGTCATTATTGATACAACAACAGGTAGATAAAGTGTTGTGAGTAGAAAAAATGCTTTAATTATATTAATCATGGCTTTATTAAATTAAGTTTTTTAACATCATCCTTAGTAGCTAATTTGATTTTCTTTTTCTTGGTGTAGTCTTCTTGATTTTTATTAGCTAAAAGATATTGAGCTACTTCTGCCATGCAATTAACTACTTCAAGTTTTAACTTACGCATTTTTTCTATTCTGTCGCGTTTTTCTTTTTTCTGTTTTTCGTTATAAACATTAGAAAGTTTAATGGCTTCCATGTTATCGTTTAATACTTGATCTACAATCATGAATGCAGCCAAATTGTGCTCGTTTGTTTGGTCGTATGATATTTCATAGCCTTGCAATGTTAAAGTCATTTTAAATCCAATTTGACTTTCAATTTTGAGTGATTTTTCTTCTTGTTTCATTTTGTTCCGGGAAATAATAATTTTAATTTTTTTAAACTTTGTTCTTCGTTAAATTCTTTTACAGCAAATTTTATTTTACCGTTCTCGTCAATTTCAGGACTACCAATTGTTAAGTTGATAAACACTCCGTAACGAGTTGCAAGCCAAATAATCTGATCTTCTCTTAATGAGCCTTTCATATCGCCGTGCTTTAAATATCTGCTAATCATATCAACAGGTAATTTATACCCTCTTAAAGCTGCATCGTTTATAACGTCTTGTTGCGTTAATTTAAGTATATTAATCCTATCAATTATCGCCTGTCTTATTTTTTGGTTAGTCTTAATAACCGAATATTTTCTACCCATTTTCTCGTTCCTCCAAAATTTTATCTATGTTATCAATCATGTAGTTAAATTGCTTATCAACTTGTTCTGAAGTTAATGGCGATGTAAATAGCAAGGAAAATATAATTTCTCCCCTTACTGCGTGTTCTATTGATGCAAAAGAATAAACATCGCCGAACGATTTTGTTTTTGCGACTGAATCGGAATAACACATTACCTTAGCAATATATTCTTCTCCGTCTTTATCTTTTACTCTTTGGATTTTTGCCATTTCAGGCTCTTTCCCTTCAATGTTTAGTTTCATAATTTATTCACTAAGTTTGTTAATTTTACAAATTCACTTCTTTCTACTTCAAACTGACTAATTACTTTTTCGTCTTTATCTAATCCGCTTATTACAACGCTTTTTTCGTTAAGATAAAAACATATTTCTTCTATTCTTTCATCGTATAATATAGCGTATTCAGTAGCCTTTAATCTTAATTCAACTTCCATTTTCACTTAATTTTAAATAATAATCTTCTGGCGACAATACTTCTATTCCAAATTCAACAGCTAACCATGCCAATACTTTTTCTATGAATTTACTCATATCTTCCTTAGATAAAGATGAAGTACTCGTAACCTCTAATTTGTCCCAACGTATATTTTTCAGTCTAATAGGTTTAATGTAAGATAAAAACATTGGAGCTATAACATCTTCATGAATATCATCCGCTTTATTAAAATGGCTAAACGATTCGTGCTGATGAGCTGTTTGCAATATAGCTCCCCTGTAATATGCGTGTTGGTCAGTAGAAACTTTCTTATATCTTTTTTTAATAATCTCTTCAAACTCTTGACCTTCTAATGATTCAAGTTGTTTCTTATACAATTCGGTATTGTAGTAAATCTTTTTACCATTCTGTATCTTTCCATAATGTCTTACTATTAAACTCATACGTATATTTCTGATGTTATGTAAGTATAATTCTTTCCTGCTGGCTTGTAGTTTACTATTTTCATAGTGTATTCACCCGTTTCCTTGTTGATAATCTTTTGTATGAATATACAAACCTTTTTACCTATCACATCGTTTCTGCTAAAAGCAATATCTTTTTTAAGAACTCCCAATATAGCAAGTAACTTTTTAAAAGTTTTATATTCAAACTGATCCCCAATACGGAATGCTTTTTCAAAAATATTACCGTTACAATTAAAAGAAAAAACTACACAAGGCGAAGCAAGGTATGTTATTAAATCTCCGTTTGCATCTTTTAAAGCATAAACATTGTCAATAACACATTCGTGAACTCCGTGCGGAATTTCTTCTTTCAATTGCGGTATAGTAACAGATAGTCCCATGTTTAGAACGGCGCACCTTGATTATCGTCAATAAAAATACCTGTCTGTGGAGCGTTCATTTGAGGAGGAGCCTGTTGCTGAAATACATTATTTTGTTGGAAAGGTACCTGTTGTTGAACAGGAGCTTGCTGTTGTACTGGTTGCGTAAAAACAGGTTGTTGATATTGTGGAGGCTGAAACGTTTGAACAGGCTGTTGAGGCATTGCTTGACCAACTTGTGGTTCAGGACCAAACTTAGTAATAATGTTTTGCCAATCTTGTGATTCTCTGATTTTCTTCTGAACGTATTGCCATAAAGAATGAAATTGTTGCCATGAAAACTTATCTAAATCGAATAAGAACGGCGCGTTTTTAGGTTGACCATAATTACTTGTCGGAGGCATAATCATTGTTCCTGATGCAGCTATGTTAGCGTAGGTAATATCGTCCTTTTGAGTGTGAACAACCATTACTTGACATGACTGCCCTAAGTATGCAGGTAAGTCTTTTGCTAAATCAATTTTAGCTACCCCTCTCCATTGTTTAAGCATCTTGCAAAGGTTAGCCTTTTCATCTGAATAGAAATTGTAATCTTGCATAATAGATAATCTTTGAGGTCCTCTTGTTTCGTCAAATACCTGTTCAGGTAATGTTGGAAACTCGAAGCAGAACTTTACTTTAGGCTTACTGCTTACGTTGCCTTTGAAATTTTCTTGATGCGTACCCATATCAATTATTGCATAGCAAATTGCTGGGTGTAATCCTGCTGGAGGAATTGGCTTTTGGGTTCTTTGACCCTGTGGTGTTGATAGTCCCATCTTGTTTTTGTTTTTGTTTGTTTATTAATAAATTAATTTATCCGTCTTTAACTCTTGTTTCCTTTTGTAATTAGTTAGTTTCTTAGTAATTCTCTTTCTCAATAACGTTGCTGACTTTCTCATCTTAGCATTGCTTTTAAATTCAAATCTGCCTAAACCTTTAACTGTTATTGATACTGCTGAAACATCTGACTTTTTCCTTTTAAACCTATCAGATATTCCCGTCCAAAAAGGATACAGCATAAAATATAATTCTTTGCGTGTGTATTGCGGAAACATACTGATAAGTTTGTCGGGAACTTGTTTGTCTTTTGCCATTACTTAGTAACTACTGATACTTCTTTGTAAAACTTAATACCTGCAATAATATCACCATCGTTAAGTGATTCTTTGTTAGCCTTAATCCATTCACGAACTTTTGCCTCGTCAACCATTAAGAATTGAACAGGAACTCTGCTAAGGTCAACAACATCAAATTTCCAATTGTGTCTGATGTTAGATGCTTTTTGTGATTCTAACATAGCTAACTCATGGTTAATGCTGTCTTCAAATAAACTGTTAGCTGGAGCTTGCTGTTTAAGTTCTTGCTCTCTTCTTAGTAATTCTAAGTTCCATTCCTTAATTTGATTTTTAAGGTACTGAATAGAATTGTTAAGAGGTTCAGATAAATCTTTAGCAACTGCATCAACTTTTTTACCTGCATCAAGGTAAGGCTTTTTAAGTTCTGTCCTTTTCTCTTCAATCAGTTTTAAGTGATTGTTTACTGCGGATAACTTTTGATTTGCAATAGCTAAAGATACATCGTCTGTAACTTTAATTTGTAACGCTTCTTCAGATAACTGAATGAATACGTCTTTTGTAGATTGTAGTTTACTCCATTCTAAATCTACTCTGTCGGTTGTTGTGATTGTGTTCATGACTGATAGTTTTTATATGTATAACGTAAAAATTTGTACAATGTTACAAAATTAATAATCAATTTGCAAATTATTTTTGTAAAATCTTACAATTATTTTTTCTTACTAAACTTTTTCTTTGCTTCCGACTTAACTTTATCAAGACTGTTTAGTTCTCTTTTGTAGTTCTCGTTCAGTCTTTTTTGTTCGTTCTGTAACTTTGCTTCGCGGTCTTTAACACGTTTGCTGATGGTTTCAGGCATCAATATAGCTTCGTCAGGCAATACACAGAATAAAGCTACTTCGTGCATAATAAAGTAATAGTTACCTTCAAAACGAATAGTTCTGTTTTCAAGGATGTTAAACATTACTTTGCTTCCTACTTTGATACGAGGATCACAATTATCAGCAACAGCCATTACTCTACCAATATTATTTTCTTCGGCGCTTTCTGTTAAGATAATTTTTGATACTTCTTTTTCTTCTTTGATTTTTTCTAAAATCACTGACTTGTTTAGTGGAATCGGAAATCCTGCCGGAACATCGAATCCTTTTTTTGTTGTTTTACTCATGTTTATTTGTTTTATATGTTTTCCATTCTCCCATTATTGTGTCTGCTATTGTATATGCTACAATTTCTTTTTCTTTGTTATAAAAATTAATCCTGTATGACCCGTAGTTATCAGAAGTAAATAATCCCATTTCAACATCAAGTTTTAAATCATTTCCAAATTCAAGAATAATGTAATTTTCAATAATTTCTTTTAATGTTTTTACAAAATCTTTTTGTCTATTTTTCCAGTAATTATCTAACGTAGTAGTTGTTGTGTAGTTCATTTTCTTAAATCTATAAAGTAATTAGTTCTAACATTCATTAATTCATTTTTTACTCCGTGCCAATAAGGAACTTTGTTTTGTTTACAATTTTCCATTATTTTTTCTACTGATAAAATAGAACATTCTTTTGCTAGTTCTAATGTTTTGCAAACTTTTAAATACTGATTAAGTATGTAATTTGCTTCGTTTTCTACTGTTTTCATGCTCTTTGATTATTAAGTTAACAATATTTTCAGCATCCTTTTTTACATTTACCCAATGTTTATTTGTTTGACTTGGGTCATGCCACCTATTATCTAATTTTAAATCGTAACATAAATAGTTGTAAACCATTTCAATTAATTTTTGTTTTGTTTTCATGTTATTTGTTTTTAGTTGTGTTCATGTTAAACGTGTGATTAAAGCATAGCTTAATATCATTACTGTTGTAATGCTTAATTACGCCAGTATTCTCAAGAGCTACTGCCCAAATAGTATTTTCGTGTGGACCATAATCAATAATGAATAAAGCCATTCCGTCCCCGTGAGGCGTTGATACCCACAATATTTGTTTGAACTCATGTATTGTTGTCATTTCTTTTCGCTTAATATCATATCTAACAATACTGCGTAGTTAGCTAAGTCCAATACGCTATCTCTTATGCTCTCATTATTAGGTTCACCTTTATTGTTCAGTAAAACTCCCAATCTTGCAACCTTAGTAGCTATCAACGATAAACAATTAATTTCAGGGGAAACTCCTACTATTGCTCCTGCTGTTTTAAAGTTACTCAAACGGTCTGCGTTGGCATAATCGTTTCCTTTGCTCATCATTACTTCCGCCATTCTGTTAATCATTCTTTCGAAGTGGCGATGCTGTTGTTCTGTTGTCATTTTGTATTTAGAAATTTATCGTCAATTAATTTTATAATTTTATCAGACTTCTTTTTAGCAAATATTGATGTCTTTGATATTGACTTTGCAATTTTCTTTATTTGCTCTAATTCTTGATGAGTTATTTTAAACATGATTAAAAGAATGGATTACCATTATTGTTAGGTGTGTATTTATTTACTACTTCTTTATTTTCTCTTTTTTCTATTTCGTTAAGCGCCATTTTAAATTCAGATATTGTTACTCCATTACTAACGTCGTAACCTTTCCATTTTAATAAACCAATTTGTTTTTCTGTTGCTGGTTGTGCGCTGATAATTTCACTACACATTTTCTTTGTGTATTCTACATTAACTGTATCATATCCTAAACGAGCTATCCATGCTAATTGTTTTTCGGTAGCAGGCTCTTCCATCTTAATAGAGTTACTAATATAAACTTTTGGTAACGCGAATAAATCAACTTTAACGTCTTTTTTAGATGTAGCTACTACATAGGCTATCTTTCTTTCTCTTTCATCAATTAAGGCTTTCTTTTTAGCCTTAGTCATGAATACTTTCTCTTCCGTTGCTTTGCCTGAATCTAAGCTCCAAGCGTTAATTAGCTTGTGCCTTGTTGTACTATCAACAAAATCAAGTATGACACAATTCTGCCCGTATTTAGCAATAAAGTTCTCATCTTTTAAACGGGTGCCTCTGCCGATACATTGCAAATATTTAGATAACGACTTAGTCGGAGCGCAATTACCTATAACTCCCGTGTTTCTGTGATCGAATCCAGTAGTTAAAATACCTACATTAGTTAATACTTGTATTTTACCCGCTTTAAAATCTTTAATGGTTTGTGACCTATCTCCTGTTGATTCTTCATCAGACGAAACAGCATTACAAATAATTCCTTGTGATTTAAACTCTTCTGCTAAATGTAAGCTATGTTTAATATCAACACAAAAGAAAATACCCTGTCTTCCTTCTGCGTATGTTTTGTACGAATCTACAATTAGTTTATTCCTTTGAGGTATATCTACTTCGTTTGATAAATCTTTAGCGTTAAATTCACCGCCTGTTGTTCTGACGTTATCAAGTGATAAATCAGTTTTAATTCTTACAGCATCTAACTCGCACAAGTAACCGTCTTTAACTCCGTCCGCAATATCGTAACTATAAACTATTTTATCAAACATATTACCTAACTGCATACCATCTAAACGCGTAGGCGTTGCCGTTAATCCCAATAATAGTTTAGGTTCAAAGTATTTTAAAGGATCGGAGAATGTACGACTAAGGAATAGGTGAGCTTCGTCACAGATAATAGCATCAAAATGGTCTTTTGGTAATTTATCTAATCTTCTGTATAGCGTTTGAGCAGAAGCCATTACTACGCTTCCATCAGGATAAAAAGCATCTGCCTTTATTAATCCCATTCTGAATTTAATACCTCTACATCCGAACATTCCCGAACCATTATGGACCCAATTAATGAATCCTATATCTTCAACAGCATCAGTAAGCTCCTTATCAAACTTTTCGGATAAAAAGGCTAAGGCTGATTGTTGTACTAATTCTTCGGTATGGGTAATCCACAATACACGCTGAAAGTTAAATTGTTCTATGGCTTTAACGGCGGTAAAGGTTTTGCCTGTGCCGGTTGCCATTACTAATAACTGTTTCTTAACGCCATTGTCAAGTTCTTTCTTAACAGCATCAATAGCTTTGATTTGATAATCTCTTAATGGTTTCATTTATTACCTGATAGTTTAATGTTCTAAAAGCGGTTTTAAATAGCCGTAGACCGCTACTACGCTAACTTACGATTTAGTTTCTTAGTGGTTGGTTGTGAATGCTATTCACATTAACCAAACTTGAAAGCTTACGTTCTCTGCGCGCATCAGAGATTTTGTAGCCAAGACAGGTACTGCCCCTGTTTCTTAGTATTTTGCTTTTTATCGCGCAACTATGAGTTACTTTTACTCTACCTGACTATGTAATCGCGCTTCAAGTTATTTGTTTCTTACGATACGTGTAGCACCTATATTATTACATTAATGCTATTCTACGCTATGTAATAAGCCTCAACCATCAATCACAAACCTGCATAAAACAGGACTTACTTGAAACGCAACAATTTCGCAGGGGCTATGATTTTCTTACGGGAATAGAGCATAACAATTACCCTGCAATGCTTTTAAAGAACTAATTTGTGCAAAATTACAAATAAAATCATTACTTTCCAAATAAATTTTTACAAAAGAATAATGATTGTTGAAAACATTATTTAATTACCTGTATTTATAAGCTATTTTAATACCTCCTCAGAACTATCGGTATGTTACAAATTAATTTAGAATAAATCTAAACAAGTATCAATTTATCAGATAGTTAAGTATTAAATTGTAAAAACTTTACAATTACATAAAAATAATCAGCTTAATTATCAGACAGTTACAACTTATGTTAATGTAAAATTGTAATATGTATTGATTTTAAGCGTTTTATATTTTACATTTGCGTATAAATTTTGAATATTTTCAGAATTTATATAAATAATATAAAAACTATCAAAGTGGGAATCAACAGACAGGGAAACAATCGCAGGGTTCAAAAGACTGAAATTGAAACTTTATTGGATTTTAGAGAACTATCAATTCATAAATCCAATAGAGTTATTACTAAAAACTTTACAGCGTATATAACAGGATCCGAAACAAATCTTGCAAGACTACTGACGTTTTTAATATTTGAAGCAAAGAGAAATAACGTATTAGAATTTAATACTCACTTGTTAGTTAAGTACGGGCAATATTTAGAAGCTGTTCAAAATAAGTTTGGTAATGAAGTTAAGACGCGTAAAACGGTAATGTTTAACAGAAATGATTTTCAGCAGTTAGTAAGGTTAGGAATTATCATCCCAATTGTACCTAAAGAGAAATTGTTTTTAATAAACCCGGCGTTAACATACCATGAAGGTTACTACAATGAACAAGCAACTTACATGAAAGCTTACGAGAACATCTATGCGCTGTATGTTTTTGGAGGATACGATAAAAAGGTATTACATTCTTTAATAGTAACGGCGGCAAAAGAGTTTTATAATAATTGTTTAAATAAAAATATATGATAAATTGGAAAAAAGGAACTAAACTGGTTTGCATCAAATCATTTAGAGGAATTAACAAGATGGGACAAAAGTTGTCCTTTATACCTCCGCAAAAAGACGTAATCTATACGTTTGATAGAGTAAAAGGTTATGACGATACATTTTCTTGTTGGTACATAATGCTTGAAGAGTTTCCGGGAACAGGCGGATACAATCATTCTCATTTCAAGCCACTGAAAGACGTATTAGATTCTCAAAGTGAAGAGTTGGTAAAAGAATTAGAGGAAGAAATTAACCAAGAACAAATGATTGAACATGAAAGATAATATGTGGTCCACAGCTATAAGTGTTTGCGTTGACATATTGGAGCGCAGAAACTTTGAGAAGAAATTACCTGCTACTCATGGAGGAATATTCTATGACTATGTAGTTACTAAGTTTCCTATTGAGTTTTCAATGGAAGAGAAAGGTAAGATATGGTCTGATGTAATTAAGGAGTATAAACAAAAGAACGGATCTTATTCAGAACTATTTAAAACAGACTTAAAAGAAAACAGGACTTGTTTAAATATTTACAAGGGTGAGTTAGTAAGATTGTTTTTTAAGAACAACAAAGAGTTATTAAACGAATTTAAACCAAATCAAGATGTTAACAAAACTGATTGAAATACCCGCCGAAACAAATAATGAAAAGATAGACTTTTTATGCAGATTAATATCAATAACTGCTGATCCTGAAATCTTTGTCATCAAGACGTTGTTTAATATCAATAATGGTAAGCAATGCTTAATGGATACATACGCAAAGAATGTAGCCTGCATAAATGGTGATGTAAACATAAACACGTTTAATGTATCTTTGTCGCGGTTAATGAAAAAGAATGTAGTTGCTAAAATAGGTAAACTTTATTCGTTACATCCGATATTTTTAGGTATTAATGAATCAGAATCAATAACAATAAAATGGAAAAATTAATAAATAAATTTTTAGACTTATCAAAGTCAATAGAGTATCACTATCAGTTAGGCTTGAAAGATAAAATGGAACTATATAACTATTGCGACTACATAGGTAAGATAGATTTATATATTTTTTTCCTAAACGAGAAAATAACTTTAAATAAATTAATGTATGGTTTAACAAAAGAAAATTCTGGTAAAGGCAGGAGCGTTCCTACAAAGAAATATTTAAAAGACGGTAAACAAATAAATACATTTACTTATAAAAGTATGAGTAAGCATCAATATCATATTGAGCGTAAAAAGACTTATAAGCTAATAGATAATATTAAGTATTTACACTCATATAAAAAGAATCTGAATGTTTACTTTCTAGACAATAACCTGTATTCTAATAATGAAAGTTTAATAAAGAGAATAGTTGCTGAATTAAATAATATTGATGAATTTATAAGAAAAAACAAACCATGAGCAAAGCAGAAGAAATCCGTAAAAAGTTCGGAGTTAAAAGTGAGCAAACTACCGAAGTAAAACAAATCTATGACGAAATAGAAAGAATAGCCGATAAGTGTAAGTCTTTAATTTGGCACGATCAGATAAGCCATAATGCTATGAAGGAGTTGAAGAAACAAGGTTTCTCGGTAGGATATGAAAATAATTGTTACATAATAACTTGGTAATTATGAAGCCTGAAGAAAAAGCGAAAGAACTTTATTTAAAATATTATATTCCTGATTATTGTTTTGCTAAAGCCGGCATGAGTTCAGATTGGAGACAAACAGCATCTAAAAAATACGCAACAATGGTAGTTGATGAAATAATTGACAACGGGATAAAGTGGATGCCTGAAGTTGACTGGTGGATTGAAGTAAAAAAACAAATACAATTAATATGATACCTAAAAAGAAAGCAGAGAACTTAAAAGAAAAGTTCGGTAAAGAAACAGCGTTTAAAGTAGTAGATGAGATACTTGATGCTATTAAGGAATATCAGTACAGTGCTTTAATACATAAGCAGGTATTTGATTATTGGATAGATGTAAAAGGCGAAATAAAAAAGTTGCCTGCAACATAAAAATTTAACACTTTTTATTTGGAAATTAAATAATCATTTCCTAAATTTGCATTCATACACTTTTTTAAAGTAGAGCGGGGAAGTTTACCTGATAGTTCTTCTCCGCTTTTTAAAGTTAAAAACATTCAGGGACGAAAGTTAACAGAGTATCGTTTTTTTAAACGCAACAACAAAAGTGAAAGACATTGTTTACACACATACAGAAATTAGCTCTGCCGTAAAAGATGGTCAAAAACCATTGCGTAAAGTTGTTGTTACGCCGGAGGGCTTTCGTCATTTAAGAATAAATCCGCAAGTAGTTAAGGTTATATCCGATGAGGGTAATTTAAAGTTACTTGCGGTATTTTTAAGACTAAAATCTGTTTACAGTAATTCTTGCATATACAATGTAACTGACAGTAAATTGGCGGCGATATTAAAAGTATCACGTCAGACAGCAAACAGGTTAAGAAACCGTTTAGAGCGTTTAGGCTGGGTAAAGTATCACGGTAACAACTTAATGTTATTAAAGGTAACAGAAATAAGCCATGAGTATATTCAGAAAGACGTTGAAGGTTTCAGCAGAAAGGCTAATGTATATTTAGAAGTAAAGAGTAAACAATTAAAAGACATTGAAACCTATTTAAGGTATTTAATAATAAAGCAGAAGGAGATAAACAAGAACTACTTATTGGAGTTACGTCAAGACCTATCTAATCCGAAGAGTGTTAAGCAATTTAAAAAGTTAGCAGAGCGCTGTAAGAAATTAGGCATAACAGCCTTAAACGGTGAAATTGACTATCAGCTTCAAATAAGTTATAAAGGACTTGCAAAGCTTCTAAACTGTTCAGTAGGATCCGCCTACAATTACCTCCGTAACCTCGCGCGGAAAGAAGTTCTCAAAGTACACACCAAAAGAGAAGTAATAAAGAAGAACATACAAGAACATATATGGAACGACTTCCTGTCCTACCAAGATGTATATAAGAACTGCTTCTACTCCTACGGATACATAATAAAGAACCACTGCAATAAATATAACCTATTAGCATAATGCTCATATTTTGAATATAATATATCCGAAGAATTCATTCCGCAAGGAATACCCTAATGTATTTTAAAAAGTATTTAAGAATCTAAAAGGATAATAAGTACCAATAAGCAATATCCTACAAGCATAACAAACCTGCCTACCCAATCTTAAATACACCCCATAATGTCTAAATAATAGCTAAATAATGTCTAACCATACCCATCAACACCCAGTAGACATTTTATACCCCTGATTAGTATTATATCACCTTTGGGGGAGGGATATAAAACCTACCTACCTATCTATCCTCCCTATTTACCCATTTTTCTGCCTTTTAAGAACACTTTTCCATCATTACCTTGCCTACCTACCATTAAATACATTTAAGTGGCTTAAATCGGCTAAAATCAATTATTGCAGTAATGACTGGACTGTAATCTTTCACCGTATAATTTATTTCTCAAGCCTTTTAGCTTGGCTGTTATTTGATTCTGATATATTTGAATAATCTTTTCCAGCTCATCAGGATTTAATATCTCTAGTAGTATTTTTTGGTTACTGTCTATGCCATTTTTGTACTTTTCAGGGTTTAAAATCTGTAATTGCAGTATGATAGTATGGATTAATACTGCTTTTAATTCATCTTTACTCATAACGTTAAATTTTTGGTTAAAAATACACTAAAAAATTGGAAAAAAGGCATTTTTGTAACTGCTTAATTTATAAATAGTTAGTCTACTTTGTCCACCGAGCGAAGACAAAAATTTCAGCACCTAAAAATACCTTAAAAAATGGGTGCCTTTCCTACCTTATTTTAACTATAAAACCATATTTAAAGACTTTAAAGTATCTGAAAAGTCTGCTACGGTACCGTTAAAATTAAATAATATATGACGCCCGGCGGAGCCATCGGCAGAACATTGCCGGCAGAAATACTCATTTTTAGCCTCATAAAACGTTAAATGATGTTTTATTGATTCTTCACCACAACATGAGCATGATTTTTCATTAGCGTCAATCATTGGA